>Ga0068714_10000409_pt1 | contig 85147 bp, 70 predicted proteins | sample MTBNYHSulfiMetaG_FD_62988 | JGI IMG/M metagenome (GOLD analysis project Ga0068714, IMG submission 62988) | Enrichment culture microbial communities from rom New York Harbor, USA that are MTBE-degrading - MTBE-NYH (New York Harbor Sulfidogenic)... | ecosystem: Environmental > Aquatic > Marine >...
AAGCCGGTCTCCGAGAATGGGACAGCCGATGGAGGCGAGCTGCAACCGGATCTGGTGGTGGCGCCCACTCAGAAGTTCGACCTCGACCAGGCTCGATCCGCCCCGCTGGTCCAGGGTTCGATAGCGCAGTTCGGCCTTTTTTGCATCAGGGTGCTCTGCTGGTACGATGAGCGCCCTTTTTCCGTTCCAGCTCACATAGGAGGTCAGGGCGCCCTCAGCGGGTTGCGGCGTGCCGACGACAACGGCACGATAGATCTTCCGGCAGCTCCGCTCACGGAACTGTTCCGAAAGCCGCCGCGCCGCCTTGGAGGTGCGCGCCAGGAGGACCACCCCCGCAACCGGGCGATCCAGCCGGTGCACCAGCCCCACGAAGACCTCGCCGGGCTTTGCGTAACGCGCCCGGATATAGTCCTTCGCCCACTCGAGAAGCGAGTAATCCCCGGTGTGGTCGCCCTGCACCAGCATCCCGGCCGGCTTGTAAAGCCCCAGCAGGTGGTTGTCCTCGTAGAGGACCCTAACCGTCTCTCGATGAGCGATCATCTCGAACCACCCGCTTCCGGACCGGCGGCGCCGGCACGAAACGCAATATGATGAGAGGAGACCCGATGCGTCCAGGCCTCAAGGCCATGATCGCCCTCTTCGAGCGCAGCGGCATCATGCTTTCGGAGCAGGAGGCCAGGCAGTTCTGGCGGTTCCACACGCACCTGCGCGAACGGAACGCCGAACTCGACCTGACGCGGATCACCCATTTCGACAACATGGTCATCAAACACTATGTAGACTGCTCCCTGGTGCCCCAACTCATCGACCTGCCCTCCCCGCTCCTGGACATCGGCTCGGGCGCAGGGTTCCCCGGCATCCCCATCAAGATCCGGCGGCCGGAGATCGAACTGATCCTGGCCGAGGGTCGCCGCAAACGGGTCGATTTCCTCCAGGAGGTCTGCGATCTGCTGGGACTGTCGGGGGTCACCATCCTTCATGCCACTATTAAACCCGATTTCGACCTCCCGGTCCAGGGGGTTATCACCCGGGCGGTGGAAACCATCGGGAGGACGCTTGCGAGGGTGGAGCCCTTTCTGCCGCCGGGCGGAGAGGTGATCTTCATGAAGGGGCCGCACTGCGACGAAGAACTGGCAGAGGCATCGAGGCGGCTCGGGGAAACCTATGAACTGAAGGGGGACAGCGCCTACATCATCCCGCAGACCCCGCACCGCCGCCGCCTCATCGTCTTCAAACGCCGGGAGGGGGCCGGGCCGCGGGCGCGAAGACCGCTGACGGCCGGGGCCGCCCCGCTCGCGGCGGCCGCCCCGCAGCGGGAGGCCGCGGAGATCACCAGCGCGGCCAACCCCTTCTTCAAAGACCTCCAGAAAATGACCCGGGCGCGCGGGATCAAAAAGCTCGGAACAGCCCTCTTCTGGGGGGCGAAAAATATCGCCGAGATCCTCGCGGACTTTCCGGCGCAGGCCGCCGGCATCATCTATTGCCAGGGGGAAGACCCGCCGGACCTTCCCCTGCCAAACGGCTTGCCGGCCTATGTGCTCGCCCGGGACCTCTTCCGCCAGATCGACCTTTTCGATACGCGCTACCCGGTCCTCCTCGTGCGCCTGCCCTCGATGGAAACGTGGTCCGCGGCCGGCGCGCCGCCGGGCTGCACCCTGCTCGTCCCCTTCCAGGACCCGGCCAACGTCGGCGCCGTCATCCGCTCGTCCGCAGCCTTCGCAGTGGACCGCGTCGTGCTCCTGCAGGAAGCCTCGCACCCCTTCCACCCGAAGGCCGTGCGGGCGGCAGGCAGCACCCTTTTCCGGGTGCCGCTGCTGGAGGGCCCCTCCATCGAAGCGCTCCACCCGGACCGGCTGCCGCTGATCGCCCTCTCACCGGCAGGGCGCGACATCGGGCGGTTCCACTTTCCTGAGCGCTTCTGCCTGATACCGGGACTTGAAGGCCCCGGGCTGACCGATACCCTGGCAAAGGCGGAGACGCTTTCGATCCCTATGGCCCGCGGCGTCGAATCGCTGAACGCCGCGCTCGCCGCCGGCATCGCCCTGTATCTCTGGCGCCGCGGACTGAACGGCTGAAACCCGGGCCTTCTTCAGGGCGATCACGGTCGGGAAAAGGCGTATACTTACGGCGCGGTGGACTGAGCGCTTGAAATCCGGGCCGGCGCCGGCGCCCCGGACAGAACCGGGGGCACCGGCGCCGCTCTGAAGGATTTTCGAAAAAGGGACTGGATTCAACGAGGTCAACAAAGGGGATATGCAAGTCAACTGTCAACAACATCGGAAGACCATGGAACTGCTTGGTCTGAAGCTGCAAATCGAAGAATCGGAGATGGACGCTGAAACGCGGAAGGCCATTCAGGCGCGGATCCGAGAACTGGAGCACGACCTGCAGATGGACTGAGGCAGGGTTGTGCGGAGAGGGGCCGCCGGACCCGGGAAAGTCCAACGGGTGCCGGCCGGCAGGGATCTCGCCTGAAGGGGTTTTCAGAAGGTCTTTTCGCTGTCGATGAGGATGGTCACAGGCCCATCATTGACGAGGTGGACCTTCATCATTTCCTGAAAGCGGCCTGTGGCCACGGTGAGGCCCGTTCCCTTCATCTCCTCGACGAACCGGGCGTAGAGTTCGCGAGCCTTCTCCGGCCTGGCAGCGCGCACGAAGGATGGGCGGCGCCCCTTGCGGCAGTCGGCCCAGAGGGTGAACTGGGAAACCACCAGCACCTCCCCCTGCACATCCTGGACGGAAAGGTTCATGGCCCCGCCGGCATCCGCGAAAATCCGCATCTCGGCGATCTTCCGGGCCAGATAGGCCGCATCCGCCTCCGTATCCGCCTCCCCGACACCCAGCAGCACGAGGAGACCGGGGCCGATCCGTCCGACGACCGTTCCGTCGATATCCACCCGCGACTCTTTCACCCTTTGTATAACGGCGCGCATCGTCTGAAAGCCTCCCTTGAAAGACCGAGTTTCCTTGAACGGGCAAGAGGCCATGCGGGCGACCGGCCCGGGCGCAGGAACTGCAGCCGGCACCTGGACCTGGCGGGGCCGAGCGGCTCCGCCACAGATTTGCGGGGCGCGGGGACGGAAGGTCGCACCGGCGCACCGGCTGCGCGGGATACATTTAAACGAAAGGAACCGTCTTCGATGGGCCCGACCCTGGTCCTGATCAACCCCTGGATCCACGATTTCGCCGCCTATGACCTCTGGGCCAAGCCGCTCGGCCTGCTCACCCTGGCCGCAGCGCTGCGGCGCAGCGGCTACCGCATCCATCTGATCGATTGCCTCGATGTCCACCACCCGTCCCTGCTCGAGGGCGAGGGTCCCCTCGCCGTCAGGCGGCGTCTCTACGGAACGGGTAAATACCCGCGCCTCGAGATCCCGAAGCCTGCCTGCCTGAACTTCGCCACCCGCCCTTACAGCCGCTACGGCATCAGCCCGGCCGCCTTCCAGGCGGATCTGGCCGCCGTCCCCGAACCGGGCGCCATCCTGGTGACCTCTCTCATGACCTACTGGTATCCGGGCGTCCAGGCCGCCATCGCCGCTGCACGCGCCGTGCATCCTGAGGCGCCGGTGATCCTCGGAGGGATCTACGCGCGCCTCTGCCGTCGGCACGCCGCGGCAACAAGCGGCGCCGATCACGTGGTTTACGAAGACGACCCGCAGGCGCTCATCGCCTTGCTGACCTGCCTCGGGCTGCCCCCGCCGCCCGCGGCGGGACGCAAACAACCCTTGCACCCCTACCCGGCCTTCGATCTCCTCCACGGCCTAGACTATATCTGTCTGCTCGCCTCGCGGGGCTGCCCCTACCGCTGCCGCTACTGCGCAGGCCCCTTTCTGAACCCGCACACGGCGCGGAGAGAAGCGCAAGACGTCGTTGACGAAATCCGCTATTGGAGGCATGAAATGGGCGTCGCCGATATGGCCTTTTACGACGACGCGCTCCTCGCCGGCCCCGGGGATTCGATCCGGGGCCTCCTCGAAGGGATCGCCCGCGAGGCGCCGGACGTCCGCTTCCACACGCCGAACGCCCTCCACGTCCGGGAGATCTCACGCGGAACCGCCCTCCTCATGCGTCAGGCGGGGTTCCGGACCATCCGCCTGGGGCTCGAATCGGCGGATTTCTCAGACCGGCGCATGGACGAAAAGGTGCGGCAGGGGGAATTCGAAAGGGCGGTGGAAAACCTTCTGCACGCCGGATTCCAGGGGACGGAGATCGGGGCCTACCTCCTGGCCGGCCTGCCGGGCCAATCCGCCGAGGCCGTCCACGCGGCCCTCTCCCTGGTGGAAAAGGCGGGCGTCATGCCCTTCATCTCCGAATATTCGCCGATCCCGCACACGGCCCTCTGGGAGGCGGCCCGGGCCGCCTCGGCCTACGACCTGGCCGGCGAGCCCTTGTTTCACAACAACACCCTGCTCCCCTGCTGGGGTGCGCACGAACGGGCCCGCCTGCCGGAACTGAGGGGCAAGCTGCGCACCATCCGCGAATCCGTCCGAGACCGCAGCGCCCACCCGCCGCATGCCGTCACGGCCGAAGCCGACTTCAGACCCGGTTGATCAGACTCGCCGCATAGCCCGCGCCGAAGCCATTGTCGATATTGACCACCGTCACCCCGGCCGCGCAGGAATTGAGCATGCCGAGAAGCGCCGCCAGGCCTTGAAAACCCGCGCCGTACCCTATGCTCGTGGGCACTGCGATGACCGGCCGGTCTACGAGCCCGCCCACCACACTCGGAAGCGCCCCTTCCATACCGGCGACCACGATGATGACCGAGGCCTGCCGCAGGCGCTCCTGCGCCCGCAACAGCCGGTGCAGCCCGGCAACGCCTACGTCATAGAGCGTCTCCACCGTGTGGCCGAGAAAGCGCGCCGTGACGGCCGCCTCCTCGGCCACGGGAATATCGGAGGTCCCGGCGCTCACGACGAGGATCGTCCCCCGGCCTGCCGGCCCGGGGCTTTCGCGGATGAGGGTGAGAACGCGCCCGCGGGGGTGATAGACGCTCTCCGGGAAGGCCCGCTCGAGGACCTCGGCCTTTTCGGGGGCGAGGCGGGTCACGAGGACGTTGTCCCCCGCGTCGATCATCCGCTCCATAATCGCCTGGATGTCGGCGGCATCCTTCCCTTCGCCGTAGATCACTTCGGCCGCGCCGCGCCGCAGAGGGCGGTGATGGTCGAGGCAGGCAAACCCCATGTCTTCGAACGGGAGCGATTTCAGGCGCTCGAGACACGCCTCGACGGTGGTCTCTCCGCGCTTCAACTCCCTCAGAATGCCTTCCAGTTGGTCTCTATTCACGCTCTTTCACGCACATCCCTTCCGCTTCGGGCCGAAGGGGCGCCTTTCAGCCGCCGGCCGGCCGGGCCTTCATTCCTTGGACACCCACCGCCATCCATCGCGGCAGGATCCGCACGTCAAACCAAGCTGCAGGGGTATTCCCTGTAAAAGACGCCACAGACGGCGACCTCGAGGACCGGAGAAAAGAACCAACCCAACAGACATGAGGAGGCGGCTGCTGAAAACGACCCGCCGGGACCCCCATCCCGGCCAGGCCCGCACAGGCGGTTCAATCGAGCAGATGTTCCTCTTTCAGAGCCGTCATGGCCCGCTGGCCGATCGTCGTCACACGGCTGAGGGCCTTGGTCAGGTGGTGCACCGCATCGAAGCCCACGCCGGAGGCAACCATCACCAGCGCCTGGTCCAGAAAAGACTGGACCTCCCCCCAGCCCTCGTCGGGGGCGACCCGCGAGGACAGCTGCACATCATGGGCAATCAGGTTCACGAGGGTCCTGATCACCCCCTCTGCACCGCGCTTTTCCATGCCCTGAAGGGCGTCCGTGGACTGAAGGGCGGTCGACGCCCAGATGATGCCGGCTTTGATCTTTTCACTTTGGGAAAACGCCATAATGGCTTCCTGATGCGTCACGGGCCAAAACCATCCTTTCTGTATGTTGGAAGGAGAGGAGCGCCGAACCGCCTGCCGGATCCGGCAACAGCACGCTGCGCGGATCACGCCTTGGGCTTTTCGTGAAACGCCCTGTAGACCGGATCGGCTTCCATGAGCTGCCGGCGCATCACCTTGCCGACCAGTGTCTTCGGAAGATCATCCCGCAACTCGATCAACTTCGGCACCTTGTAGTGGGTGATATTCTCCTTGCACCACTCCCTCAGCTCCGATTCGGTGATCTTCCCTTTCCAGTTGTCCTTAAGAACCACCCAGACCTTGATGAGTTCGCCCGTCTCGGGGTCAGGCAGGCCCGAGGCAGCCACCTCCAGCACCGACTCGTGCCGCCCGACGAGTTCTTCCACCTCTTTCGGGAAGACCGAGTAGCCCCGCACCTTGATGAGCTGCTTCTTGCGGTCGCTGATCGTGACCCGCCCATGTTCATCCACATAGCCGATATCACCGGTAAAAAGCCAGCGCTTACCGTCCCACTCCCGGATCGTGTCCGCCGTCTCCTTCGGTTGATTCAAATATCCTAGCATAACCTGGGGGCCGCTCGCCACCAGTTCGCCGTGCTCGCCGACAGGGAGTTCCTCGGTCCCCGTGGCGATATCCATGATCTTCCATTCAGTTCCCGGCAGGGGCAGGCCGATGGTACCCGTCGTGCGAAAATCCGTGAGCGGCCCGGCGGAGATGACCGGGGAGCTTTCCGTAAGCCCATAACCCTCGACAATGACTGCGTTCGTCGCCTTCTCGAAGCGCTCCTGAACCGGACGGTGAAGAGGACCCGCCCCCGAGATGCAGGCACGCATCTTCCGGGCGATCGGAAATTTCCCGATCTCCGGGTAATCCGCCATCCGCTGGAAAAGCACCTCGGCCCCGCAGTAGATGGTCTGTTTGTCGGGCGCGAGCCGGCAGATCGTCTTGATCAGTTCACCGGTCTCGGGCGGCTTCGGGAACAGCATCATCCACATGCCGACCCGGACGCTGGTATTCATGACCGTGGTCATCGCAAAGGAGTGGAAAAGCGGCAAAACCCCGACGTCGGCAAAGCCCTTTCCCCCCATCCACATCCATAGGGAGCACTGCACCGCGTTCGACACGCAGTTGAAATGCGTGAGTACAGCCGCCTTGGGCACGCCGGTCGTCCCGCCCGTCATGATATAGGTGGCCGGGTCATCGGGGAGAACAGAGACATCCGGCGGGGCCGGCGTCACCGCAAGGAGATCATTGAAGCGGATGGCCGAGGCCGGGACCTCCCCGGTCGGGATCTTCTTGAGTTTTTTCCCGAGCCAGCGCTTCAGCCCCGACATCCGGACCAGATCGACGATGCCGGTCACAATCACGGGTTTGAGAGGGTAGACCTCCGCGATGGGTTTGATCAAGGGCTCGTAAAGAGCGTCCAGGGCGATGGCCGCCTTCACGCCCGTCACATTGAATTGATGGAGGACCTCCGCCGGTTTGTAGGTGGGATTGACCCCGGTCACCACCAGACCGAGACGCGCACAGGCATAGTAGGAAATAACGTATTGGAAGGAGTTCGGCAGAACCAGGGCCACGACGTCCCCTTTCCTGAGCCCCAGACCGTGCAGGCTCGTCGCGAGGGCGTTGACATGGCGGTCGAGTTCGCGATAACTCATGAAGGTTTCGAGGAACCACATCGCCTGCAGGTCGGCATGCTTCGCCGCCGATTCGGCCAACATCTGATACAGTGAGATGCGGGGGAAATCGAAATTCCTGGGGACCTGCTCCGGCCAGCCCGCCTCGGGGCGAAACCAGGGCCGCGACTCCGGGACAAAAAAGGGATTCTCCATCAAGCCTGCCTCCTTGTGAACGTTATTCACCTGATTATGTTAGCATTTTTATATCTGTTTCGGCCTCCGCGCTCAAGTCTTTTCGCTCCGCGGCAACAGGATTTTCTCTTGACCCGAGCCCTTTTTCTATATAAATCAAGGCATCGGCAAAACGATCGGAAACCCGGCCCCCCTCCGGGGGCATCACACATCACCATGAAGGATTGCAGCCTATGTACACAGCAAGCGACCTGCGAAAAGGCCTCAAGGTGGAAATCGACGGTGAACCCTACGTCGTCACCGAGTTTCAGTTCTCGAAACCCGGGAAGGGGCAGGCCCTTTACCGGTGCAAACTGAAGAACATGATCACTGAGGTCATCCTCGACCGGACCTACCGCTCCGGTGACACGTTTCAGCAGGCGGCCCTCGAGGAACGCCGCATGCAGTACCTTTACAACCAGGAAAACGAATTCTGCTTCATGGACGTCCAGAGCTACGAACAGGCCTTCCTCAAAGAAGATCAACTCGGCGACGCCAAGAACTTCCTGATTGACAACCTGGAAGTGGATATCCTCTTTTTCGGGGAAAAGGCGATCGGCATCACCCTTCCCAACTTCGTCAATTTGACCGTTACGAAGGCCGACCCTTGGGTCAAAGGGGATTCGGCGGCCGGTGATTCGAAGCCTGTCACCCTCGAAACCGGTTATGTTCTGCGGGTTCCCCCCTTCATCCAGGAGGGGGAAAAGATTCAGATCGACACCCGCACCGGTGAATACGTTACGCGTGTCAAAGAATAGCCTTCTGCAGCAACCCTCCTCGGCCGTCGACCGCTCCGCCCTGCTCAGGCTGCGTGCCCGCCTGATCCAGGCGGCGCGGTGTTTTTTTCTCGAAGACGGCTTTCTGGAGGTGGAAACCCCCGTCCTCATCCCTGGACCTGCCCCGGAAACCCACATCGACGCCGTCCCGGCCGACGGGGGCTTCCTGCAGACCTCCCCTGAACTCTGCATGAAACGGCTGCTGGCCGATGGCTTCGACCGCATCTTCCAGATCTGCAAATGTTTCCGGAGGGGAGAGCGCGGCCGGCTCCACCTGCCGGAGTTTACCATGCTGGAGTGGTACCGGCTGGACGCCGACTACCGGCGGCTGATGACGGACTGCGAAGAGCTCGTCGGAGCGGTTGCCGAGGCCTTCGATTCCGGACCCGTCCTCCGCTACGAAGGGTGGTCGATCGACCTCACCCCGCCGTGGGAAAGACTGACCGTGGCGGAGGCCTTTACACGCCACTCGCCCGTGCCTCTCGAAGAAGCCCTCGCGGCGGACCGTTTTGACGAGATCCTCGTCTGTCACATCGAGCCCCGCCTCGGAGTAGCCCGTCCCGTTTTTCTCTGCGATTACCCTGCCGCGCTCGGCTCCCTGTCCCGGCTGAAGCCTGCGGACCCCCGATGGGCGGAGCGAGTCGAGCTCTACATCGGCGGGCTGGAGCTCGCCAACGGCTTCTCGGAGCTGACCGACGCCGGAGAACAGTGCCGGCGCTTCCGTGAAGAGGCCTCGGTCCGGCTTCGGGCGGGCAAAGATGCCTATCCCGCACCGGAGCGTTTCCTGCGTGATCTCGAAAAGCTGGCCGGCAGGGAAGCCGCCGGGATCGCCCTCGGCATCGACCGCCTCGTGATGCTCTTCACCGGTCGCATCTGCGTAGACGACATCGTCGCCTTCACCCCCGAGGATCTTTAGGAAGTGCTTGCTTCCCGCGTCATTTCAGTATATAAGGGAAGCGAGTCTGCAAAAATATATTCAATCAGGAATGATCCGACTTTCCCGGAAAATGCGCACCGCCACCCAAACCATAGAGCCATTCGAAATCGCCCTCCAGCCCGAGGCCCAACGTGTGAAGCGTTGCCTTGCGTGCGGTATCATGCCGGTCAAAGGGGGGCGCCGATACTGCTCGAAGGAATGCCGGCAGCAGATGAATTGGGTGCTTTCCTTGTCCAAGGGGCTCCTCAAAGCTTTGAACACCCGCTATGCGGCCTTTTTTTTCACCAGCAACCACGTCATCCTCGACACCCTCCCGGTCTTTTCGAAGCGCATCTCGCGTTTCGTCGCCCGTCGCGCCCCCGGGAACAAACCCGCCCAGGATCTCAAGAATCTGATCCTCCGCTCCGGCGAGGAGTGGCACGATATGGTCCACAACCGCACCTCCAGGAGCTATGCATCGTTCTATATGCTAGAGCGCAACCAGCAGGGGCGCATCGATCCCCAAAGCATCATGCCCGATCGCAACAGCAAGCCCCGGCTCTCGAAGGACGAGAGGACGTGCCTGAAGATCCTGGACCTGGAGAACGAGGATCTTTCTTCCGATTCCCTCATGGTCAAGATCAGGCACGCCTACAAGAAGATGGCCAAACGATACCACCCGGACGTCGGCGGCGACGCAGAGAAATTCAAACAGCTCAGCCGGGCCCACGAACAGATGCTCATCTGGGCCGAAAACCCCCAATACACATCGCGCAAGGCCCTCGAAGACTGCTGGTCCTACGACGGATCCACCAACCGCTGGTCACCCCCGCTGTAATCGAATCGCTTCGGAAACGGTTTTTTTCCGATCGCGGCGTCAACCTGCACGCTCGCTTCTGCTGCGACCACCAACCGTGAAAGCATTTCTCGGACCGCACCTTTTTCAAATCCGCTCTTTTGGAGCCTGGCCGTTTCCGCTATACTACAAACATGTTCTCAAACTCGGACTCAACCAAAAACCAGGCGATCATCCTCTGGTATGCCCTCTACAAAGGGGAACTTTGCCGCATTCGGGAACAGCTCCCGGCCGGGCTGCTTTGCGAGGTATGGCGTGAAGGGGTATGGGTGGCCGGTCCGGATTTTTCAGCGGCGGACTTCACGGGAAGGATGATCAGCGAGGCGGAAGCCCGGAACTGGGTGCGCCTCCACTTTCGCACCAAGACCGTCCGCTCGGCGGGCGGCGGATCACCAAAAAGGGAAAGACCATGATCGAAGCGATCGTCGAGCGACGCAGCATACGCAGCTTCACCCCTGATCCGGTCGAGGACCCAGCCGTCGACCGGATCCTGACCCTCGGGACCTGGGCACCTTCGGGCCTCAACAATCAGCCATGGAAATTCATGGTGGTGCGCGACCCGGCACTGAAAGGCCGGTTGGCCGAACAGACCAGATACAGCCGGGTGATCCTCGGGGCCCCCGTCTGCATTGCCGTCTTCCTCGACAACGCGCAAAGCTACGACCGGGTGAAGGACATCCAGGCCGTCGGCGCATGCATCCAAAACATGCTCCTCGCCATCCACGAAATGGGTCTCGGCGCAGTCTGGCTGGGGGAGATCCTGAAAAACCGCGCTGCCGTCGAGGCCGTCCTCGAAGTCCCTGAGACCTGCGAACTGATGGCGGTCATCGCGCTGGGCCATCCCGCCGAAAAGAAGAGGCCCGGCAGCCGGAAACCCCTCGCCGACTGCCTGCTTGGCCGTAAATAGACCGCCCCGCAACTGCATCAACAACGGTTCAGCCGGTTGACACAAAGACGAGGCAAAAAGACCGTTTTAGTGCCGGAAACTACTGGGGGGTAAGCCCGAGATTGCGGCTCACGATCAGCTTCATGATCTCGCTCGTCCCGGCGAAAATCGAAAGCGAGCGGACATCCCGGGAGATCCGGCAGATGCGGTACTCTTCCATGTAGCCGTAGCCCCCGTGGGTCTGGAGCGACTGATAGGCCACCCGGTTGACCATCTCGCCGAGCCAGTATTTCGCCATGGAGACCTGCTGGGTGATGTCGTTTCCCTCGATGTGCTGCCGGATGAGATGGTCCAGAAACACGCGGCCCAACTCCACGTCAGTGGCCATTTCCGCCAGTCTGAAGGCCGTGTACTGGAAATTGCCGATCGGCCGTCCGAAGGCCTCCCGCACCTTGGCGTAGCTGAGCGCCTCCTTCAGCGCCTCTTCGGCGTTCACCTGGCACTTGATGCAGACCTCGAGCCGCTCACGCTGCAGCTTCTCCATCATGTACTTGAAGCCCGCGCCCTCGACACCCAGCAGGTGGGAGGCCGGCACGCGGCAGTCCTCGAAGAAGAGCTCGGCCGTATCCTGCATGTGGTAGCCCATCTTCTCGAGCCTTCGGCCGCGGTGGAACCCCGGCGCATCCTTGTCGACCAAAATCAGGCTGACCCCGCGATGCCCCGCCTTGGGATCGGTCTTGGCGGCCACCACGACCAGATCCGCGAAAAACCCATTGGTGATGAAGGTCTTCTGCCCGTTCAGGACGTAGCTGTCACCATCGCGCCGGGCGGTGGTGCGGATCGCGGCCAGGTCCGAGCCCGCGTTCGGCTCCGTCAGGCCGATGGAGGTGATCACCTCCCCGGTCGCACAGCCGGGCAGCCACCGCTCCTTCATCTCCGGGGTGGCGTACGAATGGACGTAGGGGGTTGCCACGTCGCTGTGGAGCGGCACACCCACTCCAAAGCCGTCTCCCCGGATCAGTTCCTCATTGATGATCACGGAGTACTCGAAGCCCAGTCCCAGGCCGCCGTATTCCTCGGGCAGCCAGGGGCAGAGATAGCCCTGCTCCCCCATCTTGAGCCAGAGGTCCCTCGGCACGGCCCGGTCGGCCTCCCACTGTTCGACGTTGGGGGTGATCTCCTTGGCGACGAACTTCCTGAACGCGTCGCGGAATATCTGATGTTCTTCGGTATACAATGAATCGGTCATCTGGTTTCGTCCCTGATCCTTGACGTTGCGTGAAGTCTTCCCCCTCACGCCTTTTGAAGGTTGATCTGATCGAGCAGGCTCTTTTTGACTTCGCGCTTCAGCATCTTGCCCGCACTGCTCTTCGGTATCGCATCGACGGTGATATATTCCTTAGGCACCTTATAGGGAGCCAGCTTCGACTTCAGGAAGGCCTTCAGCTCGACAGGGTCGACGGTGCGCCCTTCTTGGGTCGTCAAGACGGCCACCACCCGCTCGCCATACTCGTGGTCGGGCACCCCGATGACGGCGCACTCCTGGATCTCCGGCCGCATATAAAGCCACTCTTCTATCTCACGCGGGTAGACATTTTCACCGCCCGTGATGATGAGGTCTTTCAGCCGGTCCACGATGTAGAGATACCCGGTTTCATCGATGAGCCCGATGTCCCCCGACCGGAACCACCGGTCATCCCAGAAGGCGGCGGCCGTCTCGGAGGGTTTGGCCAGGTACTCACGCATGATATTCGGGCCCTGGATGCAGATCTCGCCTTCGACGCCCGGCCCGACGGGGTTTCCCTCGAGATCGCGAATCTCCACCTCGACAAGGTTGGCCGGCGTGCCGACCGAGCCTACCACATGCCGATGGTAGTGATTGAAGGTCACCATCGAGGCGCTCTCGGTCATCCCGTAAGCCTCATGGATATCGAGGCCGGTCCGGCCCTTCCATTCCCGCACCAGTTCGGCGGCCATGCTGGCGGCCGCCGAAAAACAGTAGCGGACCGAGGCGAAGCGCTCTGTGACATCCTTGAGCGCGAGGAGGCGCACGTAGATGGTCGGCACCGCGTAGAATTTGGTCACGCCGAGCCGTTTGATCGCATCGAGCGCACGATCCATCTCGAAGGCCGGCTGCATGATCAGGGTTCCGCCGCTGTAAACGGTGGACCCGGCGATATGCACCTGCGCGAAGACATGGTTGAGGGGCAGGAAGCAGAGCGCCCGGTCCGCCCGGGAGGAGCGCTCGTTGTAGGCCACATTGTGGACCGAGGTCTGGAGGTTCTGGTGGGTCAGGATCACCCCTTTAGGGACCCCGGTGGTGCCGCCGGTGTAAAGGATCGCCGCGGCATCATCCCGTAAACGGTTGACCCAGTGAAACCCCGGGCTGCCTTTCTCGATCAACCCCTCGAAGGTGTGCTCGCCGGACGGTGACACCACCCAATCGAGATAGCCCCTGTCCCGCGCCTCCGCCAGATCCTGCAACCGGTCATCGGTCGTATAGATGAGCCGCGGCCGGCAGTCATCCAGAATAGCCGTCAACTCGTCCTTCTTCAGGGCGGCCGAGATTGTCACCGCCACCGCCCCCGCCTTCAGCACCCCGTAATACATGGCGAGCCAGGCATAGGTGTTGGGCGTGCACAGCGCGACGTGTTCCCCGCGCTGGATACCCAGGTTCGTCAGCGCAGCGGCGATGCGGTTCGATTCCTCGTGAAACTGCAGATAACTGATATCACGATCATTTTCGTTGACGGCGGTCGCCTCGGGGAAAAGGGCGGCCATCCTTACCAGATTTTGAGCGATATTCACGGCCTGGCTCCTTTACAGGTTGGGTTCTTCATTGCAGCACACCATGGTCGATCGGCCCTCCCCTCAGACCTTCCCCAGCAGCAGGTTCGGAACGGCGGTCGAAAGGGCCGGGAAGAAGGATATCAAGAACAACAATGCGATATAGACCAGCAAGGTCGGCATGATCGCCCGCGACACGAACACGAAATCCGTCTTGGTGATGGCGGAGGCCGTATAGAGCAGCAGCCCGAGCGGCGGTGTGATGTACCCGATGCCGAGCGCCACGCTGATCACCAGGCAGAGGTGGATCGGATCGATTCCAAACGAGTCGGAGATGGGCATCAGAATCGGCACCAGGATCATGATCGCGCCGATCGGGTCCAGGAACGTCCCAACCATGAGCAGCAGGAGGTTGGTGAAAATCAGAAAGACCCAGACATTCGGGATGTACTGGAGTGAAACATCCAGGATCCGCTGGGGGATGCCCTGGATCGTGATGTACTCGGCCAGCACCCCCGCCCCCGAAACGGTGATGACCAGCGCACCGCTGATGATGCCGCTGCTGACGAGCATCTTGTAAAAGGCACCCGGGCTGAGGGTCCGATAGATGAAGGCCTCGATGAATATGGCCATGACACAGGAGACCACCGATGCCTCGGTGATCGTGAAGGCGCCCGTGTAGATGCCGGCGAAGAGGACGACGATGACCATGAAGGGGAAGAAAGCGTCTTTGAAAGCCTTTATGAGCCCTTTGCCGTCGAAGGGCTCCATAGCGGTTTTCCCGAGCCCCTTCCAGGCGGAGACAATATAGGCATAAAGGCACAGCCCTCCGACGATCAGGAGCGAAGGCAGATAGCCGGCCGCGAAGAGCCGTACCACCGACTGACCGGCCGTCAGGGCGCAGATGATCATGATGATGCTCGGCGGCACGATGATCCCCAGAATGGCCGAGCTGGTCAGAAGGCCGATCGAAAAGTTCTTCGGGTATTTATATTTGTCCAGGTGCGGGAACAGGACGCTGCCGATGGTCACCAGGGTCGAAATGCTGGACCCGGAGATGGCGCCGAAGACGCCCGAACTGATGACGCCGGTGACGGCGAGCCCGCCGGGCATGAACGAAACGGACTTCCTCGCCAGGTGGATCATCCGGTTGGCGGACTGGCCGTGGACCATGACCGCCCCCAGAAGGATGAAAAACGGAATCGCCAGCAGAGAGAAGTTGTCCAGCTTCTTCACCATGGTCTGGGCGACGAAGATCAACTCCAGGTCGGTGAAGATGACCAGCCCCAGCAGGCCTGTCAGAAAAAGGCTGATGTAGACGGGGATCCGGATAAACAGCAGAAACAGCAGAATTGCCAGAATGATCAGCGTTTCCACGCGTCATCTCCCTTTGAAAAGGTTGACCAGGCATTCCACGGTCCGAAGACCCATGACGAAACCGAAAAACGGGAGCATACAGAAGATCAGATAGACCGGGATCCGCAGAATGGGTGAAAAAGTCTGCATATCGAAAGCAATGGCGACAAACTTGATCCCGAGCACGACGAAGAGGATGCAGGCCAGGAGCCGGACCAGGTTCAGGATGAGATCCAGGCCGAAACGCCATTGCGGGAATCGTTCATAGAGGGCGTTGACCTTGAGCTCCGAACCCCATTTCACGGACGCACACGCGCCCATGAAGGTCATCAGGATGAACAGGTAGGTGGTCAGCTCGTCAGGCCAGGAAAGGGGCCGCCGGAAGACATAGCGGCTCAGGATGCTGATGCTCAGGATGGTGAGGGTGACCGAAAAGCAGAGGAATATGCACCCGTTTTCGAGCCAGCCAAGAAACGTTCCGAGTCTCTTCATGGTAGACACCCCTGCGGAATCGAGCCGCACCCGATCAGAAAGGTGCGGCCCGTGGTTTGCCGGGACCTCTTACATTCCCTTGGTCAGATCTTTGATCTTGTTCAGCCACTCGGTGCCGATTTCAGGCTCGAACTGCTTCCAGACCTGCATCTGGGCCTCTTTGAACTTGGCCATCTCGGCATCCGGCAGGGCAATCACTGTCACGCCCTTCTCCTTCAGCGCCGCCGGCGCCTCCTCGGTCAAGCGCATGCTGGCCTCCCGGGCCTTGACGAAGTTCCGATGGATGCTGCCCATAATGACCTCGCGCTCCTTTGGATCCAGCTTCTGGTACCACTTCTCATTCACGACCAGGAAAAAAAGCCCGAGCATGTGCTTGGTCTCCGTAAAGTACTTGGTCACGTCGGTCAGCCGCAGGCGGGCGACGTTCATCGTCTGGTCCGTGCCATCCACGACCCCTTGCTTCAGGGCCGGAAAGACGTCGCCCCAGGCCATGGGAACGGGGTTGACGCCGAGGGCCTTCCAGAAGGCCACCGGATAGCGGGCCTCTGTAGTGCGCATCTTCATGGCCTTCAAATCATCGAAGGAATTGACGGGCTTGGTGGTGACGAGCCCGTAGACGCCGAAATACGCCGTGTCCAGAACGCGCAGGCCTTTGGGGAGGAGGCAGGTGTAAAGCTCTTCACGGACCGCGTCGTTTTTCAGCAGCGCGTCCCACTTCGCGTAAGATTCCATACAATAGGCCAGCGTGCCGATGCCGAACTTCGGGTCCAGGTCCGGCGCGTAGTTACTGGTTAGAAACCCGGCCTGCAAAGTGCCCATCCGCACCTTGTTGACGATCTCGATCGTGCTGCCCATCTGGGTGCTGTGAAAATATTTCGCCTCGACCACGTCTCCAGCCGTTTCATTCAACTCCTTTTCGATCCACAACCCGACTTCGGCCCCGGGTTCGTTCGGCGGGATGAAGTGGGCGAACTTGAAGGATACCGGGCCGGCCAGCGCGTTGCCGCCAAAGGCCCCGAGCAAAACCGCGCACATGACCACTCCAAAAAAACGAACTGCTCTCCTCATTGTGACCTCCTCATTTCCTTCCATTGATAAAAAGATCGGACAACAAACGGTTGGCACCAAAAGCAGTCTGCCAAAATCAACCGGATCTACTTGTCGGCCGGTAAACTTTTCTACTTGACGACCGGTAGAATTGGTGTCTATATAGCCATAAAGGTTTTAGGCCGTCAACCATTTTTTTTGCAGTAAAGATCGAATTTTTCCGACATGCGGCAGCGGAGACACCGGGGCCCGCCTCGAAGCGGCTCCCTGCACGTACCCATTTCGAATCTTTTTTTATGCGAGGATTGAGCCATGGAAAAGAGGAATCTGCTGGAAGGAAAGAAGGTGCTGATCGTCGATGACGAGCCCGACGTGCTTGAATCGCTCGAAGAGCTGCTTTCGGACTGCAAGGTGACATCGGCGGACCATTTCGAGGCTGCCAAGGCCCTGCTCGAAAGCGAGCGCTTCGACATCGCGATCCTTGACATCATGGGCGTGAACGGTTACGAACTGCTCGATATCGCCAACAAGAGAGGCGTAATCCCCGTCATGCTGACGGCCCATGCCCTGACCCCCCAGGACGCCGCAAAGTCGTTCAGGTCGGGGGCGGCTTCCTACCTGCCGAAGGAGGAAATGCTGAACCTCGAGACCTTCCTGAACGACATTCTGGAAGCCGAGGAAAAAGGCAAAAGCTTCTGGTGGCGGTGGTTTGACAGGCTCGGGGATTACTACGACCGAAAGTTCGGTCCGGACTGGAAGGAAGCCGACAAGGACATCTGGGACATGATCAAGTACGGGGCATAGATTCCGGTTGAGCGGAAGGCTCTTCGCCCTGAAGATTCGACCGTGTCTTCAGACCCATCTTCAGCGAGGCATCTTTATGGCAATCACCGAACGGGAAATGGAAAAGTCGCGGCGCCAGGAAAGGATTTTTCGCACAGCTGCGAGGGTCCTGTGCAACCTCGGGTACGAGAAAGCCTCCCTGCGCGACATCGCCGAGGCCACCCACATGACCAAGGCCGGCCTCTACTACTACTTCAAGAGCAAGGAGGATCTCCTCTACCAGCTTCTGGATGGATATATGGATGAGCTGATCAAGGGCATCCGAGAGATCCACGAAAGAGTGGAGGATCCGCATGAATTCCTGAAGGAGGCGATCCGTTTCCAGGTCGGGATGTACCATCGCGACAGCATCCGCAGCAAGCTGATCATCCATGACGAAAACTGTCTGAGCGGCGCCTACTACCGGAGACTGAAGGACAAGCAGCGCGAATACATCGCCTACTGGCGCAACGGGCTCGAACGGCTTTGCCTGAAGGAGTCGATCAAACTCGATTTTTTGTCGGTCTACGTCAACTTTCTGGTCGGGATCTGCAACTGGATCTATCAGTGGTACAATGCAAGAGGCGATGTCAAACCGGACGACCTCGCCGAACGGATATACGACTTCTTCCTTTACGGGATCGACGGCAACCGCGTGCCGGCCTAATTCGACGCGATCGGAATCGAAGAAGACAGGCCGTTCAGCCCCGCGAGCAACAAGGGTTAAACAGCCCGTCTCGATTTTGAAACCTCCTTTTTTTGGATCCGGCTGGTCTGGTCCCGGGGATCGACCGGTTTTCCGCCGGGCGTGTCCTGCGGCACACCGCCACCCGGCCGGATATAGGCTTGAAATCCTTCCATGTATCGGACGCTTTCAGTGCGATCCACCTGCTCGGTGCAGCACGAAATACCCATCCATCAGATTGACTGTCTCGATCGTCCCTTCAACATATTGTTTGTCGCCGAACATGTCGTAGAGCCAAAAACCGCGGCCCTCGGCCTGGATCCGAGCTACATCCTTCATGATTTCCGTTTGCTGTTCTCCTGAATCCATGTAAACCGTACTCAAACACATATAAGCCTCCCGAATGCCGCCTATGCAAGACACCTTCCCTCTGGGCAGGCGATGGAACCGTCCGGACTGAGCGCAGCAGATCCCCGCACTCCAACGGATACGGCCTGTCCATTGCGCGAGCCCGGCAGAGCATCATCAAACCTCTGAGACGGTAATCGCCTCGTGCTCGCAGACCTCTACGCAACTTTCGCAGCCAAGGCATTCTTCCTCATTGACCGGCACCGATTTTTCATCGATTATTTCATACACATCAACGGGACACACCTCCACACATTCGCCGCATCCCACACACTTTTCAGCATCCACTTCAGGTTTGTAAGCCATTTGACTATAAATTCCAGTTTCTCCACCGGCAGCCCCTCTTCCCGGATTTGCCGCCTCTGCATCCGCCGGGCCGTCCCGGGCCGAAGCCCACACGCGCAAAGGCACGCATCATTTCGAACAACACGTCGTCCCAGTCCGTCCGGCGCGGCACAAACCCATCCTCCGCCCTCCGGTACAGGCCGTCATAACAGCTTCTCTTCGCTTCGTCACCCAGCACCTGGTAACCCTCGTTGATCTCCTTCAGCCGCTCTTCACAGACCGGGTCGCCCTGGTTCCTGTCGGGATGGTAGGCCAACGCCTGACGTCGGCAGGCCTTCTTGATCTCCTCCCCCGACGCTTCAGGCTCGATCTCCAGCACCTGGTAATAATCTTTGAATGCCAATGAAACTATCCTCCCGCTAAGGGGCTGTCCCTCCCTCGATTCCCATCAGACGAGCCAGCCCGTTCACCCCTTCGACGGCCCTGAGGTCGATCGCGTATTCCGACTACCGCCGGCCCCCTTCCCTCTTCCGGACGGCGCATAATAGACCGTTCCGTTTTTCCGCTCCATTCGGATGCGGCCGCCGCGCAGCAAATTTCCCAGATACTTCGAAACCTCGTTCAGGTGCATGCCGAATCCGCTGGCAATCTGGTCCGCCGTGCAGGGGCGGCGCTCCAGCATGGAGAAAATCGTTTCCCGGGTAGCATGCACGGGAACCTCTTTCTCGGCGTGGAATTCCGCGATGATCTCAGCCTGGGGCCGAAAAAGCGGGCAGAACGACTGGAGACGCTCCGCCGACACAGCTCCGGCAAATTCTTCGGCTGGCGGCCGCACAGCCGAATTGAGCTGGATGCGATCGGGCCGGATCTCACCTGCCAGGGCGGCGATCCGTGAGACATCGGCCGCTGTGGCATTCATACCGGCCACCAGGAAAACCTCCAGCCAAAGCCGGCCCTTGAAGCAGTCGCGGAAGGCCTTTTCCCCGGCCATCAACTGTGAGAACTCCAGGTTGGGGTGCGGCCGGTTCACCCATCCGTAGGAGGCCTGGTTCCAGGCGCTCAGGGAAATCTTCACCACATCGGCCGCCGCAGACGCCTCACGCACCTCGGGAAGGTGAAGCAGGGTCCCGTTCGTCAGGAGCGCCGTTGGAATCCGGCTGTGGGTGCGGACAAACTCGATCACTTCGCCGAAACGGGAATGGAGTGTAGGCTCACCGGAACCGGAAAGCGTGATGTAATCGGCCTCGCCGCCCGCATCGAGCCAGGCGCGGATCTCCGAAATCACCGCCTCGGTCGGCACATATTCCTCCCGCGCCACCGTTTTATGCGTCGTCCGGCCGAGCTGACAGAACACGCAGTCGAGCGTACAGGTCTTGTAGGGCGTCAAATCGACACCCAGAGAACGCCCAAAACGCCTGGAAGGAACCGGCCCGAAAAGGTGCCTTCCAGGCAAAACAGATCCTTCTTCCTGCGAAGGGGCATCCCACTCGCTAGTCTCACATCCGGGCATTTTAAAATCCTCCCGATCAAGTTTGCCGGTCAAATATGCTTCAAGGACCCGTTCCACCGGGCCCGCTGCAAAAGGGACGATCCGGATGCCGCGGACCTCGATCAAATTCGCGTAGGATCCGGATATCCCGCCGCAGATCAGAACTTTGATTCCCAGATCAGCCAACCGCGCGGCGCGCGTCAGCGGGGAGTCACCGGCAAAAGGCACGAGGCGCCTGCCGCTCAACCCATCCCTGGCGATGTCCGCGACAAGGAGCATGCTTGCGGAATCGAACAGGGGAGAAATACGATCTTCCCATACCGTCAAGGCCACCTTCATCGAAGAAACTCCCGGCTTTTCCCCCTAAGAAAGCAAAAGCCGCGCCACAGAACGGCACAGATGACCATGCAGCATAAGCATATTATATTTTAGTGTTTTTTAAAAAGAAGGGCCTGCGGCAAAAGGGCTTCCTATGGAATGAAATCGCAGATCTGCAATGTTGAGCCCCGATAGCGTCGCATGAATGCGACGCTATCGGGGCTCAACTGAGCCTGCCCGGCCATCGGCTGCGGGAAGCGCAATCCCAAGTCGGCGAATCTTCCGGTAGAGGGTGCTCTTGTGGATTCAGAGTTCGCGAGCCGCCGCCCGGTTGAAACGGTTGCACTCGAGGACTTCCAGGATCACCCGGGTTTCAGCCGATTCGAGCAAGGCCTGCGCATCGCCCCCCCGTTCAGCCACCGGGGAAGGGCCCGTTCTGAGATGCTCCGGCAAACAAGTGATTTCAAGCTGTCCACCCGGGCAAAGCACACAGGCATGTTCGATGATGTTCTCGAGTTCCCGGATGTTGCCCGGATAGTTGTAGAACATGAGGCGTGAGACGGCCTCCCGGCAGATCCCCGTGATCGCCGATCCCCTCAGGCGGTTCATCCGGTCTATGAATCGTTCGGCCAGCATGGGGATGTTTTCTTTACGCTCCCACAGCGGCGGGAAATCCAGCCGCAAGACATTGACCCGGTAAAAGAGATCCTGCCGGAACCGTCCAGCCTCCACTTCCGAGGCCAGGTCTTTGTTGGTCGCAGCGATCACGCGGACATCGGCCTTGATGGAACGTGTGCCCCCCAGCGGCATGAAGGTCCTCTCTTGGAGCACACGCAGAAGGCGGGCCTGGAATGCCGCGCTCAAATCGCCAATCTCGTCCAGCAGGATCGTCCCACCCTCGGCAAGCGCGAGCCGCCCGGGTTTGTCCTTCACGGCATCCGTGAACGCCCCGGCGCGGTATCCGAACAGTTCCGACTCGAGGAGGAAATCGGGCAGCGCGCCGCAGTTGACGGCCACGAACGGCTTCTTCCGCCTCGGGCTGAGATTGTGGATCGCCCGTGCCAGGAGCTCTTTACCGGTTCCCGTCTCCCCCTGGATCAGCACCGTGCTTCCGCTTCCCGCCACCTGTGGCAGAATCCTGAAGATCTCGGCCATGGCGGCGCTCCGGCTGACCATGTCCCCGACATGATACCGGCCTTCCAGCTCCTTGCGCAGTTCCTCGACCTGGCTCATATCCCGGAAGATCTCGACCCCGCCAAGCACCTGCCCGGCCTCATCCTTCAGCAGCGCCGTGCAGACCACCACCGGGATCCGACGTTTCCGGCGGTCGACGATATACGTGGTCGTGTCGACGAAGGGGCGCCCCTGGGCCATGGTCCGCCGCAGCGCGCAATCCCTCTCGCACATGTTGGACCGAAAGACCTCCCAGCAGTGCTTACCGAGCGCTCGTTCCATTGCAAGCTTGGAATGAATGCAGCCACATAAAAAGGACACCGCTATCAGAAACACGCCTCCTGATTTGGGCACCACAGCACAACCTTTTGTGCACAATCGGTCGATGAAGGGAGCATCCCGGCCACCCGGGGATCTGCCCCATAGGCCTCGACCCGAGTAAAACGACTGAACAGTTTTGCACAAAAACCTATGTTTTCAATAAATTGTATCGGCCACCCCTCCGGACCTCCAAACACACCGAGGCAGGCAAAGACACTCGGACCTTGCGGCATGGATATTGCTGATACGTTTCATCGCAGCCTGAGATTCATCGGTCTTGTGAGCCCCTGCCGAACCTGTGAACGGACAAGCCCGGCGTACATCGAAGCGCATCCGACCTCCAAAGGGCATTTAAAAGGGGTAGCATGTTTCCAGCATGGAAAATCGCCATGACCGGGTTGCCTTTCCTCGCCGCCGGCAAATCCGGGAGCGGGAAGAAATCCGACATGGGAGGAAAACGCGCAAGGAGATCGATCAGGGTCGGCCTGTTCAACCAGCACCCCCGGTCTGTCTACCCCGCAACCCAAAATGTTCTCCCGGATCATTCAGACAACGGTGCTGAGCTGCATCACCTTCGCGATCCTCTTCACCGTAGAAAGCCAGGCCGGGGGCCTGCCCTGGAGGAAATACCTGTATTCCCATGTCTCGGAAGGGGAAGATCTCGCGGACCTGCTTCGTGATTTTTGCTCGAGTCAGCATTTGAGCGCAGTCGTCAGCGAACAGGTCAAGGGGACGGTCAAAGGCCGTTTTATTCAGATGGAGCCGGAGGTTTTTCTGGAGCACATCTGCCGGGCCTACAGCCTCCTCTGGTACTGCGAAGGTGGCCAGACGCTCTACTTCAATCGATCGGGCGAATGGGGCTCCAAGATCATCATCATGAAGAATCTATCCTTCCAAATGCTCGAGGAAACCCTGGAACGAATGGGAGCGCTCGACGAAAGGTTTCGTCTGGAAATGCTGAACGAGGACGGAACGCTTTATGTTTCAGGCCCGCCCCGCTACGTAGAACTCGTATCGGACGTCGCTTCGAAGTTGAACGACACGCGCGCGACGGAGGTTGCAGCCAAGGCCGCGCGGGAAGTCATCAAGATCTTCCCTCTCAAGCATGCCTGGGCTGCGGACCTGACCTTCACCTTCATGGATACCCAGTTGACGGTGCTTGGGGTGGCCACGATCCTCCGTCAGCTGTTCGCCGACTACGGCACCGGCGGGCAGATGGCGGAGGCCCGGCTCAAGATCCTGCCCAGGACCATCGGCAAACTCAAAGGAAAGGGGCTTGCATCGAGTGGGGCCCCCCTTCAAGAAGAACAACCCGCTCAATCCGCTGAAGAGGGCCCACCCGCCGATCGAGAATCGGATGCGCCGGGTGAAAGGGGAACCGGGAGATATGGCAGTGCGTTTATTATGGCGGACACCCGATTGAATGCGGTTATCGTCCGGGATACCGAAGAGCGGCTGCGCTTTTATGAAGAGATGATTCCTCAATTGGATATCCCGGTCGGATTGGTGCAAATCCAGGCGACTATCATGGACATCAGCACCGATTACCTGCACGAACTGGGTGTCAACTGGCGTTTCCATCACAGGGGAAGTTCAAACGAGGGAACCCGCTTCACCGATGCCGGAGTCGATGTCGACGAGGATTTCAAACCCGGCAATCCCGACCTCATCGTCGGTCCGGGATTCAACTTCGCTACGGTTATCGGCTCGGCCGCAAACTATATCCTGGCCAAGGTGCACGCCCTCGAGCAAGACGGGAAGGCCCGCGTCTTGTCGCAGCCCTCGGTCCTAACACTCGACAACGTTGCCGCCCTCCTCGAGCACAGTCAGACATTTTATGTGAGAATACCCGGAGACCAGGAAGTGGACCTCTTCTCCGTAACCGCAGGGATCGTCCTGAAGGTGACTCCCCATATCATCCGGGATGGTTCGGAAACGCGAATCAAACTCGCCGTCAGCATCGAAGACGGCAACATATCCCCCGATCAGCAAGTCGACCAGATCCCGATCGTCCAGAAGAGCAGCGTGAACACCCAGGCCGTCATCAAGGAGGACCAGAGCCTTTTGATCGGCGGATACTATCACGAGTCGCATTTTGCCACCGCGAGCGGAATCCCCTGTCTCCTGAACGTTCCGATCCTGAATATCTTCTTCAAACAGGATCAGAGGGTCTCCAAACGGGCCGAGAGAATGTTTTTGATCACACCGAGGATCATCCTGGACGAGGCCTTCACCGGAGCCGATCCCAAGAACGATCTGACCGCCTTACAAGGCGGGGGATCGATGTCACGAGCCACTTTTCACCGCCCCGAAAAAGGGGGCATCTTTGGAGTCGAACCGTGAAACCCGCGCAAGAACCGCAAAAGCCGTACGTACTGAAGATCCTCTCCGGGCCGCATCTTGGGGCCGAGGTTCTGATCCGCGAGGGACATTATGTCATCGGAAGCCAGGAGGCATGCGATATCGTGCTCAGCGACGAAAGCGTTGCATCCCGGCACGTATCCCTTTCCATCTCGGACGGCACCCTTGGGCTTTCAACGCTGGACGGCGTTGTCTACATTGACGGAGAAGGGCCTCAACAGGCTGTAACCACCCTCCTTCCCTTTCAGATTGTCACGATCGGCACCACCCATTTCAGCATCGGCCCTGCGGGTGAAAGATGGCCCCCCCTGAACCTGCCTGAAATCCCCGGTCCGGAAAAGACCGAGCCGCCTCCCAAAAATGCGGCTCACGTCTCACCTGATAAAGAAACCTGCCCAAAGCGTGCATCCATCCGCCTGCTACTCTCGAGCTCTGTCTTCTTTGCAGGCGTTCTTACCCTTAGCATCTTTCTGGTATCCTTTTCTAAAGAACCCTCACATGGCAAGTCGTTCAGCGCTTTGATCCCCACGGCACCCATTGAAGAGGCTCGAACCGTTATCGGCGAATTGGGGCTGTCAGGAGTGGAGGCCTTTCACCTGGAAAACGGCAGGCTCATGCTCAAAGGCTCTGTGGAAACGTTGGAAGAAAAGCAGGCCCTGATGGAGTCTATCCAGCGAAGGATGGATGATAGGCCCCTGCCTGCTTTCCGCATAACCGTCAACGAACAGGTCGCAGGGATATGCAAAGACACACTGGCGGCCTTGGGGCTCCCGCTGGAGGCGACATCGGAACGACCGGGCAAGATCATCCTCACCGGCTTCATACTCGATGAAGAACGCCTTGATCGGGGTATCGAAGTCATCAAACAGGATCTCCCGTTCATAGAAGAAATCGACAACCGCGTCATGACCCCCAAGAACCTCGTACAGGAGATTTACGCCCGCCTGGCGAAAGCCGGCTTCAAAGGAAAAATCGACTTCGCCCTTCATCCCGACCACATCCTCGCCACAGGCTTGCTGCATGAGGACGATCTCAGACTATGGTCGGCCGTCAAGAAAGCCCTAACCGAGGAGTACGGAGACCATATCGCTATCCGAGAAAGCTTCCAGGCCGCTTTCCTTCCAGAAGATGAAATCGGCTCGAAAACGCCTGAAGCCTGGCACAGTGAACAGATCACCACATCCGGTGACCACCGATTCACCCTCCCTATGAAATCGATCAGCCTCGGGCCGTTTCCGCATGTTTTGCTCGCACAGGGAGAAAGGCTCTTCGAAGGCGCCATGATCGGCAACGGCTATGCCATCAGACGCATCGGCCCGGACGGGATCATTGCCGTTAAAGGATTTGAAACCGTGCACATATACCCTGGAGAAAACTGATGGAGGACAGAGTGGATTTGCCGGAAATCGATTTGGAAAGAGAACTGAAAACGGACAAGAGCGGAACATGCCTGGACGCGGTTATCCGCACTCTCTCTCACCATCTCATTGCCGTAAAAGGCGCCATCGATTCCGGAGCAACACCGGAAAGATTCGCCGACCTGGAAAAAATAAAGGAATCCCTGGAGACATCCAAACGTTTTGCAGAACAAACATTAAAGTATCTATCTGAACAATATAGAACAGAATGATGTGTATATCTAAAATAAAACCAAACGACTACTGTCAATTTCTGTATTGGAACTTACCATGTCATTTTAGACATTTTGTCATATTCATTTCTTGCAGAGCTCCTCCAATATTTTATATATCTCTGACTCAAAATACATGCTTAATTATATGTTTTGCAATAAAACACACTCATGCAAATAAGAAGCATAAATTCCAGATATACTCTTGTTGTTTACAAGCATGTTCTTTATAAATATTTATACAATTTATGAAGAAAACCAAAAGGAAAAAGGAGATTATCATGGCTGATAATATCAATGTCATAACGCTGAATATAGGTACAATCTTTGATGCTCTTGATTTGGCACGAACGAGCAAAGAAACAGAAATAAAAACAAAGATCGAAGAAATAAAGGCAAGTAAGGACCCGGATACCACTCAGCAGATGGAACTCTCAAAACTTGTCAATGAGTGGCAGATTTACATGGGAGCACAGACCAACACCGTCAAAGCCCTGGCAGACGGAATCCGCAACTGCTACCAGAATATCAAATAGCAGCCAGTTGCGGCGCCATGCCCCAAATGAAGAGGAGAACATATGCCGATGCAATTCCCTGCCGATCTACTGAAACTGTTGATGCAGATTGGGTTTATAGCCAGCGGAACGGGATATTATAGGGAGGCGGAGACCATCTTTTCAGGGATCCAGGCCATGTCGCCCCAAAGCGAGTTCCCATCGATCGGGAAAGCGGTGAACAAATTGAACGAAATGGATCCTGAATCGGCGATTCAGATCCTTACAAGTGAAGCCCTCGAGATCAACCCCGAAAGCGATTTGGCCAAGGCGTTTTTAGCGCAGGCGTTCAGGCAGGCAGGACTTAACGACCGGGGCCAAACGCTTTGCAACGACATCCTGAACACCACCGAAGACGTCTTCGCGGGGCGGATAGCCGAGGCGATCCTCATCGAAATGAACCCGAAACATTTTACAGCCCCTGCCTTTCGCAGCAACCTTTTCACCTCTCTTCAACAGGAAGGAGAAGCATCGTGCAGATAACGAACCCGCTCGATTCGATCCTCCATCGAACACCGCTCGATGCAGGGGCGACCGAAGAAGCCGGCATGTCGGGGTTTTACCCATCCGGTGATGTTTCGGGATTTGAAAAGGCCATCGTTACCGATTCGGAGTCTTTGATCGGGCGCGCCGATGCGGCAACCATTTCCTGGCCCGGGGCATCTTCATCGCCTCAGCGTGCCACGGGCCTTGGGGACGTCATCCTTCAAAGCATCGAGGACATGTCAGCAGCGCATCGTGAACGGATCCACAGGATACACGATACCGTCGACCGAGGGGCCGCACCGGCCTTGTCGCCAAGTGAACTCATACGGTTGCAGTATGAAATCCTGCAATTGACCATCGAGCAGGAGTTGGCCGGCAAGGTCGTCGATAAATGCGGCCAAGGCGTACAAACGCTTTTCAGGAATCAGGGATAGAGGCAACCCATTGAGCGTTATGCCGATCCAAAAACGCTGCAGGCGCATGTTTTTTTTGGTTGTCCTCTGCTTCCTGCTACCGGCTTGCAGCATGGAACTTTACACCAACCTCGAGGAGCGGGAGGCGAACCAGATCCTCTCGGTCCTCCTCAGAAGGGGGATCGATGTCCAAAAAATCGCTGGAAAGGAGCGAACCTGGGGGTTGAGAATCAACAAGGCCGACATGGCCCAAGCGATACAAATTCTCGAAAAAGAAGGACTTCCACGAGATCGTTTCGAAAGCATCGGAGAGGTTTTCAAGAAACAAGGGCTCGTGTCGTCTCCTCTCCAGGAGCGTATTCTTTACCTATACGCCCTCTCCCAGCAGATCTCCGAGACCATTTCGCATATCGACGGAGTGCTGACGGCAAGGGTCCTGGTGGTCATCCCGGAAAACAATCCCCTTTCGGACAAGATCCGCCCTTCCTCCGCTTCGGTTTTCGTTAAACATATCGAGGCGACCGACCTCCAGACCAGCATCTCAAAAATCAAGCAACTGGTTGTGGACGGAATCGAAGGGCTCTCCTATGAAAATGTCACGGTGGTGCTTTTCCCATCGGAATCAACCTTCCTTCCCCTGGACCCTCCCCATTACCGGCGGATTTTTTTGATCGATCTTTCACCCGGTTCGGTCATCCCCTTCTGGATCCTGGTCGGAGGCTTCGCGTTCGTCTCGGCGTTGATCCCAATCGGAATCGTTTGGGTGCTCCGCTACAAACGAACATCGCGGTCGGAAGGAAGGCCAAAGGGCGACCGTTCTCTGCATCCGGATGCCGGTTATACGGCGTCTTGAAAATGGGGGAATCAGTGATATGAGCAACGTTTTTTTTGAACATCTGGTTCAAAAGCGGCATCCACTGGTCCCGCTCATCCTCGAATTCAACCTGTCGCCCGGGCGGACCGTTCATTGGAGTTGGATGGCACATCTCCTGGATCAAAGGACCCTGGAAACCATCCGATGCAAACCAAGGGCCTCGAGAAGAATTTCACGCATCCTGCTGGACGAACATAACCTGGGCGACCGTTACTGCTTCCATTTCGAGGAACCGCCCCGGCGTCTAGCCCTTATCGATGGGTATACGCTTGAAGAACTGGTCTGGCGCACGGGGATCGCCCTCAATGCGCAAAGGATTCTGAAGACCGTCGACAGAGAGTCCGTTCTCAAACTCAAGAGTGCCCTTGGTGAAAAAGGATATCTGTTCGCTGTCAAGCGGGCGCCATTTTTGCTGGGACCGGTTATCCCTCTTTCGGATGGTCCCTGTTCAATCCCCGATCCCAGGTCCCACATGATGGTTTGCGGAACAATCTGTCTTGCTGCCAGCCTGGCCGATGCCCCTCAGGCTTTGAAGGATCGGCTCCGGCTCAAACTCCCCAGGAGCTATGCAAACTATTTCGGACATCGGACAAACCCCGTGAAGAAGGAGATCGCATGGTCGGTACTCCGAAAGATACTGCTGAAAGAGGTGGCACCGCAGTGGGCCCCCTGTTTCTCGTTTACCATGAAGGGCTTCGGACAGCCGGAAGCGCAAAGGTCCTCAAGGCTCGTCAATATACAACCTGTCTGAAGGCCGAAGAGATCATCCGCAAAGCCAACGAAGCCGCCGAAGAGATCACTGCGCGGGGCCGGACAGCCTTTGCGGAGGAAAAGGCCAGGGGCTACCGGGAAGCTCTGAGAGAAGGGAAAATGCAGTTGGCGGAGCAAATGGTCGGAACCGCCGCCGCCACTGCACGCTATCTCGCTGAATTTGAAGAAAAAGCCGTCGAATTAGTCCTATCGGCCCTTCGAAAGATCGTTGGGGAAATGGACCCCGCGGAGCGGATCGTCCAGGTCGTGCGCAACGTACTGGCCTTCGCAAAAAATCAGCCACAGGTCTCTTTGAGGGTCTGCCCGGCCGAAGCGGACAGCCTCAACGCCTCGCTGAACGCCATCATGACGGATTTTCCGGCTATCCGCTTCATCGATGTCGTGCCGGACGGCCGTCTGAAAGAAGGCGGCTGCATCCTGGAAACGGAGATGGGAGTGGTCGACGCCGGTGTAGACATCCAGATCGAAGCGATACGGCGCGCCCTCACAAACGCCCTCAATCGGAAATAATGGAGTTTTTCGTGCAGCACGAAGAAACCGTCGCGCGCTCTTTGGAACCTGTCGACAAGATTCTTGCCGCCGCCTTGAAAGAGGCCGTCTCCGTCGAGATCAAGGGACGCGTCACTCAAGTCCTGGGAACGATCATCAAAGCCGTGCTCCCCAGCGTGAGGATCGGGGAGATTTGCATTCTCCGAAACCCTTTCGAAGACAGGAGCCTACAGGCGGAAGTCGTCGGCTTTTCCAAGCAGGCGGCCCTTCTGACCCCCCTTGGAGAGATCGGAGGAATCTCCTCTTCAACAGAGGTCATCCCGAGCGGCAAGTACCACACGGTCCCGGTAGGACCGAGCCTTCTTGGCAGGGTCCTGGACGGATTGGGAAATCCGATGGACACCGGGAGGCTTGGACCGGTTGAGGCCCAGGATCATTACCCGGTCTACGCGGAGCCCCCGGCCCCGCTCACTCGCCGATTCATCACAAAACCGATGCCGCTGGGGCTGAGGGTGATCGACGGACTGCTCACCTGCGGTGAAGGTCAGCGTATGGGGATCTTCTCAGCCGCCGGAGTGGGAAAAAGTCGTCTCCTGGCAATCCTGACCAAAGGCGCTGAAGCGGATGTCAAAGTACTGGCCCTCATAGGCGAACGCGGCCGTGAAGTGCGTGAATTTCTTGAGAAGGACCTGGGTGATGAAGGTATGCGGCGAGCGGTAGCGGTGGTTTCGACCTCCGACAGACCCGCCATGGAACGACTTAAGGCCGCCTACGTGGCAACGACCATAGCGGAGTATTTCCGCGATCAAGGCAAGAGCGTACTCTTGCTGATGGATTCCGTGACCCGGTTTGCCCGCGCGCTGCGGGAAATAGGACTCGCTTCAGGCGAGCCGCCGACGCGGCGAGGCTTCCCCCCTTCCGTATTCTCCACTCTGCCGCGCCTCATCGAACGCGCGGGGCAATCCGATAAAGGCTCCATCACAGGATTGTACACCATTCTTGTCGAGGCCGACGACATAAACGAACCGGTGGCCGATGAAATGCGGGCCATCCTGGACGGACATATCGTCTTGTCGCGGAAGTTGGCCTCCGCCGGCCATTACCCGGCCGTCGACATACCGGGAAGCCTGAGCCGCGTCATGAGCAGCATCGTAGATGCAAATCACAGGGTGGCCGCCGCCCGGCTGCGGGAACTGTTGGCAAAATACCAGGAAATCCAGCTTCTCGTCAGAATCGGTGAATACAGAGAAGGCTCGGACCCGGAGGCTGATACGGCCATTCACAAGATAGAAGCGATCAACCGTTTTCTGCGCCAGGATTCGAGTGAACGGATTTCTTTTGAAGACACCGCGAACCGGCTGAAGGAAATCGCATTTCAATGAGTACTACCTCATTCGACGTATTATTACGTGTTCGAGATCTCCGTGAGAGCTCTGCCGCTAACCTGCTCAAAAACCGTGCAGCCGCTTACGCGGAAACCCAAGAGGACGTCCGGCGAAAACAGGAAGGGCTGAAGACCTACCGCACATGGCGGATAGAAGAGGAGTCCAATCTATTCCGCCAGATAACAAACCGGCGTGTGACGGTCCGCGGACTGGCCGAACTTAAAGGACAGTTTCACTCGCTTCGTGAAAAGGAGATGATCCTGGAGGAATCTGCAGCACAGGCGGAAACCAATCGGCAGACGGCCCAAGAGGCCCTGAATGAGGCAAAAACGGCCTACTTCGTCTCCGTCAGGCAAAGGAAAAAGTTAGACGGGTACGAAGCCATTTTGAGAGAAGCCATGCGAAGGGAGAGTGAACGGCTGGAAGAGGTCGAGATGGAGATCTTCCAGCACTCCAGAATTCGCATCCTTATGGAGGATCCCCATGAATTGGCATAACACATCCGGTTTGACATGCTGTAAGTGGGACAAACCCGCAAACACCCGCTGCATCCCCCATGCAAAACCAATATGCGATGCCCCGCTCGATACCGCGGATATCGAGCGGTTCGAAACCGCCATGTCCGATCACCCGCCCCAATCTGTCCCATCGGCTCATACGGCTCCACCCCGAATCCACCGGGATACGGCACCACACGGTCAACCCATCGCGGATGATGGGCTTGCCGCTGATCGGAAACCGCCTTCCTCCGCTTCTTCCTCCAAGGCCTCTGACCATCATCCAAATTTGCTGGATACGCCTGTTCAACTCTCCTCACCGGCGCCTTCCGGTTTTTTGCCTAATCAAGCCCCAGGCCCGGAAACGCCTTTTACTGCGGACCCCAGGCACGGCTCCCGGAACTGCCGAGGACAAAATCCGCCGCCTGCGGCAAGGCATCGCCAACCCCCGCTTTACTCGATGCACCGATCCTCCCTTGCCGCATGTTTTCAGGATGGATACGGGACAGTCGCACCAACCCCTCTGCTTGCAGCCCTGCCCCCTATCACGTCCGGCAGTGATGCAAAGCCCTCGATAAGCCTTTTCCTCGCTCCCGCGGGCGGACCTCCCTTTCAGGAAGGGGCGGACCCGATCACCATGGAGAACTCCGACAGACCTTCATCAGGACCCCTCCCCGGACCTGAAAAAGGAAAACCGAATGATACGCCCTCCACTCCCGTGAGGCGAGAGCCTTTTCCAGGAACAGAAAAAATGGCGCCCTTTTCTCATTATAGCACCATGCACCGTGGCCACCTTTCAGGACCGATCATCCGAAAGCCCCTCTTCCGGGCTGGCAGAAGCCAGCCCCTGCCAATCGATAGCCCACTGCCCGAAAACAGGTCTGTGGACCCGGGCGGAGTCGCAATGGCCATTCTTTCATCATTCCTGGGGACAACCCGAGGCTCCGTCCCGTCGCAGTTGCCTCCCACCGAAGCGCAACCCTCTTTGGAACTTCTGGTTCATCAGATCGCCGATCGGATCGGGGTGCTCCGGGACAGGCCGGATGGACAAGAAGAGGTGCGCATCACGCTCAAAGATGCCTATATCGTAGACACCGAGATCCGCATCCGTATGGATGCGGGGAACCTCCAGGTGGATCTCCTGACGACCTCCTCAGATGCCCATGCGCTGCTTTCTGCAGCGGCAGGAGAACTCGCGCATATACTGAAAAACCGCATCGGAGAAAATACATCTGTCAGCCTACACTACTCCGAAACACCGGAGGATCGACCGAGTGGGCACTCGAGTCATCAGCACCGGCAACGTGATCCGCAGGAAAACGAATGAAAGGTTCTAAAGCTACCCGATCGATGCGGCGCCAGTCGCGCGATCGCCTTCTCAACAAGGAGATTGAAAGAGGCCTATCGAACGGACCGGGTTCAATCACGATAGGTCCGGTGACAAAGACATGAAACACGACGTAGCTGCGCTGCGCATGGAGATGTTCTCTCAGGAAACAATCCTTCTGTTGAACAAGATCTTCAGCAGGTGTGACCATTTGTTTTTCCGGATAGGGGATCAGCCCTGTCGTGTTGGCTTTCAGGCTCATAATCCCCTCTTGCAGGAAGAGATATACCTAAAACTCTCGATAGGAAGAGCCACTGTACTGATGGGCCTCGGCCCCTGCTTTCCTTCCGGCTGGCGGGAAACTCTTTACGACTGGGAAACTTTCCGTGAGATGCCCGAAAAAACGAGAGGGATGTTGATCGAAGCTGCGTTGGAAGATCTGTTCGATGGTTTCGAGACATGGAGCGGCCTGCGTGTGGAAGTTCGTGAGGTCCTCTTCAGGGAACAGGGGTTTAACGAGACAAGGAGGCCGGCAGGTATTCCGCGAGGGCCTATACAACTGGATTTCGAATTCGTGCCGGAAGGTGGCGGCATCACGAATGAAAACCACCAAACCATCATGGGGCGTCTGCATCTGGAAACGGGCGCGTCCCGGTGGATCGATCCGCTGCTGGAATACATTCCACGGACGGTTGGCATGGCATGCGACGCCATCCCCTTGAGGTTGGCCCTCCTCGTGGGCCGTACCCGCCTCGCACTTTCCGCGCTCAGTGAAATAGAACCGGGAGATGTCATGTTACTGGATGAACATGCCCGGAGCGGCGACGGAAGCGTTGAGATCTGCCTTGCCCCCCGTCTGTCCTTTCAGGCTCATTTGAACGGCCGCACCGCCACGGTGCAGAGGCTCGCAAGAGGATTTATGGAAGAAGACCATTTCGATGAAATCGCCGCATCCGAAGAGGATCCCGCAGAGCAAGACTTCGAAAAAGACGAGGAAAGCGATGAGGTCCCTGCCGCAGAACTGAATGACATCATGATCGGGCTGACTTTCGAGGTCGGCCGCAAGACCATGTCTCTTGGGGAACTGATGCATCTGCACCCGGGCTACACCTTCGAGTTGGAGAACCCTCTGGAAAAACCGGTTGCCATCCGTGCGAACGGGAAGCGGATCGGCTGGGGGGAACTGGTAGGCGTGGCCAATCGGATCGGCGTTCGAGTATTGACATTTCTGCGGAACGGCGATGAATGAACTTCCTGACATTCTGTATGTCATTGCCGCACTCGCCTTTCTGGGCCTGGCCCCTTTCCTGGCGGTGATGGTGACTTCTTTCGTCAAACTGGTGGTCGTATTCGGACTTCTCAGAAACGCCCTCGGCATCCAACAGATTCCTCCCAATATGGTCATCAACGGACTGGCTATCATCCTTTCTTTTTACATCATGGCACCGGTTGCGGATGAATGCTGGACGGCGATGCAGCGTCAAGACGCGATCCAAAAAGATTTTAAAAACTGCATTCAGGCGGTGGTGGAAGGCAAAGAGGTCTTGCGTCGCTTTCTGCTGAAACATGCAAAAGAAAAGGAACGGCTGTTTTTTGTGGAATCGGCCAAGGCGATCTGGCCCAAGGACAAGGCGGAAGCACTCAAATCCGACGACCTGATGGTGCTGATACCGGCTTTTACCGTCAGTGAATTGACATCGGCCTTCCAGATCGGCTTTCTGCTCTATCTGCCTTTTGTCGCGATAGACCTCATCATCTCCAATATTCTCCTGGCCATGGGTATGATGATGGTCTCCCCCATGACGATTTCGCTGCCGTTCAAACTCCTGCTTTTCGTCCTGCTGGACGGGTGGGGGAAGCTGATCCACGGGCTTATTCTGACTTATCGCTGATGGACAACGCAATTGTTTGCGGTATCGCACCGGATGGACCTTTATCGGACCGTTGAGCGCTCCGGGTGGGGGGAGCCGAGAGTGGACCGCCTCTGTCTTCGAGTCAGGATGGGGAAAACCATCTATAGGATATAATAGAATGAGGTTCCGGACTCCATGACGATCCTCGATTGTACGATTCAAGCCTTGATACTGGTGCTGCTCCTGTCCATGCCGGCCATCGCTGTGGCCGCTGTCGTGGGCATCATCGTGAGTCTGCTTCAGGCGGTCACGCAAATCCAGGATCAGACCCTGTCTTTCGCCGTCAAGCTCGTTGCCATCATTGTCACCCTAATCGTAACGGCCCGGTGGGTCGGCTGGGAACTCCTGCACTTCTCGGAGAACCTCTTCACCCTCTTTCCGACCATTACCGGCTGATGGATATAACTCCCCTAAAACAGATCCTGCTGACCTTCATGGTTTTTACCCCGAGGCTTTTGGCAGCTATTTCCATCCTGCCTTTTCTGAACCGGGAGGTGATGCCGGGACTGGTCCGCAACAGCGTCGCCCTGGTGTTCGTCCTGATCCTGTATCCGATGGGGGCGCCTCTTACGGCAGGGAGCCTGCCGGCGTATCCCTTGCTGGTCGCACTGGTTGCCAAAGAGGTGTTTCTCGGTTGCCTGTTGGGGTTCCTCGCCGGAGGCCTCTTCTGGGCCGCCGAAGGGATGGGGATCTTCATCGACAATCAACGCGGGGCCGGCATGGGGGGGTTTTTCGACCCTATTTCCGGATCCCAGACCTCCTCACTGGGAACACTCCTGCTCCAACTGATCACGGTCCTTTTCTTTTCAGGAGGAGGATTCTTATTGCTCCTCGGCGTGATCTTCGAAAGTTACCGCGTGTGGCCTGTCTTTTCATTTTTTCCGCATTTGACGCCGGGCTTCTCGGATTTTTTTCTGGCGCAGGCGGATCGCATCATGCGCCTAATCGTCCTCTTGGGCGGGCCGATCGTGATCGTCATGTTCATCAGCGAAATCGGACTGGGGCTCATCAACCGTTTTGCACCCCAACTCAATGTCTTTTTCATATCCATGCCCATCAAAAGCGGGATAGCCGTTTTTCTTTTGATCCTTTATGTGAGGTTTATCGAGGTATATTTCGAGGAGGAATTCCTTGGATTCAAACACCTGCTCGAGGAGTTGTCGACCTGTATAGAAGGGCCAGCTTAGCGTGCGCCGCCCCCCCAGTGATCGCTTCGGCCCGACGGGGCACTTTTGCGGAGAACCGCGATGAAATCGAGGGGCGTCCATCCTCATCTCGAAGACAAACGGTCTCCCCTTGGAGGCCTATCCCATCACCCTGAGGCTGTCTTTCTTGCCGAGCGAGGGAGGTATCTAGCCTGAAATGCAAACGAAAACGGAACAGCCTACCCCAAAAAGGCTGCGAGACGCCAGGAAGAAGGGCCAGGTCGCAAAAAGCAGGGAGATCGGATCCGCAGCAGCCATAACAGCCGCCTTCTGTGTCCTCTGGGCCGGCTATGACACCTTCTTGGAACAGGCAAAAGAAATGGTCCTGCTGCCGCCCCGCTTTTATGAACTGACATTCACCGAAGCCCTGAAACGGACGCTCGACGGGACCCTCCAAGCCTTTATCAGCCTTTCCCTGCCGATCCTTGGAGCGGTTTTCGGTCTCCTCGTTCTGAGTCACTTCATTCAAGTGGGGGGGCTATTTGCGATGGAGCCTGTCAAACCGAACCTGGCGAAAATCAACCCGGTGGATGGATTCAAGCGGCTCTTCTCAATCGAAAATTTCGTCGAGCTATTGAAATCAACGGGCAAGGTCTTGATCCTGACCCTGCTGTTCAGCGTGGTGATCAAGGAATCCGTGAACCCCCTGATGCTGGCGCCCCGTTTCGGGCTGACCGGCCTAACGGCCGTCCTGAACGATGCTCTCAAACAGCTGGCGGCCTTCACCATCGCTGCCTTTCTGACCGTCGCGCTCCTGGACTACTTTTTCCAGCGATCCAGGCATATCAAGAAGCTGATGATGACCCGGGAAGAGGTCAAGCGCGAGTACCGGGAAATGGAAGGAGAGCCGATTCTGAAAGGTCGCCGGAGAGAACTTCATCGCGAGTTGGCCATGGCCGACACCCTCGAAAAGGTCAGAAAGGCGACCGTGCTCATCACCAACCCGACGCGACGGGCGATCGCTCTTTTTTACGATCCGGAAAAGACCCGACTGCCTATCGTTACAGCCAAAGGCGAAGACCTCCTCGCCAAGCGCATGATCGAGGTCGCCCGGAAGGAGGGCGTTCCTATTATGGAGAACATACCGCTGGCCCGGGATCTTTTCGAGCAGGGGCGCCTCGATCAATATATCCCCCAGTCGTTGATTCAACCCGTGGCCGAGGTCTTGCGATGGGTCCAGAAGCTCAAAAAAGAGCGGTACACTCCATAGATCCCCTTCTCTTCCCTTCCAATCCGCCCGTGCCCGACACCTGGAGCGCCTCCTCGATCTCGACGGCGGCAGGGGCTTGGGATTGCGTTTGAGGCCGGTCGAGACATCCTCGGGGCAAGTTCAAGTCAAGCGTAACAGGCCTTATCCGCCCAATCGCCGATGCCTTATGCCCTTATTGCTGTGCAAATTCCGACCCTCGTTTTCTCAAAAAGCATCAAACCGCACATACTCAAAATGGCATATTTCTTGCTCGATTTTTATTGGAAGCACAGTCCCGCTTCACCTTCTGAGATCGACGATCCATCTTTGCGGAGGTCAAGAATGACACCATGCAGCGACGCTCATGCCATCCCTTTGAGCAGCAGATCGCCAAACAGCGCCTATGAGCCGGCAGCGCCGGCACAGGCAAGTCCAAAATCATGTTTCAGAACAGCGAATCATCCCCATCCCCCGGATTTAGATTATCCCCCCTCCGTCCCCGACGGCCCTACGCCGCCGGTAATCGAGAATCCGGCTGTCGATATGGCGGACATGACCCTCGCTCTTCTGTTGCTTCAGGACTCCCTGGCCAAACAAACCTTCGAAACCGGCCGGATCATGGCCGACCATCATCGCAAAGAGATGGAGCGCAGGCAGGCGGAGCGCGTAGATAAATTCAATGAGTGGATGGAGAAGCTCGAAGAAGCGCAACGCAAGATTCAATCAGCGGGCTTCTTCGGGCGCCTGGGCATGGTGGTCAAGGCCTTTTTCGAGGGTGATTTCGAGGAAGCAGGCAAAAACCTGGAGGAGGCCTTCAAAGAAAACCCCGTTACCGGCGGATTATTCAGCGCCACCGCCATACCGCTCCTTATCGGGGGCGGGCCGTTAGGGCTCGTCACTGCCGCGGCCCTGTTTGCACCGGAAATCATGAACGACCCCGCGGTCCAGAAAGCCATGATAGAAAGCTACGCCAAGACCTTCAATATGAGCCGCGAGGACGCTGGAAAGGCCATCGCCATCTTCACCACGGCCGTAGGCGCCCTCTGGGCGGTGGCCAGTGCATCCTCGCCGGTGGTCCGAGGCACGATCGTTGGGGCCTTCCAGGGTGAGGCAGCCTACAAGAAATATGAAGCTGACAGCGCACAAGCAGATGCGCAGAAAAAGGAAGCCGCGCTGGATCAGACAAACGCTGATCAAGAGTTCACTCAATCCCTCGCGGAAACCCATTTGGAACTTATGAAAGCGATCATCGAAAGCCTGTCGCGTAACCTGCGCACAACGATGGAAATCATCCAACTCGAAGCCGAAACCGCCCAGAAAGTCAATCAGGCCATCGGGGCTGCGAAAAGAATATAACAACCATTGCTTCGGCATGGAAAGGAGCCAAAGGTATGATCGGACCGCTGGAAAAGCACTCGATGAATATTCCCCCGGCTAGACCTGTCGAAAATCTATGCAAAAAGGACATCACCGGATATTTGTGCTCCCCGGTGGCGGCTGGTCCGCTCGCACCCAACCCTGCAGCCGAAAGGCCGGGACACGGCTCTCTGGATCCAAACCTCCCCAGCCCTGATGCAGGTCAACCAACCGATCCTCAGGCATTGAGCAACACCCTGCATCACTTTTTCGATCTGGCACTCCTGTTTCACCAGATGGCGAGAGAAATGACGCCTCAGGATATTCAGAAGGTCGTGGACGCAGCCATCCAAAGGAGGACCCTGCTGACCGAAGCAGCTCAAAAGAAGGAAGACGGCGCGGACATCCTTCAAAATTATGCCACCGAAGCCTTGGCCGTCAGCATCGCAGGGGCATCTTGCTCCCTGGGAGGAGAGAAAACGGCCGGTCTGTCTCAAAGCCTTGGGGCCACATCCCAGGCGGTCTCCAGCATCGGGCAGGCGAAAAATCAGACCGAGCTGGCCAAAGGCGACAAACAAACAGCCCAGGCTGAGTACACGCGTGCGCAACAGGACATGTCGAACGCCTTCTTCCAGTCCTTCAGCCAAACGGCGCAGTCCATCAGACGGTCTCTCGGGGAAATGCTCCAGGCCGAACTGGCCGCCAAACAGGCCGTAGGAAAGATCTGAAGCAGGCCGCCTCCGAATGAATAGCGGAGAGAGCCGGCCATGACTCAAAGGGGGTAAGGGATTATGACGTCACCGATCGACAACACCGGGAATTCGCAAATCAAAAGCCAGGAAAATTGTTTGAAAGAACCGGCCGATTCCACAGACCGGATGGGTTCCAAGTGGAAGAATTACGACGTTCGCAGGCTATCCCACAAAGAGCTTCCCGCCTGGAAAGGTGTCCTGTTCAGAGTGCTCTTGGATCACACGGGACTTCCCGTAAATCCGGATCGAGGCTACAAAAGCAAGCCTTCCGATGATACATGGAAGTGGCGAAACGTTGGGATTCATTCCGAATACGCCTCGGCCTCCTTCCTCCTGAACCTAACCTCTTTGCCCGCTTTCTGTCCCTTGCAGCCGAACGATGCCTACCCTGGCGGGCAAGATTGGGGCGCTCTGAACCACCCGCGTTATAGAGAACCTATTGCGGACAACAGGTGGAACGAGGTCGATTTCTCGGAGACGCCCAACCTCTCACAAACGGGTGATGAATTGGATTTGTCTGAGGATTTGGAGGATATCGATTCGTTACGGGAGACCGGCCACCCAAGGAGCGAAAGCGTTCCCACCCAGGCTCACGGGGCTGATGGCCCGGATGGGGAGGTGGACCGTTCCAACGAGATAGATGAGGAACCGAGTTTCTTTGGAGATTTGGAGGACTTCGATCACTCACATCAAACCGGCCTTCCACCAGATGATCATGAACGAAAGACGCTTACTCCCTTCAGCGAAGATCCGATACAGCCTTATAACGCTGATGTACTGGATTCCAAGCGACAAACCAATTAGGGCTAAGATGATTGAGCTTCAATCTGACAGACCGTCCAAGATGACGGTCAGCCGATTTTGACAACTTTTTTTCTTGAAGGCCGTTATGACGCTCCATCCCTTTTATAAAGAACGGACAGCCGCATTGGAGCGGATCATGCGGGAGCGGGACAAAATCGATCGCCGCTTCTGTGAAATCAGGAAGCGGGCAATCAAGACGGTCCTCAGCCTGGACCCGGACATCCCGTGGAAGGATCTGCCGGAAAGCGCTTTGAAAGAGCTGACCCTTTATGGATTCGCCCCTCCCGTTGAATCATCAACTGGCGAAAACGGCACTGCGTATCCCCAGTCCGGATGGGAGCTGCGGGGCGGATTTTTTCGGGGCACAAGGATATGAGTCAGGCAGAGTTCCGGGGCATCCAAGGACGGCTGGCGGAGACCGCACACTTACGCGGCGGAGTCGAACCGGTTAAACGGAATACATCCGGTGACGTATGCGAACAGCCACTCCATCAGAGCGGAGAACCCATCGCAGTTAAAGCCCAAAACGCCGCGGTGCACAGCGCTTACCCCGGATCAAAGCCGGAAGGCACGGCCCGCTCGGACAACAGCATCGAGGAAAGCGTCCTCGAAACCATTTACGCTTTGGCCTACAGCCTTTATGCCCAAGCAAGGTATCCCGACGCACAAAAGATCTTCGCGCTGCTCGTCCTCATGAGCCCCCATGTTTATAAATACTGGTTCGGCCTCGCTTCCTGCAACCAAATGGCCGGACATCCAGGATTGGCTACAGCCGCGTTTTTGTTCGCCACTCATGCGGAACCCGGGAAACCGGATGCCCATCTGCACCTGGGCCTGTGCCTCCTGGAACTGGGCGATCGAGATGCCGCCCGGGAAAGCATCCGGACAGCCGCCGACTTGGCTCGAAACGACAAGAACGGTCTTCTGAAGCAACGGGCCGCTCTGATCCTGCAGACCCTCGACTCCGATAAACCAACAGGAGGACAAAGCAATGGGAATCAATCTCTGCACCCTGGCTGATCCTTACCGGGTCCAAATGCACTGTGCCGTTGAGGGCAAACCTGTCGTTTATCCCCCCGGCTATGCCTTCGGAGACGGGACCTACTGGTATAACGGCATGCGCCTGACCATCGACAAACTGCCCGACGGCCTGGGCCTTTCCAATGGCCTGTACGTGTATCGAGGCGAAGAAAAAGACCGGTCGTTTTTCCCTGACGGATATGCCCTCAATCGCTACATTCAGGGACTGGCATTCAAATGGGGGGACGGATATCTCGGACTGGGGCCGCTTCCCCAAGGCCAGATTGTAGAAGGCTACGGGTACGAGGGCCACTGGTACAAATGGGGCAACACCTTGACGCAGAACCCACCGGACGGCTGTCTTCTGTCAAACGGAAAATATTTTTACAAAGGGGGGGAATATTGCCTCGATGAACTTCCGAAAGGCGCGGTCTTTTACAATGGAACCTGTGTTTGGGCGGATAAGGCGGGACAGCCATGCCTGATGCATCTTTGGGAAATCCCTGACGGGGCGATTCTCGACAACGGCAAGTTCGTCTATCACGGAGAAGGAGTCGAATTGGCGTCGATTCCCGATGGCCTGGCCCTCTCCGATGGAACGTATAAATGCACCCTCCCCAACTCCGTACCCCCAACCGCCGGCAAACGCGATGTCGAGGGGCGCATGTACCTTGCCGACGGCACGTTCGTACCCGACGATCGGTATGTCTACAACGGCCGAATGGTGAGCCTCCTTGAAATGCTCCTGCTCTTCCGCATGGACGCGATTCAGGAAGCCAACGAAGCATTCATGCAGTATTACGATAAGGTCCGCATGACAAACGATCATATTCGTGTGCTGAACGAATACATGGAAATGCTGCGCGCCATAGATCCGGATATGAAAGGCAGGCGAACATGTCTTGGCGAAGAGGGATGGGTAACGGGCCTGAACAGTCAAGGCGAAGAAGTGACCCTTAATTTCCATGATTGGCTTGGAGAACTCGGTTTGTCCCAGGCCCTGAAAAACGGTGAAATGGAGGTCTGGGACGATTCCGTGAACACGGTAAACTGGTGGGAAGGGAGGCTGGAAGGGTTCAAACTGAGCATCGAGGGCAAAATCAATGAATTCAACATGCAGAACGAGGAGGACACGATTCTGCTCAATCAGCACAACAACGACAAACAGACCCTGGTGCAGATGTACACGTCCGATATCCAAAAATGGCTCCAGGGACTTCGAGGCAACCTGGCGGTCAGTGGTTGACATGCCTTACATACCTTGGTCGCATGCACCTCCTGCCCGATCCGCAGCGGTTCACCCTCGGATCCCGGACTCAGTGAGCAGGAAGGGCAATGCGACCCAAAGGCTGGACGATGATCTCCTGGGTCAACTCCTGATGTGAGAGCACGGGCAGATCCGGCAGATCCAGTTCCACCATTTTCTTGACATAACGTCTGATATCCATGGAAACCAAAAGAACGGGTTTCTGAGCCCTCCTGCTGATATCTCCTACCTCCGCCTTGATTGCATCGACAAGCGCTCTTGCAGCGCGTGGGTCAAGGGCCAGGTAACTGCCTCCCGATGTCTGCCGAATGGCTTTGCGTATCGTTTCTTCGGTGTCTGCATCAAAGAGGTAAACCGCTAAGAGATTCTGCCCCATGCTGTATTTGTAGCTGATATAGCGGTTCAGACTCATCCGGACATACTCCGTCAGGAGGATCACATCTTTTTCCTTTTGCCCCCATTCAATCAAGCTTTGAAGGATACTCCGCAGATTGCGGATGGATAGGCCTTCCTGAACAAGACGCTGCAGGACCTCTGTGATTTTCGGCAGGGGCAGAATGCGCTGGCTTTCCCGAACCAACTCCGGAAATCGCTCCTCCATCCGCTCCATTAAATAACGCGTCTCCTGGAGGCCGATGAATTCGGAGGCATATCGCTTGAGCACCAGCATCACGTGATAAGTCAGCACCCCGACCGGGTCCATCCAGGCCACCCCCGCCTGGTCAAGCCGAGCACGAAAACGCTCCTCGACCCATATATGGGGCATACCCGGCAGGAAGGTCTTGCCTGCCTCACAAGCGATCCCCAAAACCCGAAGATGCTCCTCCGTCTCCCTTACCAGAAGTCTGTCCCAAAGCAGCAGCCCCTCTGAAACAGGGATCTCTTGCAGGAGAACCACGTAACGGTCCTTTTCGATCGTATGGCTGAATCGAAGGGCGATATCGGGAAAAGGGACACCAAGGTCGAGGTAAAGGGCTCTGCGAACCTCTTTCAGATTGCCTTGCAGCGCTTGAGGCTGAATCACCGTCCTCAGTGAAGAGGCCACCGCAACCGAAAGGGGGGCTGTAAGAGAAAACGCCGCTACCCTGTCGGTACGTTCCTCAATCTCATCTTCTGCGTCTGAGATTCCGTCATCTTCGAACTCCGCCTCCTGAAGCGGTCCGGATGGAACACGTCCAAAAACAAACCCCACGAGGCCGATCAACAGGCCGAGCGCAATGAACTGCCACTTGGGAAAACCGGGGACCAGGGCAAAGCAGCAAAGCAGCACTCCCCCTAGCAGCAAGGCCTTCGGCTGTCCCAGAAACTGGGTCCCGATCTCGCCTCCGAGGCTATCCGATTTTTCCGAAGAAACACGCGTCACAATGATCCCGGCCGTAACGGAAATAAAGAGGGCTGGAATCTGACTGACCAACCCGTCCCCGATCGTAAGGATCGAGTAGGTCTGCATCGCCCTCCCGAGGTCCATCCCCTTTTGCAGAACACCGATCGCCATCCCTCCCAGGATGTTCACCACAATGATGATGATGCCGGCGATGGCATCCCCCTTGACAAATTTCATGGCGCCGTCCATGGCGCCATACAGCTGACTCTCCCTCTCCACGCCTCGCCGTCTTCGCCTGGCATCGACCATATCGATGACGCCGGCCCGCAGATCCGCATCGATGCTCATCTGCTTGCCCGGCATAGCGTCGAGCGTGAAACGGGCCGAGACCTCAGCGACCCTTTCCGACCCTTTGGCGATAACCAGAAACTGGACAATGGTGATAATCAGAAAAATGGCCCCTCCGACGACAAAATTTCCGGCCACGACAAAATTCCCGAATGTAGAAATGATCTCACCGGCATCGGCGTTCAGGAGGATCAAGCGGGTGGATGTGATGTTGAGGGAAAGTCTGAAAAGGGTCGTAAACAGAAGTATACTCGGAAAGGTGGACAGGGAAAGTGCCGAGGGGATGTACATGGCGACCATGATCAGGGTCACCGCCAGACCGAGATTCGCGGCGATCAGACCATCGAGCAAAGGGGTCGGCATGGGAAGGATCATCAGTGCGATAATCGCCACCACGAGGGTCGCGAGGACGATATCGTTGTACCGCGATGCCTTTACAAGAATGTGTTGGAGGCTATTCAGTTTCACGTGCATGTTCGGAGCTTCTCCTCAACAGGCGGTTCCCACCTGGTGATGGCCGGTTTCATCCCAGGTTTCACCCGCTCAGTCCCGCCCCTTCGCAGCGAGTCCGGGCTCGCCCGGTCACTGCCGCCGTCTGGACGTTTGATTGGGCAAAGGCCTGCAGTTCACCTTCATCGCAACCAACGGATTTCACTGGAATTCACAAAGCAATCCTGATTTCCGAATAAGAGCCGGGACATGCCGGATGATCACTTCCGGATGGACACCAGATAGGCATTCAGGCATTCGCAGGCATTTTCCTCCTCTCCGAGACTGCGGTAGGCCAAGGTCTTCAGCAGGTAGCCCAAGGCTTGGCGCTTTCGCTCCTTTTCCAGGAGGAGATAGTCCTCTGCGGCTGCAAGGGACCGTTCATATTCGCCGGTCATAAGATACGCATAACTCAGGGACTCCGCGAAGCGAGCCTCCTCGGGAAACAGTGCCACCAGTGCTTTGAAAAGGGTGCGGGCCTTTTCTGCCTTTCGATGGGAAAGAAAAAAATAACCGAGCACAGCCAATGCTTCTTTTTCTCTTGGATTCATCGATCGATCCCGGGCGTTTCACCCCTTCAGCAGGATGTTCCGGCAGGCAACAAGGTACTCGTCGAGCATCAAATGCTCCTCCATCACGGCTATCGCCTCGCGTACACTTTTTCGGGACAGCTGCCGAAGCTCCCTGACGGACATTTCCCGCAGGGCGCGGGCGGCGCCTGCAATCGCCTCGCGGTAACATTCCGACCTCAAGATATCCGGTTCCAGGGTCACGGGTTTCATCGATGTCAGGAGGCGGGAATCCAGCGAATGGTCCGGGGAAATGCCTTCCAGGCGGCCGAGCGGCGGATCTTCACTCGGAACAGGCCGCGCAGCCGCCGGATCGAAGCGGACCTTTCCGGCGATGGGCCCGCCGTAGATCCTTTGCTGAAAGACGTTTTGAACGACATCTGAATGGTCTGGAATTCGAGGCATCCGTTTCTCTCCCCTGCTCGATGACCCTGGTGGTCACTTAAACGAAATTATGCTCCCTGTGCGTGCCCGGCTGAAAAGGCCATCGTAAACCGAGGTCCCTGCACAGGGTAGACATTCCAACAGGACGGTCGACTCCCCTTATCGGCAGCGGCGTAGTTGAAGCGCCTGCTCCTTTGCAATCTCCGAATCAAGCGCCTGCTGCAGTCCCTTTAATAATTCTTGCCGGCCTTGCATATCCTTGCAGGCCTTGAGGGGAATCTCCCAGGCCAGGTAACGCAATTCCCTCAATAAATCGATCCTCGCTGCCGCGCCACCAATCCCGAGGTCATTCAGGATAGCCAAAACCTCCTGGCTCCCGACCAATGGATCCATCGTCAACCCCATCAATTTGCCCATCAAGGCCCGCCCCGAACCGGCTGCCGGCTCATGGAATTGAGTCTGCATCCTTTTCATCAGGACTGTGCAGGCCCTTTGCGTATTCCCGAGGACCTCGAGATAATAAAGTTGGTCAATGATCGACCTGAGCTCTGCTCGATCTATCGAAGGTCCCCGAGACATCAGCTCGGCACCGGCTGCCTTGATGAGGAAATCCGTAGCCCGCTGAAAACCTTCTTCTCCATAGGCTTCCATCACTTCGCGGTAGGCCGAGTCGAGACCTGTGAAGCTGAGCACCGTGCTGCGATAAAAATCCCGCAGGCGCTGTACACCGGCCAATCCCTGCCCCGAAACCTCGAAGGCGGTTATGCTCGTGTTCAGCCCGGCCCGGACAGCCGGTCCCTGCTGCCGCACCAGGTTTTCCAGCGCTCCGTCCAAGGCGTTGCGCAGACCGCTCGATGACTCTCCTGCCACAGCGGTCGACTCCAGAGCATGCAGCAACACAGCGTATTGAATGGAAACATCCGTGAAATAGAGCCTTACAGCCGCAAGGATCTGCCCTGCACTCACATCCCGCAGCGACCCGAAGTGCGCCATGAATGCCTCAAGCAGCCTGCCCTTTTTGAAATCCGGCAGCCTTGCGAAGCAGTCCTCCGCCCCTTGCAGGAGTTCTGTTTGGCCGCTTGCCAACCGCACCGATTTACGCTCGGCGAGGCGCTTTTCGACCCGTTCGCTGAAAGCGAACGAGACCTCCTCTGCGGCCTCGGCAATCAGGGACTGGAAATCTTTAACCTGGACGACACGGCCCGCATGGTAACCCTCTACGGACCTCGGGGGCTCCGGGGCAGCCTCCCGCGCCGGCACCCCTTGCATGCTATGAGTCCCATCGACTTGTTCGAACATGGCCTCCGAAACCTTTTCCGCCCTTTGCCAGCGCTGTGTCAGGCCTTTTCTTCAGGCCGTTGAAATCTTGAACTACACCACTCTTCACGTAAAGTACCGATACACAAGACACCGACGCCGCCCAGGAGATAGGCGGAATACGCACGCCAATTCCGAAGCCACGCCCTGCACGCTTGGATGCATGACATCAACCCCGGGTGTGTGCATGCCTTGGATGGCCCCCTTCAGGTCCGTCCGATGTCTGAATGTTTCTCGGGGAGCCACCGGTGCCGAGTAACTGGGGGTTTTGCAAACTTGAAGCCATCACGCGGTCAAACAGGACACAAATTTGCTAAAAAACGAGAACCGGAGTGATCCCTGTCACATAACGCCGTTTTTGACTGCAAACAACCGGTGCCCCGCGGGCTGCCATGCGGCATCCCTGAACGTGCGGCAGAAGGTCTGGCAGACGGGCAAATGCATAGCAAACTGTGCGCAAGGCAGCGGGAATTGTGCGACGGATGCCCGGCTGCCAGGCTTCGATTCTTGGGGAAAGAAACGCTCGAATGGATTTTTGATGGATTGCAGACGAGCGACCCGTGGAGACCCTTATAACGATATTCGCTTCGGTCGATGAACGATAAGCGTGAAGCGGATCCGTTTCGCCCCCTGGGTCACCCCCCTGCAGCCGCTGTTCCGTGAAAAAGCGCTTCCGAAAGGGGAGGTTAGAATGTGATCTCTTTCAGGCAGTCCTGCAAAGGCTGCAGGGAGGGGTCGTCCTGGGCGGCGAGCCGCTGCTGGAGGGATGTCAGCGCAGCGGGGATATAGGCCTCGAAGAAACGCTTGCCTTTGATCTTGCTGAGAAAGGCGAAAGCCCCCAAGATCTGCAGGTTCCGCTGCAGGGCTAGCCAGGGATAGGCCGCGGCCACCCCTGCAACGGCTTCCGGGCGGAGGTGATCGAGCCGCTTCAGATAGTGCGCATAAACGCCGAGCTGCACCGCTTCTGACAGGGCCGCATAAGGGTCGATCAAGAGCGAAGCGAGATCGTACCCCAGGGGGCCGATCCGCCCCCCCTGCCAATCGATGAATCTCGGCCGATCCCCTGACCACATGATGTTGCGGGACTGGAAATCGCGGTGCAGGAAAAACCGGTCGCCCGACTGCAAGGCCCCCGACGCGATCCGGTCGAAGGCGCCCTTCAAGCCGGGGAGATCAAGGCTCAATCCGAGGTATCCCTGAAGAAACGCGCGCGCGAAGTATTCCGCCTCGTAAAAGGATGCCACATGCGCATCATAATAAGGCGTCTGACAGCACCATGCTGTCTGAAACCCTTTCGCACCGTTCAGCTGCATGTCCAGAAGCCGTTCCGCAACCTCGCAGTACAGCGGCAGCGGTGCAGCTCCGCCAAGGACCATTCCGTGCAAAGAGGCATCCCCCAAATCCTCCAGGGCAACCCACCCCGCCTCGAGATCGAAATCGAAGATCTCCGGCACGGGGGCTCCTTGCGCATAGAGGTGGCGCCCGATCTCGACGTAGGCTCGGTTTTCGATCCGGGCCGCTTCATCCGCCGGCGGGTTTACCATAATGACGCACCCGCGCCCGCCTGCAGCCAGAGACCTCAGGCGGCAGAACCGGCGGTCGGAACCGTCGCCTTTCAACAAGACGAAACGATCCGTATCAACGCCGCCCCCCTGCCGGTCCAAAAAGGCCATGACGGCCGATTCAACAAACATTTCCATAGCCGCTCTACCGGATTGCTCCGCACACCGGCTGGTCGATGCGCCTTCCCGCCGTCACGATGCTGTCCAGGACTTCGATGCCGGCAGCGACGCTGACCCCTTCCCACAACACGCTGCGGCCAACCACCGCCTCCGCCTCCAAAAGGGCCCCGGCGCCCACCACCGCCCAGTCCTCGAATCGCACCGTAGGATGCACCTGCGCACCCGGCCCCACGAATACCCGCCGCAATCCGACCCAATCGCGGTTGGCCGCCAGATACTCCGGGATGCTCCCGAGGTCCCGCCAGCGGTGGCCCGTGCTCAAAAATGCGCCCACTCCGCCCCCCTTCATGATCAGGCGGCGGTAGCAGGCGACGATGTCCGCGAAGCCGGGGCCCGGAATCCTTTCGATCAAGCGCGGATCGAGCACGTGAATACCCGTGAAGGCCAGCCGCCCCGGACGGGGAGCCGCCGCGATATCGACAATGTTGCCTTCGGCGTCAACAGCCACCTGGCTATAGGACTCGCACGCATGCAGGACCAGGGATGCCAACCTCCCGGCCTCACAATGGGCGCGGTAGGCGGCCCGGAGGTCGATGTCCGTCAGGATGTCGCCGTTCAGGACGATGAAGGGCTCGTCATCCCAGAAGTCCGCAATGTTTCGGATGCCGCCCCCCGTCCCGAGGATCTCCTTCTCGATCCGTACAGAGACGGGGATCCCCCACTCTTTCGCGCTCACATAGGCCTCGAGCTGCGCAGCCTTGTGGTGGGCGTTGATCACCACGGCCTCAGCGCCGTACCGCCTGAGATAATCCACATTGTAATCCAGAAGAGGCCGGTCTCCGACCGGTACGAGGGCCTTCGGACGGTGATCGGTCAGGGGGCGCAGCCTCGTGCCGAACCCGGCGGCAAGAATCATCGCTTTCATGGGTGTTTTTTCTGTTGCAAAATATCCTTCCACGGAAAAAAATCAGCCTTGGGCAACGCGGACTGATTCATTCCGAACCGGTTCCCAGACACAGATGCGCGATCCGTCCGGCAGGCCAAGGCTTGCCGGCTTTACGGAAGGCATCCCCAGGCATTTGCCGGTCGATGACCGAACCGACCCTTTCCCTGCGGCGGCAACCGGACCAAAGAGACGGACCGCCTTCATCCAACCCCATCAAAGGGACCTTCCATGAATCATTCCACCCTGGAATTGAACGAGATCACCCTTCGCATTGGCCGCCTGTTCATGGCGGGGATGCCCGGCACCACCCTCGATTCGGACACGGAGGCGCTCATCCGGAAGGCAGGCCTGGGAGGGGTCATCCTGTTCGCCCGCAATATCGAGGGCCCGGAGCAACTGGCCGCCCTGACGAACGATCTCCAAACAGCCGCGCTGGAAAGCCAGGGCACCCCGCTCTTCATCGCCGTCGACCAGGAAGGGGGCCGCGTCGCCCGCCTTCAGGCGCCCTTTAGTATGTTCCCGGGAAACGAGGCCATCGGCCGAAGCCCTCAGCCGGAGGAGGCCGCCCGCGCCTTCGCCCGCACCACCGCGCGTGAAATGCGCCTCGTCGGGCTCAACATGGACCTCGCCCCCGTTGTGGACGTCCGGCGCGGAGAGGCCGAGAAGCACCTCGCCGGGCGGACGTTCGGGGAAGATCCGGACCAGGTTGGGCGGCTCGGGAGCCTGATCATCCGCGATCTTCAGGCCAACGGCGTCATGGCTGTGGCCAAGCACTTTCCCGGCCTCGGACGGACCGGCCGCGACCCGCATCTGCAACTTCCCACCATCCCCCTTTCCCTCGCCGAGATGGAGACCGTCAGCCTGCCGCCGTTCGCCGCCGGCATCGCTGCGGGGGTAAGCGGCATCATGAGTTCCCATGCCGTCTATCCGGCGCTCGATGACGGCACACCCGCCACCCTCTCCCCGGCCGTTCTGACCGGGCTTTTGCGGGAACGCATGGGGTTCGACGGCCTGATCATCACCGATGATCTCGAAATGGGGGCCATCACCGGCTCCTGGGGGGTCGATGCGGCGGCCGAACGCGCCTTTGCAGCCGGGGCGGATATCCTGCTCATCTGCCGGAACCAGCAGCGGGTCCTTCAGGCCATCGACGCCGTGCAGTCGGCCCTCCTCGAAGGCAGGCTCTCCATGGAGCGGCTCCACGCAAGCAACCGGCGGATCAAGGCTGCGAAAGAGCGCTACATCAAAACGATCGGTCGGGTCTCACTCCAGGAAGTCCGCCGCTATTTCGCCTGAACTGAACGAATCCCAGCCGGAATCAACCGGGCTTGCGCCCTCACCCTGTGCGATGAAGAAAGGCTTCCTTATTCGATGCCCACAACGCATTCCGGCACATCTGTTCGCTGAATGACCCGTCCGGCTGAACAGCGTGCTGGAACATCCGGTTTGCGCAGGCTATTGAAAAACCGCCGGATGCAAGGCATGCGACAACCCGTGGAATGAAGCGCATAGAACAGTGCGCCGCAGCGGCACGGGATAAACTGATCGCAGCAGATGGGCGTTTTTCAACAGCCTGTCAAGGCCGGCGCGCTTCCCGGGGCGGGAGGGGCGACGCCCTCTTTCCCTGAGCAGATGGACCATATGGCCTCCAGCAGCGGGGCGACCTGCACACGGAAGGACTCGGGCTCATCGCGGCCGGGATCATGGAAGGGGATGTGCCCCAGATAAGGAATCCCCCCCAGTTCGGCGATGATACCAGGGCTCGTTCCGGCCGCTTCATCGGTCTCGTCCCGCGCCCCGTTCGTAACAAAGCCCAGCACAGGCAGCCCCCGCGCCCGAAGGGCCTCCAGGGTCAAAAGGGTGTGGTTGATCGTCCCCAAGACGGGCCGCGCGACGATGAGCGCGGGCAGCGCCGTCTCCTCGATCAGATCGAGGACGAGGTAATCCTGCCTGAGCGGGACCATGACACCCCCGATCCCTTCGACGACGATGGTCGAATACCGCCCGCGCAGCCTCCCGAAGGCCTCCCGGACCATCCCGAGATCGACCTCGCGACCCTCCAGGCGGGATGCCGCCAAAGGGGCGAGCGGCTTTTCGAAGCGAAGAGGACAGTGGAGTTCCGGCGGCATCTCTTCGCCCAGAAAGCGGGCGATCCAGGCCAGATCCTCCGACACGAGCCGTCCGTTTTCCATATAACAGCCGCTTGCGACCGGCTTGAAATACCCCGGGTTCAATCCCTTCCAGGCCAGATGCTGCATCAGAAGCCCCGAGACGAAAGTCTTGCCGACTTCCGTGTCCGTGGCCGTCACAAAAATTCCGTTTGCTTTCATCTTCACATCTCGAACCGACTGCAAAAAATCACCGGTAATGACCTCGCCGTCCGCCCGTGCGGCGGACGGACGTCTTCCTGGGTGAAACACGCTCGATCAGCTCCCCTGACGAAAGTAGTCCTTGATGGCGTAAACCAGACGGTCGACATCTTCCTGGCGATGGAGCGCGCTCAGGCTCACCCGCAGGCGGCTCTGACCCTCCGGCACGGTGGGCGGCCGGATAGGGGGCACGAAGATCCCCTCGTCCCAGAGGTAGGCTGAGAGCCGGACGGCCTCTTCCGCATCCCCGACCACCAGCGGGATGATCGGCGTCGGACCCTCGGCAAGAGAAAATCCAAGCGGACCCAGGGCATCGCGGAGATGAGAAGACAATCGATGCAAGTGTTTACGCCGGTTCGGCTCTTCGATAATGATCCGGATGGCCTCCGCGTTGGCCGCCAGGACGGACGGAGGCAGGCCCGTCGAATAGATGAGGGAGCGGGCGTGGTTCACCAGAAAATCCACCATCTGGGCCGATGCCGCGGCAAAGCCGCCGAGGCTTCCCAAGGCCTTGCTGAAGGTCCCCACCTGCAACGCCGACGGATCCTTCAGGCCGAAGTAATCGAACACCCCCCCGCCGTTCGGCCCGATCACACCGGTGCCATGGGCATCGTCCACCACGAGGAGCGCCCCGGACTCCCGGCTGAGGGCAGTGAGCTCGGGCAGAGGCGCCAGATCCCCATCCATGCTGAAGACCCCGTCCGTCACGATCATGACCCGCCCTCGGGTGGATCTGCCCCGGAGCAGCACCTCGAGGGCATGGACATCCCGGTGCGGATAGACGGCGATTTCGGCCTTCGAAAGGCGGCAGGCGTCGACGATGCTGGCGTGGTTGAGGGCATCGCTCAGGATGAGATCGCCCGGTCCCGCCAGGCTCGTAATCACGCCTACATTGGTGGCATAGCCGCTCGCGAAGACCAGCGCCGCCTCGACCCGCTTCAACTTCGATACAGCCTGCTCGAGGGTGCGGTACAAGGCGATGTTGCCGCTGATCAGGCGGGAGGCCCCGACGCCGGTCCCCCAGGCCCGGACGGCCCGAACGGCGGCCGTCTTCATGCGGGGATCGGCCGCAAGCCCCAGATAGTCGTTGGAGCAGAAGAGCAGCACCGACCGTCTGCCGACCTTGACGGCGGCACCCGGCGCGGAGTCCAGGATCTTCAGTTGGCGGTAAAGCCCCCTCTCCTTTAGTTCTCTAATCGTGTGGACGATATAGTCCGGCCACGGGAGCGGGCCACGGGGATCATCCGCAGACTTCACGAATCGCGTTCTCCAGTGCGTCGAAGATCCGGTCCAATTCCTCGATCGTCAGGGAAAGCAGCGGCATCAGAACAACCGTGTCCCCCAGATTCCGAAGAATCACCCCATGTTTGCGGACGGCCATGCAGACCTTGTGCCCGATCCGCTCCTCAACCGGATACGCGGAGTTTCCGGCTCGGTCCCGCACCAGTTCAACCCCGGCCATCATTCCCCGCTGCCGGACGTCACCGACCTGCTCGCCTTCGGCCAGGCGGTCCAGGCCGGCCTCGATCCGGGCGATCTTGGGCGGCAGGTTTTCGATGGTCTTGTCCGTTTGGAACAAATCCAGCGATGCGAGCGCCGCCGCACAGGCGAGCGGATTTCCCGTGTAGGTGTGGCCGTGGAAAAAGGTCTTGAGCTCCTGGTAATCCCCCCAGAACCCGTCATAGATCCGCTGGGTGGTCATAGTGGCCGCCAGGGGCAGGTAGCCTCCTGTGATCCCCTTGCCCAGGCACATGAAATCCGGCACAACCGACTCCTGTTCGCAGGCGAACATCGTCCCGGTGCGGCCGAACCCGACCGCCACCTCGTCCGCGATCAGCAGGACATCATACCGGCGGCAAAGCTCCTCGATCCGCTTCAGCAAGCCCGGCGGGAAGGGGAGGATCCCGCCCGCCCCCTGCACCAGAGGCTCCAGGATGAAGGCGGCGGTTTCGTCGGCGTAGGCCGTCATGAGGGCGTCAACCTCCGCCGCCAACCGCTCTGTGCCCCTTTCGAGGGGAATATCGTTTTCCTGGCAATAGCGGTAAGGGCATGGGGCTTTGACGCCGTTGAAGAGCAGCGGACCGTAGACCTGGTGAAAAAGATCGATCCCCCCCACGCTGACGGCCCCGATGGTATCCCCGTGGTAGCCCTCCCTGAGGCTCATGAAACGGGTCTTCTTTTTACGCCCCAGGTTCTGCCAGTATTGAAAGGCCATTTTGATAGCGATCTCCACGGCCGTCGAACCGCTCTCCGAATAGAAGGCCCACCGGAGATCCCCCGGCGTCAGCTGGGCTAGGCGATGCGCGAGCAGGGCCGCCGACGGGTGGCTCAAACCGAGCAGCGTCGAATGGGCCAGTTCCTGGAGTTGTGACGCAATAGCCTCGTTGATCTCGGTTCGTCCGTGGCCGTGAATGTTCGCCCACAGCGACGACACACCGTCCAGATAACGCTTTCCGTCCACATCGACGAGATAGTTGCCTTCGCCACGGGCGATCAGTAAAGGGGTCCCATCCGTCCACTCCTTCATCTGGGTGAATGGATGCCAGAGGTGCTGCTTGTCGTACTCGACCAGCTCATCCCTGGACGCTGAATACGTCAATGACATGATTCTTCCTTTCCGGGTCCACGGACATCCGCGGCCCCCGCCGAGCCGGCCGAAGCGCAAACCTCCGCACCCCTCCGGCATTTTCAGGGGAAGCGGTCTTCCCCGCCTCCGCGCAACGGCGGACCCGGCCGCTTCCTTCGGAACAAAGCAGCGCTACTTTATAGCCGCAAAGAGCAAAACTCAAGGGTCAATTCGGGGCGGGTACCCCTGCCGGGCTGGGCCAAGGTCAGTGCCCATCGCCGAGCGAGGCGAGCACCGGCCCGAGCTGATGGGCCTGGTCGGGCCCCCAGCTTCCCGCCGGGTACCGCAGGAGCCTCTCCGCCCGATTGCCGCAGGTCTCGCACCGATGCAGGATGGGCGTCAGGAAGGACCAGCAGAGTTCCACGCCGTCCTGACGCCAGAAGAGCATCTGATCCCCCAGGATGCAGTCGATGAGGACCTTTTCATAGGCCTCGAGGACCGGGCCCGTGTAATTCTGGTGATAATTGAAATCCATGGTCACCGTGCGGAGGCACACCTTGGCGCCGGGGTTCTTGGTCTGAAATGTGAGGGTGATCCGCTCCTCCGGGTGGATCCCGAGGACCAGCCGGTTGGCGGAAATATGCTCCCCCAGGACCTGGCGGAACATGGAATGAGGCACCTGTTTGAAGGCGATGGCGATCTCCGTCCGCTTGGCCTGGAGACGCTTGCCGGATGTCAGATAAAACGGGACCCCCTGCCACCGCCAGTTGTCGAGAAAAACCCGCATCATGGCGAAGGTGGGGGTCAGCGAATCGGGGCTCACCCCCGTCTCTTCCCGGTACCCCGGAACCTCCCGCCCGTCGAGCACCCCCGGTCCGTACTGGCCAAGGACCAGGTACTCATCGAGCCTGTCCACCGGAAAGGGCCTCAGGGCGCGGTAGACCTTCGCCTTTTCGTCCCGAACACGCTCGGCCTCGAAGATCGAAGGCGGCTCCATGGCCGTCAGGGTTAGGAGCTGCATCATATGATTCTGGAACATGTCCCGCAGGACGCCGGCCTCTTCGTAGTAGTCCGCCCTGTGCTCGACACCGAGGGTCTCGGCGGCGGTGACAGCGACGTAGTCGATGTAGCGGCGGTTCCACAACGGCTCGAAGATCGCATTCGCAAACCTGAACATCAAGATGTTCTGGACCGTCTCCTTGGCGAGGTAGTGGTCGATCCGGAAGATCTGATGCTCCCTGAAATAGCGGTGGAGGATTCCATCCAACTGCTCGGCCGACTCCAGATCGTGCCCGAACGGTTTTTCAACGACGATGCGGGACCAGCCGACCCCGTTCGAATCCTCTCCCGAAAGGCCGGAGCTGCCTAGCAGTTCGGCCGTCCAAGCATAGATCCCCGGCGGGACGGCCAGGTAGAAAATGCGGTTTCCCGCAGTGCGCGCCTCTCGATCGAGCGCGTCGAGGTCCGATCCGAGGGTCTTGAAGGCTGCAGGATCCCCGTAGTCGAGGACACGATAATGGAGCAGACGCGAAAACCCCTCCCATCGCGATCCCTTCAGCATCCCGGCGGACTCGAGCAGTTCGCGCGTGTAAGCCCGGAACGTCTCATCCGTCATCGGGGTCCTGGCGCAGCCCAGGATCGCGAAGGCCTGCGGCAGGCCGCCCTGCAGATAGAGGTTCCAAAGCGCAGGCAACAGCTTGCGCCCCGCGAGGTCCCCCGAAGCGCCGAAGATCACCAGCACGCACGGCTCGCCCGGCCCCTCCAATACACACATCTCCCTCGGCACCTCGAGATCCGGCGCACGCCCCTCGACCAGCGTCCTGTCCGCCTCTTCGAAAAAATCACTCATCCCGTCCAATGCCTCCACACCCATGAGCGAATTCCGCTTCGATCAATTCACGCTCCTTGCCATTTTGCCAGGCCCCTCCGCTGAAAATCAGACTGCAACGAAGACTTCCCAGGCCCAAGACCGCTTCTTCGAAGGCAAAAACCCATCATAATCGGCCTGAGCCCCTCAGGTCAATTCGCCTTGGTTTGACTCGCAGCCCTTCTGGTTGCTTCGGAAGAAAGTCCCTCCAATGCAAGGACAACCGCCTTTCGATATCGCTGAGAAACGAACAGGGCCATTGCCTGAGCGGTGAATCCGCGGGCCGCGGGAGGTAGGACCTTTAGACCCTCTGGGGCATCGTTATCATGTCTCTTTTGATGTTCGCTGTTGCCGGATTTTTATATCGAAAGCGCCAGCGCAGATCGTCATAGAAAGCACCATCAACCGATCTGATAACAATAAAAAGGGGACAGGCTGATTAGACCTGCCCCTTTTTGTTTGGTTTTTGATCTACTGCTCAGGTATGGGCGTTTTTCCCCGTGGTCTTGGAATGTCATTTTGTGTCATGCCCTCGAGGCGCTTGACCTTGTGAACGTCGAGCTTCAACCTTTGCACCCTGCGGACGCTACAGGCAGGATCAAACGGATTCATTCGCCGCCCTGTGAAAACCTGCAGAGCGCGCTCAGGCTGCGATCAGGCGAGGTCGAAGCGATCGAGGTTCATGACCTTGCTCCACGCGGCTGCAAAATCCTGCAGGAACTTTTCCTGGGAATCCTGACAGGCGTAGACTTCCGCCACGGCCCGAAGTTGGGAGTTCGCACCGAAAAGGAGGTCGACACGGGTGCCGGTCCACTTGAGATCGCCGCTTGCTCGATCACGGCCCTCGAACACGTCTTCGTCTTCCGAGACGGCCTTCCACGTCGTGCGCATGTCGAGCAGATTCACGAAGAAATCATTCGTGAGCGTCTCCGGCCGCTTGGTGAAGACGCCATGCTGAGATTGTCCGAAGTTGGCATTCAAGACGCGCATGCCGCCGAGGAGGACCGTCATCTCGGGGGCGGTCAACGTCAACAGCTGCGCCCGGTCGACCAGAAGTTCCTCCGCCGATACCGCGTATTTGGCTTTTTGATAGTTGCGGAACCCGTCCGCAATTGGTTCCAGCACGGAGAACGACGCCGCGTCGGTCTGCGCCTCCGATGCATCCGTACGTCCCGGCGTGAAAGGAACGGTCACGTCGGAGCCGGCATTCTTCGCCGCCTGCTCGACACCCGCGCACCCACCCAGGACAATCAGGTCAGCGAGTGAAACCTTTTTCCCGCCGGGCTGCGCGCTGTTGAACGCCTTTTGGATCTCCTCGAGGGTCTGCAAGACCTTCTTCAGTTGGGCCGGCTGGTTGACTTCCCAATCCTTCTGCGGGGCGAGGCGGATGCGCGCCCCATTCGCGCCGCCGCGTTTGTCGGAGCCACGGAACGTCGATGCCGACGCCCAGGCGGTCGCGACCAGTTGGGAGACCGTCAATCCCGAGGCGAGGATCTTGGATTTGAGGCCAGCCGCATCCTTTTCGTCGATCAGTTCGTGATCGACTGCGGGCACCGGATCCTGCCAGATCAGTTCCTCCGCCGGGACCTCCGGACCGAGATAGCGTGAGCGCGGGCCCATGTCGCGGTGCGTCAGCTTGAACCAGGCCCGGGCGAAGGCGTCGGCGAATGCCTCCGGGTTCTGCAAGTAGCGCCGCGCGATCGGCTCGTAGATGGCATCGTAGCGCAAAGAGAGGTCCGCCGTGGTCATCATCGGCCGGTGTTTTTTCGACGGGTCGTGCGCGTCCAGCACCATATCCTCTTCGTCCACATCCTTGGCCAGCCACTGATTCGCGCCCGCCGGGCTCTTGACCAGTTCCCACTCGTATTTGAACAGCACCTTCAGATAGCCCATGTCCCAGCGGGTCGGGTGCGGCTTCCAGGCGCCTTCGATGCCGCTGCTGATCGTATCGCCGCCCTTGCCGCTGCGGAAGCTGCTCTTCCATCCGAGCCCTTGCTGTTCGATGGGGGCAGCTTCTGGCTCAGGCCCCACATGGGACGCAGGACCGGCGCCGTGGCACTTGCCGAAGGTGTGGCCGCCGGCGACGAGCGCGACGGTTTCTTCGTCGTTCATGGCCATGCGCGCGAAGGTCTCTCGAACGTCACGGCCTGAGGCGACCGGATCCGGGTTGCCGTCCGGGCCCTCCGGGTTCACATAGATCAGCCCCATCTGAACAGCCGCCAGGGGGTTTTCCAGGTCGCGCTCACCGGAATAACGGCTCTTGGGCTTGTCGCTCGTAGCCAGCCATTCCTCTTCGGCGCCCCAGTAGATATCTTCCTCCGGCTCCCAGACGTCCTCGCGTCCTCCTGCGAAACCGAAGGTCGGCAGCCCCATCGACTCGATGGCACAGTTGCCGGCCAGGACCATCAAATCGGCCCAGGAGATTTTCCTGCCGTACTTCTGCTTGATCGGCCAGAGCAGGCGGCGCGCCTTGTCGAGATTCACGTTGTCGGGCCAGCTGCTGAGGGGGGCCAACCGTTGGGAGCCGGACCCCGCGCCCCCGCGGCCGTCGCCCATGCGGTAGGTGCCGGCGCTGTGCCAGGCCATCCGGATGAAGAGCCCCCCGTAGTGGCCCCAATCCGCCGGCCACCAGTCCTGCGAGTCGGTCATCAGCGCATAGAGGTCCTTCTTCACAGCCTGGAGGTCGAGTTTATTGAACTCCTCAGCGTAGTTGAACGCCTCACCCATCGGATTGCTCAGGTTGGAGTGCTGATGGAGAATCTTGAGATTCGGTTGGTTCGGCCACCAGTCCCGGTTCGACATCCCGCCGCCGGCAAAGAATTTGCCCGCCCTGCCCGTTGCCGGCTGTTTGCTCTCTTCATTCATCGTTGTCCTCCTTTTTTTCAGGCCTGCGTTTTTGCATTCATCAATCGTGCTGTGGAGGCTTGCATCGCCCCTGACAATAGAAAACGGACTGGGAATAAGAATAAGGAAAAGGTTCTGGGGTTGACGATCAAAGAAGTTGCAATGGATTTACAAATGAGAACTATTCGCAATTAAACACACAAACCCTGGATCCTGTCAATCCTTTTTCTGGCAATCCGGACAGAGACCAAAAAAATCCAGCCGATAGGAGGAGATTCGAAACCCGCTCTCGGCCGCCAGTTCCTGGGTCAGACCGCTCAGCGTATCCAGGTCCGGATCGAGGATTTTTTTGCACCGCGTGCAGATGAGGTGGGGATGGGGATAGGGGCGCCTCCCGTCATAGTGGCTGCCCCCATCGGGAAACGCCAGTTCGAGAGCCTCGCCAAGGGACTTGATCAGCATGATCGCCCGATAGACCGTCGCCTGGCTCACGCCCGGGAAATCATGCTGCAGTTCTTCACAAATTTCCTCGACCGAAGGATGCCTGTCGCAGCCCGCCAGGATACGGGCAACAGCGACCCGCTGCGGTGTAATCTTGTGCCCGTGTTCGCGGAGACTTTGGATGATCTGCTGGAGCCTTTCGTCGGGATCCACCAAGAATGAGGCCCTCCTTCCCGTACTTCGAACGTTGACAAACCGTGAAAACCTGGGCACCTAAACTTTAAGTTTATTACAGGATCCTTCGAAAAGGCCAGAAATAACGTGCACCGTGGTGCAAGGCCGCCGCGGGCCGGCATGTGCATCGCGGAGGCGAAAGATCGACGCCGCACCCGGCTCTCCTGCGAACGAAAAGGGGTCGGACCCGCTATGCTAATCGCAGGACTTCGCCCCATTCTCCTGAACATCGCCGGATTCGGGGACCATGGCTTGAGACATTTGACTTACTGGGGAGTGGGAGCCTAGAATAAATAGTTGTTTGGCGCCCCGCGCCTTTACTTCACACGCGCGTAGCGATAGTCAAAAGAGGACCAAAGGGAGAAGGCCGTGAAGTTCTTTCCGTCCATGCTGAGCTACTTCGTCCAGCGTGAGGGCGCCAAGCGCGACCTCCGCCAGTTGATCAAATTTCTGCTCGTCCTGACGGGTCTCGTCCTCGTCTACAGCATTTTGTTCCACTTTCTGATGTCCTACGAAGGAAAGGATTATTCATGGATCACCGGCATCTACTGGACGCTCACCGTGATGACCACCCTCGGTTTCGGCGACATCACGTTTCAGACGGATCTGGGCCGCGCCTTTTCGATCATGGTCCTTCTTTCGGGAGTGATCTTCCTTTTGACCCTCCTGCCCTTCACCTTCATCAAGTTTTTCTACGCCCCCTGGATAGAAGCTGAATCACGAAACCGCGCCCCCAAGGAACTCCCGCCGGAGACCTGGCATCACGTGATCCTCACCGCGTATGAACCGGTGACGATGGCTCTCATCGAAAAGCTGAAAAACCACCGACAGGAGTATGTGCTGATCGTGGACGATCTGCGCCGCGCCCTGGAACTCTATGACGAGGGCATCCGCGTGGGGGTCGGCAATATCGACGACCCGGAAACCTACCGCAGGATGCGCGTAAACCATGCCGCACTCGTCGTCGCAACCCATCAGGATGAAATCAATACGAACATCGCTTTTACTGTCAGGGAATTGAACGAACATGTCCCCATCATCACCACCGCCGATTCACCCCACTCGGAGGACATCCTGCAGATGGCCGGCAGTTCGAGGGTCTTCAAACTCCATGACATGCTGGGCCGCTCCCTTGCTGCCTGGACGATCGGCGGAGACTGCCGGTCGACCGTCATCGGCCGATTCGGTGAACTCATCCTGGCCGAATTCTCACCCTTCGCAACCCCCCTTGCCGGAAAAACCCTTATAGAAAGCCGCATCAGAGAGGAGTTCGGGGTGAGCGTGGCGGGAATCTGGGAGCGAGGGCATTTCAGCATCCCGAACGCCCAGAGCCAGATCGACCCGAACTCCGTTCTGGTCCTGGCCGGTTCGGAAAAGAACCTGGCCGCCTTCGACGATGTCTATTCCTTCTACCACGTCTGCCGCCTCACCGCGAATCCGGTCCTGATCATCGGCGGAGGACGCGTGGGGCAGACCGTTGCAGAACGGTTCAAGGAAAGGGAAATGCAATACCTGATCATCGAAAAGAATCCGCGCAGGGTGCAGGAGGGGGAGTTTTATGTCCTGGGAGACGCGGCGGATATCCGCACCTTGGAGAGGGCTTGGATCGAAAAGGCGCCCGCAGCCCTGTTGACCACCCACGATGACGCAACAAACATCTATTTGACGAAATACCTACGAAGCCTTCGGCCGGATATGCGCATTCTCAGTCGTGCAAGCCTGGATCGCAATGTGTCCACCCTTCACCGTGCAGGCGCGGATTTCGTCATGTCCTACGCCTCCCTGGGCTCCACCGCCATCTTCAACTATCTCAAGAATGAAGACACCCTGATGCTGGTCGAGGGGCTGAATGTGTTCCGTCTGCAGACGCCGCACATCCTGATCGGCAAGAACCTCGCCGAGTCGAAGATCCGTGAGAAAACAGGCTGTTCGCTCGTAGCCATCAAGGCCAACGGCGTCATGACCATCAACCCGGATCCGCTGACCCCCATCCAGGAAGACTCGGAGCTGCTGTTCATCGGAACCCACGAGGGCGAAAAAAAGCTGCTCGAATGGGTGCAGGGGTAGACCATCATACAACCTTCGAAGGCGCCAGCCCCCGCAGGATCTCCTCGAGCCTCTCCAGGGTGAAAGGCTTTTGAAGCACCCCAGCAAGCCCCTTGCCTGCGAAGCGCGCCGCCACATCCTCTTCGCTGTACCCGCTGGCTATCATGACGCGGACATCCGGATTCAAACGCCGCAGTTCAGCAAAGGCCTCGGCACCATCCATGTGGGGCATGGTCAGGTCCAGAAAGACAAAATCGATCTCAGTTCCCCTCTCCCTGTAAATATCCAGCGCCTCACGAGCGTCCGCAGCAGTGAGCACCGAGTACCCGAGGCGCTCGAACATCCTGGCCCCAAGCGCCCGCAGCGATTCCTCGTCATCCACCAGGAGAACCGTCCCTTCTCCCATCCATCCCATCCGCCCGTGCTCCACTGCTGAAGAAGCCTCTCCCGCCTCCGAGCCATCTATGGACGGCAGAAGCACCCTGAAACGCGTGCCTTTACCGGGTTCACTGTAAACTTTGACAGCCCCCTTGTGGGCGCGGACGATCCCGAGCACGGCGGCCAACCCCAGTCCGCGGCCGGTGAATTTGGTGCTGAAGAACGGTTCGAAGATCCTGGAGCGGGTTTGGGCATCCATACCGCACCCGGTATCCGAAACCTCGATGTGCACATAGAGTCCGGGCATCAGCGTTTCGTGCAGCTCAGTCCTTTTGAGGTACCTTTCATCGCAGCGCGAGGCACCGACAGCGACATGGATGACCCCGCTCCGATCGCCAATGGCATCCGATGCATTGATGATCAGGTTCATTACGATCTGACGGATCTGGGTTGGATCGGCCATGACCGGCGGCAGGCCTCTTTCGATGTTCAGGTTCAATATCGCCTTCTTGGAGATGGAGGTCTTCAGGAGGTGAGCCATTTCCTCGACCAACTCCTTCAGGTCCGTTGGTTCGAGGCTGAAAGAGGCCTGCCCCGAATAGGCCAGCATCTGACGGCAAAGCTCGGCAGCCCGGCGTGCGGCGGTGATAATCTCACGCAGGCTGCTGCGCGCGGCCGACTGCGGGGAAACCATCTCCATCGCGAGTTCCGCATACCCCATCACCGCCATCAAGATGTTGTTGAAGTCGTGGGCAACGCCGCCGGCCAGAACGCCGAGGCTTTCCAGTTTCTGCGTCTGCTGGATCTGCGCCTCGAGCAGACGCCGCTCCTCCTCTCCGCGCAAGTAATCGGAGACATCCCTGACCGTCGCCTGCAGAAAAACCTCTCCGTCCTGTTCCATCCTCGTAAGCAAGACCGTGGCAGGAAACAGATCGCCATCATCCCGTCGATGCGTCCATTCAAAGAGGCGTCCCCCCTCCTCCAGGACCTGTTTGACGATCTCCTCCGCCACCGCCGAGGATTCACGTCCATCGGGCTGCGTAGGCGGAGACAAATCCCAAAGGGGTCTGGAAACCAGCTGCTGCAGACCCTCTATCCTAAACATATCGAGGGCCGCGCGGTTCGCCGAACTGCAATTCCAGTCCGGCGGCTCCATCACCACAATGGCATCGAGTGAGTTCTCGAACAGGGTCCGGTACCGCTCCTCGCTCTCACGCAGGGCGGCCTCGGCCCGTTCACGCTCCGTGATATCTTCATAGACAATGAACTGCATACCTCCTTTTATGGTCATGGGCCGAAAAAGAATCTTCTTGCTCGAACCATCCTTGCAGAAGACATTGAACGTCCTGGGCCGCACCTGATACTCCCCCATCTGGCGAATATCCTGCAGCCAAATCTCGAGGGCGCTTTTTCTTGCCCCCTCATCCGGATAGGCCCTGATGAGCCAGTCTTTCCCGGTAGGCACATCCTCCAGAGTGTAACCGAAAACCTTTACGAACATCGGATTCACATATTCATAACGACCGGTCGGAGAGATGAGCGAAACCGGGAAAGGCAGGATCTCGGCCATGTAGCGAAACCGGGATTCACTCTCACGCAAGGCATCCTCGGCCTTTTTGCGAGGCGAAACATCCTCCACGATGCCCACCCCGCCCTTGACCTTGCCCGCCTGATCCCGTATCGGCGCGAAAAAGACCCGCACCGGTGTCACCTTATCAGCCGTGTAGGATCGATAATCCCCCTCGAAGATGGTCAAACGGCCCTCCAGGGCCTCTAAGAGCGCAGCTGTAATCCGGGTATCGGGCAGCCGGGTCATATCGAGACCCGTCAATGCTTCGCGGCTCGATCCGATGATGCCGACGAAGACATCGTTGCAGTCCGTAATCACGCCGGCGACGTCGTAATGAAACAGTCCGAGCGGCGCGTTTTCGAAGACCAGCCTGAAGGTCTCTTCACTCTCTCTCAAGGCGTCTTCTGCACGCCTGCGCTCGGTGATATCGTAATGGATACCTACGACACGCGAGGGCCGGCCGGATGCATCCGCCACCACCGTGGCAGTGCAGACCAGATGGCGCATCTCCCCGGAGGATTTCCGGACGGGGAACTCAAGATTAAAATCCCTGCCACCCGCAAGAGCGCTATCGAATGTGGCGACCGCCTCGGAACGCAGCTCTGGAGGCAGGAGATTCATCCAGTCGGTGAGACGCCCCCCAAAATTTTCCCGGTCTGTTCCGAAGAGCGCGAACATATTCTCGTCCCACTCCAGGCGATCCTCCCTCACCCGGTAATCCCAGACCCCCAGCCCGGTGCCCCGGGTGGCCAAAGACAGGCGCTCACGGCTCTCATGCAGCGCAGAGGTTCGTTCCGCCACCTGTCGTTCGAGGGTCGTCTCGCGGGAGCGAGAGAAGCCGATCAACATCGTCACCGCGGCCGTCAACAGGAGCCCCGACCCGAAGGCCGCAGCCCCTGCCCAGGTTCGTTTTCCGGACAAAAAGGCCTCCGTCGGTCGAGTGACAACGGCCCAAGTGCGATCAAAAAGAAAGAGGGGATGGAACAGTCCGTTAAGGGCAGAGAGGTCCGAAGTCGTTGCTGCGGGGGTTCCAGAAACCCACTCGGAGGGATAAACCATCGTTGTCCGCGACTCGCCGCTCCTGATCTCGACAAGATCGAAATCGACGTGCGAGCGGCTTTTTTCACCGGTTCCGAAAACCGTATTCACCGTTCCCTGTGGACGCAGCAAACAGGCAACCAGCCCGGACGGACGCTGATACCCGGTTTTCTGGACCCGTTCGAATGCTTCGATACAAAGCTCGTCTCCCATCAACTGCAGGGGCTCGACTGCAGACGTAGCCACAGGCAACCCGGTTTCGAGCGCCTTTTCGATCGCCGCCATTCGTTCCGGTTCGCTTCCGAAATCAAACCCCAGCAGAGATGCATGGTCGGCAGAAGGGGCGATGTAAGCGAGAGGATAGTAGGTTTCTCGTTTGCCTGCCGGCACCATTGACCCGGTCGCGTTCTTCTCCCTCACCTGGAAATCGGGGTTGCCTCCTAAGCGCATGTGCGTCTCGAAAGCCAGGATGCTTGTCGCCGGCACAATGGGTATCCATTGCCAGGCCTGCACGTTGGATACCGTTACCAGCGGCCCCACATAGGCTGAAAATTCCTGTGCATCCACATATTGGCTTACTTCGAAGAAACGCTTCATTTTTGCCAGATCGCGCTGAATCCCCCTGAAGACGTCCGTCACCCAATGGGCCCGAAGCTCTGCCTTTACGACGAATTCATCCCGGAACCTGTTGAGTTCCAGTTCTTGGACCGCCGCTCCTAAAATGAGCGCGATGCCGGTCCCAAGGACCCCCGCCAGGATGGTCTCACCGTGTCTGAGCCAGACCGTCATCGCCCAGTCCGGGTGAAAACGCCGCCACTGCAAAAGCGCCAACCCCCCAAGGAAAAAACAGGCAAGCGCCATTGCCGCCAGGATCACCTGACGTCGGGCATCGCCGACTATCGCCCGCCACCTGTCCGCCGTCACATCGATCCCGGCCAGCATCAGCACCTCGCCGCTGCAGGGGTCCAGCACCGGCGCAAGCGCGGCTACGAAAGCACCGTATTCGTCCCAGAAGGGGCCGATGGTATAGGGAAGGCCCGTCCGGAAAACCTCCCAGTCCTCAGGGCCCGGTTCTCGATAAACCGTACCGGGTGGTGAGGCCATAGGGTCTTGCGGATCGTAGTTCTCAGGTCCGAAGACCATTTCTCCCCTGCGGACGGCCAGGCTGTAAATACCCCGAACATTTTCGAGCAAACGCCCGTAAGCGATCATATGATTGCAGATGCGCTTGAATTGGGGTCGATCGAGGTCATCGAGCGTAAACGTAAGGGCTTTGACCTCTTCCTGGGGGATAGCGGCTGCGATGCCTCTGGCCTGACGCAGAATATCCTCCCGCATCCGGCCGTCCCAAGCACGTCCCCTCAGGTCAGTGGCGTACCAGCTGAGAGAGATCGATACCAGCAGGAAAAACGGAAGCGCCAACCTGATGTGCCAGGCGCGCCCGTCTTTCGAGAAAAAACCGGTCGAGCCGCAATGCCATATTCCAATGCCTCCCAGAAAGGTGCCCAACCCCCGGAAGAGTTCGGCCGGCAAACCGGCGATCGCCGGGCGGATCTCGAAAGACGGCCAGGCGGTCAGGTCCGATACCCGTTCATTGACGGCAATGCCGAAGGCGAGGCCGGCGCCCGCCATCCCCATGGCCGCCACCTTCAATGCGATGCCATGGGCGCCGGGCAAAGACCTCGATGCGCGCCACAACACAAGCCCGCTCAGCGCGGAGCCTGGAGCACCGAGAAAATAACGCGCTGAAGCCTCGAGCTCGATCCACCCGGCCGCGGACACTCCACCCGTCGTCAGCAACAAGGACGTAAAAGCCAGCGCCATGAATTTCCGGGCACCGAGACCGCTCCAAGAGCGCCTGCCGAACTCCGCCAGGGCTATGAACGAAATCAGTGTGAGTCCGGTATGAAGCGCTTCGAAACCTCCGGCCTCTGAAAGGCTGAGCGCCGACATCTTGATCCAGGACGCTGCAGCTTGCAGCAAGCCGTAGAGCACCAGCCATCGCCAGGGAAGCCCGGGCTTTTCGCCCCACTGCCAATCCGCCCTGATGCACGCAAAGGCCAGCAGAAGAAATACAAGGCCGTCCACGAAACAGATATAGTCCAGTTGTGAAAAATACCAGGCTGCCGGCACAGACCCCCCTTCAACCCCCTGTCTTCACCCGCGATGGGCCCTCGATCGATAAGCACACCTTTTGAGCAATATCGCCGCGATATGTAAGACCTTTAGGCATAACAAGTCAACCCGGAAGAAAGGCTGGAGAAATCCGCAAAAACGCCGGGACATATGCTGCATTCCGGAGTATCCAATGACCTGCCAAAGATGCTGACAACGCCTTGACGAGATCAAACGCTCCGCCTGCAAGACCGGCGAGCGGAGAGGAGGCTTCAGCTGTCTCGAAAAGAGCAGAGCGTTCTCAAAGAACGGTTCGGCACCCAGATCGGGATCATGGCACAACGCAGCGGCAGACACCGCAACAGCCTCCCCGGCTTCTCAAGGCTTCAAAAAAGGGTAAAAGCGGACGGAATGAGTTATCGCTGAATTCATTCAGCCGACGGCCTTCTCGCAATCGTGCTGAAAGCCTCTCCAGATGATTGGATCGTCAAGCAGTACGGTCCGTTGAAGTGATTTTCATTGGCCTTTTCGACTGCCACCTGGATGGAGTATCGACCGGTGGCCGCAAGATCGAAACAGACTTCACAGGGCAGCTGCTCGACCTTCCTGACGAAGGTCCAACCGGGTCCGACAAGCCTGAAGAAGGCGATGCCGCCTGCAACCGCCGAGTCGACCGGTCTCACGGCTATTTCGACGTGCTCGCCTTCCATGCCTTCAAAGGTGAAGCGATCGGCATCGAAGAGGGCTCCAAACCCATTGCCAAGGGTCGCACAGACAGTTTCCCGACAACCCACCCGCAGCGTCCCCTTTCCGGCTGAGAGGAAGCCGCCCTTCCCCGAGGCGGCCGTTACGTAGATGCTCTTGATCCCGCAGGTCTTCGGGGTATACCTTCCTTTAGCCAAATAGATGTCGTTCGCCCTCAGATGGGGTATCAGCTCGGCATCAAATACCTTGCCGCCGCTCTGCGGATCGCCCTCGTAGAAGAAGAGCATCACCGAATCCTGGCATGTCAAGCCTCCCCGCAATCGGACATCGACCGTCGTTTTCTTGTTCACGCCGACGTAACCGGGTGAAACGGACACCTCCTCCACCCGAACCGGCAGCAGGCAAAGGGATTCCCCCGACGGATCCCGGTGCATGACGACAGGCTCCTGCGCGGCAGCCGAAACCGGCGCTACGAAGATGGGTTGTCTATATAACCCAACATTGTTGCTGTAATCTTCGATAAGGATATCCGACAAGGAATTGACCTGGTTCACGTCGGGGATGGCCTTCAATCCGTGCCCCTCGATCTCCGCTGCCAGCGCACCGTCCTTCTCAGTCCAGACAACCACCCAGAAGACCAGGTATTTGTTTGCATATCCCGCCGTATCAAACGTCGTCTCCGCGTAGTCCCAGTTGAAGACCTCCTCCTGAAACGACGGGGAATTCAACCCTGGAAGCGGCGGCAGAACGGCTTCTCCGATCAGGAAAGCCGATCCGGAGAGATCGTGCTTCGTATTGTCCCATTCCTGGCCGAAGAAGACGACCTTGACCCTGGACCCAGGATCCATATCCGCCAGGCTGTAGTTGTAGACCCGGGCGCGAAGCGACAACTTTTCCCCAGCGGTGGTGATTGTCGTCTGGGGGCCGCCTTTCGCGTCTTCCGGAAATATGAATAGCCCCTTCATGAAATAGAAATCACTGTTGGCGGGATGCTCCGGATCGGGTTCATTGAAGGTGAGTTTGTCGAGGGTGTTAGGGTCTGGATCCCAGTCCCAGCGGGAAGGGTGATTCAGCGCCACGTCGGGAACGGCATAGGTCTTCGACCACCAGCCGCCGGCCGCCGGATCGGTCGGATCTGCAACAAAGGCCACCGACAGGATGCCGTCGAACTGAATATCCGTATCCAGCGGGATTTCATGAACACTTCCCGGAGCCGGTTTCCGCCCCAGAATATAGGTCTGGGCTGCATAGGCGTACTGTGCCGGATCGTTGAAAGCAGGCTTATAAACCTTGATTCCGGTCGAGGCCCCCACTTTCTGTATGGCGCTGTTCATGCTTTCGAACGATTTGCTTCCCTGGTACTCAAACGAATTGTCGAGCTTACCGCTGATGAACTTCATCACGCCTTTCGCGGAGACCGACACAGACCCGTCGAAGGAATGCGTTTGCTTGGAGCCGGTCGTCGCCTCGGAGCCCGAGGTCTGACCCCAGCTGACGCTGACGTTTCCGCCGGAGCTGTCGGTGGCCCAGGTCGTCGCCGGGAGGGTGATCAGCGGATCCAGATCGGGCTGCAGGTCCTCGAGCAGTTTGTAGCTGCCGGGATAGGAAAAGATGTTTCCCGGTTCCTGGGGCGGCTGATACCACTCGAGCAGGGAGCCGTCGATCATGCCCCGCTGTACCATATCCGGTCCGGACAATTGGACATAAAGGGGCTGGGCCGTGCCGTTCTGATCCAGGGCGTATTGCCCGAGAACAGGATAGATATACACATTGAACCTGTCTGCGGTAAACCAGACGAGATCACTGAAACCTGTCTGATAAGAGGCGTCGAATTCCGTAGAGATATACGTGTCATATTGATCGGATACGGTCTCGGAATGCGCCTGTTCAATAGATTCCTTGAATGTCGCCGAGATGGAATCGAGAATCGGAACTCCGAAGGAGAATTTTTGAGCGAACGACTCTTTCGTTGAAAAGGCATAACTGGTCGTACTCCGTGTCACCGATTGGTTCGAAGAGGTCTCCTCCATCTGATATTGTGAATAGAAGTGGGTTGGGAAACTCGTCAGGTTCAGGATCCTGGGCGCGGCATCGCCCTTCCCTTTTACGTAATCGATGTGCATTGGAGGCATTCCCAGGATGACGTGGGGCTGGATATGACCGGTGACCGTCACCTTGGCCGGTGGGCCGAGCAACATCGAACGGCCTTGTGTGTCACCGGCGGCAAGATTCAAATTCCGATCCTTTGCCGGCGCCGCATCGGAGACCTTCACCGTCTGCACGTGTTCGAGTTTGTAGCCATTGTTTTGATCCATGTTGTAAATCGTGACATTTGGAGGATCGGCCGGTTCGAGACATTTGGGTGAGGAAAGGATGGCCAATTGAAGATCGGGATTCGTCTTGCCTTCCGAGTCTTTGCGGTCGAAATTCCCGAATGCGATATCCTCGAGGCAACTGTCCACCTGCGTTTTGCTGTTGAGCTTGATCTTCAGGTCCGGTCCGACACTCAATAGATAGAGATAAGAGGTGTAATCGTTGAAGTTGTTTATCCCCACGGCCACCTGCTCCGTATCCCCGAACCAGTCGATCTTCCCAACTGCCGTGTAGACCCCTGTATTTCCCAGATAATTCAGCTCCATGCTGTCGCTCATCGTCGCGTGAAAACTGCCGTCGACATCGAGGAGCATCGCTCTTGGAGTCAGTTGAAGGGTATAGGTGAAGTGATCCCCGATGACCATGACCTCGTCGTCCGGAACCTTTGTCGGCAGGCCCGAATTCAGCAGGTTCCCTACGGCCATAGCCGCGATGCCATAATTGGATCCAGGCAGATCCGTCCCTATCGTGTCGATGACGCTCAAGGTTGCAGGATCCACCCGAACGACCACAAAGGTCAGCAGCAGATCGTCTTTGAAACACAGGACCGCGATCTCCCCCACTCCATCCCCGTTGAAATCGCCGATCCCCAGGGCCTGCAGAACCCCATCGGGACAGGTAACCATGGCGCCCGAATACACGAGGCCGGCGGAAGGATCATTGACATCGGCCGCTGTGACTATCTCGATGGAGGAACCGGTCTGATACCCGTCCGTCCAGTTCGTTCGGCCGATGACCATCTCGGCGAATCCATCCTGATCGAGGTCGCCAACCGCCAGGGCATCCACCGAACTCTTAGCCCCGCCCGGGAGTAGGTCGGAATGTCTGAAAGGGCCCAGAGTATCCTGGACCGTGACGATCGTGCTGGTAGGATACTGAGCGTCGGGGCCCACCGTGATCAGAACGTCATTCGGCAGGTTGAACATGCGCCCGGCAGCCGTTCTAAACCCCCAGGCAAGCGTGTCGGGATGCTGGCCCGGAATCGATTGAGTTACCTTCGAATCGGTTGTCTCGAGAACGGCGGTGACCACCCCACCCGCCGGGGACGGCGCGCTCACGATGATGTCATCGTCACGCAGAAGCTGACGCTGATTGGACAGGATATCATCGACATTGGAAAAATCCGGGTCTGCAGCCCCTGCCAACGCAGAAAAGGTGACAAGAACAAACGCACCTAGAATGCACCAAGCCAAAGAAGAAAGACATAAGCTTTTTAGATCGTTCATGATCCGCACCCCTTTCCGGCCTCCGTCCGATTCGCCTCACGGCGCCGTCACACGGAAGGATAAAGCTAGAATCGAGCTGATTTGAGCGCCCTATCCAGTTCGGGGCTCCAATGCATGCACTTTTCTGAAAGCGGATCATACCATAAAAGCAAATACCTCGTTCATGTTTCTACTTTATTACCCGATTCCCTTCATCTGTGCTAAGATCGATTTTTGATGGCCAAGGCTTCCATGCTGTGCTTCCTACTCGGAGAACGACATGAGCGGCGATGCGACATTACGGCAGGGGGTTGGAACGCGATGGCTATCTCTCATCGCGCTGGTTGTAGTCATGGGTCTATCCCTGGCGCTGCTGCTTTGCGCTCTCAGCAACTCTTGGGACCATGACGCGAAGCTAAAGGGGGAAAACGCATCGGCGGGAATCGTCGGGCTGGAGTTGGCTTTGAGCGCTGAGCGCGCGGCTGCCCTTCTGGATGAATGGCGACAGAGGATAGAAGACGGAACGCCGGTTTTTGTGCATGCCGAGCGAAGCCTTCAACTCGACCGCCAGCTCATTCCCGGGTACGCGGTGTTCGGCGCCGCGCTGCTTCTGCTGCTTCTGAAGGTCCTGCGGGTGCCGATCGATCGTTTCTGGCTGTGCCTGGTTGCCTTGCCTCTTGCAGCCGGCCTGGCTGACCTCCTCGAAAATCATTTCCTGGGGCGAATCCTTGCCGCCACGTCACCGCAGACGTCCCTGGTCATAGGCGCGAGCCTTTTCGCCCTGACCAAATTCTGTCTGCTCGGACTGAGCGTGATCGCGGGCATCGCCGTCCTGTGTTTCGGGTTGTTCCATCAGGCTACCAAACCCGCTGCCCGGGAATCCAAGCACCTGGTAACGCTGAAAGAAGTCGTCCGGCGCGAAAGGATCTACATCCAGAGCCGGCGGCGCAAGGCCGGAGTACCGGATACCGAAGACCCCGCACCTGTCGGAATGGCGCTTTCGGGGGGCGGCATCCGCTCTGCGACGCTTTCACTCGGTGTACTTCAGTCGCTCTCAGCCTGCCCCCTCTTCAAACGCATCGATTATCTCAGCACGGTCTCGGGAGGCGGGTATATCGGCTCCGCTCTCTCGAGTCTCCTCTCCTGCAGGAAATTGAATACGTATCTCGGCCCTGACGAGCCGACCCAGTTTGAATTCGAAGCCGAGGACGAAGCGCATTTCGATGTCAAGAACCCGGTGGACAGCCCTTTTCGGGACGACTGCCGCACCCCCCGCACCCCTCACCGGCAGTGGCTCAGCGGCCGTATCGTCGTACAGCACCTGAGGGCATTCGGGGACTATCTGGTCCGAAAACACCGAGTCTTCGACCGCGATGTCCTTCGTGCGCTCGGCACCTTGCTGACCGGCATTTTCTGCACCCTGGGGCTTTTCTTCAACCTCGTGATCATCGGTGCGGCCCTCGCCCTCCTGGCCTTGGCTCTGTGCGGGAGCGAACCCTTTCCCGACCCCTCCGGCGGGTACGCCGGCACCCTCCTGGCGGGCGCCGGCGGGGCGGCCGGGCTTTTGTGGGCGGCCGGTGCCGGCGGCCTTTTCGCCATCGGCGCGGGCGTCGTCTGCGGGGCATGCGCGGACCGTGCGCCAAGGTCCTGGTTCGAGCGAAGCGGAGACACTTACGAAGACGCAAGGCAGCGCCGGGCCCTTTGGGTGCTGGGGGGGCTCGCCCTTCCAGCCGCCTTCGCCGCTCCTGCGGCATTGGGGAGTTTCGTGCCGGAGATGCAGGATGGAGTCCTCGTGCCCCTCTGTTTCTTCGCCGGCGGTTTCCTCTCCCTCGTTTTCGCCTATATTCTGCTGGTATGCCTCTTTCCAGGAAGAGGGGAGCGCCGGTCCAACCGGAACAGCCGCTCCTATTTGAGCTCCATCATCGGTTTGCTCTTCTACCTTTTTCTGGCCGCCGCCTGTCTGGTGCTGATCAGCGCTCTTCTCGGCGCAGCGATCGCCAGAGGGCAAAGTCTTCCAAGCTCCGAGACCATCGCCGGCGGGGGCGGCGCAGGTCTCATCGGAGCGCTTGTCCTGGGCCTGATGGCGTGGAGGCAGAACCGCAGACAGGAAAACAAAGAGGATAGCGGAGAAAAGATCAAAGGAGCGTTCAGTTGGCTGAAGACTTCTTCGGAGGTCATCCAGAAAATCGTGCTCGGCGCAGCGGCGGGGCTCGTTCTGGCGGCGGGCCTCATGCTGTGCATGGTGCTGGTGGAGCAGCTCCTTCGCTGGGTCGGCGAAGCCGATCCCGGCGCGCTGCATTATCTCATCTTCAGCGCGGCGGCCGCCTTTCTGCTGATCCCCGGCTGTCTGGTCGACTTCAACAAGATCTCCATGCATTATTTTTACCGGGACCGGCTGGCCGAGGCTTATTTAAGCACGTTGGCTCGGCCGCTCGACCCGGTTCTGCACGGCGGCCCTGAAATCAGGCGTGAGCACAGTCAGATGCGGCTTCTGGATCTGCACGGGCGTCCTGGAAATACATCCAGGGCCAAGGCGCAGGCGAACGCGGCGACTTCGACAAAACCACCGGACGGGATTCCGACCAAGTCTTCCTTTGTACAGTACCGGCTGCAATCCCGTGCACTCGATCGGGTGCAGATCTGGAAGCCGCTCGAGCCTGAGCCCGAGCCTTTCACGGGCGCGGCCACCACCGCACCCTATCACATCTACAACGCCTGTCTGAACCTCTCCACCGACCGCGACGCGGCCTATCGCAGCCGGAAATCGGACATCTTCATCTTCTCCAAACTCTATTGCGGCGCTCCCGCGACCGGCTTTACAGACACTGGGGTCTATCGCTCCGGCGCCACGAAGGTCGCCCGGGTCTTGACCATATCGGGCGCGGCGATCAACTCGGCCCTCGGACGTCAGACATTCTTTGCACAGGCCTTCGGCGCCACGCTCTTCAACATCCGGCTGGGGCAGTGGATGGAGAACCCGGGTTATCACGGCGGCAAACACATCGGAAGGAGGGAAACCATCATCTTCTGGCCCAAGTACCTGCTGATGGAAGTCCTCGGCATGAGCGATTCACGCCGGCGCCTCGTGCACCTCTCCGATGGGGGGCACACCGGCGACAACCTCGGCCTCATATCGCTCTTGCAGCGCCGGTGCCGTCTCGTCCTGGTGGTGGATGCCGAATGCGACACCGATTGGAGCTTCGGGTCCCTCATGAACGCCATCCAGTATGCAGAAGCCGACATGGGAATCCGGATCGAACTCCGTTTGGACGATTTGAAGCCTGACAAAATCGGATTTGCCGCTAAACATTACGCCATCGGAACCATCCTCTATCCCGCCACCGACTCGGAACCGAGCACGCAAGGGCATTTGGTCATCCTGAAATCGTCGGTGCACAAGGACGACGACGAAACGGTGCGAAAGTACCGCCAGACCCACCCCGTCTTTCCTCAGGAGCCCACCTCCGATCAATTTTTCAGCGAAGAACAGTTCGAGGCCTACCGCAAGCTCGGGCAGAATATGGCAGACCAGTTGCTGGAAGACCACGCGGAACTCGGGCGGGGCAAGATATCCTTCACTTGAAACGCAGAAATGAACGAATGGCGAGGTTATAGGGTATGGCGAGAGGGGAGCAGCTCGGAAGGCAATGGAAAATCATCCAGACCTTGATTACCTCCCGGCAGGGGCGATCCGCCGCAGATCTGGCCAGTGAACTCGAATGCCATCCAAGGACCGTTTATCGCGATCTCGAAGCGCTGCAGATCGCCGGTTTTCCCATTTATACCGAACGGGTCGACGGAAAAAACCTCTGGTCCGTCCTGGACACCGTAAAGCATCAGATCCCCGTGCCGTTCACGCTGACAGAGTTGATGGCCCTCTATTTCAGCACCGACATGTTGAAAGTCTTCAGAGAAACCGCTTTTTATGATTCCCTCGAAAGCCTCTCGCAGAAGATCAAAGCCACTCTACCGCCCGATTCTCTACGCTACGTCAAAGGACTGGAGCAGACCATCGAAGTCGGCATCAAGCCCTACTGCGAGTACTCGAGGTTTCGTGAAATCCTGAACCGGGTCCACGATGCGGCACTCCGAAGGAGGTCCATCGAGATGGTCTACTTCACCATGAGCCGCAGGAAGGAAAGCCGGCGCAAGGTCGACCCTTACCGTATCTGGTTTTTCAACGGGACTTTCTACCTGATCGCTTATTGTCACACCCGCTGCGCCGTCCGGATCTTCGCCGTCAACCGCATCAAGATGCTCCATCTGACCAATGAACCCTTCACGGTTCAGGAAGGCTTTCGCTTCGACGCCTTCACGCAGTCGAGCTTCGGCGTCTTCCAGGGGGAGATGGTCCGGATCAAGGTCTGGTTCTCCCGGGAGGTCGGAGGCTACATCCGGGAGAAGATCTGGCACCCGAGTCAAAGCATCCTGATTCAGAGAGATGGATCCGTCCTCTTTGAAGCCGAGGTGCCGTGGAGCGTGGAGATCAGGGCGTGGATCATGGGCTGGGGGGCGGATGCCCTCGTGCTCGAACCGCAGTCTGTACGGGAGGAAATCCAGGCCGAGGCGCGCCTCATCGCCGAGCGTTACGATGGAAGCGCGCAAGCACCCTCGCACCTCGAACCTGAACAAGAATCGCTTTCGTGACAGCCCGCTGATTGGCGGCGGCACCGGGCCCCGTACATCCCGTTATTGGAGATCATCACATAGTGTCAGGTCCCAGGGTTTCGCACTGTCGTGCTTTTTGCCCATCCACCTTCACGGAATCCACCGGCAAGAGTTTCCAGACGACGTTGAGCTCACCGTCGACCAGATGTTCGAACGCCGCTGCGGCAGCCTCTTCCCGGCTTCGCACAAGCGTCGTAAAAACAAGCTCTGTCCCGCCCATGAATTGCCTCATTTCAAAAAGATATACCGGCAGGCCATCGTTGCTCATGGGTACCCCTCCTTCTCTTCGACCCGTCCATGTCAAAGGGGGCAACACTTTCATCCCCCCTCACCATAACTGAGCAGCACCCTAGCACAGCCGATTGACAGATCCGGTCACAGGAGCGCTGTTTTTATCGGGTCGGCACAGGAAGCAGGCGGCGATGCCTGAATCCTGAGGTCGAGAGGGAGGGGGCATGAACCTCGATGGCTTTATCAGTTCGAGGCGAACGGCACAGGCTTCGTGCCTTTTTCAGCGGCGCTTGTTCTTCTACAGCAGTTCCAGACCTTTGCGCCACAGGTTCGCCTCGGCCTGCCGGCGCTTGATCAGACCGGACGAGGGATCCCACAGCCGCTTCATGGACACGATCTGATCCTCGACCTCGCCGAGAATCGATTTGACGTGTTCTGTGCCTGCTGCGGCCTCGTCCGCCCGCGCGAGGATCGTCTGAATCTCCTTCATTTCCCTTCGTCGAGCTCCGCGCAGATCGCTTCCACGGTTGAAGACGAGGCTGACCAGAACCGAACGGCACAGAGCAGGCAGACGCTCGAGCGAGGGATAGATCCCCTCGCAATCGGCGTAGAACCGCGGCAGGGTTTTTTCTATAAAAACCGACCAGGCATACTTGAAAGGAATCTCCACCCCGAGCTGCCGAAGCTCCCGAGCACGAGTTTTCGTCCCGCGTTTACCGATGTCTCTGGCCAGTTCAGCCAGAACGGCATCGGATAGATGGGGCCCCCAAGACGCAATGAAATCCGCCTCGGTATTCCACTTCAGATCATATCCGACGCCGATGGTGATGCCGCTCTGCTCGCCGGGATAATGAGGCCACCGCGTGTAGAGATCGTAATACGCGAGGCCGCCCGTCTCCTCGAGGGCGATGAATGCCAACCCATTGGTGTCAAGCTTTGGAAACGGCTCCGGCCTGGATTCCAGCCATGTCCAGAGCGTTAAACCAGCGATCCCCGTCACGGGCTGATGGGCATAATCCTGCGCGTACCGGACGCCCCTCTGAGTCGCGAGGCCGAAATCCCCGTCCGCAATCAGCATCGCTCCGACGCGGTTGAGAAAAGACTGCAGCCTGTAAACCGCTTCGCCCTTGTCTCCTCTTTTCAAATCCGGATCAGGCATTGTCCGCTCCTCCTGAAAAGTTTGTTTGTGGATGACGTCCATCTGTACAAGTTGTCAAACCATCGATTTCACGAGAATAATACTTGGAAAAAAGGCCCTTCCATGCCCTTCAGAGATTCGTACCCCGTGAAAGATCTCTTCCCATCTCCTATCTCAGGCTCCCGTCGAAGATTGCCATGCCCCTACCGTTTCCACGGTGATCTTGATGCCTCAGCGGACGGCAACCCCGAAAATGATCGACCCGATGACCAAGTCAGACATGCACGACTCAGTCGGATAGACGCATCCGCCACTATTGGGCCCGAATTCAACTCCCGGCCGTGCCATGTCCATTTTTCAGGCTACATGCAGTGGCCCCATGATTGGGTACAGAACCATCGGCATTCCAAGGCCCTTTTTGGCGGAGGATGACGCGGCTGATTTCACCGGGCACCCACAGCCGCATCCGCGGTCCCCAGGTCCCGGTGCCGCGGGAAACGATCAAATCCATTCCTTCGCGATCGTATCTCCCCTCGACCCGGGGGTAGAGGACCCGCACCAGGTACTTGAACGGCCATATCTGGCCGTTATGGGTATGACCTGAAAGCATGAGATCCACGCCCGCCTCCGCTGCACGACCGGTCAGCCAGGGCGTGTGCGAAAGGAGGATGGTCGCCCCCTCCGGCCTGCCCCGCAATGCTCGATCCAGGTTGACCTCCCCCTCCCCTGGGCGCCGTCGGGCAACTGTCAAATCATCGACCCCCGCAAGCACCAGACCGTCCGCCGGCTGCGCCCACTCGTTGGCGAGGAGCCGGATTCCGGCGCCCGCAAGGATCTCGCCGGTGACATCCCGGCGATTGGGGCGCACCGCATCGTGGTTTCCCCGCACAGCCCACACGCCCAACGGCGCCGAAAGCCGCTGCATCACCGGCACCATCTCCCCCGGGTCGACCCTGCGCTCGAACAAGTCCCCGACCAGAACGATCACATCCGGCCGGAGGTCCAAGGCCTGATCGATGCGGGCGCTCAACCAGCTGGACCCCAGCAGCGCCTCACCGACATGCAGATCGGCCAGGGCCGCGATAGTCAGACCATCCAGGGTGTCGGGCAGGGCGTCAACGGCCACTTCATAGGTCTCGACGATCGGAGGCCGCAGGCCCTGCACATGCCCAAGGGTGATCGACATCACCCCGAAGACCGCACCCATCAAGCGTAAGCGGTTCAGCGACCTCCTGAACAGCAGTCCGAACCCGGAAACCAGATCGGCGATGAAGAAGCCGACCGCAGCGAGAAAAACGCATCCCACCCACTGCATTCCGACCACCTGGAGCGTATCGGACACTACGCCGGCCCCATGCCCCCTATAGATGCGGCCCAGAAAAAAAACGATCCAGCACGCAACACCGACGCCGATCAACCCTGAGCGCTTCATGCGTCGATTGAACACGGTCAATGAATCCAGGCGAACAAAAACGTAGATTTGGAGCAGCGTTATGACCGTGATCAAACCTATTCCGAAGATGAAAATAGGACCCTCCTATTCCAGGGTGAATCTGGTGTCGGACATTCCGGGAAGACTGTAAGGCGCTGCGGCTCTTCCACAGCGATGAAGACGACCAGTGCAAGGCCTCACGCGTTTCAGAGCAGGGGGCCCAGCAGCCTGCAGGCGTTGTCTACAAAACGGCGCCGGGAGGGGCGGGAGTTCCAGACATCCGGGTCCAGCCGCTCGGAGTCCCGAAGGTAGCGTTCCTGAAGATCACGGAGACGACCGGTGAAATCGCGGTCGTACACCAGGAGGGAGATCTCCGAATCCAGCCAGAAGCTGCGCATGTCGAGATTGACCGACCCGAAGACGCTGACCGCCCCGTCGATGGTGAGACTCTTGGTGTGGAGGAGTCCGCCGTTGAAAAGCGCGATCCGAACCCCTGCCGACATCAGATCGTCGAAGTGGGCTGCACTTGCGTGGCGGACGAGCAGTGAATCGTTCCGGGCCGGAATGATCAGGGTCACCGCCACACCGCAGAGCGCGGCCGTCGTGAGCGCTGTCAGCAGCGCATCGTCGGGGACGAAATAAGGCGTGGTCATGACGAGTTCGCACTCGGCGCCATAGATGGCCTTGAGCAGCACTTGGTGAATCGACTCCGCCTGGAGGTCCGGACCGGAAGGCACGACCTGCACCACCGAACCGCCCGGCATGGCCGATCCCGATGCTGTCCACACCGTCGGCGGCTCGAAGGTGGCGCCCGTTTCGACCGACCAATCGAAAAGGAATACACCGTCGAGTGAGGCAGCGGCCGGCCCTTTAATACGCACCATGGCGTCCACCCATTCCCCGACACCCGCCTTTTGTTTGAAGAAGCGGGGGTCGACCAGGTTCTGGCTGCCCGTGTAGGCCACCCGCCCGTCGATCACGGCGATCTTCCGATGATTGCGCAGGTCGGTGCGCGTGGCAAGCGCACGTGCGAGTCCGGTCGGCCAGGCAGCCCTGAGGTCGACGCCTGCACGACGCAGCCTCCCGGCCTGAAGCCCTTTGAGAAATGTTTTGCTTCCGAGCGCATCCGCGATCGCCCGGCACTGCACCCCACGCTGGGCCGCGCGGGTCAGGGCGTCCACGATCTCTCCTGTGCGGCCTTTCTCCTCCCAAATGTAGAAGCAAAGATGAACCGTTTGCTCCGCCGCGCCGATGTCGCGGATCATATGGTCGAAGACCGACTCGAAATCACTGAGGAGCAGCGTTTCATTCCCCGGCAGGGCGGGGAAACCCTGGAGGCGCTCGGCGTGGCGTCGAAGCGGTTCGCCCGGAGGACCGATTGGCAAAGGCACCGTTACCGCTTGCGCCCCGAGGGACGCCTGCCACCGGGTCAGCCTGGGGACACCACTCTGAATCCGCACGGCACGGCTCCGGCCAAGCCGCTTTTCGCCGAAGAGCAAATAGACTGCCGCGCCTGCGAATGGCACACTGAACACCACCACCAGCCAGGCCATCGCAACACCCACAGGCGGCCGACGCATGACCACACGGATCGACAGGATCACAATGACGACCCAGTGAACCACCAGAACGACAGTGGAAACCATGTGTGGATTCAAGCTACAGCCCTCGAGATTAAAGCCTGTGGATTCTCCACCCTTCCTAAAAGGAATGCTGGATCGATTCAAGCCGGAACACGGACCGTGGCCCTAAGTTCGGGTGGCCGGGTCGTGGGTGCGGAGACAGGAATTTCAGCAAGATGGGTGCACACCCAAAGAAAACGAGCGGCTTATTCATTCCGATGCTGTCTTGCCAGCGATCCTTATTATTCATAAGCACCTTCCGCAAGATAAGGCATCAGCAACGCTCAAGAGAGTTCTACCGTCTTAAAGAAAGCGTCCTTTGAAGTGATCAGATCCCTTCTTCAAGCCACTGGGGATCGTCGCGCTTATCCAGGAGGAAACAACCTTCCCGCAAACGTTTATAGATTCACCTGTAGAATTCCGCCATTCCCAAAAGCATAAAGGCCCGTGTGATCAAGGCAAAAAAAATCGCATATGTAAACAGAAGGAAAACATCACCGATCAACCGCCGAGGGTCTCCACCCCATATTTCCAAAGGTCCATAGATCAGTTCGTATAACCCGAAATTTGCCACCAAATAGGCGACGAGCGAGGCAATCCCTGCCAGGAAAGAAACCCAGGCTTGACGTCTGATTGTCTGATATTCCTGAACCTGGTACCTATGGCGTCTGCTGAAAGCCGAAAACACGACAAACACCGTGATCAGTGTCGTAATCGAAGTGACCAGTTCAGAAGACAAATACTGGAATGCACCCGATCCGGGGGGTTCATCATAGAATTGACCAATCGGTATCACTTTCATCATGGTGTTGGAAAGAGGAAAGAATACAGAAATTCCCGCAAGAATCCCCCACAAATTTTGTAGAAATGCAAAAAATTCCTTGAATTCCTTGAGGATTTCTTTTCTTTTCAATGAATCTGGCATATGCCGGTGCTCTTTCCTATTCGATTTTCATCGTTCGTAACCATCCGGAAATGATTTTCCTGTATGACCCGGTTTCCAATCCAGAAAGGAGGATTTTTTGCAAATATAAAGGGAATCGAATGATTGCACTGAGGCGTACGGATTTCGCACTGTACAAGCACGCGCGCGGATCGACGCCGAGATTGAGCAAAAAGGCCATTTCCGGACGGAAACCAGACAGAACAGGAACCACGCGCGAAAGGGACCACGCTTATAGGGTCTGGAAAGTGTTCCAGAAGAAAGCGGAATCGTCAATTCTTTCCTGGAACGCCATCTTGCCGGCTAAACCCCTCTTTTTGACACCGAAATGAAGCGTTTAAGCACGGAAAATGCGCTGTTTAACCACGATAATTAAGCATTGTCAACATGTTATCTTGGTCCGACCCCAATTTTAGTTTTAGATAATGCATGAGGGCCGCCCGGGAGGTCTCCACCATCTCCAGGGATCTGACCTCCAGGATGATCTTCATGATGATCGAAAAATCGAGCATATCCAAGACATGACGCCAATCGAGCGTCCCTTCTTCGAGGCCGTTGTGCTCGTCGTGTTGACCCGAATTGTTGCTGGCATGCACATAGACCACCCTGCTTCTCACTTCACGCAGGAAAACGTCGATCTCGCAGCCGAGTTCGCCGCGTCCGCAGCCGTTGTTGAGATGCCCGAGATCAAGCACATATCCGAGTTCCGGAAAGCTTTCAAGGATGTCGTACGCATAATCGGCGACCAGGGTGCTGTTCGATTCGTACAGCATGTCCACGCCAAGATCCGTAGCATACAAAAGGACTTCTTTGAGGCGCCGCTTGTCCTCTCGAGATAGAATCCCATCGTTCAAATGGAACACAAGCTGCGGCGCCTCAAGAAAACGGCACACATCGAGTTCCGCGCTCAATACAGCCAGGTTGGCCTTGGTGAAAGATGGGTAGGGCTGGAAAATGCCGGCCGTACCGGAGTGGATGCTCAATTCGAACCCCTCCAGGTACCGCTTGACCTTTTCCAGGAAATAGAGATTGAAATGCAGTTTGGAGTTCCGCCGATTGATCTCGACGGCGTCGAATCCCAGCCCGGCAATGTGTTTATACCATTTGGCCTCCTGGACAATTTGCGTCGTAATGCCGAGTACTGGGACCATTGGCTTTTCATTCCAAGGCTTGAGCATTCACGGAAGGGACCCCGCCCTATCACTCCGGAAAGAGGCCGCCCGGCGCGCGGCAACAGCCTCAAAGCAACCCCCGGCATGCGGGAGGGTCTTTGAAAACACTGCCAGCGGCGTCTTCAAACCGCATGGCATTTGAGCGAGCAGGGATGCCTCCATAGCCACATAGGGCGCCTCGCCCTGGCACCCTCGACAGATCGAGCCGTCTGTGACAGGGTAGGCCTCTCCGCAGACCATGCAGATCTTGAAACCCTTGCGGCGCCGCACCTTGATAAACTCCGGATCGAGCTGCACGGCCTGTAGGCTGCAGACACCGGCTCCGGCGGTCTTGATCTCCTCCAGAAGGCGGACGGAGTCCTGCTGTTTCTTCGGTTTAAGCTTGAAGTACCAGCTTTTCAATCCCGGCCAGCCCTCCATTTTGGACGCATCGACATAGACGCGCACCCCTCTGCCGCTTGATTTGTCATAAAGGACCAGCGCATAGCGGCCCAGGTCGATCACCTTGAGCCATCCGTTGCCCGTCGTGCACGGCGTCAGCAACTGGATCGCATCCGGCAGGCAGGCACGGGTCTCACAAAGGGCGTCGAAAAATTCCCCTTCGGGGAGGTTGTCGAGCGCCAAGTCGACCATGAAACCACCCAGCACGACACCCGGGGCGACCGTTCCATGGAACCGGCGAACCGCCTCGAGATATTCATCGTAGGCGTAGGAACCGATATTCATGAGAAATACTCCCATATGTTGAGGTCAATGGCAATCTCTTCTCTTGCGGTTATCCGATTCAATCCCGGGGCGGCAGGGAAAAGATCGGCCAACGGTCAGCTTTTTGCCTTTTCTGACGATTTTTCTCTTCTCCTCCGGGATCGGCGGCGGAACCGGTTCGCCGACGAGCTTCGGCGGGGCAGCGCCTGAGGCACGCCCCGCGCCCCATGCACTTCTTCTCATCCACCGCAGTGGAAAACGGTTGCAGGAAGGAATCTTTGCTGCACGCCTGGAGGGCGCAATATGCCGTGCACCTTTGCCTTCCCTGCCGGCTCAAATCTTCTCGACCTGGACGGCACAGGCCTTGTACTCCGCAGTGAGCGTTTCGGGGTCGTAGACCGGGTTCGTGAGCCAATTGGCGCAACCGTCCCGAAAATGAAACGCCATCCAGACAAGCCCCTGAGGCACCTGGTCGGTGACCTTGGCCTTGACATGGACCTGACCCCGCCGCGATCGGACACGGACCGTGTCTCCATGCCGCACACCGAGCCGCTCCGCGTCGATGGGGGAGATGTCGGCCGTCTCCTCTCCGAGGAGGTCGTTCAGCCCGACTGAGCGTCCGGTCTGGGTGCGGGTATGGTAATGGTAGAGGCGCCTGCCCGTGCTGAGCACGAACGGGTAGTCCTCGTCAGGGATCTCCGCGGGCGGCGTCCAATCGACCGGCATGAATTGCCCCAGGCCGCAGGTAAACTGCCCGTCGCGATGCAGAAAACAGGTGCCGGCGTGAGAGATGTCCGGGCACGGCCACTGCAATCCGTCCTGCTCGATCCGGTCGTATTTGATCCCCGCAAGAGACGGAGCAAGCTGCGAGATCTCGTTGTCCCACAGGTCCCGGCCGCCCTCGGACGCCCATTCCTGCCCCATGCGCTTCGCCAGTTCGCGGAAGATCCACCAGTTGGGGCGCGCTATTCCGGGAGGCGTACTCACCGTGCGCACGCGGCTCACACGACGCTCGCTGTTCGTGAAGGTCCCGTCGTCTTCACTCCACGCCGCGGCCGGGAAAACCACATGGGCGAAGCGCGTGGTCTCGGTGGGGAAGATATCCTGGCAGACCAGGAATTCCGCCGAGGCCAGACAATGCTCGACGTGGCGGATGTCCGGCTCCGTGTTGGCCAGATTTTCACCGAAGATGTAAAAGGCCCGCACCGACTTGTCGACCAGCCCGTCCATCATTTGCGGGATCATCAGGCCGACCTTTTCCGGGAGCTTCCGGACGCCCCAGGCCTTTTCGAACTTGGACCGCGCCGCGAGGTCGACCACCTTCTGGTAGCCGGGGAACACATTGGGCAGCGCTCCCATGTCGCAAGCCCCCTGGACGTTGTTCTGCCCGCGCAGGGGGTTCACGCCCGCACACTCCTTCCCGAGGTTTCCGAGCAGCATCTGGAGATTGGCGCAGCTCATGACGTTGTTTTTGCCGCAGGTGTGCTCGGTGATCCCGAGGGTGTAGCAGAGCATGGCGGGCTTGACTTCGGATAGCATGCGGGCGGTCTCTTCGATCATGCCCTCCGGAACCCCGCAGATCTCCGCAGCGCGCGAGGGAGGATATTCCCGGACCTTTTCCTTGAGGACCTCGAAACCCACGCAGCAGCCTTGGACAAAGGCCTTGTCGTAACGTTCGTCCCGTATGAGGACATGCATGAGGCTGTTCAGAAACGCGATGTCCGTGCCGACGCGGATGGGGACGTGGAGGTC
>Ga0068714_10000410_pt1 | contig 85117 bp, 74 predicted proteins | sample MTBNYHSulfiMetaG_FD_62988 | JGI IMG/M metagenome (GOLD analysis project Ga0068714, IMG submission 62988) | Enrichment culture microbial communities from rom New York Harbor, USA that are MTBE-degrading - MTBE-NYH (New York Harbor Sulfidogenic)... | ecosystem: Environmental > Aquatic > Marine >...
ACCGGTATCCATAAAGCCGTCTTTGCCCATGGTGTAAAAGGTCACCATAATGCCCAGGACGGTCCCCAATAACCCGATATACGGAGCATTGCTTCCCACGGTGGCGATAACGTGAAGTTTCGCGGTGAGTTTAAGCTCCAGGGTCTTGGGGTCGGAAAAATCTCTTACCTTGATGTGCCGGTACACCAGAAACCGCTCAATCGCGATACCCATTGACAGCACACTCATAAATACTAAAATTCCGATTATTCCGTAATCAACGATTGCTTTAAGCCAGTCCATGGATTTTTTTGTACTCCTTTCAGTGTGTCCTTGTTCGTTACCAGGGAAAAGTTCTTTTCTTATCTATCGTGACTCCTCTGCTTTGATTTTGCCAGGCGACAAATAAATAGGTAAACCAGCCCACCCAGGGCAATAGTTCCCAGACCAAAACCGGAGGTAAGCGGTTTATTTTTTATAGAATAAAAGATAATCCAAAGGTTACCCACAATAAATATGATCGGGGTCAATGGGTATCCCCACGTTTTGTACGCCGAGTGCCGATGATGGTTTCGCCTCCTAAGGATAATCAGGCCGCAGACCGTGAGCACGGCAAAAAGTGATAGGGTGAATCCGATATAAATAAGAAGTTTATCAAAGGAAGCAGTTATCGCCATGACAATAGCGAGGGCCCCCTGCAAAACAATAGCATAAGCAGGAGTCTGATGTTTTTTTCTGAGCTTTGCTAACGTCTTAATAAAAACTCCATCCCGCGCCATCGCGTAATACACTCTCGGTCCTGCCAAAATCATGGCGCTGATTACCGAGAGCAGGCCGATCGCGATTGCGCCGGCAACAAAGTAGCTCACCTGTTCACCGAAAAGCGTTATTGCGGCCTTTGCACCCACTTCTAATACCCCGCTCATCTCCGGCACACTGAGCGCGTAGAGGTAAATAACGTTTAAAAGGAAATAAAGAATCATTACCAAAAAAGTCCCGGTTAAAAGCGAAAACGGGATGTTGCGGGCCGGGTTTTTAATTTCGCTTCCCAAATAAGCAGCCGCATTCCAGCCACTGTAGGCAAAAGAGATATAAATCAGCGAGACCGCAAACGAGCCCGAAAAAACCGAAGTGGTTTGCGAAGTATCGAACAGGCGCGGCATCGAGCCTTTTCCCCAAAAAAATCCTCCGGCCACAAAGCTCACAATCAACAGGAGCTTGAAAATAGTCAACACATTTTGTACCCGGCTTCCGAACCAGAGACTGTGGGAATGGATCAGGGAAAAAATAATGATGATCACTGAGGCAATCATTGTGACGGGCGTGACAATCAGGATTGAATTGTTGCAAAGCGAGGCGTTCATGTCCATAGGCAAAAGGGTGGGGAACGCGCGAAAAAAATAGGTGGCAAAGGCGATGGTGGCTGCGGCTATGGGCGCCGAAAATCCTACTATCAGTGATATCCAACCGGAAAGAAAGGACATCAATTTTCCGAAGCTTTCCCGTAGATAGACGTATTCTCCCCCGGCGAGGGGAAACATTGCTCCCAGTTCTCCATAGCAGAGAGCGCCGGAAAGAGCGAAAATGCCGCCGATGATCCAGCACAGAAGCAGCGAGCCGGGACTTCCGAGTTCTTGAATAATAAATCCCGAAGTCGTAAAAATCCCGGTGCCGATCATGTTGGCCACCACCAGAATAGTGGCGGAGAAAAAACCGATCTCGCGTTTTAAACCATTGCTGACATCGTTGTTTTGCATATTACGTAACGTTATCTCAACAACTATAAATACTTGGGACACATCCCAATTGAATTTTAACCCGATGGTTTTCTCTTTCGCTTAAGCCATCCTACACCTATCGCGATCTATTCACTAAGACACTGCCCGAGGTAAATCAGTCCCATGAACTTTTCACCCTCCTGCTCGACAACCGCGGCCGCCTGTCCAAGGTTCGTCCAGATAACTTTTTCCCTCTCGCTAACGCCGACATAATACGCCAACCCTACCGGGGTTGTGTCCGCATAATACTTTTGGAAAAGAGGAGTAAGCTCTTTGAGGTCTTGCAGTCCCATAAAAATCGCCAGAATTTCTCCGTGGTCCGCCGCGGTTTTAACAAGGTCTTCGCTCATCTTGAGGTCCTTGGGGGTGGTAATTATTATCGATCCCATGCCCTGAGCGGCGCAATTCAGATTTTTTTTCATCAGCGCGTTGGCAGCATTAAAAGAGCTGATGCCGGGTATGAGCTCAATCTGGTTATCAGGTATATATTTCCGCAGCCATCGCCAGGTTCCGTACAAGGAAGGGTCGCCATAGTCCAAAAGCGCGATTGACCGGCCTTTATTCAAGGCATCTTTAACTTTTGCGCCTTGTTTATCCTGTTCGGTTTGCATTAATTGTTCGCGCTCATTCGGAGAAAGGTTTGCATGATCCCGATCAAAGCGTCCCTTAATACAAAGGCGCTGATCGAAAAGAATCGGCTTTTCTCCCACGTACCAGGCAAATCGCTTCAATATGTCATCCGGCCCAACATAGCAATCCGCCTTACCAAGAGCGGTAATCGCCTCCACGGTAATCAGGTTTGAGTCCCCGCAGCCCATGCCGATGATATAAAGCTTAGCCGCGGAAACTACAGTCACCACCTCAAGCTGAGAGACCGCCTTTACCCAACGACCCATGGAAATATCGTCCGGCAAAACCAGATAAAAATTACCCTGGTTGACGATCGGTCGGCCATCCACCGTGTCGGCGATGATGATCCGGTCTCCCTGGTGGTTTAAGCAAATTTCTCCAAAGGAAATTAAGGAACGATACCCATCTGCCGCTGAAACAAGAAGCGCCTTGGTGGAATCGAGGGTGATCTCCGCGCGTTCCAAAAGCGCGCGCAGGGAAACGCCGCTATAGGTTTTTAATTGGTTTGTTTCCTCATTTCGTTCCTTGGCCGCCACCTCAATGCGGGGATACCCGAAGAGTTTCGTCAGAATAAAAGGTTTCTTAAACGCGCCGGTTATTGTGAGTACGGCGGATGAGGACGCGGTCTTGCCGCGGGTAAACGCCTTGGATATCGCTACCAGAGGACGTACTTCGATGCGCGTCACCGCCTCGATCATCCGGTCGGTCTGTACGTCCGTGGTGACAAGTAAAAGCGGGAACTGCTCATGGTGCGCGGCTCCGGAAGCAGAACCAGGCTTTTCCCCTTGCGCCCTAATCGGACCGGAGGAATAGGCGATCACAATCTCCCCCGGGTTGCGATCAAAAATCTCTCCCCAGGAAAAAACCGCCTGCCGGCCTTCGGCATTCTTCACAACCACTGCCAAGTCAATGGGCTTGGGAAAGTTTGCCCCAACTTCTTTGTCCACGACCGCCAAGTCAAGCACATTCTTAAGCGGCACCCCGCGATAGATGATGTTTCCGTGGCTGTGGTCAGCGCCCATTACTTCATGCGGTCGCACGGCGATTGTCTGCATCTGCTCCAGGTTGGACAGGGTGAGGCGCAGCGGTTGTTTTACCGTGCCGGTGATGGAAAAATTAGGCAGCTCCTCAGCCCATCCCCTTGCGCCGACAAGCAAGAAAAACGTTATTGAGAAAAGCAACATTACTTTTTTTCGCATGTTTTTATTACTCCTTTTTATTTTTTCTTATTTCCACAAAATACCAGAGCATAAGCAGCGATAATCCCACGCCTCCTAAAAGTATCCACCGCGTTCCCGGGTCTTTCTTCACCAGTAAAATATACTGAATCGGTTTTGCTTTGGGGTTTGCGTCCAAATGAAAACTCCATCCCTGAAACCAAAAAGGATGAAGAAACCTGATTTCTTTGGAAACAATGCTATCCGCGGCCTGTATATCCATTGCCACGGTACACTGCCGGAGGGGATGAACAATTAAAGGATGCTCCCAAAATTCCGGCTGAAGTTTTTTTATCGCAATGGTAAGGGAAGGAAGGTCAAGTTTATCACCCTGCCTGAACGGAAACTCCTTGTGATGCACCGCGAAAAGACTGAGCGCGTGTCCCGCCAAAGCGACTAAAAAGAAAAGGTGCACCAAAGAGGGAGTAAGATATAAAAAGAACCGCCGCCGCGAATATTCCTTCCTTTTGCCCCATAATTCCACAATCCGCTCGAACGTGCAAGCTCCGGTATTGATGCCCAGCAGTAACAGTAACAAAAGCAACGTAAAAAGCCACCAGCTATGGCTACTGGAGTAAGCGCTAAACCACTCCCCAAAAGCCATCTTGTTTAACGGCCGGAATACTTGTGGGTAAAACTTTAAATACAAGGCGCCGACGCCCAGGTTGAGGGCTACCCCGAACAACAAGTATATTGTGAGCCGCACGCTCGCCAAAAACTTCCAAATCCTTCCGGCCACTTTAACCTCCTATCATTTGTCTGAATTCCGTAAACTGGTAATCCCAACTAAAAGCCACAATCAAAAAGAAACCCAAAATCGCCACCCAAGCCCTTCTTCGTAAATCCCACCGGGCCACAAAGCTTAAGTGCAGATAGGCGGCGTAGTAGCACCAAAGTCCCGCTGATCCTAAATGCCGGTCTGACCAGTGAAAGGGACTCCCCCAGCCCAAATAAGCCCAGAGCGCGCCGACAATTTGCGACACACTGAAAAACACAAAACCCCAAATCACCAGGTCATTAAAAATCCGGCATCCTTCTTTTTTGCGTAAATAGAAGATTGCAAACCAAGAACCCAGAATAAAACAGGCATGGGCAAATACCTCGGAGCCAAAAAACAAAGGGGACAAGAAGGTCTGATTCTTAGGGAAGGGGGGGAGGATTCCTTTGGGTGAAAGCATTGTAATCAGGGAAAAGAAAAAGACCGGTATCAACGTTCGGGGCCATACCTCCTTTTTCCAAAGCCTCAACCCCAGTCCCAGGGCTGCCAGGCACCAGGGAAGAAAAGAAATTTCATTCACCATGGGATTGGGAAAGAAAAAACCAAGATACCAGGCGCGGGTTATTTGACTTACTGTATGGGAGATAAACCCAACAACAAAAAATACCTCGGCCACCCGTTCCTTTTTCAAAAGACAAGAAAAAATAGTAGCGAGATACCCCCCAAAAGCCAGATAAAAGCTGATTAAAGAAATCGCAGCAATTGACATGAACCCTCCCTTATTCCGATCAAAATTTTATATGAGATCATCACTCATTAAAGCAACTACCGTTGAGTAACCTCTGCGCGGAAGGAGCCTTCTCCCTGCAGTATTTTTTAGGAGGATACCCCCCGACGCTTTTAATTTAATAAGGTAGAGAGCCGGAAGGAACGAAAGCAATCAAAGCGCCAGGGGGTCCATAGGTATTGAAGGAGGAAAAAGATCGTATTCATTTTAGGGGTGTCGGTACAGGCTCCCTTTTTCGATTTAATTAAGACAGGGGCCGACATATATCAGTCCCAGCCATTGTTCGCTTTCCTTTTCAGTTGCTTTCAATACTTCCTGGAGTGTGGACCGGACTACTTTTTCCTTTTCCGTGTAACCGGCATTATAAACCAGGCTTACTGGCGTGGTGCCGGTATAGTGCTTCTGCAAAAACGGCACCAGGGTAGACAATTCCTTTAGTCCCATAAAGATGACCAGCGTTTCGCCATTTTCGGCAATCGCCTTGACCAGGGGCTCGTTGCTTTTTAGTCCTCTGGGCGCAGAAATCACCAGGGATCCCTTACAGCTCGGATCTTTTTTAAGAAGCGCATTGGAAACATTAAAGGCGCTTATGCCGGGAACAATCTCAATTTTATCTTCGCTTATATAGTCTTTCAAAAAGCGGCCGCTTCCAAAAACTCCGGGATCACCATACTCCAGGTAGGCTACGGTTTTCCCTTCATTGAGCGCGGCAATAACTTTTTGAACTTCCTTGGCACGCTGCTCTTTGAGAAATTCTTCTTTTTCCTCTCGCGTAAAGTTCTTATTGGGCTTGTGAATAATCTGCTCCAATGAATGGATCGGATCAAAAAGCACCGGCTTGTCGCCGATGTAACCGGCAAGACTGGTTTTCAGCTCATCGGAACACACAAAAACATCCGCCTTGGACAGAGATGAAAGCGCTTCGAGAGTAATCAGTTTTGTTTCCGAGCACCCGATACTGATGATGTAAACCTTAGGTTCTTTTTTGAGGGTGATTACCTCTATTCTATCGACTGACTTAACCCACCGGTCCGCCGCAAGGTCATTGGGCAGCACCAGACAAAACTTACCTTCTTTTTTTAAAGGTTGATTATCCGTACTATCCGCGATCATAATCTCCTCGCCTGAATGCGCGAGAAAAAGCTCTCCGTAAGATAGAAGTGATCGGTATCCATCAGGAGCAGAAGCGATAATAACTGAATTTAAATCCGGCTTGATCCCTGCCTTGTCAAGCAGACAGGACAGTGACACTCCTTTGAATGACTTTAATCCATGAAACCCCTTTCCTTCACCCACCGATTTTGCGGACAATGCGGTCTGGGGATAGGAGGAGAGTTCTTTAACCTCTAACGGCTTGCCCTTATCCGCGATCACTGTAAATTGCGGCGAAAAAACGCTTTCTCCCTTTTTCCCCTGAACCGGCAGATGGAGATTAACCACCTCAATGGTGGTAACGTCCTCGAGACACCGGTCAGTGTAAAAATCATTAGCAATCACCAGCGTGGGAAGGCCAACTTTTCGTTTCAACTGATCCACCATGCTCAGGGCGATTTCCTGAGCAAAAGCGGGGTCCCCTAATTTTTTAGGCATGACCTGCGTAGCTTCAATGCCGAGAATGATATCCGCCGGGTTCCGGTAAAATATTTCTCCCCAAGAGAGGACAACCTGCTCGCCTTTCTTGTTTCGCACCACAATCGCCAGGTCAACGAGCTTGGGAAAAGCAGATTCCTCTTTTTTTACTTCGGCAAGATCAAGCAGGGTTTGAAGTGAAGGCCCGTGAAAATAAAATACTCCGTGAAATTTTTTGTCTTTGGAGACCTCATTGAGCCGTACGCAAGCGCTGTCAATTTTTTTAAGGCCATCCATACTCAGATAAAACGGCTGTTTCACCTCACCCGTGACGCTCATCACGGATTGCGCATCCGCCCACACCGGCGCATTAAAAAAACAACTGAGCACCATCAAGCCAGCGAAAAGTAGAATTTTTTTAATCATCAAGCACCTTCAGTCCTTTTATCGTTCACCATTAAAACCCTTACCCCCTCTTTTCGAAAGAGGGGGCTGGGGGAGTTAAAATCTTTATACCACTAACAACTATCACTATCAACTAACACTATCCTTAGTATTTCGCCGTTAACCCGAACCAGACGGTTCTTCCAATTGCCGGGAAACCATACTCCGGCTCGTAGTCCCGGTCGAGCATGTTCTGCATCGCCATGTAGGCTTCAAAATACTGCATGAAAGGCTGCGAAATCCGGCAGTCAAATGTCATTTGCGAGTCGGCCTTCCGCGTAGGATCGTCCAATGTTGGGGTAGGAAGTTGGTCATATGTTTGGGCTACATAAATAGCGTTGAAATCGAGCCGGGTGCCGATCCTCGGCACCGTATAATTAAGTCCAACATCGAATTTATGGAGCGGGATATTAACAACCTTATCCGTTGCGCGGTCTTCGCTGTGATCTTTGGCGCGGTTGTACATGTAGTCAAAGCTCAGCACCAGGTTCTTTACCCACGGAGGATAAAATTCGGTATTAAGTTCAAAACCGTGCATCCTGATGTCCCCGTAGTTCACATTTCGACTGTTTGGATCGGAAGTCTCATTGGTAATCCAGTCTGATATTCGGTGATGAAAATAGGCTATTTCTACCCAGGCCAAATCACAGAAATTATGATTTACCCCAAAGGTAGTGTTGACGCTTTGTTCTGGTTTTAAATCGGGGTTTCCGCTCCTGCTCGAATAGAGTTCCTGCAAGGTAGCAAAGCGGGTCTTTTTAGCAACCGAGGTAAAGAGTTTGGTATCCTTATCAATCTGATAGGTAAGGCCTCCCATGGGATTGAACGAATGGGTAATGGGCGCCGCCGGGTTATCAAATTGTCCATCAAAATTTCCATCATCATCGGTCTCTGTATAATTTGACCCTTTAATATCGAACCAGTCGTAGCTGACCCCTGCAACCACCGCAAGGTTTTTAATGAGGGTAAACTCATTTTCCATGCCTAATGAACCGGTGTAGCCATAAGACTTCGAGTAGGGCAGATAGGTGTCACTTTTTTCTTTGTGGATGTCTTTGGTCAAATGATAGGAAAACCGCAGGGTGTCCCAGGAAACCGGCTCATAATCCGCAAAAAGTTTTACCCCCGAGCTTGAATCCTTGAACTTGCTGTCAGCAATGTCATTTATATAGTCATACCAATCATAAGAGCTATATGTATCCTCGTGATCGTGGTAAAAGAGCTTGCCCCTTAACGTCAGTTTATCAAAAATTTGTTGTTTCCCGCTCAAATCAACGGTCCAGTCATTATATTTGTCCCACCTATTAAACCCGGTGAACGCCGGCGGGGTGGTGAAATACTGAAAAACTTCCCTTATGTTGCCAGGCACCCCCTTTTCACGGTCAATGTAATAAAAGTTTACATAGTATTCGGAATCCGGGTTAAATTCAAGACCGACTTTGGCTGAGACTGCGTCTTTTTCGGAGTCCGAATTATTGCGAAACCCCCCATTTTCCATTTCATGTAATCCAGGAACCCTTCTAATTGTCCCCAGGACCGGCTTAAAGTCATCCGAAAGCCGCCAGCCTGCAGTGTCTTCATGAATGTAGTTTAACCAGTAGCTGAGAATCCCTTTTTTCCAGCCGGCAGAAAAAGACTCCCGGTGGGTATCATTTTCCGCCATCTCAAAGGTAGCTGAAGCGGTGGGTTTGGTAGTGGCTTTTTTGGTGATGATGTTAATGACACCGCCCATGGCGCCCGCGCCGTAAAGAACCGAAGCGGCCCCCTTGGTAACCACGATTTTGGCGATGTTGTCCGTGGGTATGGAGGAAAGGTCGAGTGTATGGTAGTTCTGCTCATAATAGGGAACTCCATCAATGAGCACCAAAATCCTATCCTGATTAAACCCATGCATCTGAAAGCGAGGTTGGTTTTTCGCGCCGGTGGAAACCCGCACTCCCGAAACATGGGCCATGGCTTCAGCCACATTTTTGCTGTTCGTGGCTTTAATCTGCTCAGCCGTTACTTCTGTGGTAATAGCCGTTTCGCTTACCGCAGCCGGTTTTTCACCGGAGACAACTATTTCCCCGAGGTCATAGGCGGTAAAGTCAGCCTCTTCGTCCTTTTCTTCTGACCATGCCGGGAAGGAAAAAGAAAACAGCAAGCTAAAACTAATTAATAATACAATTTTTGACCTCATAGTGTTCCTCCTTTTCTTTCATCTCTCTTTTAACTTTTCCGAAAAATTTTCCTCTCTTAAAAAGTCATTTTTATCATCCAGACAAATTACTGTCAAGAAAATAATTACCAATAATAATAAAAAATTACCAGTAATTACAAAAAATGTCCTACTTCCATTCTTAAAAAAGGCTTGTCATTAATTTTTCTCAATTAAATAAAAATTAACCAAAAAACTATGCCTATCGTTATGACAAAATAGAATAGCGCTTTTTATAAAAAAAGACTTATATAAATGTCAAGAAAAATTTTTAATTTCCTTTATCCATCGGCAGTAATAACCAAAATATATTATTTCACGCATGCTATTAAGATGGCTTTCCAGACTCACTTATGAGTACTTTAATAAATACCAATCTGTCACCCCCCGAACTTGATTTGGAAGAGTCCGGTAATTTCGATTGGTTCTGGATTCCCCGTATCAAGTGCGGGGATAACATTTTTTAGAGCCTGCCTTATGATTTTATTCCTCTTATCTACTCAATAAAAATTAATTTTTCTTATTATTTCTCTACTAAAAGATCTTCGTTATCACCAAAATCACTTCTCACTTTTTCATTCCAGATTAGCCTGACATCTTTATGTAATACTGGTATATTCATGGCGATTAATCGCATCTGCCCTTTTTCATTATCAATAATACTCAATGAACCGTAGTCCTGCCCCAGACGAAAAAGATAAGCTATCGGCATCCCCAACAGATGGCATAAAATAACCCTATTTACTCCCGCATGTCCGACAATGAAAGCGTTCCCCCCTTGGTTGGCTTGGACAATTTGCTCAAAAAAAGGTACCACCCGAGCGTGCACATCAGCAAAACTTTCTCCACCCGGAGGACGAAAGTTCACCAAATCCTGGCCTCGCTTTTGGTAATCCTCCGGGAAACGATCCCTTACCTCATCCATTGGTAGCCCATCCCATTCGCCGAGATTGATTTCTCTTAATTGAGACATTGCTTGTATCTGCACCTGCCTTGTCCCAACAATGATCTGGGCGGTTTGCCTTGATCGCTTCAAATCACTGCAATAAATTCCCTTGAGTGGTAAAGCCGCCAATGCCTGCTGCCACTGTCGGGCTTGGCGTTCCCCTTTTTTGTTTAACAGCAGGTCTACCTGGCCCACATACCGCTTTTTACCGCTTAGATCAATCTCTCCATGCCGAAGCAAGTAAATCATCTTTCTCAGCCTCATCTGTTCCGGGATGTGATTCGGTAAAAGTTGTTTCGAGTGGCCTGCTCAGGGTTTTTTCCACTCGTTTTTTTATGGCAAGGGCTTGTGCCAATCGGGCAGCAATTGCGCCGCGTGCCTGCGGATCATGAGCATAGTGATCCATTTTCTCCTGAAACCGCGCTTCCATTGAAACAGCTCTTCCCTCTTGAACCAGCTTATCAGCTAAATAGACTACCTCACAGGCACTGAGCTGCGATCCATCCTGAACAACAATGTCGTGATGAACGCTTACCACGTCTGCTACTCCAAAATATCCCCATTTTTTCAAAATCTCTGCTCCTACCTTGGCATGATCCGCTTTCCCCTTGGCCAGGTCATGCAATAAACCAGCCGCTACAATCAACTCTAAATCGAGCCGGCAGCCGACCCGGTTTAATTCTTTAGCTATTCGGAGGGATAGTCGGGCTATTTCCCGGCAATGTCCAAGGACCCGCTTACTTACCTTAAACTTTTTCGTCAAAAGCACCAGGCATTCCTGAACTGTGGGTATCTCATATCGTTGATAGCGGGTAAGCATCTCCTGGTAGTCGGAAGGCGTGTCCAGATCAAGCAAGATACATTCGTCAGCGACCTCAACCTCCTGAGAACAAGATTTATACTGTTCCAGAAAAGACCTGAGGCCGCCTTGACCGGTCCAGTGCTTAACCGCCTCAGCATAACGCGCGTCAATCAACGGAGGGTGTCCCCGCTTACCCATAAAAACGGGATAGAAAATATTTTTTTTCTTATTCAGCTGGTGTGCCTCCAGGAGATCGAGGATAGTTTGCCGCCGGACCAGTGGCACATCAACCGGCAACAGAAAAAACGCCTCTTGATCCGGCTCCAAGCTGTTAACCCCCACTTCTACCGAAGAGAGCATATCTTTCCAGTAATGTTCATTAACAAGCCATCGCGCTCCCCACCGCTCTATAAAAGGCTGCAAATCATCTGCGCGATATCCCAGCACAACCCGAATATCGATAATATTAGCTGACTGGAAAAGCCTGATAGCATGCCCCAAGACCGTCATGTCACCCAAGGGGAGCAGCGGCTTAAAATTACCCATGCGTGACGAATAGCCCGCAGATAGGATGATCGCTGCAACCTTTTCACGTTTCATGATCGCTGCCGTTCCGAGCGTTCCTTGATTAATTCCGCCACAATGCTCACGGCAATCTCTTCCGGGGTTTCACCACCGATATTCAAGCCAATGGGACAATGTACCCTTTCTATGTCTTGCGAGGAGAAACCTTCCTCTAACAAGGCCTGGTAGATCTTATCCCGTTTTTTTCTGCTTCCGATCATTCCCACATAACCTGCTTCACTACGAAGGGCTTGCGCAAGCACAGTCTTATCATGCACATGCCCCCGCGTCACAATGACCAGATAACTGTCATGGTCTATCGGTAAATCCCCAAATGCCTGATCAAAGGAACCCAGGACTTTGATTTCATCCGCCCTCGGAAAACGTTCCTGATTTGCAAACTCCGGCCGGTCATCCAGCACGACCGTCCTGAAATTAACCAGCGCAGTCAACAGCGCTACTTGCTGGGAGACATGCCCGGCTCCAAACAAATAAACTGTCTCCGGAGAAAGGGCTGGTTCAACAAAAAAACGTTGAGTTTCAATTTCTAAAACTCCTGGCAGCCTTTCCTTGCCGGCCTGGAGAGTAAGAGTCTCCAACCCGGACACCGGATAGAGGAATTCACCCCACACCACATTCCCTTCCTGAACCAAACAGCGCTTCATCACGCCTCTACAACCCCCAATACCTCCCAAGTCTATCAGCAAATAGCTTTTCGGTTTATTTTGTAAAACCTTGACTAAATTCCTAAATGTCGAGTGGTTCTCATGACTTGCAGCGATAAATTCCAATAAAATTTCCATGCGCCCGCCACAAATCATCTGATCGGTACTGGCGACAGTGGATCCGGTCAACTCAAGCGTTTTTGTCTGAGCTATGCTTGTCCTGAAAACCTCCCGGGCGAGTCCCATGACTTCTGCTTCAACCAGCCCACCTCCGATGGTTCCGCCAATAGTGCCGTTTGCACACACCACCATTTGGCTTCCCCCTCTACGGGGTGTTGATCCGGAGCTATCAATAACGGTTGCCAGCACCACATCTTCGCCCTCCCCCAAAAGACAGCATATTACCTGCATCAGGTTGACCATAGTCCTTCTTCCTTTTTCCAAGAATACAGCGAGATCCTCTTTCCGATTGGTTCGCAATGCGTTACGCAACTCTTTTTAACCAATGGTGATCAAGCAGGACCCTAAAATTGAATTTTACCTGATTTATTTGCTAAAGTAAACAACCTACGGATTTCTTCCGCGTATTATGAGGGAAATTCATGAGGTGGAAATTTTTTGTAGGGGGAGCCGTTTATTCAACGGCTCCCCACAACCCTATTGAGGTCCCTAGGAATGGAGAAGCAACAATAGGGCAAATATATACATTGTTATTTTTAGATCGTTTTTGACTTTTCCTTAAGCGCCTTGAGAATTCTTTCCGGGGTGATCGGGGCTTCCCGAAACTGAATTCCAAGTGCCTGGTAAATTGCATTGGCGATCGCGCCGATAGGTGTGATAATCCCGGATTCACCTACGCTCTTTGCACCGTAAGGGCCAGCCGAATCAGGCGATGTTTCCACCAAAATTACTTTTAGCTCAGGCATGTCTGATGGCCCCAACATCTTATAGTCAGTAAAGTTATTGTTCAGGCAACGCCCCTTGGAATCATAAACCATATCTTCGATTAAAACATTACCAATTCCCTGCTGGATCCCGCCTTCGATTTGGCCGGTTGCCGCATCCGGGTGAATGGCCCGACCAATATCGTACGCTTGCACCAGCTTCAAAACTTTTACAACTCCGGTCTCCGTGTCGACTTCGACTTCAGCAAACGAGGCTGCAAAAGGTGGCGAGTTATGGGGTGGAAAGTAACTGACATATGCCTGAATCTGGCCCGGTGGCATCATATATTTTCCGGTCTGCGGATCAGGAATAGCACACACTCCTCGTGAGCAAAGCTCCTTGATTTCTAAAAAAGTGTCACTATTTTTCACGAATACCTTTTTTTCCCTTAGTTCAAGGTGTTCGGTACTAACCTTGAGTACCTCGCTCGCACGGGCCAGTATTTGTTTTTTCACTTCCTCAGCAGCAGCAATGACGGCATTCCCTCCAACATAGTTGGTGCGGCTTGCGTGAGCACCGATATCGAAACCTGAAGCGTCACTATCACCTACTTTCAGGTGGATGTCTTCGAAAGCGAATCCCAATGATTCAGCGGCAATTTGCGAAAGCGTGGTATGCGCACCAGTGCCCAAATCGGAACAGGATAAAATGACTTCCGCGGTCGCATCTTCATTTAATCGGATGCTGCAGGTCGTGTGCTCCAGAAGCATCGGCATGGCACCGCTGGTATGGTTCATCACCCCGATGCCAACCCCCCGGCGCTTGGTCCCGGTCTCCTTTGGATACTGTGCTCGTTTTTCCTTCCAGCCAATAGCTTCAGCCCCTTGTTTAAGACAATCCCCCAACCCACAGCTCTTGTATTTTACGCCAAGGCACCAGCCGTCATCGCCAACAGTCTTGTGGTATTTAAGGCGCCAGTCAAGAGGGTCAATGCCTAATTGAGCGCACGCGCGATCAATAAGCTGTTCCATGACAAACTGGGTCTGGGGGTTACCATACCCACGGAAGGCCCCGCACATAACCTGATTGGTATAGTAGGTATCGCCTTTGTAACGAAAAGCACCCCATTTGTACATCCCCTGTAACCAAGCTCCGGTAGTAAATGCTACGCCTGAGGCATCAACACAATAAGCTCCTTTGTTGGAGGTAAAATGGGCATCGCACGCAACCGGAGTACCGTCTTTCTTAAAGCCGATTTTCATCCAATACTTCCCCGGGTGACGGCTTACTGAGGCAAGCCAGTCTTCTTCACGAAGAAACTGCACCTTAACATAATGCCCCGGTACCGCCATGGCCATCGCGCAGACTTGCGGTTCCGCCACCAGACCGAGCCGACACCCGAATGCTCCACCGACCGTGGTCTGGTTGATCTTGACCCGACTCATGGGAAGCTCAAACAGAGTTGCCAATTTAACTTCCACGCACTTGGGCATTTGGGTGGAGGTCCAACAGTTTAGACGGCCGTAATCATCGTAGAGCGCCACATAGGCGTGCGGTTCCATCTGGCATTGCTTCTGCTTCGGAACATAAAACGTATCTTCTACAATCAAATCTGCTTCTTTAAATGCCGCATCAACATCTCCGTACCCATAAGCATTATTGGGAAACATTGCGGCCGGAAGCTGGAAAGCCAGGTTGCCGGGTTTCTCGGGCGTAAACTGGATTGCCCCCTTTTGCATGGATTCTTCAGCAGAAAGGTACACTGGAAGAGGCTCGTATTCCACCTTGATTTTTTTTGCCGCTTCTTCAGCAGCTTCTTCAGTTTTGGCGATGATGCCGCAGATTCCGTCTCCCTGGTGTTTTACACGATCGGTAAAAATATGCTGATCTTCCGCGTCACCTAACATCGCCTTCACTTCCGGAGTGCACATCAGATCAAGAACCGAAACGTTGAACCCTTTGGAGGTCACGTCCTTCGGCCCCAGAACCTTCACCACGCCGGGGACTTTCAGAGCTTTAGTGAAATCCAGGCGCTTGACTTTAGCATGCGCATATTCCAAGCACCGGACAATCTTTCCATAAAGCATGCCGGAAAAATAAAGATCAGCAGCGTACACCTGACGACCGGTTACCTTCGCCTTTGCATCAATCTTGGGAATGGACTTACCTACCACAGAAAATTCTTTCATGTTTTTTTCCTGCTCAAGGGCGCTTAAAGATCTTGGTTCATTAGTTTACTGGCTTTTTGCACGGCCTTGACAATTTTGGCATACCCCGTGCAACGGCAAATATTTCCTTCAAGGCCTTTCCGGATTTCTCCTTCTGTAGGCCGGGGGTTATGAGACAAAAGGCTTACTGTTTTCAACACCATGCCCGGCGTGCAATAGCCGCACTGAATCGCGGCCACATCGATAAATGCCTGCTGGACGGGATGGAGTTTCCCATCTTTCTCTAAACCGGCAACCGTGGTGATGTGTTTTCCATCCATCGTGGCAGCCAACGCAAGACAAGCGAGGATAGCTTTTTCCCCATCCACCAGCACGGTACAGGCACCACATTCGCCTAACCCGCACCCGTATTTCGTATCCGGCATCTGCAAGTCTTCCCGTAAAACCTGCAAGAGAGTACGGTTAACAGGAACATCCAACGTATGCTTTTCACCATTTACATAAAGAGTAATCGAACGTGTCTTCATTTGTTATTTCCTCACTTAAACCAACGCGTTAATTATATGCCGCCCAACGCCTGCTCCATAACCCTTCTAACCAGCACGCCGGTAACGTCTCGTCGATACTCGGCGGTGGAACGAACATCATTTATCGGTTTAATTTCAGTTGATACAGATTGCTGCACTTCTTTGAGCACCTGCACAGTGATGGCTTTGCCGGAAACTAATTTTTCTGTCTTTGGCAGGCGTATGGTGGTGGGGGCTACCGCACCCACGGCGATTCGTGCCTGGGTGCATTTTTTTTGGGACATATCAAGGCGAACTGCTGCATTTACTTTGGCGAGATCAAGCGTGGTTCGGGTCATTTTCGTGAAAGCCGTGACCGTACCATGAGGCATCGGGGGAATCTTTAGCGCCAAAGCAAGCTCGTCGGGTTTCCGGGCGGTAACTCGGTAATCAAGCCAGAACTTATCGATAGGGACCTCTCTGGTTCCCTTTGGGCCGCGAAGTATTACGCTTCCGCCTAACGCCAGCACTGCACAGCAACAATCTCCGGACGGGGAAGCGCGAAGAATGTTGCCGACAACTGTTCCCATGGTTCGGGTTTGAGGCGATCCGTTTTCAGAAGCCGACGTCCAGAGAGCGGGGTATTTTTCCTTGACCACTTTGGATTTTACCACATCAGCTATAGTGACCATCGCACCGAGCTGCAATCCCTGCTTCGAATCATACTTCAGAGAATTCAGTCCCGATATTTCAGCGAGGCTGATAACGTAATCAACCCGATAGCCATCCTTCATCACCACCAGCAGGTCTGTTCCTCCTGCCAAGACTGCGGCTTTGCGTTTATGCTTGGCAAGTATTTTTACCGCTTCATTAACAGTATGGGGCATCAATAAATCAAATTCTGGTAAAATTCGGGTGCTCATGAAAAATTCCCCTTTTTAGATATGGCTTTTATTTTTGTAGGGGGAGCCGCTTATTCAGCGGCTCCCCACAACCCTATCGAGGTCCCTAGGAATGGAGAAGCAACAATAGGGCAAATCTATTCGTTGTTAAATAAGCAACAGTGACCAGAATGGTATTGGGTCCGAGTATCCCCCACCTTTAAAGATACTAACTGTCTCTCTAAAGGCCATTTTTTAATGCCGCAAGCACTCGTTCGGGGGTCATGGGTACATCGCGGAGACGCACCCCAACCGCATCATAAATCGCATTGGCAATCGCCGGAGCCTGAAGAAATATCCCTGCTTCTCCACAGCTTTTCGCGCCAAACGGACCAGTAGGGTCCCCAAGCTCCACCAAAAGCGCCTCATGGTCAGGGCAATCGAGCATGCAGGCGATCTTATGTTTATTAAAGCTGTCGGTGAGGATGGTACCATTTTCCTGGTTGATCATCATGTCTTCGAAAAGAGCAAACCCGATCCCCTGAAGTTGACCACCTTCAAGTTGGCCCTCGACAAAATTGGGATTAATCGCCTTTCCGATATCGTGGACAATGATCATTTTTAGCACGTCGACAACCCCCGTCTCGGTGTCTACTTCCACCTCAGCAAACCCGGCTTGCCAAGGCGGCGCAAACTCAGTGGGTTCAACGCTTGCGTGAGAAACAACCTGTTGGCAGTCATGCCCAAAACTGTAAATCGCATCCTGGCAAATTTCCTCAAAACTGAACCATTTCTGTGAGTTTTCCGGGTCGTCTTTTAGGAAAAATCGTTTATTTTTCATATCGATTCTATCAACCGGCACCTTAAGCTTCTTAGCCGCCCGGTTGAAAAAAATCTCTCTCGCTTGTTGCGCGGCCTTGAACACTGCTCTGCCAATGCAAAAACAGCCTCGGGAAGCATGGGTGCCGATATCAAATGCCGTGATATCGGTATCTTGCGTAAATGGGGCATGAATATCCTCAAGGTCGATACCGAGAACTTCCGCGGCAATCTGACAATGACTGCCTATTGCTCCCATGCCAAGGTTACCGGGTGAGACAATGAGGGTACAGGTCCCGTCGCAGTTAAATTTCAGAGTCGCATTGGTATGCTCCAGAAGCATGGGCTGGGCACCGCTCAGCCATCCCATGGCAGCCAGCCCTACACCGCGTCGGCGAATCCCTTTTTTCTTTGATCCCCATCCCTGCCATTTTTCCTTCCAGCCTACCTTTTCCGCCCCGACCCTCAGACATTCGTCCAACCCGCAGCTCGTTATTTCGGTGCCTGGAAACCAACCCAACCCCCCAACCCCCCGGTGATATTTTTTACGAAACTCAATCGGATCCATGTTAATCTTTTCGCACGCCTCATCGACCAAGGTCTCACGGGGAAAGCTGGACTGCATGCCGCCAAATCCGCGCATAGCGCCGCAGGCTACGTGGTTGGTATAGAATGCCTCAATCTCCTGGTACATACTTTTAAACTCATACTCGGTAATGTTCGAAGCCAGCGAAACCGCACAACCGGAAACGATTTTTCCTGCGTAAGCGCCACCATCGCCGGTATACTTTGCTTTTAAGGCCAGGGGAGTGCCGTCTTTCTTTACACCGAGTTTCATCTCGATCTTCACAATGTGCTCCCGGGTCCACCGCATCCGCAAATCTTCATTTCGGGTAAGAAGTATTTTCACCGGGGCCCCTGTTTTCATTGACAGGAGACCCGCAAAAAGCTCGGTACACAGGTCAGTCCCAGCGCCAAATCCCGTGCCGGCAAAAGGCTGAATGACGCGCACCATACCCTCCGGAATGTCGAGGGCCTTGGCAATCATTCGCTTTGCCAAATGCGGAAGCTGGGTTTGACTCCAGACAGTCAGCCTGCCATTCTTATATTCGGCCACACTGCCTGCGTTTTCAAGCCCCGCCTGGCTCTGTTTGGAGGTCGAGAATACCCCCTCGACAATTACGTCCGATTCAGCAAAATCTTTTTCCACATCTCCGTAACAGAAAATGGGAGAAGTTGGAAAAACGATGTTGTTCTGCGCGGTCTCATGCACGAGCGAGGCATTGGATTTAACCGCATCATCAATATTGAAGACCGCGGGTAACACCTCATACTCGACTTCGATAAGCGCGAGCGCTTGCCGCGCGATTTCTTCGTTGATTGCCGCTACCGCGGCTATTGGTTCACCGGGATACCTCACAATATCATCAAAAAGGTACATATCCTGAAGCTCCCCTTCAGGAAGCTGGAAGGTCATTATATTCCATGTAAAAACTTTTCTCGGATCATCTTTCTTAGAAATAACTGCTTTTACCCCGGAAAGCTGCTCCGATCGGGACGTATCAACGCGGATAACCCGTGCATGGGCATGAGGACTTGGCAACAGTTTACCCACTAACATTCCGGGCAACGTGATCGTTGCACAGTAATCGGCCCTTCCCTGGACTTTATCAAAATTTTCCTTATTAGGCAGCCTCTTGCCGACGACTCTCAGTGTCTGTTCCATATCATTCACCTCCTTTAGCCGCGGCAAGTACTGCCTCGATAATTTTGTTGTATCCGGTACACCGGCACAGATTTCCGGCCAGCCCCTTCTTTATTCCCTCCCTTGTGGGGTGAGGATTTTCATCGATCAGGTGTTTTGCCGATAGGATCATACCCGGGGTACAGTAGCCGCACTGGACTGCGTGATGGGTCACAAAGGCGCGTTGCAGCGTATTAAGATCAGCGCCTTTAGCCAGGCCTTCTATGGTAACAATTGATTTTCCGCGCACTGAAGCAGCCAGGGTGATGCATGATAAGACAGCAAGGCCGTCTACCAAAACCGTACAGGCTCCGCAGTCTCCCTCACCGCAGCTTTCGTGAACACCATGAAACCCCAATTCGTCCCTGAGAACCTCAACAAGCAACGCATGAGGATCGATCAAAAGTTCATACTTATCTCCATTGACAATAAACAAAGCTGGTATTTTTTGCATGATTTCTCCCTCCTCTTATTAATGAACAGCTTTTTGCTGGATTTTAGTTAATGCTCTCCGGGCGAGGACTTCGACCATCTCGTGGCGGTATTCTGCGGTTGAGCGGATATCGGTTATGGGACGAACCCCCTCATCATCTCTGACGGCCGCTGCAACATCTTCAATCAGGGCAGGGGTAATCTTTTTGCCCTGCAGCATACCTTCCGCTTTCCGGGCCCGTACGATCACCGGAGCCACTGCTCCAACAGCGATTCGGGCTTCGGCACAAACTCCCTCGGCTATCCGGACAAGCATCCCAACATTTACTTTGGCGGGGTCCTCTTTTGTCTTACACAGGTTCAGGAAGGCAGTATACGTCCCCTCCGAACGAGGGGGGATGATTATCTCTTCAATGATATCTCCGGGACGGAGAATGGTTTTTCGGACGTGCACATAAAATGAATCGAGCGGCACCATTTGTGTACCGCCAGGGCTTATGATTTTGAGTTTGGCTCCCAGAGCAATCAACATCGCCGCTACATCAGAAGCCGGCGTCCCTTCGGTAATGTTACCCACAATAGTGCCCATGTTCTTTACCTGAACAGAGGCAATTTGGGTAATCGAGTCAAACAAAGAGGGGAAGTCTGTTTGAACAGCCAAAGACTTTTCAGCATCCCGCAGAGTTGCTAAAGCGCCGATTCTCAGCCCTTCGCTGCGACTTCCTTCGATATACTTGAGGCCGTCAATCGTTGCCAGATTGACCAGAACCTGAGGTTTTAAAGCCCCGTTTTTCATGAGCGGGATAAGACTACAGCCACCTGCCAGCAGGGAGGCGGTCCCGTTGTATGAGAAGCAAATTTCACTTGCTTCGGACACAGTTTTAGCTTCCAGATAGCTTATCGGGTGTAGGGCACGGTATAACATATATTTCCTCCGGCTCTTGAGGTTATCAAAAAAGCTTCAACACATAGCCCAATAAACAGAAATCGCAAATTTACGGTTCTTGATTTTTTTGCAATAGTTAAAAACTTTAGGGTACCTCAAACATTTTTCAGCGTAAGCTGATTACTTTTTACCTTTTGTTCTTTAATTGTCAATCGGGAAAACTCTGATTTTTCGAGAAAAAATTCTGAAAAAATAACTCAAAATAACAAATAATTTCTTAAAATACCATTATTGTCCAGTGTAGGTTTTGTAATCTTTAATCATTTGATTAATTTTTCGAGATTTATTCTATTAAACTCGCTATTGAAACAATATGATGCAGAAGAGCTAAAGATAAATAATAATGAATTTTAATGTCATAAAAAGTCTGTAGGCATTTGGGTTTGGCGTAAAGCGCACATCACGCTTAGACTGTTCCAGAATTACAAGTCTTTACGTATAATTCCAGTAATAAATAACCGGTTAATTACTTTAGAGTTTTATAAAAAGAAATAGTGTTGGGAGATACTGCTGGGAAGCTTTCGATAAAGATGGTATTAAGGCAACTTATTGGTAAGATTTCTGTGGGCTAGAGTTCGGCTATTACTTTTCCGGTATTTTTGGTATCGTATCCGCCCATTTGGTTTATGCTTTGTTTAAACTCCGGAGACCGGATTACCTTAACCAACGAAACTATAGGCTGCGCAGATAAATTTTCTCTGGGAATAACGAAATCATATTGTTCGTTTGTCAGGTGAATAAAGGTTAGGTTCAACATTTTGGCGGCTGATAAGATCCCTAAGCCAACATCTGCATTGCCGCTTACTACCGCCATAGCCACCTCAAAATGAGTATTGACTTCTTTTTCGTATCCGTCAACGTGATTTGGTTTAATACCCATTTTTTTGAGTTCATAGTCTAAAAGCACTCTCGTGCCCGACCCTTGTTGACGGTTAATGATTTTGATTGTCGGCCGGGACAAGTCTTTAATGGAAATAATGTTTAAAGGATTTCCCGGCCTTACCATTAAACCAAGATCCCGATACACTAAATTTATGACTGTGGTTTTAATCCCGGGGAGATAACGAGAGATATAAGGTAAATTGTATTGGCCAGTGTCGGGGTCAAAAAGATGGCAGCCGGCTATGTGGCTGCTCCCCCGTCCCAGGGCAATAAGGCCGGCCAAACTTCCGACGTTGGAAAAAGAAAGACTATACGCAGGAAACCGTCTGCTTAATTCATGCGAGAGAAATTCTACCGTAAAATCATTACTACCCATGATCACAATATGATCTTTCAACTCTCTCGGTTTGTTTTTGAGGCCGATAGTTTCCTTAGCGCTTTCGACGATCCACTCATCAACTAATCGCCTCGGAAAAGTCCACTTGCCCGTAACCTTGGTCCCCGGTATTTTCTTTTCCTTTAAAAGTTTATAAACCAGCTTTTCATTTATATTGAGATACTCGGCTACCTCTCGGGTATCCATCATTTCTTTGGCCATGGCGTAAAATACCTCTCTGGACTTAAGATGGTTTTGAAACTATTGCCTCTTTAAAAAATATGCATAATAATACCATGGGGAAGAAAAAAAAGCAAAAGCCGGTCAAACGACCGGCTTTTTTTATCCGTGACTTTACTTTTAATAGCTTTTAACTGGTTATAATATCGGCAGATATTTTTCCAATTCGAACTGGCTTATGTGGATCCGATACTTATCCCATTCAATTTTTTTATTGGCAATGAATTTCTCAAAAATGTGATCACCGAGCGCTTCGCGCACCAATGCGCTTTTTTCGGTTTCCGCAATCGCCTCAGCTAAGCTTCCGGGCAGTGAGGGAATATCTTTCTTGGCGCGTTCTTCAGCGGAAAGTTCAAAAATGTCTTCCTCAACCGGTTCTGGCAACGCATAGCCTTCTTGTATACCTTGCAGACCCGCTGCCAGCATGACTGCAAAAGCCAAGTAGGGATTACAGGAAGGATCAGGGAAACGCACTTCAATGCGGGTTGCGTTAGCTTTACCCGGCTTATACATCGGCACCCGAACCAGGGTTGACCGGTTTCTCCGCGCCCAGGAGATATAAACCGGCGCTTCGTATCCCGGCACCAACCGTTTGTAGGAGTTCACCCATTGCGCGACTACCGAAGATATTTCCCGGGCATGCTTAAGGATACCGGCAATGTATCCTTTTCCCACATCGGAAAGGTGATACTTATCGTTGGAATCAAAAAATGAGTTTTCTTTTCCTTTGAACAAGGATTGATGCACGTGCATACCACTGCCATTTTGGCCGAAGAGCGGCTTGGGCATAAAGGTGGCGTACACCCCGTGTTTCATAGCTATTTCTTTGACCGTCAAACGAAAGGTCATGGCGGAATCCGCCATTGCTAACGCATCATTGTAGCGCATATCAATTTCATGCTGACTCGGAGCAACCTCGTGGTGGCTGTATTCAACTTTGATCCCCATACTTTCGAGCGACAGAACGGTTTCTCGCCTCAGATCACTGGCAACATCCAAGGGGGTTAGGTCAAAATAACCACCCTGATCCAATACCTGCGGGGCACCATCAGAGCTTTTGAAATAAAAGTACTCAAGTTCCGGCCCAACATAAAAAGTGTAACCAAGATCCGCCGCTTTCTTTAAATTACGTTTGAGCGCCCAACGAGGATCACCCATATAGTGAGTCCCGTCAGGATTAAGCACATCGCAAAACATCCGTCCCACACCCGCGCCATCCTGGGGGCGCCACGGTAAAATGGCAAAAGTGCTCGGATCAGGCTTGGCTACCATATCGCTTTCCTCAATCCGGGCATAGCCTTCGATTGAAGAACCATCAAAACCCATCCCTTCCTCAAATGCGCCTTCCAACTCTTCAGCAGTGATGGAGAAACTCTTTAACATACCGAGAATGTCGGTAAACCATATTCGGATAAACTTAATCTTTTTATCGTTTACGATTCTCAGCACATCCTCGCGACCTAACTTTTCCATGGCCATGACCCCCCTTTTTTTTTGAGGTTTATAAGACAAAAATATTACGAGCGAATAGTTTTAGAAGTGCCCACGCAATTCAATACTTTTTCCGGGCATTAAAATTTAGCAAATCGTATGCCAAAAAAATACATTTTTTAACTTTAGGTAATTCAATAACTTTTTTCGTTTATTCTCGCTCCAGGACTAATTACTAATCTTACGAAATTGTATTTTATAGTTGATAAATTCTACAATTTAGTAGTTTTTATAGGGTGAGGAATTTATGCCAAACCTTAAATTTAATGTGGAGAGAAAAATTTATTATAACACATTCGCCTTCACCACATCAACAAAGTTACTATACAGTGTTCGGGCTTGTCGCATAAAATCCACCTCCAGTTTTTCCATGTGACGAAGCATCTTTGCTTCTTCCGGTGATAAACCAAACCAGTCAGAGAGAATCTGAGGGGTAACCTCCACATGAAACTGCAATCCGTAGGCATTGGAATACCGAAATGCCTGGTTAGGGCATACTGCCGAAGTCGCGAGAAGGTGCCCTCCGACAGGAAGTTCGAATGTGTCCTCGTGCCACTGGAATACAGGGAGTGTTTCCGAAAAACCACGGAAAAGCATATCTTCTTTTCCCGTATCGGTAAGGAAAACCTCGCTCCAGCCTACTTCCTTCTGAGAAGCCTTAAACACGGAGGCGCCGCATGCCCGCGCTATCATCTGAGCGCCAAGGCATATGCCAAGTACGAGTACACCACGATCCATTGTTTTCTTTAGAAAGTTTACCTCGTCACGAAGGAACGGGTATTTTCCATCTTCATAAACATTCATCGGACCGCCCATCGTGACTACAGCATCGTAGTCATGAAGAGCTTGCGGCAGCACTTCACGAGCATAGAGCCTCACCGTAAAAACATCAATCCCCTGAAGCACCAAATAGTCTTCAATGCTCCCGGGCCCTTCAGATGGATCATGCATAATTATGACTACTTTCATCATCTGAAATTTTCTTTATCATACCGGACAAGACATAAAATGTGGGCCCTTATCGAAAACCGATCGATCGAGACACCATCTCAATAATGCCCCTTACAAGCGAGAGTGTGGGCCCACCTTTCCCATAAACAATATCATTTAAAAAACTTCTCCCCTTCGTCTTGCAAGGGGTTATGCAGCCATGTCATTACCCGCCCATCGTACTCCTACAAATTCCAGCAGTTATGTTTTTTGTGCGCCATCAAAAGAATAGTCAAGATGCATGAGAAGGTCCGTGCGTCCACGAAGTTCGGTGATACTTCGCATTCCAAAGCGCAGAAGGATTCCGATTAATTCTTTTCGCCAGGCATTATAAAGGTTGATAATTCGCTGGGTGGCCCATTCTACGTTCATTTTGGCTGCCAATTCAGTATCGGTCGTTGCAATGCCGCGGGGGCAGCCGCGTCCGCTTTCGCAGCGCCCGCACCGTACGCACCCGAGCGCTACCAGCTCAGCCGTGCCGATTATAACGCCGTCGGCACCGAGAGCGATCGATTTTGCTACGTCATGGGCAGTGCGCACTCCACCGCTGGCCATGAGGGTGACTTTCTCTCTTACCCCTTCGGAGGTCAGAAAATCGTGTACCTTAGGTATGGCATATTCGATCGGCATGGCAATGTTTTTCTTTGCAATGTCGGGCGCAGCGCCGGTGCCTCCGTAGGCTCCGTCCAAGTGGATAATGTGCGTTCCTGCAGCACAACTTCCCACTGCAACCATATCGACATCCGTGGGAGTTGATACTTTGGTAGATACCAGAACTCTCCGGTTGATGTGTTTGATCCAGTCAATATGTTTCATGTGATCTTCAATGGAATAAACACTGTGAAACGGAAAGGGAGAAAAAAGCGGGATCCCGACCACTGCCTCGCGCATGCGGGCTACCGCTGGTGTGTTCTTATCACCCAGCAAGTGTCCCCCAAGACCAGGTTTCGCTCCTTGTGCATACTTGAATTCTACAATCGGCACCCGCTGAATCGTTTCTTCCCTGACCCCGAATAGACCGGTAGCGACCTGGGTAATCATATAATCATCATAAGGCTTCATGCGCTCCATGTACCCACCTTCGCCGGTGCAGGAGAAGGTGTTCCATGCGGCGGCACCACGCACCTTTGCCAGTTGTGTTACATTGCTCACTGAGCCGAAAGACATCCCTCCGCCATACCAAGGGACATCGATTCTAATGCGAGGTCGGCCATCATTGCGGCGATTGAGTTCGATGCCTATATCGATGTCGTCTTCGCCCAGCTTAACGTGAGGCTTATCAGGAAACGTGAATCTGAGGCGATCAAATCCTCCGCCGGAATTGCCGCACTGATAGTCAAACCCAAAGTCTTCTGACGGAATATCACCGGTTGACGCCATCCTCCAGGTAGCTAAAATCATGTCAGCGGTCCAGCGATAATCTCCAAGCGCTTTCATCATGGGGTTCTCAACCATCCGCAGCGCACCCTGAGGGCATAACGCTACACAATAATGATCGGTCTTTTCGCAGGCCGGACCTTTACAGAGATGGCTTTGAGCACCAGCGAAATATTTGTAACCCGGCTTCAGCACATGAACGTCGTAAGGACAAACGTTTACGCATTTTCTGCATCGGATACACGCATCATCGCTGCGCCGGATAATGTATTTCGCAATTTCATTACGGTATCGCGACGGAGCTGGCTTGATTTCACGGCTGATTTTAACCTGCGGTACAAAGGTCTTCCGCGTATTCTCCGGTAGGATATTATCAAACTTATTTTCTGGTTCCGAAAAGTTTTCCAAAGGTTTGCTCCTCAAGTTCTTCAAAAAACATTGCCCGCCCCACATCTCCACGAAGACGACGGACTTCACGCATTCCCATTGCGCCCATAACTTCAATCAACTGTAAATGCCAGGCCGAAGCCAAATTGGTCATCCGCCCCACGCTGTAATCGAATGCAATGTGCTCAAGTTTCGCCGGGCACGAAAACCCAGTCTCGCAGGATTCACACAGATGGCATTCAAGAGCAATCATAAAGGGCAGGTTGGTGGTCACCAGATCGGCACCGCAGATTATCGCCTTTGCCATATGCTCTGCCAAGGCTATTCCCCCTCCAGCCATGATCGTGACCTCATCCCTTTTACCGATTTCTATGAGCGTGGTGTGGATCTGACGGATCATATCTTTAAGAAAGCGCGGGTTTTCGGTTCCAATCTCATTGCCGTTAAGATCAGCAACCACATGGATTACCTCCATGTCTTCCTCCTGAGCAAGCGCGACAGCCCGCTCTACACCGTGCGAATCTAATGTAAGCCTCACTGCCACTACGAGCTCCGGGTGCATGTCCTTGAGCTTCTTTATCCGCGTGGTCACCCCATCATGGTCGGCTATTTCCACCAGCCTTGTTTTTTTCAGCACTTCCCTGGGCACGCCGGGTGAATCGGGACGCAAAAAGAATGCCACATGAGGCAGATGACGATCTTCATCAATGTTTTCAAGGGGCCATTGGGCGGCGTCAATAATAGCAATTAAATCAGTGCGGGCTGCGGTCTCCACAAAAATAGGCTCAAGTTTTGGCAAACGGTAAACATTTGGTCGCTTATCAATAATCAATGGTAAAGGCACCGAAACCAGTGACGGTTGAGAAGTGACCAGTTTTTTTTCGTCGAAAGATAGTACTGTCGGTTTTCTCCCAAGGTCAACTGATGTGCTGATATATTCGCGCCCGTGGATCCCATCTCGCGTGGGACGAACAATTTCAGACATATCTGTCCACATTGAATCAAAACCCGGACCGGAGAATCTCCCTTTATACCCTGCCCCTGAAACCGGGACCTTACCGGTCTCGGCCTGTAGCCAGGTTGATAAAATAATATCAGGAGTCCAATAACTGTTTCCCAGCCGTTCGTATACGGGGTTGATGGTGAGGCATAAAAGACCTTTAGTGCAATCTTGCACGCAGGAGAAACAGCCCATGCAATCAAAAAACAGGTCATCCACATCCTTGAGATTTCTGATGTATTCGGTTTCCTGTCGGTGGCGATCGTAGACACAGGCCTTTTTTACGCAGTTATGACATCGAGCGCAGTCTTCCCGCCAGTCCACAATGCCGTGTTTTCCAATGCGCGGGAGTCGCGGTGGAACCGGAGTGGTGTTAATGTGATATTTCTCTGGCATAATTCGAATCGTTTATCTATTATTGGTAATTTTTTTTCGTGCTATTTTGTTGCGGCCATCAGTTCGGGCACAATAGATTCTTTCCCTCCGGAAAGAATATGTATCCCTCGAAGGCCTCTCATTTCTCTAATTTTCTTAATTACTTCCTTACAAATGGCAAGCCCTTCTTTTTTCTGGGCCGTCTCATCGCCTGCTGCTTTCAATCGTTTGATCACCTCGTCTGGAATAAAGAAATCCGTTAAGGTGTCGCGCAAGTTCTCTGCTTCCGCGGCGCTTTCTAATGGCCGCACTCCTGTCAGGATAGCGGCTTTCTCAGTGATACCCTCTCCACGGGCTGCTTCAAGCCACTGCTGAAAGCGCTCGACATCAAATACTGCCTGGGTCTGAATAAATCGTGCACCCGCCGCCACCTTTTTGGTAACTCGAAGAATATTGAGTTCCAATGGGGTCAGATAAGGATTTGCCACTGCGCCTACAAGCAGGGAAAAGGCTCCCTTAATTTTGGTTCCGTCCATCAGGACTCCTTGTTCATTCATTTTCTTTATCGCAGTAATGAGTTGAATCGAATCAATGTCAAAAGCATTCCCGGCTTCATGTGATGTGGTCAGGGTTTGATGATACCCGGACAGGCAGAGCACATTTTTTATCCCTAAATAGGCTGCCCCCAGGAGGTCGGACTGGAGAGCGATGCGGTTTCGGTCGCGGGTGACAAGCTGGTAGACTGGTTCTATATTCGCTCGACTCAAAGCAATTGATCCTGCCAGGCTTGACATAACCGGGCCATGCGGGTTGTCAGCCACATTTACCGCTACCGGTCCATTTTTTAGAGCGCCTACTGTTTTTTCAATTACCGCGGCCTCCGCGGTAGCGTATGGCAGAAGCTCTGCGGTAATAATAAAAGTTTCATTCTCTATCGCCTGTTCAAATTTACTGTCTTGTATCATACTGTCATCTCCCCACCCGGACAAAGCCGGAGGCAAAAAAACTTTCAAAACGCTTCATTGAGAATTTGAACGAACCAAGCTGCTAATCTTGGCGCGAAAATTATCTATTTCACGAATAATCTGCCCTACATCACCTTCTTCTTGTGGCTTAATAACCTTTATTCTTCCTCTGCCCAGACCGATCTCCTCGAGGAGTGAGTCCACTGCCTCCGCTCTCCGTGCTGCCCGCAGATTTCCCTCAAGGTAACGGCAAGCATCCTGTTTGCAGGTTATCACCATTACACCATCTGCTCCGGTTTCAAACGCTTTAATCAAATAAAGCAGATCCACCTTCCCCGAGCAAGGCAAACTGATTGCTTTCAGTTCTTCCCCTTCTTGCCCAGCACAGTACCGTCGTGCGGTATCAGTATCGAAACTATTAGAACAGAAAAATAAATATATCTTCAAAGGTCGATTATCCATAACACTTAAATCCTGTGGTCTTCCCGGACGATGACGCGAGGCCCGCCATGAATGCTCGTGTTCCAATTTTTCGGCGGCTTGATTTGTTTGAGCCGGTCAAGCTGACCAATGCTTTTGAGCCGCTGATAGATAAGTTGCCAGGCGCAAGGACGGTCGGGCATGACCTCACAACGGTCTTCTCGGGAACCTCCGCAGGGGCCATTAAACATATGCTTGGCGCACCGGGTAATCGGACAGATACCGCCGTATTCGTGCAGCACGCAGGCGCCGCAGGCAACGCATTTCTCGGTCCAGACCGCTCTCTCTTCGAGAATACCAAGGAAGGCGGTGTTCAATCCGGCGTAAACCGGCTTTTCAGGATACCGCTCCGCAATGGCCTGAACGCCGGCACCGCACCCAAGAGAAAGCACCGCATCATTTCTTTGAATTGCTTCGGCAGCCTTTTCGATGAACACATTGTCGCACTGACGCTCAATGGTAAGCTCCTCAATCTCGAGAGGAGAGCCGGCTAAGCGCGAAGCTATCCGCAGTGCCGAAGAAATAATACTCACCTCACGCTCACCACCGGCAAGGCAGACGGTAACACAGGTGCCGCATCCCAGCACTAAAATCTTTTTGTGCCCCTGTAATATCTCAATAAGTTCAGGTATGGTTTTTCTTTCTGCAACGATCATGCGAGGGCCTCCGCTTTATAGATGACGTTTTAGAAATTTCCGTGTAGTGCCGCTTGTTGCTACACCGGGTGTTAAATGTAAGCACAAAGCAACGCTTATGTCCGAACAAAGTCTTTCCGCTCTTCCTTGTTCCCGCTTGTTGACTTTAAGGGATTAGGGCCAAGCTCGCGAACAGTTTTGATCATGTCAGTAATCATATCCGCCAAAGGGGGCCCCTCGGCGGCAGAAACATTAACCATTCGCAAGCGCTCCTTTTCAATTCCAATTTCAGCCAAAAGGTCCCGAGTCTGATTGACCCGCCGTTTTGCCACAAGATTTCCTTCGATAAAATGGCATCCACCCTCAAGACACCCCGCCACCAGCACACCGTCCGCCCCGTTTTCAAACGCTCTTAAATAATACTCAATCTCCAGCCTGCCCGTACACGGCGTGCGAATAATGCGAATATTCGGCGGATATTGAAGCCGCATCGCTCCAGCCAGGTCCGCGGAAGCATAGGCACAGTAGTGACAAAAAAAACCCACAATCAATGGCTCAAAGGCATTTGCATTCATGATGAATTTCCAACTGCTAATAAGTTATCAAGCATCATACAAAACTGACCGGTCTCAAAATGACTCAGCTGAATTGCGCGAGCCGGGCACTCTGCGGCACAAATACCACACCCCATGCATTTGGCCCCGACAATCTCCGCCTTTTGATCCCTGTTTACCAGCGGCGCCCCAAAAGGACATACCTTCAGACACGTCATGCATGAGATACATTTATTCTGGTTGACGTGCGACACCTGAGCCCCTAAATCGAGATGCGTCTTGGAAAGCACGGTAGCCGCCCGCGCAGCAGCAGCCCGGGCTTGAGAAATATTTTCGTCAACAAATTTAGGCGAATGCGCGAGTCCGCACAGAAAAATACCCTCACTGGCAAAATCCACCGGCCGCAGCTTCAAATGAGCCTCCACGTAGAAACCATCGGCGTTAAGAGGCACCTTAAACATGTCAGCGATAGCCTTATTATTTGCACCCGGTACAACACCAGTGCTGAGCACGACATGATCAGCTTCAATCTCAAGAGACTCTGGAAAGTCAGGACTGTCAAGGGTGACAACGAGACCATTCGCATCAGAAAGTTTCGGGGGGGAGTCCTGATTGTAGCGGATAAAGATAACCCCGGCTTCCCGCGCTTTCTTGTAGTAAGTTTCTCGAAACCCGTATGTCCTCACATCCCGGTAAAGGACAAAGACATGTGCATCTGGATCCTTTTCCTTGATGCTCAGCGCATTTTTAACCGCCATGGAACAGCAAAGCCGACTGCAATAGGGACGTTCGGGATTGCGGGAGCCCACGCACTGGATCATGACCACGTTCCCACCGTCGAAAGGAAAGATTTTTTCATGGATCTGCTTCTCTAATTCAACTTGTGTGAGCACCTGTTTTGATTTGCCATACAGAAACTCTGAGGTCTCGGCCGGCCTAGCTCCCGTGGCCACGATCACGGCACCGCAAGAAACGTCGGTCTTTTCCTCCTTCCGGGAAAGGGTGATCAGAAAATTACCGATGTGCCCGGCAACACGCGCGAGCTCCGTCTCCAGGTAAACAGTTATATTGGGATGATTCTCAACCCGCTTGATGAGAGAAGCGGTAAAACCGGAGATGTCATCCTTTTCCAGGGTGCTGTATAAGGCAAGAAGATTTCCTCCGAGACGATCAGTGCGCTCAATGAGGCTGGTTTTAAAGCCTTGGTCCGCTAATGAAAGGGCCGCCGTCATTCCGCTCATTCCTCCTCCGATGACCAAGCCGCTTTGATTAATTTCAAGCGATTCACCCCCCAGCGGAGCAAGAGACTGTGCCCGGGCAATGGACATGCGCACCAGGTCAATTGCTTTGTTCGTGGCCTCCTTCGGATTTAATGGGTGAACCCATGAGCACTGGTCTCGAATGTTGGAAAGCTCGAACAAATAGGGATTGAGACCTGCTTCGCGTAGTGTTTCCCGAAACAAAGGTTCGTGGGTTCGGGGGGTGCACGAAGCAACAACAATCCGGTTCAGCCGGTATTCACGAATTTTCTCCTTGATTTCCGACAGACTTGTGTCCGAACAGGTGAACATACTATCTTTGGCAAAAACAACCCCCGGCTGAGACTTAACACTATCCACTACCTGCGTAACATCCACGACTGAGGCAATGTTCAGTCCGCAGTGACATACGAACACCCCAATCCTCGGCGCTTCGTCGGTAATGTCTCGTTCGTTAGGGTAGCTTTTCTTGGCAACCAGTGTATTGCGGGAGTCCGCCAGTAGTTCCATGGCCATGGATGCTGCACCACTTGCCTGAGTAACGGTTTCCGGAATATCCTTGGGCTCCTGGAATGCTCCGGCAACAAAAACCCCGGGCCGGGATGTTGTCAGCGGAAGAAGACGGTTCGTCGCGCAAAAGCCGAATCCGTTAAGCTCTATCCCCAAGCGGGACATGCTATCCGTGACCGATGTTTTCGGATCAATGCCCGTGGCCAGCACCACAAGATCAAACTCACGTTCTTCGAATTCCCGCTTTCCACAAGCAAATCGCACGCAAAGATTTTTGGTGTCCGGAATCTGAACAATCCGTGACGGCATACTGCGGACGAAATGGATGCGCTCCTCATTTCGGGCACGTTCATAATACTGGTCAAAATCTTTTCCGTGGGCCCGGATGTCCATATAAAAAATAGTCGCGTCCAGCCCTTCCACATGCTCGCGGGCAACCATAGCTTGTTTTATCGTCGCCATGCAACAAACCGATGAACAGTACTCATTGCCACAGCTACTGTCACGAGAACCAACGCACTGAATAAAAGCAATGCGTTTGACTTCGCCACCGCCTGACGGGCGCACAATATGCCCTTCAAAGGGGCCCGCAGCGGAAAGCATGCGTTCAAACTGCACATTGGTAATCACGTTACCATAACGACCAAAGCCAAACTCCCCTTTCTTTTCAGCGGGGAACTCCTCAAAACCGGGGGTAAGAATAACCGAGCCTACCTCAAGCTCGATCATTTGCCCCTCCATGGCGTGATTGATCGCGTTTTTCTCACAGGCAGCCAGGCACTCCCGGCATTCGGAGCACAAAGCGCAGTTAAGACATCGCTCAGTTTCAGCAAGAGCATCTTCTTCGGAAAAGGTTGCTTCTATCTCAGCAAAATTATTGATTCGTTGTTCCACCGGTAGTTCCAAGGCTTGAGCGCGCGGTATTTTTTCCACCTCTGCTGTTGAGGGAAGAAGTTCCTCAGGAACCGGAGCGATCATATTTTCAAAACGAGCAGTCTCCTGATCTTCCTTTGTCACATACCGATCAATAGATTCAGCCGCCCGCTTGCCGGCAGCAACCGCTTCAATGACCGTCGCGGGGCCGGTGACAATATCTCCGCCAGCAAAAATCCCGTCTTTCTCGGTGAGGCCGTATTGGTCAACAATGATGTTCCCCCTCTGGTTTACCGGTAAATCCGGCGTAGTGTCGAAGAGGAACGGGTCAGAACGACTCCCGATAGCCAAAATCACCATGGCCGTTTCAAAATCCGCTGTTTTGGTTTCATCATAGATCGGATTAAATCTTTTTTGGCCATCAAACACTGCCGTGCATTTTTTCAGTTCAATACCGTTCACCATCCCTTCCGAACCTTTAATTCTTTTTGGTCCCCAAGAGGTATGGACCGTAACCCCTTCTTCAAGCGCTTGCTTTTTCTCTTCTTCATTGGCAGGCATCTCTTCCCACGATTCAAGGCAGGCCACCTGCACTCTGTAAGCCCCAAGTCTCTTGGCACTTAACGCCACGTCAATCGCTACATTTCCACCACCGATAATAAACACGCTATCTTTAATGTGCGCTGTTCCGTCTTTGACGGCCTTCAGGAAATCGAGACCCTGCACAACACCGTTAAGATTCTCACCTTCCACATTAAGGATACTGCCTTTCTGTAAGCCCATGCCGATAAAGACCGCATCATGGTCTTCACGCAGTTTATCAATGGTGATATCTTTGCCCACCTGGCAGTTGAACACAAAGGTAACTCCCTTACGCCGAATAAGCTCGATTTCATAATCCAGAACCTTCTCGGGAAGGCGGTATTCGGGAATCCCCCAGCGAAGCATCCCACCCGCAGCAGGGCGCGCTTCGTAAACAGTCACGGCATAACCACGATCAGCGAGATCCTGGGCGGCAGTCAGGCCGGAAGGGCCGGCTCCGACAATGGCAACTTTCCGGGCATGCGGTGAGGGTGTCTTCTCCTCTGGAAGGGCAAGCTGACCTGACGCCACCATTTCCATTTCCTTGTCCGAGGCGAAGCGTTTTAATTGCCTGATAGCAACCGGTGCATCAATCTTACCTCGTATGCACGCGGTTTCGCAAGGATGAGTACAGACGCGTCCGCAAATAGCAGAAAGAGGATTCCTTTCCCTGATCAGGTTCACTGCCTTGATATACTCTTTTTTCTTGATAAGTTGAATATACCCCTGCACATTAATGTTTGCCGGACAGGTCGTCTTACAGGGAGCATGCCCCAGCTTAAGAATACTGACAAGGTTGGGCACTGCCTGAACATACTGTTTGGCAATGGCTTTACGAGTCCCTAAACCGCGATTGAACCGGTCGGAAATATCAACCGGACAAACCGCGGTGCAGTCTCCGCAGGCATTACAAATTTTCTCATCCACGTAACGGGGAGATTTTTTAATGGTAACAGTAAATCGGCCCGGTTCCCCCTCGATGCTATAAAGTTCCGACAGCGTCAGGATTTCAATGTTCAGGTTGCGGGCACATTCAACCAGCTTCGGTGAAACAATGCAGGTAGCGCAATCGCCCGTGGGGAAAGTCTTATCCAGTTGAGCCATCATGCCGCCGATAGCGGCCGATCGCTCAATGAGGTAGACCTTGAAACCAGAGTTGGCCAGATCGAGCGCTGCCTGCACGCCGGCAATGCCGCCACCTTCAACCAGTACCGCCCCGATTTTTTTATTGTTATTATTGTTGTTATTCATAGTCAGTTCTTTTGTCTTATTCTCATCCTCGTCCTGCTTGTCAAACAAGCTACTCCGCTCACGTTAACCGCCTCAGAATGCTCTCCGGAGAAACCATGAGTTTCTTTAACCCAAGTTTATCAGCAGAAATACCGAGACAAAGCCCAAGTAATTGGGTAATATAGATAATCGGCAGGTTGTGGTCTCTGCCGGTTTCTTTTTTAATGTCACTCTGGCGCAGGTCCAGATTTATCTGACACATGGGACAGGCCACCGCCACGCAATCTGCACCCGCAGCCCGGGCCATCGTCAAAACAGCATCAGAGAGTTTTACCACCACATCGGTCCGAGTGAGCGAAAGAGCTCCCCCGCAGCATTCAACCTTGTGCGGCCAATCAAGGCTTTCCCCTCCCATGGCAGTAACCAGACGATCTAATGACGTGGGGTTTTCCGGGTCATCAAACTGATTTACTTCCGGAGGGCGGACAAGCAGACAACCATAATAGCACGCCACCATAAGCCCGTTGAGAGAGTGTTTTAGTGCGTTTCGGATTCTGCCAACCTCAACATCTTCAAGAAGCACTTCTACGAAATGGCGCACACGCACCGCGCCGTCGTAATCCTGACCAATCACTTCTTTTACATGCTCACGGACTTTGGGGTGATGCACCACTTCGTGGTTCGCCATCTTCAGCCTGCTGTAACAGGCAGCGCAAGTAACGACAATATCAAGGCCCATTTTCTGCGCACGAACCAGATTAGCCGCCGGCAACGAAGCTGCCAGCACCCGGTCAGTCTGATGAGCTGGGGTGGTGCCGCAACAGATCCACCCTTCAATTTCGGCCAAATCAATCCCCAGGGAGCGGGCAACGGCTACACATGACGCATGCTGGTCCCGAGCAGTGGACTCTGATGCGCATCCAGGATAATACGCGTATTTCATTTTTGGTCTTCCTTATTTCGTTTCACTGAATCAAAGACGCGTTTTGCCATTTTCCGGTCCGCCCCTCGGGGAGGCAAAAGCGCAATTTTTCTCTTCTTGAGCATGGCCGGAAATTTGTCCGCGTCTTTCATGTAAGTTTTCGTGCCGATCTTATGAGCACCGATCATACCAAGATCATAGGTACGTCCGAAAATTTCTACGGTTTTAAGAAAGGCCCGGTTAAAAAGCGGCACGTTGCCTTCCGGTGCTGGTGTTCTCTGCTCCACTGCTAAGATCCGCAAGGCGTCGATTACCGAGGGAATATCGATTTCCATGGGACAGCGGGCAAAACAGGTTTCACAGGATACACACATCCACACAAGATCGCTGGTAAGCAACTCATTTCCTGCGCCCAGGTGTAACCGTCTTATAATCTCTGAAGGTGGAGACTCGGTAAGATTGGACACGGGACATCCACTGTCGCACTTCTTACATTGGAAACAGCCGCTCAGACCGACATCCGCCATTTTTTCCACTCTGCGGAGGAGTCCGTGAGATGTTTTGTCTTTTTTAATTCTGATTGTCATGATGCATATTTTCCCTAATCACTAATGGTCACCGGCTCTGCCGGACATTCATCATCCCAGTACGCTTCTATTGTTTCAGAAGCTGAATGAGCCCCCGTACTGGGGGCGACTTTGCGATAAACTCGTTCTGGTGATCGGCGCTCTCCATCAACCGCCAATAGCTCGTCAACTTTGATTCCAAAGAGACGCTCATTTTCAACCAAGAAAGGAAGAATTAAATCCCAGTCCTTCCGGGTGAGCGAAAGAAACATACACCCGTTTAATTGCTCCTCCACAAGTATTTTATGAGGATCACGAATAAAAGCAGCACCCCCTGACGATAACGAAAAGAGGTTGCTCCCCGGATAGGGTTCCGCCAAAGGGATAATATGTCCCTCATCATCAAAGGTAACGCCGTTCAGAATAACAAATCCCCCGCCATTATGAGGATCACCAGCCATAAAAGACTCGCCCAGAAAATCGAGGCAGGTTTGATTAATAACGACCCGTGGCTTTCCCACTGAATTAATAAGAGGACGACCGGCTGCGTTCCCTAACACGTAGACCTCGCCGCCCTTGGCGCCATACATGAATGTCTGACCAACATCGCCGTGGACAACCAGTTTTCCGGCTTTTATGATCTGACCAAGCTGGTCCTGTGCATTACCGTGAACGGTGATCGTCAACCCATCGATGCCCGAGCCCAGATAATCTCCTGAGCTGCCGTAAACGTCTATGGTCACACCTTCGCTTTCCGGTCCCAGACCACAGCCGATAAACCGCTGGCCGGAACAACCAAAACAAATAAAATGCCGCCATCCTTTCATATAAGCATCCATAAGAAGCGATGCGTCAGATTCATTGCCTTCCGGAGGAAAATGTTTTGCGTTTATTACCAGCGTCTTTTCCTCGCGGCGCGGCGGCCTCAAGGTCTTACGGGTTTCAAAGTCGATGCGGCGATACAGAGTTGGCTCTTCTTCGTGCTTATCCAAACCGGGGAGGCTGCTGAAAAACCGATCCAACTCACTGCGCACGATGTGGATAATATGGTTCCGCTTTTTTTCACCCGTCGGGTATTTTCGATCGTTAAGGAGCGTAAGCCCCTGGATCGCAGTGGCTGTGTTGTTTGGGTCTTGTGCCAGACCAGTAATGATTGCACACGCTGTCCAGACATCGTCGAAAGACCAGGAGGGAATTTTGTCGCGAACATACTCAAAAAGAGCGACCGAGCTACCGGTTTCAAGGCACAGCCGCAACTCCTTTTCCACCCCGCTATCTTTCGGGGCCGTGAAAATCCGTTCCCGGGTAAAATCGCACGATTCGGTTTTTTTCGGCATGGGCACCTGCGTCCCGAATTTGTCCGTACAGGTCATCCGCATCTCCCCGGCAGCGTCGGGGGTGACATTAAAGATAAAGGCTCCGCCGTCAGTGTGGCTTCCGCCCCGGGCGTTCCAGTACCGGTCAGCAACCGGACAGATTCTCTTATCATGCTTGAAAAGGCTGATAAGGGTTGCGTCAATCGCTTGTTTTTCCGAGCAGATCAGCCCCACCTGGACCTCACCGTCGGAGAAAGAGAATACCTGGGGTCGCAACATCGCGGTGTCGGTTATGCCCAGAAGTTGAAATGTTTTTTTGTCAGGAATAGTACGGGTAATGATGAAAAACCAGGGTCCATCTGGGGAACCATGGATATGGCTCGCCTGTATCGATCGGTAGATCTTTTGCTTATACCGAGGAAGACGATCAAAGTCGAGTTCGGTTGTGGGCGCAATCGCCTCGATTATGTATTCGAGAGGATAATGATACGTCCTGCTCAAGAGGTCGAATAAAAGCGCAGAGACCTCGGTGTCAGTCAGAAACTGCGGATAAATATGCCGTTGTTTAAGATACTCAGTAACCGAGTGATAATTTGCAAAATCACCGTTGTGAACCAGAGCCATATTGATGCCGGCAAACGGATGGGCGCCACCCGGATGCCATACCCGTCCCTTGGTAGGATAACGCTGGTGCGCGATCCATGCATGGGCTGAAAGGTCTTCTATCTGGTAATATTTTACTATTGCCTCTGCATAGCCAACCACCTTGAGAATCATAATATCCCGGCCGTGAGACAAGACAAAAGCCTTTTGCTCCCCCAGGGAAGCATAGTATTCCTGATTAAGTCGGAAACTGTTTTGGTTTACAAACTCATCTTCGGCTTCGCGGCGGTCGATTGCGGTGAGGTGGTTTTCGACAATAAATGCGTCAAGCACGCTTCTCTTTACCCGCACAAAGTAACGCCACACATCGGGTGGCTTTACTTCCAGACCTTCCACTGAGTGCCAATCGTCAACTGCTTCAAGTGCGCTGGAAGCAGCAACATCAAAATACGGAGTGATAAAACGTTTTTCAAGCTCTAATCGAACACCCGGCAGGAGAAAAGCCACGTGGAGCATATAATAGTCATCCAGTACTTCCCGGCTCACTCCCAGCTGCTCAGGAACAAACCCGACCGCCGCAACGCCTCCGCCTTTTCCGTTACCCCGGTTATGCATCAGGCAGGAAGGCTCATAAATATGGCGTCCTGGAACCGGTTCGGTACAACAAAAACCAACAACGCCGCACCCGCCTTCTTCCTCGCCTTTCTTTATCGTCTGACGAAGATTAAGCTTATTGACGAGTCGTTTTTTTGAATCCAAAAGTTGTCGTATTCTTTCACTATTCATTTTTAATTCAAAACAATTTAATTCACGGTCAAGGAGTCACACACCTAAAATTATATTCTCTCTGAATTCGTTTCAATCTTTTCCTAGCAATCGAGACTGAAAAAGCGCTTTTGTAATAAAAGCGCTAATGGCAAAAAATGCCCTTTGATGATACCTGGTTCTGGGCAAGACATCATATCGGAAATAAATAAAAATCAGCTTAATATATTACCCTGAATTTACATCCATGATTCGCATAGAACCACCCCACTTTTCTTGACACAAAAAACGTACTTCAGGATCAAAATACGAAGAAAAATGAAGAAGCAGGGTATCCCCAAGTAACTTATCATAATTAAGTCTTATTTAATTAACATCTTACCGCATAAATGCTCTCTCACCATTTGCTCTTGTCCGAATATATTAATACTTTACCATTTTTTTGTTGAAAATTAAATTAAGTCGTATTAAAATATTTAATAAGAATTAATTATTAAGTCAAGTAAAATAAAGAATTTTTTAAAAAATAAAAATAATTAAGTAAAATTAAATATTCTCTAACCATATTTATAGGAAGGGAACAATGGGCGAAGTGATAAGTTGTGGGATACCATACTTAGATAAAATCATGGGAGGATACTTCCTCGGCGATAACATAGTCTGGGTTTTAACACCCGGAACCGACTTTGATATGTTTTTAGAAGCCTTTCTCACAAAAAAAGAGTATCCTCAGTTTAAAATTGTTTATGTCAGTTTTGATTTTCCTCCCCAAAAAATTTTAAACCGATACGAAAAACTGTTTAACCCTGAAGACTTCATTTTGGTAGATGCCTTTACTTTTGGAAAAGGAAATGGTGATAGATTTTTTCAATCATTTTATCAGAATGCAACTATCAGACCAAAACCATTTCGGATTTACTGCATAAAGGATTTAACTGAGCCGAGTGAATTTATCAGAACCATGAGCAGTCTCCAGGAAGAGTTTAAAACGGGCATTGCCTGCAAATATTTCTTTGGTAGCTTGAACGGAATGCAAGAACTTTGGGGTGAGCGAGAAACCCTTCATTTTTTTACCTTTGCCTGTCCTAAACTTTTTGAACTAAAGGCGTTAGCCTACTGGCCTTTGGTAAAGGAGGCGCATAGCAAATCATTTTTAGCAAACATAAGCTATATTACCCAGGTTGTAATCAGTTTGAGTTTTGAGGAGGACAATCCCTGTTCAGTCAGATTCTTAAAGCTGGAAGGAAGACCATCGAAGCTGCTTAATACGACTCATTATTATAATGTTCAAGAGAAAAATATAGATTTTCTTAATCCCTTAGAACAGGCAGAAATTGCAAATAAATTTGAGATCCAAAGAATAACGAAGGAGAAGCAAGAGACGGCAACTCCCCCCAGTTTTTTAGAAAGTAAGGAGCCGATACGGATCGGCGGCCGTATCCGGGATTTCCGTTTGGTCAAAAATCTTTCTCAGGTAGAATTAGCCCAAAAACTTAGCATAACCCCCAGTGCCTTATCTCAAATCGAAAACAATCAAAGCTTACCCTCTTTACCTTTGTTTGTACAAATTGCGCGTTTTTTCGGGAAGTCCTTAGATTCCTTTTTTTCTCCGGAGGAAATTAATCGGAAATTAAAACTACCGACCAATAAATAATCCGGTAAAAGCAGATTGGGGAATCCTCGACAGAGAGAATTTTTGAGCGATTAAACATTAATCGTCTGTACACCTTGTACCTTCCCCAAAAGAATATCTTTTATCCCTTTAAGAATTCCTTTCGCTCGACGAAGTTTCACCTTATTAAATGAAAGCGGAATGAACACCACCCGGAACAACACAAACCCGGTAAGCGCATACCAAAACAAAACCCAGCTCCACCACCCCTTCTTAACCTGGTCTCTAAAAAAAACGAAACGGTGAATCATTAAATTCCTTCCTATGCGTTCCTGGTCAGGACGCATCTTTTCTGATTCCAGATGTAAAAGCCTTGCCTCCGGCGTAACCACCAGCTTATATTTTTTAGAAACCCGGTAGGAAAAATCCTGGTCCTCGCCCAACCCATAACGCTGATACTTTTTTTCATCAAAAGCAAACTCCTGAAATATTTCCTTGCGAAAAGACATCGCGTACCCATGAAAAAAGTTAACCTCTTGAACCTTTTTCAAAGGAACTCCTTTTATACCAAAATCAGTAACAAACCCGGAAGGTAAAACTTTTCCTTCTTTCAAACCCACCGTGAGAAAAATCATATGGAATATTTTTCTAAACTGCTGAGAAGTAGTTAAGGGCGTAATATTTGACATAACACCTTCTACCCCGCCCAATGACTTTCCTTGGTCCTCATCATAAACTTTTAAGACCTCCTCAATATACTCAGATGATAGAACGACATCATCATCAAAATAAAAGATGATATCCCCCTGAGCAATCTTAGCGCCCACGTTTCTTGATGCGGTCAGACCAGGTTTTTCTTTCTTTATATAGAGGTAACGGATCCCGCGTTCAGTACACTCCTTTTGTAAGGGAAGTGCCGTAAGAGCGCCATCATCAATAATAATCACTTCATCGGGTTTTGCCGATTGCGTCAAAATAGACTGGATACAATTTGTCAATTCTGCTGGTCGATTAAAGGTAGGAATTATCACACTTGTTTTCAACATTGTCTTTTCCAGCCAGATGGTAACGTTAGCACCATATATCTCTTAATGGATCTACCGTATAGGATCTTCCTGAGATTTTTTGGCGAATTTTTTTGAAAAAATAAGAGATGAGCGAAAAAACCAAACGCGGATTTAAAAACACCGCCTTGATAAGATGCCTACAGCATTCCCAAGTCTCCCTTTTCCACAAAAAGAAAAATCCCGCGTGATAATAACGAGCAGCTCGATAGGTTCGAGGAAGGGTTTTGAATAAGTGATGATATTTTTTAAAAATCATTTTATGGGCTTTAATCCCCGCGTCATGATCCCTGATCATGCTATCGGGCTGAGGACAATAGCGGAGCAAAATATCAGGAGTAAAATCAACTTCATAGTGCTGCGCGATCCGTATCCAGAGATCCCAGTCCTCCGATCCACGCAAACTTTCATCAAAAAGGCCAGACTTAGTAAAGCATTCTTTCCTTACCAGAGCGATTGAAGTTAACCCGACACAATTTTCTATCAGGATTCGCCGGGCAATATTCCCCCGAAACTTAGGAAGGTAAATTTGGTAAGGAATATTTTCTCTTATATCCATCGCACCCGTTACCACCAAACCAACATTTTGGGAAGCCTTGCTAAAAAGTTTCATCTGCTTTTCCAGCTTGTCCGGCAACCACTCATCATCACTATCGAGAAAAGCAATAAATTCCCCCTGGGCCTGTCTCAGTGCCGTATTCCGGGCAGCAGCGCTGCCTTGATTTCTCTCGTGTTGGATATAAATCATCCGGCTGTTTTGAAAGGAAGCAACGAGCCTGTCAGTATTATCCGTGGAAGCATCATCCACGATGATTATTTCAAAATCCTGAAAGGTTTGATTAAGTACGCTTTTAATCGCCCGGCTTAATAGATGAGCTCGATTATAGGTAGGGATGATGACGCTTACCTGAGGCATAGGAGAATTACTATATTATAATTGTTTCTGTATGCTGCTAAAAAATACAATCTTTTCCAAAAAATGTTTTTACCGCAATTAAAAAGCTACCAAAGGACAGCCAAAATAAAGGGTTTTTATTTTTTAAGTAAGGTTCCGGGAAGGATGGCGCCTTCGCCAAATTTTTCTTGGATCGCATCCAGGGCCTTATTAAGCCGCTTGCTTTTCTGCATAAGCGGATCTTGAGAAAAAAGGGGAAGCTGTTTTGCTTTTAAACTCGTTAGCTGTGAGAGCGATACTCCCAAAAGTCTTATTGGTCTTCTCCCAACTTCTGTTTTTTTCAGAAGAAGATAGGAAGCCCTCGTGATTTCTCCGCCATCGTCCGTGGGTTCTACTATAGTCAGGGAACGTGTTATCTGGACAAAGTCATGGTACTTTACCTTTAACGTAATGGTCTTTCCCCGCACTCCTTCTTTTCGCAGGCGTCGACCAACTTTAGTAGATAGAGAAAGAATTTCTCGCTTGGCTATTTCCTCGTCAATGACATCTTCCGCAAAGGTCTCTTCCCGGCCGATTGATTTAACATCATCTTCGCTCTCAACCTCCCGTTCATCTATTCCTTGTGAAAGCTGGTGGAGGTGGAGTCCATTTTTCCCCAGCTTCGCAATTAAAATGTCCACCGGGATATGTCTCAGATCACCAATGGTCTTTACCCCAAGGGTGGTAAAAACCTTTTTGGTTGCCTTGCCAACTCCCCAGAGCATATCAATCGGCAACGGATCCAGAAACTCCTGTACCTTGTCCGGAGGTACGACCGTAAGCCCATCCGGCTTATTCAGGCCCGAAGCGATCTTGGCAACAAACTTAAGCGAAGCAACCCCGGCAGAAACCGTAAGCCCGGTTTGTTCTTTCACCAGGTTTTTGATCTTCCGGGCAATCTCTTCCGGCTCACCAAACATGCGTGTAGAACCAGTCACATCAAGAAACGCCTCGTCAATGGAAAGCGGCTCGACCAACGGCGTGAAACGACGAAAAATCTCAAATATCTGCTCGGATACCTCCTGGTAGCGGGACATCCGTACCGGCAAAAATACTCCCTGGGGACAAAGCCTCATGGCTGTTGCTATCGGCTGAGCCGAATGCACGCCGCACTTCCGGGCTTCGTAGGAGGCAGAGGACACTACTCCCCGTTGCTTGCTTCCGCCGACAATAACCGGTTTCCCTTTCAAACTCGGATTATCCAAAACCTCCACCGCGGCATAAAAGGCATCCATATCCAGATGGATTATTTTTTTGGGTTCCATCATCGCTCCATAAAGCAAGATCAGAGCGCGACCGAAAGAAGTTTCCGGTCTTTAAGCCGCACATACCCCTTATGGGTAATGCGCAGATGGGGAATAGCAGCAGTCCCAAGCACATCAATCGTAAGCAGCGGGTTTTCCCAGGGCACTCCATTACTCCGCAAGGCGGCTTCGAGTTTTTTAATCTCTTCCCGTAACACCCCCATGGGCTTTAAAGATACCACCCCACCCAGAGGAGCCGGAAATTCGGCAATCACTTCAGTGCCAATAGCATAAACTGCTCCCCCGCCAATTTCCTGTAATCTTCCCCTGACCGTCTCCATGGAATGCCGGTCACATCCGGCAATGATCATATCAACTGAATCCCAACACATAGTGGAACCGCATGCCCCTCGTTTAAGGCCAAAACCCTGAAGGAAGCCCAGGAATTTATCTCCGCTTCCAAGCCGGTTTATGGCAAGAAGCATGATGACCTCCCGACCTGCTTCCGAGTCTTTCAAATCCACAAACCCTTCTTGAGTAACTAACCGAGTAACCAGCTCCATAACCCTAACCCTCCCTTCCTGAGGTATTTCGGGGAAATCAAAGTCTTTTATAGTAACCGTGTGAAACATATATTCAGGGAAAGAAACTTTTTTTGGCGCTGTCAGATTGCGGGCATCCTGAAAAATTATTTTCCCATTTACCATAACCATTTGGGGTGAATAGTCCTTGGGGGAAGGTATAAGCACCATATCAGCTAATTTTCCGGGAGAAAGAGACCCGATCAGGTGATCCAGGTGAAAATGTTCAGCCACATTGATAGTTACCATCTGAAAAGCCACCTCCGGCGGAACCCCAAGTTTGAGGACTTTTTTCAGCGCCGCGTCAAGAAAACCTTTACTCATAAATCCTTCAGGGTCCATGCCGTCAGTGGTTAAGGTTAATCTCCGAAAATCAATGTCCCGGGTGAAAATATTCTTTATTGCCTCGAGTTCTTCCCTTACTGCACCTTCCCGGATCATTACCCAATATCCAAGTCGGAGTCTTTCCAAAACCTCCGCTTCGCTGATCGGTTCATGACAAGAAGAAATGCCAAAACCCTTATAGGCTTGAAGTTTTTTCCCTTTGGCTCCGGCAGAATGCCCCTCAATCAGCTTTCCCAAGGCTAATCCTTGGGCTACCAGTTCTCTTAACCGCCCTCCCTGGGGATCATCTAAAAAAATATTGCTCCAATAAATTTCCCCCACCCCCACACATTGAGGTCGCTTCAAAAAAGGCAGGAGATTTTCATTCGAAGGAGGGTTCATTTCCTCTGAGGGTGTGAGACCACGAAAAGTATTGACCGTATAATAAAACCGTATCGGCTGGCCCTGGAGCCCTTTTGCTAAATACTCAATGCCAGCCTTCCCAAAAATAGTGCTAAGTTCAGTGGTTTCGGTTATTACAGTGGTAACGCCGGTAGGGATGACATACCGAACAAACTCTTCGATACTACAGCGATTCATTAGGTGAGTGTGCCCTTCAATAAGGCCGGGCATAAGAACCATCCCCTGCGCATCAAGGATAGTGGTCTTCTGATCCCGGGTGAAATCATTTTCCGGCCCCACGTAGGCAATCATTCCATCTTTTATCCAGACTGACTGCTCCTTTATAAACTCCCGGGTAAAAACATTAAAAACAGTAGCATTGGTTATTACCGTATCCGGAGGCAAAATCCCCAAAGCAACGTCACTGAGAATTTTGCTCCTTTCCTTTATCCCGTGGTCCATGATTAAGGTCCTTCCGTTCAGAGTGGCATACTCCGTGAGGAAAGCTGGGAAAAATATTTCCCTCTGGTGCATTTATTGGTAACATTATAAAATTATCTAATTTTTTCTGATTTGTAATCCAGGATAAATTTAGTTAGAATTATTATTCTATTTTTGGCTAATTAAATCAAGGAGGAATTAAAAAGCTCTTTTCCCCCAACCAAAAGGCGAAGGCTTTTTGCCTCTGAAAGCCCTGCGCTAAAACCTGGAAAAAGAAAGGCATTCATCAACAAACGAGAAGGATATCATGCTTCTTAAGCCAGATGATCAGGCCCCGAATTTTGAGTTGTCCGACCAAAACAACAAAAAAGTTTCCCTTTCTGCTTTTCTGGTACAAAATCAGCCCCCTCGACACCGTGCCGGAGGCTTTGAAGGCGCTGGGAAATTAATCCGAAGGGAAAAAAGGATAAAATGAAATCTTTGAAATCAATGGCTTCTGCTTTACTGGTAATCGTTCCGTTTGTGCTGGTCTTTAGCCTGGTCTTTAAGGAAATACGAAGACAAAAAAGAAAATTGGCTGCAATCAATGAATTAAGCCGGTGCTTAGAGGAATTGAAGCGATCCATTATTGTTGTCCCCACCCCAAACCTACCGGATAAAAAGATAGAACAGGAATTGGGGGAGATATCAGCAGAAAGTGCAATAAGCGGCAGCAATTATAAGGCAGCAGAAATAAAAGCCCTTATAACGTTGATGCTCAAGGCTAAGGAAAGGGATGCAAACGCGATTGTAGACCTCCATCGGGAACGTGCTCCGTATGATGCAACCAGAAAGATCCAGTGGCAGGCAAAAACAATTCGCCTGGCTGGAAAAGCAGTACAAATAGGTGACATACCAAGTGGTAATAATAAGAATCTTGCAAACGTGACTAACCCTAAAAAAAAATAAACTGGAAAATAATTTAATAAAAAGTTACAATATACTTAAGAAAAAGACGCGAACAGTGGGTAAATCGACCTGAAAACTATTGTTATCGGAGAAACTTATGACTTATGAAATAGAAGAAAAAATCAATCTCATCACACAATGGATAAGGGATCATGACCGGGTAGTTATCTTCACCGGAGCGGGCGTAAGCACGGAATCAGGAATTCCGGATTTTAGAAGTCCGGGAGGAATTTGGGAGCGCTTTGATCCCAATGAATTTCTTTTTGATAAATTTTTAGCCAGCGAAAAAGTCCGGGAAAAATACTGGCGGTTTCATACCGAGATTTATTATACCATCCTGAAAGCGAAGGCAAATCCCGCTCACCGGGCATGTGTAACGTTAGAACAGATGGGAAAGTTGGACTGTGTGATCACCCAAAATATCGATAACCTCCACCAAAATGCCGGACTTCCCCGGGAAAAGGTAATCGAGCTTCATGGAAATGCCTTCCGGGTCACGTGTCTTACCTGTAAAAAAGAATACGACCGCAAAGAGATTCAGCAAAGAGTTGAAGGGGGTGAAGGCGACCTCCGGTGTGATAGCTGTAACGGCCTTCTCAAACCAGCCACTATCGCCTTTGGCCAGCCCATGCCATTTAAAGAAATGCACGAGGCAGAAATGCGGTCTGCTGCTGCCGAGGTTTTCATAGCCATCGGTTCCTCATTGGTGGTATATCCGGCAGCCTATATGCCTCTTTATGCCAAACAGGGAGGAGCCAAGCTCGCTATTATCAACCTGGCTCCTACCCCTTATGATCACCAGGCAGATGTGGTGGTCCAGGAAAAAGCAGGTGTGGCAATGGACATGATTCTGGAAAGCGTGAAAAAACGGAGCTCAACTCAGGATCGTATCAAACCACGATAATGCAACTCAAATTTAATCGGCATATCTCCAGCTAATTTTTTGGCTTCTTCCTCGAGGCGTTTTTGCTCTTTGGGGTTATGGATGACGCCACGAATAACGAGGCCGTCGCCCGCTGGCTCAACATCAAAAACCGGAATTAAAAAGCTTGCGTTGGTAAGAATCCCTGCTTTCACTCTGGCTGCTGCTGCCCTCAGCCGAAGGGTCTTTTTTGCCTCTTCTGAATATTTGTTCTGCTTCTCGTTAAAAGCAGCTATTATTATCTTTATAATCTCTTCCGGTTTTTGGGAATCCAAATCAAGAACCAAATCATATTCCGCCGAATCATCCCACTTTTTTCCGTAAATAAATTGCACTGACCGTGCCATTTCGTAATCAGTTTTTTCAACAAGCCAACGGGCGGTATCGCGAGGAATGTCTTGGCCTTTCATAATTCTTTCAATGCGTGCTTCCTTACCCATAACAATCCGAACCCTCAGGGCATAAGGAATGTCTTTGAGAAGAAAGTTCCCCCCTCGCCCCAAAAGCACCACCTTATCCTTTACCTATTAATTACCAATCCTTGCAAGCAGCCTGTTCTTCTTTACCATTACTCCTTGCAGAAGCCCCGGCATAGAAATGATGTTTCATCCAAACCTCGAATGCTGCTGGTAATGAACCTCACATTCTATGGGTAGGTCACCGGCAATTTTCCGAGCCGATTCCTTAATCAGCGGGATTTCCTCTGGAGTATGAACAATAGCCCGAAGAATCAAACCATATTCCAAAAGCCCCTCTTCCTTGGGCTCTACCGTTAACAGAGATAGAAAAAAGCTTGGGTCTGTAGCAATGGCCGCCTTCACTGTTGCTGCCCGTGCTCTTAAGATAAGGATATTTTTTGATTCCGGGGTGTTGAGCTTATCCTTTTCCACGAGAACTCCTTTAATGTCCCCTACCACTTCATCCAACGAACGAATACCGGTATCAATAAACATATCATACTCGCCCGGGGCATCCCACCGCCTGCCATAAATAAGATAAACCGCACCCGCCATTTCCTGATCCGCTTTTTCGATCAAGAAATGGGCATTTTCCTGGTTGAGTGCATAGGTTTTCATAATCTTTTCGAGTCGCTGTCGCAGAGGAGCTTCAACCCGCACCCCCAGATGGTGCTTTACCCCTTTGAGCAAGAAATTCCCTCCCCTCCCCATGATGACAGCATTATTCTCAAGAGCGTGGTTCAAAATGGAGCGTTGGTTCAAGGCCACAAACCCCCAGTACCACCAATCATGCCGCTCGTACCCTTGGGGATAATTTTCGTCAAAATATTTCGCCTTCTCTTCCCATTTTGATCCTGCCTGCTTTATGTCCTCCAGGATTGTTTCCCGGTCGATGTAATGGTAACCCAAAGCCTGAGCAACCATTTTACCGATTTCTTCCGCCCCACTTCCAAACTGCCTCGATATGGTGAGGATAGCCATAATCACCTCCATTCATCATTGACACCAGGACTGATATTTGAATTATTAGTTGTTTCTGTCATTCTGCGCATAATGGGAAATCCACGCTCTTATTGGAAAACCAAAGGTGTTGTTCCTATAAAAGCTTTCCGCCTAGGCAGTAATGACATATTCAAGGGGTTCCCGGTTTGGACTTTTATTTTGCGAACGGAATAACCCAAAAAGCCATGCCGGCTAAGTAACAAGCCAAAAGAGATACCAGTACATACGGCACTGAAATACTCAAAAATTCCTTTAAACTTACTTTTCTCTGGTCTTCTTTTTCACCCAGGTTCTTTGCCACAAACAACGCCGGAGCACTGGCTATGGTGAGGTTGCTCCCTAAGGTGCCTGCCCAAAGCAGCATCCAGTAAAGGGGCCAGGGGTTAATCATCTGGTCCTTCCCCAAGTCCCGGATAACATAGAGCATGGTAAGGATATAGGCGTCATGTTCCACAATCCCCACAATGGGAGCAGTCACCCAATAAAGCAAAGTGGTTCCCGCAATCAGGCTTTTTTGGATGAGCGGCGTAAGCCAGTCGGATATAATCTTGATAACGCCAGCATGTTCCAACCCGCCTACCAGGGCAAAAAGTGAGACATAAAAAAAGATGGCGCGCCAGTCGAGTTCAGCTAAGCTTTGTTCAATCGTCGGTATCTCTAAGGTAAAAGACTTCTTAAAGAGTTCAAAAACCAAACATAAACCGAGCGCCCCCCACATGGCAATAAAACCGAGGTGATACCCAAATTCCTTTCGATAGGCCATGGCAATAATGGTAAGAATAAACATACCGCAGCTTACTATCGCAAAGGGTTTATCCTTGATGTGGTCACTTGACCGCCCTTCCATTGAAGCAACATCCATAGTCAGCCCTTTATATTTGCGGGAAAAAATCCAGTAAAATAAAGCACAGGTAATGATATAGGCAAAGGAAAGAATAAAAAATGAAGACGGCCTCCCTAAATACCAGAGAAAGCCGCTGAATTCAATGCCGGAAACACTGTGAAGCATCTGGGGAGGAAGGTCGCCCAGAAGCATGGCTGTTCCCATGAAATTGGCACACAGCCCCACAAAAAGGACCGGAGCAAAAGCAGGAAACTTAAATCGCCGCGAAGCATGAAAAACCACCGGGGCAAACATTAAAACCACCACCACATTGTCAATGAGCATTGAAACAAACCTCGCGATCATTCCGATCAAGGTGACAAAGAACGCTACGTTTCCCTTTGACCATTTTAAAACCAGGGCGGCAATGAAATCAGGAACCCCGCTCCGGCCAAAAAAACCGGAGATGATCCAGATAGAAAGAAGAATCAGAATCACGTTCCAGTCAACCGCCTTGAAGGCGCCCACATCAGTCATGACACCGAACAAAATCATTGACACTACGCCAAGAAGCGCAGCAAGCACGCTGTCGATCCATCCGGTGATTACCAAAACAATGCTCACCAGGAAAATAATCCCACCAACCAGCTGCATAGATTCTATCGTCTTAGTCCCTTTCTATGTGTCTGAGAAATCCGTATAGGGTCCGGAACTCACTTCCGCAACCGAAACACGTTTATAAGAGAAGCGGGCGGACATAATGCCCGCTCCTGTATTTTTTCCAAAATCCCGAACGAAGAATCAAGAGTCCCGCTTCATAAGATTGAAAATCATTCTGAATGCTGGCTCCTGACCTCTTCTTTCGTTAATGGGGAATAACGCCCATGCCGCTCAATACCGAAAGCATGACTGCAGCCGCAAGCACCGAACCCACCTGCCCGCCGGCATTTGCTCCCATGGCGTGCATGAGGAGAAAATTTTTCTTGTTATATTTTTGTCCTTCCCGTTGTACCACCCGGGCAGCCATCGGAAAAGCTGAAATTCCGGCGGCGCCAATAAGGGGATTAACTTTGCCACCGCTTAGGAAACACATCAATTTGCCAAACAAAACTCCGCAGACCGTATCAAGGCAAATAGCTATAAAACCCAGTCCCAGGATGAGTAAGGTTTTAGGATTAAGAAACGCGCCCCCGGCCATGGTTGCGCCAATGGAAAGGCCGAGGAAGAGGGTAACAATGTTGGCAATCTCGTTTTCCGAAGCTTTGGTTAAGCGACTCACCACACCACTCTCTCGCATAAGATTACCCAGCATAATGGTTCCCAAAAGGGGCAACCCTTTGGGTGCGATGAGGCCACCCAGCACTGTCATAACCAAGGGAAATAAAATTCGAGTGGTTTTGGAAACTTGGCCGGTCACTGATCCCATGACAATTTTTCGTTCATGGTCGGTTGTGAGCAACCGCATAATCGGGGGCTGGATAACCGGAACTAACGACATGTAAGAATACGCGGCCACCGATACTGCCCCCAAAAGATGCGGCGCGTACTTGGAGGTAACGTAGATTGCCGTGGGGCCGTCACAAGCGCCAATGATTCCGATGGAGACCGCATCCAACTTATCAAACCCCAAGCCCAAAGCCAAAAGCAGGGTTAAGAAAATTCCGCACTGTCCCGCAGCTCCGAGCAAAAAAGTCATCGGATTAGCCAAAAGAGGTGAAAAGTCGGTCATTGCGCCGATACCGACAAAGATAAGAAGCGGGTATAATTCCGTGTTAACACCCATGTTATAAATAACTCGAAGAAATCCTTCTTTCCCCATGATATCAGCAACAGGAATATTAACCAAAAGGCACCCAAAGCCAATGGGAACGAGCAGTAATGGCTCACACTCCTTTTTAATGCCCAGATAGAGGAGCACACCGCCAACCACAAGCATAACCAGGCTCCGCCAATCAAGAGATTGAAAGCCCGCAATAAGGCCACTTAATCCGTTGAGAATTGCCTCCAACATTTTTCATTCCTCCTTTTCTTGCTAATTTTGTTTTTCTTCTTTAAAAGGGAAGACCTTTCTTAAAACACCCATAATAAGGCTCATGATCCACAACGTGAGCAAGGTGCCTCCCATCCCACAAACCAGCATGGTAATACCAAACGTTACTTTATCCATCTCCATAATTAACGCCTCCTTTTCACTTTTTTATTAACGAAAATAAAAACTACGCTTGCGCGTTAAACAACCTCATGTAAAACCGAGCGAGCATTCACTCATTTGTTTGTAGGTAACATCAAAAAAATTCTTTGTCAAGTTAAGTTGTTACTCTAAATTGATAATTAATTACATTCTTGGAGAAAATGCACTAATTATGCCAAAGGATGATCGCTAATCGGTTTTAGAGAGTATCCGCAATCTAAAAAAATCTTTAATTTATTAAGCTTATAAGGGAAACCATAGTCTCCTTGCTGACTTCACATTTGATCCCCGGATTTTGACTTAGAAATTTTTTTTTACATATGTAAATAATCTTGGCACGGCTATAAAAATGATAAATTATACATTAAATTTAAAGGTAATTATATCACCGTCTTTGACCTCATAATCTCTGCCTTCCTGGGCAATCATTCCCTTCTCTTTGGCAATAGTCAACGAACCTACGGAAATAAAATCTCGGTATGCTATCACCTCAGCCTTTATAAAACCTTTTTCCATATCCGAATGAATCTTACCTGCCGCCTCCGGTGCCTTCGTCCCCTGCACCACAGTCCATGCCCTCAATTCTTTGCTTACGACCGTATAAAAAACAATAAGGTGAAGCAACCGGTATCCCGCTGCCACCAGTATTTCTAACCCGGATTGTTGTAGCCCGTATTCCTTGAGAAACTCCTTCCTCTCCTCTTTTCCCAGGTCTTCGAGTTCAGCTTCTAATTTGCCACAAATAGTAACCATCGGCGCTTTTTCCTCTGAAGCGACTTGAATCACTTTCTCCCGGAATATTCCTTCCCCTTTACTTGCCTTTTCGGACATATTGGCAACATATAAAACCGGCTTGGAAGTAAGAAGCTGAATGTCGTGTAACCCTTTTACCTCTCCCTCGAGCGTGAGCATATGCCTTGCCGGGATCCCGTTGTTCAAACCGGATTCGACTTGTTTTAATATTTCTAACTCTTCCCGGTACTGCTTTTCTCCCACCCGAGCCAATTTTTCGATTTTGGTAATCCGCCGCGAGACTATCTCGAGATCGGCAAGTAAAAGCTCGGTATTGACAATGGTGATATCCCTCAGAGGTTCTACTTTTCCTCCTTCAGGAGCAACATTTTCATCTTCGAAACATCGAACCACATGAACCAGGGCATCAACATTGCGAATATGGCTTAAAAACTGATTGCCCAATCCTTCTCCCTGGCTGGCTCCTTTCACTAAACCGGCAATATCCCAAACCTCCAACGTGGCCGGAATAGTTTTCATTGGCTGGGTAAGTCGGGCAATTTCCTTAAGACGGGGATCGGGGAGAGGCGCTATCCCCTGATGAGGCTGAATGGTGGAAAAGGGATACGAAGCAACTTCTGCTTTAGCAGCAGTGAGGGCGTTGAAAATAGTTGACTTGCCCGCATTGGGCAAGCCAACTATCCCACATTTAAAATCCATAATTTATTGGCAATCATTGTGTTGCTAAAAAAACTGCTCATTAATTATTTTAGCATCGTCAAAAATAAACCGGCGGCGGTAGCAGTACCAATGACCCCTGCCACATTTGGTCCCATAGCGTGCATGAGCAGAAAATTTTTGGGGTCGTCTTTTTGTCCAACTACCTGAGCCACTCGTGCCGCCATAGGAACAGCAGAAACACCCGCTGCTCCAATGAGGGGATTAATTTTCTCTTTCAGAAAAAGATTCATCCCTTTTGCCATCAGCAGCCCGCCTATTGTACTGAAAGAAAAAGCCACTAACCCAAGACAGAAGATAAAAATCGGCTGGGGGTGAAGAAATTTTTCCGCGCTCATCGTAGCCCCAACTGCCAAGCCCAAAAAGATGGTGACAATATTCAACAACTCATTTTGGGCAGCGTGATTTAACCGCTCCACCACTCCGCTTTCCCGGAAGAGGTTTCCTAAAAACATCATCGCCATGAGGGGAGCTGCCGCGGGAACCAGCATGCAGATAACCACTGTGCCCACCAGAGGAAAAATAATTTTTTCGGTTTTGGAGACCGGGCGCAATTGCTTCATCCTGATCATTCGCTCCTTTTTGGTGGTAAGCAACCGCATAATCGGAGGCTGAATGAGGGGTACCATCGCCATATAAGAATAGGCAGCCAGAGCATTGGCCCCTAATAAATGAGGAGCCAGAAAGGAAGTCAGGTAGATACAGGTTGGACCGTCCGCTCCGCCGATGATCCCGATAGATGCCGCTTCCTTTAACGTAAAGCCAAACAGCTTTGCACCAAAAAATGTGATATAGACCCCAAATTGGGCCGCTGCCCCCAAAATAAGGGTTTTGGGGTTGGCAATCATCGGACCAAAGTCAGTGAGGGCGCCAACGCCCATAAAAATAAGACAAGGAATAATCTCGGTAGCGATCCCAAAATCATAAAACCAGCGAACCAGGTCTCTTTGAGGACCATGGGCGCCTTCCGTTATGCCCATGATCGGAGCCAGGGGAAGGTTGACGATAAGAATCCCAAACCCAATGGGCAACAGCAAAAGAGGTTCAAACCCCTTTTTAATCGCCAGGAAAATAAAAAGGAAAGCAATGCCCCACATGATGATATGTCCTGGCGTTAAATGAACAAATCCCACATTCGCAATAATCTGGTGCAATAATGGAAAATTCTCTAACATTTCAGGCTCCCTTTACTTAAGATTTTTTCTTTCTTTTTTCAGTACCCCGAACAACCGCGCTGATAGCCTTGGTACAAAGCAGCAGAACCATAAGAGCCAAAAATACTCCGCTAAAGCCCCACATAAATACTCTGAATGCAAATAACCAAGAATTATCAACCATACTGCTCACTCCTTCCTAAAAGAATTAGTAATCTTCACCCGCCTTATAAGTTTTTATTCGGTAAACCCTTATCCAAACACCGGGGAAAAGAGACTCACCTTCCTGCACATATTAAAAGTCTACCGCACTCACTCACGGCAGCATTACACGCGCACTGCGAATGTTAATAAAAAAGGGGAGAGGTTTTTTTCCTCTCCCCTTCACTTTACAACCTATGGTCATTATTTTTTCGGTATCCGCATTCCGTAAAAAGACCTTAAAACAAAAACCAACGCAATCACAAAAAAGATCAGTCCTACCCAGCCGGCTTTGCTCTTCATAGCCGGAGCAATCGCAATCTCCATCGCCAGGAGTCCAAACAAGGTGGTGAACTTGATGATCGGATTCAAAGCTACGGATGACGTGTCCTTATAAGGATCGCCCACGGTATCACCAATAACCGTGGCCGCATGCAGGTCAGTGCCTTTTTCCCGCAAATCAACTTCTACCACTTTCTTAGCATTGTCCCAGCAGCCGCCGGCATTTGCCATAAAAATGGCCTGAAACAGACCAAACACAGCAATGGCAATCAAGTAGCTAATAAAAAAGGATGCCGGAGCATTTGACTGGGCCGGAGCAGAAAACAACGCAAAAGCTAAGGCAAAACAGAAGAGCGCGACAAAGATGTTGAACATCCCTTTCTGGGCATATTGCGTACAGATCTTTACCACTTCCTTGGAACTTTCAGTGGAAGCGCTTAAGGTCGCTTTGTCATCAAGCTTGATGTTTTCCTTGATGTATTGAACCGCCCGGTAGGCCCCGGTGGTTACTGCCTGGATGGAGGCGCCGGTAAACCAATAAATCACCGCGCCGCCGCACAAGAGACCGAACAAGGTGTAGGGATTAAGCAAATTTAAAATCAATTCTGGTTCAACCCCTAAGGCTTTCTTCAAAAGCAGAATCAAGGAGAAAATCATGGTCGTGGCGCCCACCACCGCAGTACCAATGAGAACGGGTTTGGCAGTGGCCTTAAAGGTGTTGCCACAACTGTCATTTTCTTCCAGTTGGATTTTGGCAGTGTCAAAGTTCGGCTCAAAACCGAAATCTTTTTTGATTTCCGCAGAAACATTGGGAATGGTTTCAATCAAAGAGAGTTCATAAATAGACTGGGCATTATCGGTAACCGGTCCGTAACTATCAACCGCGATGGTCACCGGCCCCATCCCCAAGAAACCAAAGGCCACCAGACCAAAGGCGAAAATGGAAGAATAATCCATAAAAGTGGAAAGGCCGAAGGTGCTGGTGTAATAAGCCAGACCCATCAAACCACAAATAACGATACCGAGCCAGAAGGCGCTGAAGTTGCCCGCCACTAAACCGGACAGGATATCAAGGGACGCTCCGCCTTCTCGCGCGGCTGTCACTGCCTCCTGGCAATGCGCTGACTTTGAGCTGGTAAACGCTTTCACCAGCTCGGGGATTATCGCTGCCGCCAATGTGCCGCAGCTAATGATCACCGAGAGCTTAAACCATAAAGCATTCGGGTATTGTGCCAGTTGCCAGTAACTTATAATAAAAGTAACAATGATGGATAAAATTGAAGTGATCCACACTAAGGAGGTAAGGGCGCCTTCAAAATTGATTTTTGCTTTGCCCTGGTTTATAGCGCTGGTGACCGCCTTATTGATAAAATAAGCGCCGATAGAGGTGAGGATCATCAAAATTCGCATAATGAAGATCCAGGTGATCAGTTCTGCGCGATAATCCTCGAAAACCCCTAAGACAATAAAACTGATCAACGCGACACCGGTCACTCCGTAAGTCTCAAAACCATCGGCAGTTGGCCCAACGCTATCGCCCGCATTGTCTCCGGTACAGTCCGCGATAACTCCCGGGTTTCTCGGATCGTCTTCTTTGATATTAAAAACGATTTTCATTAAGTCCGAGCCGATATCCGCGATCTTGGTGAAGATACCGCCGCACATACGAAGGGCACTTGCGCCGAGCGATTCACCAATGGCAAACCCCACAAAACTGGCCCCCGCATACTGACGGTCAACAAAAACCAGAATCACCAGCATCATAATGAGTTCCACGCACACCAAAAGAAGCCCGATGCTCATGCCGGACCTTAAAGGAATGTCCAGCAATTTTACCGGCTTCCCTTCAAGAGAGGCGAATGCCATGCGGCTGTTGGCCAGGGTGTTCATCCTGATACCAAACCAAGCCACACCGTAAGAGCCGAGAATTCCCACCACTGACCAGGCTAAAATTAATAAAACCCCGCGTTGGGGCATGTCCTGCAAGAATCCAAAGTAATAGGCGATACACACCGCAATAAAAATTTCCAGAACGATCAGGAGCTTCCCTTGCTGGATCAGATAGGTCTTACAGGTTTGGAAAATAATATGCGATACATCAAGCATTGATTTATGGGCAGGCAAGGTTTTCACCTTGATGTACTCATAGAGACCAAAAACCATCCCTAAGAAACAGATAAAAAAACCTATCATGAGTAGATTATTTTGGTGAGAGGTTAAAACAGGTATAGCCAGTTCTGCTTCACTGGCAAAAAGCGGGGTTGCCATTAAGAAAAAAAGCAGACTAAAAATGATGATACTTGCGAAACGGGTCATCTTTTTTCTCGGAACCATATCATCTTCTCCTTTCTCATTACTAAGTGACTAAAAAATTAAGAGCCACTTACAGTTTTCGGTTGAAGCGATTCATGGCCAGAGCAGTACCCTCTAACATGATCGTCTTTACTGCTTCCTTGGCCTGATCAAGAAAAATGTTCACATTCTTCTTTTCCAGCTCATCAAAATCGGCTAAGACATAATCCCTCCCCCCCCTTTTTTTTTCAGGACGGCTGATGCCCAGCCTAACCCGGATGAACTCGCTTTCCCCCAAGTTCTCGATTATTGATTTTACTCCTTTATTGCCAGCGTCACCTCCTTTATCGCGAATTCTCATTTGTCCAAAACATAAATCCAGATCATCGTGGATGATGATCACCTTGCCCGTTTCAATCTGAAAAAACTTTTTTAACCTTATAACCGCCTCCCCACTTAAATTCATAAAAGTCTGGGGCTTAGCCAATATTACTTTTTGCTCCTCCCAACTCCCCTTACCCCACAGAGCCATCATTCTCTTTTTATCGAGAGAAACGGATAACTCTTTCGAAAGTTGGTCGATTACTCGAAACCCAATGTTATGGCGAGTAAATTTAAATTTTCGACCAGGATTACCAAGACCAACAATTAACCACACGTAACTAATTTATGTTGCGAATTTTTATCAGGCTTCTGACTCTTTAGTTTTATCCTCTTTTTCGGCCACAGCTTCGCCCTCTTCAACTACCTCCTCTACCACTTTTTCCACTTCTAATTTCGGACTTAAAACAGTAACAACGGTTTGTTCTCCGGAAGAAAGGACTTCAATGCCTTCTGACACCGCGATATCCCTCACGTGAATCGATTCTCCCATCAATAGACTGCTGACGTCAACTTCAAACCGGTCGGGGATAGCAAGGGGCATACAACGAATTTCCAGTTCCCTTTCAACCTGCTGTAATATCCCCCCAAGTTTTACTCCTTCCGCTTTGCCGATTAATTCAATGGGGACTGCTACCGTAACCTTCTTTTCCAAATCAATTTTTTGGAGGTCAATATGGATAACATCCCGCTTTATCAAATCGACTTGGAAATCTCGAATCATCGCTACCTGGGGACCTAAGTCTTCCTTTCCTTCAACCGTGAGGTTAATGATGATGTTCTCTCCCACCTTCCCCTTCAATGCTTTTTTAAATTCTGTTTGGGTTATCGCCAAGGGAATTGAGTCTACCTTGGGACCATAAAAGACTCCAGGAATTAATCCCTGTTGTCGGCATCGGTGGGCAGGCCCTTTGCCGGTTTCCTCTCGTAATTGGACTTTTAAATCTATACGTTCCATCTTTTTCCCTTTATATAGACCTTATATAAATAAAGCACTCACTGACTCATTATAGTGGATTCTCCGAATCGCTTCACTGAGCAGTTCCGCCACTGACAATACTGTTATCTTGTTACTTTTTTTCTTTTCTTCAGTTAAAGGAATCGTGTTGGTAACAATAACTTCTTTAATGACCGAGTTTTCAAGCTTGTGCATCGCGTTGCCGGAAAGTACCGCGTGGGTGCAACACGCATAAACCTCTTGCGCTCCATCATCTTTGAGGGCTTGGGCTGCCTGGACAATTGTCCCTCCGGTATCAATCATATCATCGATAATAATAGCGCGTTTACCTTCCACCTCTCCGATAACATGCATAATTTCCGAGACATTCGGCGCCGGTCTTCTTTTATCGATTATTGCTAACCCAGCATTAAGTCTTCCGGCAAAATCCCGAGCTCTTTCTACCCCACCGGTATCCGGTGACACAATCACTAAGTCATTCAAAAATTTTTCCTTAACATATTGATAAAGAACCGGGGTACTGTAAAGATGATCAACCGGAATATTGAAAAACCCTTGGATCTGACCAGCGTGTAGTTCCATCGTGAGTACTCGGTTTGCTCCGGCAACTGAAATAAGGTCTGCCATCAATTTGGCGCTGATGGGCACTCGTGGAGAGACTTTGCGATCTTGCCGGGCATAACCATAATAAGGAATTACAGCAGTAATCCGAGCTGGTGAAGCCCTTTTTAAGGCATCTAACATGATCAGCATTTCCATTATGTGTTCATTTGCCGGGGTACAAGCTGACTGGACGATAAAAACATCCATTCCGCGAACATTTTCGCAAATATCAACCGAAATTTCTCCATCGCTAAATTTTTTTAAGGAAGCCTCTCCCAGAGGGTTATTAAGAAGATCACACATCTCTTGAGCCAAAGCAACATTGGAACTCCCGCTAAATATCTTCAATTTTTCCAATATATTAACCAAAATCTCCCTTTCTCTCCTAAAAGATTGATCCCGCCTTCAAAATGATAGTTGGATAACTAAATTAAAAATATTATCTTTTAAAACCAGATCATTGTTTCAAATTTCAATAATTATTTAAATATAAGAGACTTTTTATTATTTCATAAAAAATAAAAAATCAAGTCTTTTTTGTTTGCTGGGTTATCGATTGAATGTAGGTTCAAAAATTTAAAAAGAAATTCCCGCCTTATAACTACCAAGGCACGAATTTCTTTTACTCGTCGGTAAGTTTCAAAACATCTGCAAAGGACACAACAAATGGGGCGAGAGAATAGGAAAGCCGCTTACCTTTGTTACTCTAAATATCCTTTTACCTTCATATACTCAGCATTGAGAATCGCCGCACCAGCAGCTCCCCGGATAGTATTATGGCTTAAGACTAAAAACTTATAGTCAAGAATGGAGCATTTTCTGATCCGTCCGACCACACAAGCCATCCCTTTTCCCTCATCGCGATCAAAGCGGGGCTGAGGCCGATCATTTTCTTCCCTGACCACAATTGGCTGAGAAGGCGCAAAAGGAAGATCAAGCCCCGTGAGAGGGTTGTAAGTCCTAAGGGTTGCGATCAACTCCTCGCGGGATGGTTTTGCTTTCATTTCGACGCTGACAGTTTCCAGGTGGCCGTCTTTCACGTTAACCCGGTTGCAGCTTGCGCTGATGAGCATGTCTGCCACGACAAATCGGTTGTTTTTAACCGTACCCAAAATTTTTTGCGGCTCAGACTCCATCTTTTCTTCTTCACCGCCGATATAAGGGACCACATTGTCAAGAATATCCAGGGAAGCAACACCGGGATATCCGGCTCCACTTAAGGCCTGCATCGTGGTAACCACAATCTTTGTGACCCCATATTTTTTATGCAGGGGCGCAACTCCCATCACCAGGCCAATCGTTGAACAATTAGGGTTAGTAACAATAAAACCATTTGACCCAATTCTTTTTTTCTGCGCGGAAACTATTTCCAAATGATCGCCATTGATTTCTGGAATAAGAAGCGGAACATCATCATCCATCCGATGGTTTTTCGAATTACTGCTTACCACATATCCTGCGCGGGCAAATTTTTCTTCTACTGGTCCTGCCACGCTCGAATCGAGGGCAGAAAAGACAACCCGGCAGTCCAGGTCAGGGGTACATTCCTTCACTTCCATCCCTGTTACGTCTTGAGGAATAGGGGTTTCGAGCTTCCACCTTCCGACCATATTTTCATGATAAGTTTTACCCGCGCTCCTTTCAGAAGCTGCCAAAGCAGAAATTTCAAACCAAGGATGGTTTTCCAGGAGCTGGATAAACCTTTGTCCTACCATCCCCGTTGCTCCTAAAATCCCAACTTTTATTTTTTTCATCCTTTACCCCTTGCGACAAAATACTTATAAAATTTTTTGTTTTTCTAAAACCACCTTAAGCTTTTCTCTATTTTTAGGGTCCATCGTACACAGGGGAGACCGAAAAACCTCTTTAACCATTCCCTGCATCGCCAGAGCAGTTTTAATGGGAATAGGATTCGTCTCAATAAAAAGCGCTTTAACAAGAGGTAATAAGAGATAGTGGTATTCCCGAGCTTCGTCCCATTTCCTCTGCAAGGCGCGTTGAACCATATCTGAAACCTGCCGAGGAACAATATTGCTTGCTACGGAAATAACACCATCACCACCAAGAACCATAAGCGGTAACGTCAAGTTATCATCGCCACTTAACACCGTAAACCCTGCTGGCCGTCGGCTTAAAATATCCATCATCTGGGGGATACTCCCGGAAGCTTCTTTTACTCCAATAATATTTTTATGTGCTGCCATCCTCAAAAGGGTATCAGTGTCGATATTTACTCCTGTCCTTCCGGGGATGTTGTAAATAATCATCGGCAGATCAACTGCTTCGGCAATGGCAATAAAATGTTCATAAAGCCCTTTTTGAGTAGGCTTATTATAATAAGGAGCCACTTGAAGGCTGGAGTGCGCGCCAGCTTTCAAAGCATGTCGAGTAAGAAGTATTGCCTCATCGGTGGAGTTGCTTCCCGTTCCCGCAATAACGGGGACTCGCCCCCGGGCCTCATCAATAACAATGTCAATCACCAGGTTGTGTTCTTCATAATCGAGCGTTGGACTTTCTCCCGTCGTTCCGCAAGGAACGATACCGGAGATACTATTTCCGATCTGAAAGTTTACTAATTTTCTTAACGCCTTTTCATCAATCTTCCCCTTTTCGTCAAAAGGGGTTACGATAGCGGTTATGGCTCCTTGGAGCATCATTTCTTCCTCCTTTGAAAAATTTCTCTTTAATATCATCAGAGAAAATTCTTTTCAACAAAAAATGATTAATTTCGTCTTTTTTAAAGAAAAAAGTTTTTAGGGAATAACTGAGGTCTCCGCTGGCTTTACTATGAGCAGGGTATATTTAGTAAGGTCTAAATATTTTTTTGCCGCTCTTTGCACATCTTTTACAGAAACCTTGAGTATTTTATCAAGGTACGTCTTAGAGTAATCACTTCCCAGGCCATAGCGTTCGTTAAATCCCATCTCTGCAGCTATAGACGCATTGGTCTGATGTTCGATGCTAAAATTTCCCACCAAATAGTTTTGGGCTCGTTCTAATTCTTTCGAGCTAACTTTTTCCTCGGTAATCTTTTGGATTTCTTTTTTTATTCCTTCAATGGCTTTTTCCACCTTGGAAGGTTCACAGCCAATATAAAAAGCAATATATCCTGGGTCGATCCCCTCCCAAGCAAAGGATGTTACCACATAGGCCAAGCTTTGCTTATCACGAAGCTCGTTAAAAAGCCTGCCTCCCTGACCGGCAAGAATTGTGTTTAACACATCCAAGGAATACTTATCAGGATTTTTTATATCTACCCCGGAAAATCCCAACATCACCTGGGCTTGGGCTTTTTTCCCTTGTTTTATTTCTTTTTGGCGAATAACAGCAGACTGTGATCCTTGAAATACTGTTGGGTAGGCGCAAGGCAGACCTGAAAATCCATGGAAGAGAGCCTCGACCATTTTCTTGGCTCTATCTGCCTTCACATCTCCCACAATAGTGATAACCAGGTTTTTGGATCGCGCTAAACTACCATAGTATTCCTCCAACTCCTGGGAGGTCAGTTTGCTTACAACGTCCTTCGTTCCCAAAGCATCCATCCCATAGGGATGGTTTTCAAAAAAGAAAGCATCAAAATTTTTGCGGATAAAAGGAAAAGGCTGATCTTTCTCCTGCTCGATGGCTGCTATGATATCTGCTCGTTTCTTCGCTAACTCTTCATCCGGGAAAGAAGGGTTGCTAAGAACATCAGAAAATAACTCTAATCCCTGCTCAAAAAACTGACTGAGGATTGTGCAGGATACTCCAAAGCTGTTCCGCCCTGAAAATCCGTTCACCCCTCCGGCCATTGATTCAATTTCCTTCGCGATGTCGAGTGCTGAACGCTTCTTCGTCCCCTTAGTAAGCATTTCAGCAATAAAATTGTTAATTCCATTGTTATCTTTTTTTTCAAAACGAACGCCGCCCAAAAAAACTGCCTGCATTGAAACTATGGGTAAATTCCGATTTTCCCGAACAACCAAGGTTATCCCGTTGGGCAAGATAAATTTTTGGGTTACCGGATAAGGGGTGGTCGAAGCCAATACGGATGGCTTTCCCCGCTGAGGAATTGATTCCCTAATCCCCTCGTATGTTATAGGAGAAGTCTCCTTTTCCGGAACAAGCAGTCCAATGGTTGCATTTTGGGGAGTAAGATACTTCTGCGCTACTTTAATAATATCCTGAGTAGTTACCTGATTTACCCGTTCCACATATGTTTGTTCAAAGGCCACATCTCCCACAACAGTTTCGAAATAACCGAGCTGGCGCCCTTCACCCTGAATGGTTTGTTGACTATAGAGAAAATCGCTTGTTAGTTTGAGCTTGGCCTTTTGAATTTCTTCTGAAGACGGTGGTTCATCTTGAATCCGGTAAAGCTCTTGAAAAATTTTTGTTAAGGCGGACTTAGCATTATCCGCCTCCAACAGGCATCCGATCATCATGACCCCGGGATCCCTGGGAGTATATGAAGAAGCATTAATAGAATGCACCAACTCTGCTTCCGCCTTTACCTTTTGGTACAGGCGGGACGATTCACCATCCCCCAGGATGGACGCCACCAGATCCAGCGGATAAAGATCCTTATGGCTAACCGCTGGGATATGAAACGCCATTTCAAGATAAGTTTTTTGAACATCTTCCTGTAAAATGACGCTCCGCATTTCTCCTTGCGGTGGCTCGGCAGGCCTGTTTGGATTTCCCGTCATATGAGAAGTAAAATCCAAAAAGGCTTTTTTTATGGACGCCAACGCCTCGTCAGATTTAAAATCTCCGGTTACCACGAGAGACATGTTATCCGGGGTATACCAGGTACGAAAATATTCCATTACCTTTGCCCGATCAAAACTTTGCACCGTTTTTTCAAAACCGATGATCGGCCGTTGGTAAGGATGAACCGTATAGGCAGCGGAGAAAAGTGCTTCATCGAGCTTGGTCGAGGGCTGATCACTCCTCATTCTGATCTCTTCCAGCACAACCTCTTTCTCTCTTTTAAGTTCTTCGGGATCAAAGGAGGAGTTTTGAATCGCATCTGCCATAATATCCAAGCCGGAAGAAAAATATCGGCTCGGGATCACCAGATAAAAAACTGTCTCATCATAAGAAGTAAAAGCGTTAATATCCCCTCCGGCCGTCTCGACCTCCCGAGCGATCTCGCCTACTTTCCTTTTCGCAGTGCCTTTAAAAAGCATATGTTCAATAAGATGTGTTATGCCCGCCTCTTTATCCTGTTCATCCGCGCTGCCGACTTTAATCCACATTTGAAATGAGACAAGGGGAGAAGAATGGTTCTCTTTTAAAATTACGGTTAAGCCATTATCCAACGTATGTTTCTGGATCGGGGAATTTCCCCAGCTCGGTATTACCCACAACATGCTTACCCATAAGGTTAAACAAAGAATTATCCTTTTTTTAACCGAGGGAAAAAACAACCTGTTTTGCATTGTGTGCCTCTGTTTTAAAATAATGATAAATTGACGATTTTTCAGATAGACTCTTTAACAATAAAGAAGGTTCTAAAAAAAGAAGAAGAGTATGGATAAAATGGGGAACAAAAATTCATTTCTGTTTCTCAGAATGAGCAATTTTGTCCAAAATCCCATTAATAAAAGAAGCGGATTTTTCAGTGCCAAATTTTTTTCCCAATTCAATGGCTTCGTTTATGCTCACTTTAGAAGGAATATCATTACACCAGAGGATTTCATAAATTCCCATTCGCAAAATATTTCGATCTACTGATGAGAGCCGATCCAAAGCCCAATGCTCTGAATAATCCTTTAAAAGCTGGTCTATTTTCCCCTGGTATTGTCCGACTCCTTGGACCAAACGGTTGGCAAAGTCATCTACTGTTTTGTGGGAGGCAAGGTGGGTAAAGGACAAAGGAACAACTTCCTTTTCCCGCTGCTTGGTAAATTCCATTTGGTAGAGAATCTGCAAGGCAAGTTCTCGGGATTTTCTTCGACTTGTCGCCAATGTGTAATCTTTAGATTTGACGGCTTCGTAAAAAGTCCATCTGCGGCGTTGCGCTGCATCCTCAGTCATTGCGGCGTACAGGTAAGTACGCCTCATTCCGTCGGTTTTGCGCGCCTTGCATCTGAAGCTTTTTACTGTGTCGTCTGATTGTTGACTTTTTACGGCTTCATCAGATTTAAAGGAGCTCAAAAACAGAGAACGTTAATGAAAAGCAAAAAATTACGTGAGGGATCAACCTAACTCCGCAACACAAACGTAATTCTTATTGCTAACCCCAATGAGATATTTAAGAAACATTTTTAAAGAGGTTTACTATTTCTACGGCCGCATTAGCGGCGTCAAAGCCTTTGTTACCTGCTTTGGTGCCTGACCGTTCGATTGCTTGTTCAATATTTTCCGTAGTGAGCACTCCAAAAATAATTGGGGTGCCGGTATCCAGACCAACCGAGGCGATTCCCTTGGATACCTCGGCAGCAATATACTCAAAGTGCGGAGTATCACCCCGAATAATCACCCCAAGACATATAATTGCATCGTATTTTTTGGTAAGTGCTAACTTTTTCGCAGTGAGAGGTATTTCAAATGAGCCGGGGACCTTAAAAACATTAATATCAGCTTCGTTTGCTCCATGACGAAGAAGCGCATCAATCGCTCCCCCAACCAGTTTCTCTCCAATAAAGTCATTGAACCGGCTCACGATGATTCCAAATTTTAATCCTGAAGCATCCAGGTTTCCTTCAAATATTTTCGGCATGGGTATTCTCCTCTAAGCGTTAATGATATCTAACAAATGCCCCAACTTGTCCCTTTTTGTTTGAAGATAACGGAGATTATCTTCATTTGGGGGGATCACGATGGGGACTCGTTCCTCAATCGTGAGGCCAAAGCCTTGAAGTCCAACGATTTTCTTCGGGTTATTGGTCATGAGACGAAGCCGCCTGATTCCCAGATCTCTCAAAATCTGAGCTCCAACTCCGTAGTCCCGTAAGTCAGCTTTAAAACCCAAGGCTTCATTTGCTTCCACCGTATCATGTCCGCAATCCTGGAGAGCATACGCCTTACATTTATTTACCAGACCAATTCCCCTTCCTTCCTGTCGCATATATAAAATTACACCTTTTCCCTCCTGCTGTATCATTTTCATCGCCGTCTGAAGTTGAGGACCGCAATCACAGCGCCGGGAACCCAAAGCATCTCCGGTTAAACATTCAGAGTGAGCGCGGACTAAGACAGGCTCATCAGCACCCCATTCCCCTTTAACCAAGGCCAAATGGAAAAAGTTATCCAGTTCACTTGCGTAAACAATAGCCTTAAACTCTCCACCGTAATTGGTCGGCAAGTTCGTAGTAACAACCCGTTTTACTAAAGACTCCTTTTGGATTCGATAGGTGATAATGCTCGCCACTGTAACAATTTTTAGGTTATGTTCAGCGGCGACTTTTTCTAAATCCGGCATGCGAGCCATGCTTCCATCATCTTTCATAATCTCGCAGATAACCCCGGCTGATTTTAATCCCGCCAACCGGGCCAAATCTACGGAACCTTCAGTCTGTCCGGTTCTTTTCAATACTCCTCCCCGTTTTGCCTGTAAAGGAAAAATATGGCCAGGCCGAGCCAGATCATCAGGACGGGCATCATCCGCAATTGCTGTAAGAATCGTGGTAGCCCGGTCATGAGCTGAAATCCCGGTCGTAACCCCCCGCCGCGCATCAACAGAAACCGTAAACGCGGTCGTAAAAGGCGAGGTATTATTATCGACCATCATAGGGATATCAAGTTGTTTAAGCTTTTCTTCGGTCAAGGTAAGACAAATAAGGCCTCGGCCATGTTTCGCCATAAAATTGACGGCCTCTGGGGTGACCTTCTCCGCCGCCATGGTAAGGTCACCCTCGTTTTCCCGGTCTTCATCATCGCAAAGAATCACCATCTTCCCGAGTCTAATATCATTAAGCGCTTCTTCAACTGTACAAACTGGCATGTCAAAATTCCTTCCATTCTTCAAAATTCAAACAACAAAAAGTTGACAATTTAAATAGTTTACTATAACCATCAAAAAAATCAAGTAAATCCATGTTTATTCAAAAAATTATAATCAATTGAGGAAGATTCTCCATTTTCTTTGGAGATTAACCCCGACTCTTTCAAAAACTTTTCCACGTATTTTCCAATGAGATCAGTCTCAATATTGACCTCATCGCCAACTTTCCTTCTGACAATGGTGGTGATTTGAGCAGTATGGGGGATAATATTCACCGAAAAAGTATTACCCGTAACTTTGTTAATAGTGAGGCTTATTCCATCCAAACCCACCGAACCCTTTTCAATTAAATACGGCGAAATTCCTTTGGGCGCCTCGATCGAAATTGCAAGGGAATTTTCCTTTTTGTCGATAGATTTAATTGTCCCGACTCCATCTATGTGCCCGGTAACTAAGTGTCCCCCTAAACGATCAGAAATCCTCAAGGCCCGCTCGAGATTGACAAAATCTCCTCGTTTCCTTTTCTGCAGGGTAGTTCTTTCCAGGGTTTCCGGCGACACGTCAACCGTGAATTTTTGCTTATCTAATTTCACGACCGTAAGGCAAACCCCATCCACCGAGATGCTTGCCCCAATGTCTTGAGTATCTAAATCAAAATGAGAGGCAATCGTGAGTTGGAAAAAATTTTCCTTTTTCCCAATCTGAACAATTTCTCCTAAATCTTCAATCAATCCGGTAAACATTGTTTGTTTCCTTTTATGGAGTGAAACGGTTATCTGTTCCTATTGGTATTTTTTGGCATTTTTTTACATATCCCTCAATCATCACATCATCCCCAAACCTTTGGGTGGTGATGTTATGAAGCACAAGAGCATCTTTCACTTTGGCAATTCCTTTGCCGCCCACTATCAACGGGGCCTGTTTCCCGCCGATTATTTTGGGGGCATAAAAAAATAAAATTTTATCAACGATCCCTGACTGAAGCGCCGAGGTATTGATCTCACTTCCCCCTTCAATCAACACGCTGGTGATCTCCTCTTTACCCAGGGCCTCCATGAGCAGACGGAGGTCAACCCGGTCGTGAGAAGGAATTACCAAAACCCGTGCTCCTTTTTTCTCGATCAGCGCGCGCTTCTTCAGAGGGGCTTTCTGAGTAGTGGCAATAATGGTCAGAGCTTGGGAGTTGAGGTTTAAAACTTTAGCTCTGGGAGAAATGCTTAGGGTTGAATCAACGACTATGCGAATCGGGTCTTTTTTTTTCCGATTTTTTAAACGGCAGGTAAGTTGAGGGTCGTCTTTTTTCACTGTCCCAATCCCTACCAGCACTGCGTCAACCGCACTCCGTAACCGGTGAACATACTCACGGGATTTTTCATTCGTAATCCATTGTGAATCACCGGTCTCTGCCGCAACTCTCCCATCGAGACTGGCGGCTGCTTTCAGAATAACAAAGGGGCGCTTGGTAGTAATATATTTGATAAACACCTCATTCAGTTTGCGACATTCTTTTCCCAGAATTCCGGTCGCAACCTCAATTCCCGCTTCTTTTAGTCTTTTTATTCCCTTCCCACGCACTAAAGGGTTAGGATCCTTCATTCCCACAAATACTTTCATTATTTTTTTTTGGATAATAGCATCCACACACGGTGGAGTCCTCCCAAAATGGCTGCACGGCTCTAAGTTCAAATAAAGTTCCGCTCCTTGGGCTTTGTTGCCTGCTTCCGTGAGAGCATTTATTTCAGCATGAGGAGTTCCGGCTTGGCAATGGAATCCTCGGCCCACTATGGCGCCATTTTTAACGATCAAAGCCCCAACCAAAGGGTTTGGGCTGGTTTGGCCTTGTGCCTTTAAAGCCAGTTTAATGGCCAACCACATGTAATCTTCAGGAGTTTTTTTAAGGACAAGGTTTTGCAAGCGAGTAGATTGGTTAAGACTTTTTTTCTTTCTCACGGGTTCCGAGTAATTCCTTAACTTCACTCATAAAATCAGTGAGATCTTTAAAAGACCGGTACACCGAAGCAAAACGGACATACGCAACTTCGTCTAACGCATGTAATTCCTGCATAATTTTTTCGCCAATAACCGAGGAAGGCAGCTCTTTTTCTCCTTTTTCCTGGAGAAATTCCTCAATTCTTGAAACGGTAGCTTCCATATCCTCTGCGCTGATCGGTCTTTTCTGACAGGCTTTTTGAATCCCTCCCATAATCTTGTTCCGGTCAAACGGTTCTCGGCCCCCATCCTTTTTAATCACCATGGGCATAATCTCTTCGATCCGTTCGTGAGTAGTGAACCTCCGTTGACACGCAAGACACTCTCTGCGCCTGCGGATCACGCTTCCATCCTTACTCATCCGGGAGTCAATTACTTTGTTTTCCAAATGACGGCAAAAAGGACATTTCATGTCATAATCCTTTAAGAAAATTTTTGGTAATGAGGACCATAAAAAATTTAAATATCGAAAATTTTTAATGTTGTCAACAGGAAAGAAGTTAGGAAAAAAGTTGGACAACTTAAAGAAAATTTTTTATAAACCAGAAAAAAACTTTTTCCACCAACCCAGCTTGGAAAGAATATACAAAAAATCTTTAGATAAAAATAGTGATTCATGTCGGGTGCTTTGCGGGGCCGTTTTAAAAAACCAAAAAGGAACCCCCGTTAGAAGGACTTCACACGGGACATTCATCCCGCTTTCCCTGTTAGACATTTGATATCTAACAGGGAAAGTAAGGAATTTCTAATGGGGTAAACAAAACATTTTTTTGATAGCATTAAGCTCAAGCACGAAAAATGCTTGCATAAAATATTCCAATTTGAGATTTTACCTGTTGACTTTGTTTGCTTTATGTTATAATTTTTTTAAACAAAAATCCTGTCCTATAGTGATGAAAATTGTCGCAGTAATTCCTGCACGTTATCAGTCAACCCGTCTCCCAGGCAAACCTCTTGCCGAAATAGCCGGAGAGCCAATGATTCGGTGGGTGTATGAAAGAGCTCGAAAAGCTCAATTTATAGATGAAGTTTGGGTGGCAACGGATGACGAGCGGATACATAAGGTAATAAAAAATTTTGGCGGCAATGCCCGGATGACTTCATCCGAACACCGGTCCGGAACCGACCGGATCGCCGAAATAGCCCGGCACATGGATTGGGATTTGGTGATTAATGTCCAGGGGGATGAACCACTCATTGATCCGGACATGATTGATGAAGTAATTTTATGCTTTAAAGATAACCCTTCGGTTTATATGGGTACCTTGAAGCGACAAATAAAAACTACTGATGAAGTCTTAAACCCAAATGTGGTAAAGGTCGTTACCGATAACGAAGGATATGCCCTTTATTTTTCACGTTCTCCTCTTCCCTTTCTTCGAACCCTTTGGAATACTTTTCAAAAAATTGAGCACGTACCCTTATCTTTTCCTATCTTTAAACATATTGGATTATATGGTTATACGAAAGATTTTCTCCTCCACTTTGCGAGCTTGACGCCAACCCCGTTAGAAAAAATCGAACATTTAGAACAACTGCGAGCCTTAGAACATGGCTATAAAATAAAAGTTGGGATAACCGAAAACGATTCACTCGGGGTCGATCACCCTGATGATCTGCAACGAGTTAGAACCCTGGTTAAACAGCAGGGGTTATCCTTTAATGCTCCATAGGAGACAGAGGTGATTAAGCCCAAATATATTTTTATTACTGGTGGAGTTCTCTCATCGCTTGGTAAGGGAGTAGCAGCTGCTTCGATCGGCGCCCTTTTGGAAGCGCGGGGACTTACGGTTACTTTTTTGAAACTTGACCCCTATATCAATGTTGACCCGGGAACCATGAGCCCCTTTCAGCATGGCGAAGTTTTTGTAACTGATGATGGTGCTGAAACTGATTTGGATTTAGGCCACTATGAACGATACACCTCAACTCGGATGGGGAAAAAAAATAACTTTACCACCGGCCAAATTTACGATGCGGTAATCAATAAAGAAAGAAGAGGGGAGTATTTAGGGGGTACCGTCCAGGTTATCCCCCATGTTACTGATGAAATTAAACAAAAGATCAGGGCAGTAGGTGGAGGAGCTGATATTGCTATTGTTGAGATCGGTGGCACGGTGGGCGATATTGAATCTCTCCCTTTCCTTGAAGCAATACGACAGCTTAAAACCGATCTTGGAAAAGAAAATGTCTTGTATGTGCACCTCACCCTCGTCCCTTATATCGGGACTGCCGGACAACTTAAAACCAAACCCACTCAGCATAGTGTGAAAGAGCTCCTGGAGATCGGGATTCAGCCCGATATTCTTATATGCCGAACCGACCGATTACTTCCGGATGATGTTAAGTCAAAAATTGCCCTTTTCTGCAACATTGATAAAAGCGCGGTAATAACAGCATTAGATGTGGGACACATCTATGAAGTGCCTTTAGTCTTCCATCAGGAAGGGATTGACGAAAAGATTGTTGAATTCCTCAATATCTGGACTGGTACGCCCAACTTGAGCACGTGGGAAGAAATTGTAAGAAGAATTAATCATCCTGAGTCATCAACCACCATCGCGGTAATAGGAAAATATGTCAATTTAATTGACTCATATAAAAGTCTCAATGAAGCTCTCCTCCATGGCGGTATTGCCAATAACTGCCGGGTTAACCTTAAATTCGTCGACTCGGAAGAGATTGAAAAAAAGGGAGCAAAAAATTTTCTTTCTGGTGTGCAAGGTATTCTTGTACCCGGGGGGTTTGGGAACCGGGGAATTGAGGGAAAAATTGAAGCTATCCGACATGCCCGGGAAAATAAAATACCTTTTTTTGGAATCTGTCTCGGAATGCAGCTTGCGGTGATTGAATTTTCCCGGACCGTCTGTGGCTTAAAAGAAGCCCATAGCGCGGAATTTGTTCCGGATACCCCGTATCCGGTCATTTTTCTTTTGAAAGAATGGATTGATTATAAAAATAATGTAGTGCAAAAACGGGATGAAACTTCCTATTTGGGCGGGACCATGCGCCTCGGTGAATATCCTTGCAAAGTTCAAAAAGAAACCTTCACCTACCAAGCCTATCAAAAAGAACTCATTCATGAGCGCCACCGACATCGGTATGAATTTAACCAAAAGTATCAAGAAATCTTAGTTAGTAATGGTCTTAAAATTGGGGGAACTTCACCAGATGGAAAGTTGGTGGAAATAATCGAGATCTCTGACCACCCCTGGTTTTTGGGATGCCAGTTCCATCCGGAATTTAAATCCAGGCCAAAAAACCCCCATCCATTGTTTCGAGAATTTATTCGTGCAGCTTTAGGGTATAAATCATGACTGGCGAAGTAACCATAAGCAACTATATTAAAATCGGAGGAGGGAATCCTCTCGTATTAATTGCCGGCCCCTGTGTAATCGAAACCGAAAAGAAAACCCTATGGCTCGCTCAGGAGCTTAAGACAATTACCGAAAAACTGAAGATCCCCTTCATCTTTAAATCTTCTTATGATAAGGCTAACCGAACCTCGATCAATTCTTACCGGGGTCCAGGGTTAAAGGAGGGGTTGAGAATCTTGGCAAAGGTGAAAAAAAATTTGGGGGTATCTATCCTTTCGGATGTGCATCAACTCTCAGAAATCAACCAAGCAGAAAAAGTTTTGGATGTTATCCAAATCCCGGCCTTTTTATGCCGTCAAACTGACCTTATCGTTAAGGCTGCGCGTACCGGGAAGCCCATTAATATAAAAAAAGGGCAATTCCTTTCCCCCTATGAAATCAAGCCGATCACCAAAAAGATAACCACCTGTAATAATCACCATATCCTTTTAACCGAACGAGGGACATCTTTTGGTTATAACAACTTAGTCGTTGATATGCGATCATTGGTAATCATGCGAAGATTCGGGTTCCCTATAATCTTTGATGCCACCCACAGCGTCCAACTTCCCGGAGGAGAAGGGACTGCTTCCGGTGGGGAACGGGAATTTATCCCTTATCTGACAATGGCTGCAACCGCAGTAGGTGTAGACGGACTATACTTAGAGGTCCATGATAATCCCGAAGAAGCTCTTTGTGATGGCCCGAATTCCTTAAAGATTTCTGAGCTTGCTCCTTTACTTAAGAAAATAAAAAAAATATCCACCATCAGTGAAAAAAGGTAAAATATGATCTTGGAAACTGCTAAGCGGGTTTTAAAAATTGAAGCTGAGTCAATTTTAAACCTTATTGATAAAATTAACGACAATTTTGTTCGTGCCGTTGACCTTATTTCCTCATGCAAAGGTAAAGTGGTCCTGATCGGGATTGGAAAATCCGGGTTCATCAGCAAAAAAATTGCCTCTACCTTAGCGAGCACCGGAACTCCGGCTTTTTTCCTCCACCCGGCTGAGGGTGTCCACGGTGATCTGGGGATGCTTTCTTCCAAGGATGTGGTAATCGTTATTTCCAATAGCGGCGAAACTGATGAAGTCCTTCAATTGTTCCCGCTCCTTAAGCACCTGAACTTAAAAATAATTGTCTTTACCGGTAATGCAAATTCAACCTTAGCCTCGCGGGGGGATATCATCATCAATACCAGTGTCAAGGAAGAAGCGTGCCCCTGGGGTTTCGTTCCCACCTCTTCTACCACTGCCGCCTTAGCTATGGGAGATGCCTTGGCGATCGCCGTCCTGAAAAAAAAGGGGTTCAAACAAGAAGATTTTGCCATCTTTCATCCCGGAGGAACGTTAGGGAAAAGGCTCCTCTTAAAGGTTACGGATCTTATGCACCGCGAAAATGCTGTTCCTTTGGTACGAGAAAATACCATTATGAAAGATGCCTTATTAGAAATGACTTCCAAGCGCCTCGGGGTAACGGGAGTGGTGAATAAAAGTGAAATTTTGGTTGGCGTAATTACCGACGGAGACCTGCGCCGAGCTTTGGCAAAACATAGCGATTTACTCAACAAAAAAGCCTTAGAAATCATGACCACCAACCCGAAATGGATCTCCCAGGACGCACTGGCTGTCATTGCCCTCGAAATGATGGAAGAGTATGCCATTACCGCCCTTTTTGTCTATAAAGGAAAAAAACCAAACCGTGTGGTTGGGGTTATCCATTTGCACGATTTGATCAAAGCAGGAATTGTTTAGGATGATAGAAAAAGCCAAAAAAATCCGACTGTTGATTTTAGACGTTGATGGAGTTTTGACCGATGGAACAATGATTTATTCCGATAAAGGAGGAGAATCAAAATCATTCAATGTCAAGGACGGGCTGGGAATAAAGATGTTAATCCAAGGGGGGATAAAAGTGGCAATCATTTCCGGTCGGAAGTCACGGGCAGTAGAATATCGAGCTAACGATTTGGGTATCCAGGAGGTTTACCAGGGAATAAAAGACAAGGTGGCTGTATTTGATGAAATTTTAAAAAAGAATAAAATAAATCCTGAGGAAATAGGTTTTATGGGAGATGACCTGATTGACTTACCCCTTTTATATCGTGTAGGGTTTGCCATTGGGGTTTCCGATGCAGTGAAAGAAGTTAAAAAAGCTGTTGATTATGTAACCAGACTCCCGGGAGGAAAGGGAGCGGTTCGAGAAGTATGTGAGTTACTATTAACATCACAGAAAAAGTGGAAAAGATGTGTCGAACAATTACAATAGCCCCACACGCTTTTTTCTTTAGGGTTTGATAACGTGAAATTCATACCAAACAAAATCGCTTTTAAAAGGGCAAAACGTTTCTTGGCCGGAATAGGGATAGCTTCTTTTTTGGGGATAATAATAGTCTTAACCCTAACGTTATCGGAAAAAGAAACCCCCAAACCTCCGCCCGTGCCTGAAAACCCTCAAGGGGCTGATATCATCATTAATAATTTTGAATATACTTCAACCAATGCGCAAGGGGTTAAGGAGTGGAAGCTTAAGTCCGATACTGCCAGCTATTTTCAGGGCAATAAGATGGTGGGCTTCAAAAAAGTAAACGCCACCTTTTATTCTAAGGAAGGCCGAAACTTTACCGTGAGGGCAGATAAAGGCACTTTGAATACCGAAGCCAAAGACTTCGAGTTATCAGGCAATGTAATGGGCACTTCAAGTGATGGCTATACATTCCGAACTGAGACGTTAACCTACACGGCTGATAAAAACCAAGCCCGTACTAACAAGAAAGTTTATTTGGAAAGCCCTCAGTTTAAGCTGGAAGGAACAGGAATGGTTCTGGACGTAAAAGAACAAAAACTATTTCTGGTAAAGAATGTGACAGCTCAGGCAATAAAAGCGAAATAAGAACGATTTTTGACAATCCATAACCTTTAAGTATGGAAAATATTATGATTAGTTACAAAAATACCGATAAATATTTGCAAGGATTTCTTTCTGGAAAAACGGTTTTTTGTGTTTTTTTGGTCTTACTCCTTCTGTTGTGGGTTGGAGATAAAAACACTCTCTGTGGCAAAAGCGCTGTCCAGGTCGGAATCCTTCCCTTTCAAATTTTTAGTGGGGAGAAAGTGGAGTATCTCAACGAGGTCATTGCCGCTAATTTATCCCAGCAATTAAAAACAAAAGAGGAATTTGCCATCATTAATCAAGAAGAGATTAATAACGTATCCAGAAAAAAAGCAGGTTCGGGAGCTTTCTCCCTTCAAGAACTAAGTCTTATCGCAGAGAGAACGGGGGCTCAGTTTCTCATTTATGGCAGCCTAACCAAAATCGAAGATAATTTAAGTATCGATGCCCGAGTATTTACTACTTTGGAGTCCTCGCCCCCGTATAAAGATTTTGTGGAAGGAAAGGATTTGGACCTCTTACTGAAAAATTTGGGAGATAAAATTTCTCATCATGTCTCAAAAGTAGTGCTTGCATCTCCGCCTCCGGTGATAATCGCAGAAGCATCTGATAAACCAGCGCCATCCGCTCCTGCCACCGGATCAGAAATTGCGGAGGAGAAATTGCCGGCTCCTTCCGCTGTAGAGGAGTCTTCTGTGGCGGAAACCAAATCTCCCGCTCCAAAAGAAGAACCTGCAACAACGCAAGCGCGTGCAGCAGAGCAGCCTCAGCTTTCTGAAACAACGACTGATTCAGATGCCGAAGCTTCTTCCAAACACGCCAAAAAAGCCTCTGATGATAAGACGCAACTTTCTAAACCGAAAGCCTTCAGCTCATCAGACCAACCCGTTAATATTACGTCTGACCGAATGGTGGCGGATAACCGGAATCGGACGGTAAATTTCCTGGGTAATGTGGTAGCCAAGCGGGAAGATATGATTATTTTTTCTGATCAACTTTCTGCGGTTTATACTGAACAAAGCAAGATCGAAAAGATCGTCGCCCGGGGCAATGTAAAAATTAATCAAACTGATCGAACTGCCACCTGTCAAGAGGCAACCTTTTTTCAATTGCGCCAACAGGTTGTCATGACCGGAAAACCCAAAGTCTGGCAAGGTAAAAACATCCTCACCGGAGATAAAATCATTATTTTTGTCAAAGAAGACCGGGTTGAAGTTGAATCCGACAAGCAAGAAGGCGGAAAACAAGGCCGGGTAAACGCAATAATATATCCGGGAGGAAAAGGATTTAAACAATAACCGAGTAAACCCCGTTAGAAAGTAGAAGACTTCTAACGGGAAGTCACATCTGGGACTTAAACCTCATGTGAGCCAAAAAGGGAAAACAATACCATCATCTCCGCTGCAAGCAGCAGGCGTTTTAACGGGGTAAAAATTCATGGAAATTATTTCAGAAGGCTTAACCAAATTTTACGGAAAACGAAAAGTAGTTAATGAGGTAAACCTCAACGTTAAAGCTGGTGAGGTCGTGGGACTTCTCGGCCCAAATGGAGCAGGAAAAACCACTACGTTTTATATGATCGTAGGCCTTATTAAACCTAATCAAGGAAAGGTCATGCTCAATAATGAAGAAATTACTGATTTCCCCATGTATCTGCGGGCACGCAAGGGAATTAGTTATCTTCCCCAAGAACCTTCGGTTTTCAGGAAGCTCACGGTAGAAGAAAATATTATGGCCATACTTGAGACCCTCGATATAAGTCAAGAAGAACGAGAGCTTCGTTTAAATAAACTCCTTAACGATCTGAATCTTCAAGCTTTGGCAAAAAACAAAGCCTATTCTCTATCCGGAGGAGAACGCCGCCGGGTAGAAATTAGCCGGGCTTTAGTTACCTCACCCTCTTTTCTTCTTTTAGATGAGCCTTTCACCGGTATTGATCCTATTGCGGTTGGAGAAATTCAAGAGATTATTCGCGGCCTAAAGGGAAAAAATATGGGTATCCTTATCTCTGACCATAACTACCAAGAAACCCTGCTCATTTGTGACCGGTCATATATTCTTTACAAGGGTCGAATTGTCGAAGAAGGTAATTCGGAAACAATCTATCGAAGCAAAAAAGCGCGTGAAGCCTATTTGGGAGAAAAGTCCTTACTGGGAATCGGTGAGGCAAAGGCCGAGTTGAAAAAGTTAAGAGATGAATTATCATAAAATGTGTTGATATGGCGCTGGAAATCAAACAAACTTTAAAACTTACCCAACAGCTGGTAATGACCCCTCAGCTCCAGCAGGCCATTAAACTCCTCCAGCTTTCCCGAATAGAACTATTAGATCTCATCCGCCAAGAAATGAAAGAAAACCCCATCTTGGAAGAAGCCCAGGAAAACACCGCGGAGAAAACTGATAAAGAAACCCAAATTACTGAAGAAATAAGCGCCTCCGGAGAAGAAAGAGCAGGCTTTATCAAAGACTCCAAAGAAGCTGATTTTGACTGGCGGAATTATCTTTATCACGACGCTAAAACCCCATGGGAACATTCCTTCTCTGATCGAGAAGAAAATGATGATGAATCTGTTTCATTTTTTGAAAGGAGTCCGGAGAAGAAAGGCAGCCTCCAAGATCATCTTTTCGAACAGCTTGTTTTCTCGTCCTTAACCTTGGAAGAAAAAAAACTGGCGCACTTCATCATCGGCAACCTTGATACCAATGGATATTTAACCGCTACCTTAGAAGAGCTGGCCTTATTATCCGGCACCACAATAATTACAATTGAAACCATTTTGAAGGAGGTTCAAAAATTCGATCCCCCGGGAGTGGCAGCACGAAATTTAAAAGAATGTCTTCTTCTTCAAGTTGCTGATATTAAAGAAAAAGATAGAACTTTTATCGAAAAACTCCTTGACCGCCACATGAACACCTTGGGCGCCAAAAAATATGATGTTATCGCAAAGGACCTCCAGGTTCGCCGGGAAGATGTAATCAGGGCAGTCAAAATCATTTATTCTTTGGAACCAAAGCCTGGACGAGCTTTCGATACCGAAGAGCCCAAATATATTACCCCTGATCTTTATGTTTATAAAATCGGAGAAGAATTTGTTGTGGTGCTTAATGAGGATGGGTTGCCTCGACTCCATATTAACGCTTTTTACCGGCAAATCCTCGGTAATAACAACCGCGTCGCCGAGGATTCTAAAGAATATATTCAGAATAAACTACGATCAGCGGTATGGCTGATAAAAAGTATTTATCACCGTCAAAATACCTTGCGAAATGTCATGTATAGTATTATTAAGTTTCAAAAAGATTTTTTTAACAAGGGGATCGACTGTTTAAAGCCGCTCGTTTTAAGGGATGTGGCGGAAGACATCAACATGCATGAATCAACCATAAGTCGGGCCACCAATAATAAATATGTTCATACCTCGCATGGAATGTTTGAGTTAAAATTCTTTTTTAATAGTAGTATAAACTCTCTGGATGGTGATCACTTTGCTTCAAAAAGCGTTAAGGATATGATCAGAAAAATCATCGCCATAGAAAATACAAGCTCTCCTTATAGTGATCAGGAAATTGTGGAAATTTTAAAGGGTAAAAACATTAATATCGCTCGGCGAACGGTAACCAAATACCGTGAAATGATGTCCATCCTCCCCTCTCATATAAGGAAAAAAGCATTTTAAAACAAAAAATAACTATGGTAGGCAATGATGACGTTATTTGTTTAAAACTAATTAATGTTGAGGTATAAAAAGCTATGGAAATTTCTGTGACACTCAGACATGTAGAACCAAATGACGACCTAAAAAGATATGCGGAAGAAAAAATCTCCCGGATTAAGAAGTTTTTTGATCGGGGGGTAAAAGCCGAGGCAGTGCTTGCAGTAGAAAAAAGAAGGTTTATTGCGGAGGTGAATATCATTGCCGATGGAATTAAGCTCAACAGCAAAGAAACTTCTAACGAAAACCTCTTCAGTGCTATTGACCTTGTCATGGATAAACTGCTGAACCAAGCGAGCCGCTACAAATCAAAGCTTAAAAAGAAAAAAGGAACTCCGGAATTTACTATCCAACACAATATTATCTCCCTCGAAAACAGGAGCGAAACTCAAAGTCATAAAGTAATCCACACCGAACACTATTTCGTAAAGCCCATGACAGTAGAAGAAGCGGTTATGCAACTTGACGTGATAAAAAAAGATTTTTTGGTTTTTACTAATGCCCAATCACATCGAGTCAACGTTTTATACCAACGCCGCGATGGAAATTACGGATTAATTGAAACCGAAAGTTTGAGTGAATAAAAAACGACCTTATTTGTTCCGAGAGGATTTATCATGAAAATTACCGAATTAATGAATAAAGACCTTATTATTCCCATGCTTGTCGCCAAAACAAAAAAAGAAGCATTAAAAGAATTGGCGGATTGTGTAGTAAAAAAAGAGTCGAGTGTTGACAGCATCGAACTCCTCCGAGTGCTTTTAGAAAGAGAAGAACTCGGCTCAACCGGGATCGGAGATGGGATCGCCATTCCCCACGGAAAAATTAAAAAAATAGAAAATTTGATCGTTTCTTTTGGCCGAAGCCTTGACGGCGTGGATTTTCAATCCATGGATGGAAAACCAACGCACATTATTTTCCTTCTTATTGCTCCAGAAAATTCGGCTGGTATCCATTTAAAAGCTTTAGCACGAATTTCGCGGTTATTGAAAGACAGCGCCTTTCGAAGAAATATTATGGGAGCCACCACGTCCCAGGAAATTTATGATATCATCGCCCAGGAAGATGAAAAATATTAAGGTTACCGATTGCTGCTCACATAAAGCAAAAGAAAAATTTCACGGGGTTGATCTTCGGACGATCAGCCCTTTTTTGTGCACGTTGTGAATACGGTGATACCAAGTTGCATTCAAAAGCAGATTGAGTCAGGGACGATCAAAACGTGAAAAGTGAGACGTGAAGTGTGAAGTGTTTTAACACCTTACGTTTAACTTTTTACGATTTACGAAAACTGACGAGGAGACAACAAAGATATGCACATGAAGGCGAGTTGGTATGAGAATTTAAAAACTGGGTTTGCAAAAATAGTATGGCGTCAAAATATATCAGAATCGTTATCGTTACCGGTCTTTCCGGCTCAGGCAAGACCACGGTTTTAAAAGCTTTAGAAGACCTTGGCTTTTACTGTGTGGATAACCTGCCCCCCATCCTTTTCCCACGGTTTATAGAATTATGTGAAGGTTTTACGTGGGAAAAAATTAATAAAATCGGCCTTGGGATGGATATCCGCGAAGGAGAATTCCTTAACGAATATCCCCGAATCTTTAAAGAGCTTCGTTTACACGGTTATACACCTGAGGTTATTTTCTTAGAAGCATCCGATGCGGCTTTAGTTCGCCGTTTTAGCGAGACCAGACGCCAGCACCCCCTTGACATCGAAGGCTCTATACCGGACAGGATAAAGCTGGAAAGAGATCGCTTATTAGAATTAAGGGAAACTGCTTCTCTCATTATTGACACCTCGGAGTACACGGTACATGACCTGCAAAAAAAGATCTTCGCGGTTTTTCAAGTGCTCCCAAGTAAATCGCGCCTAACTATCCATGTGGTTTCTTTTGGCTATCGGTTCGGCATTCCCTATGAGGCGGATATTGTGATTGATGTCCGTTTTATCCCCAATCCTTATTTCATAGACAAGCTTCGTCCGTTATCCGGAAACGATGAAAAAGTTAAAAATTTCGTCTTCGAAAAACAAGAGACAAAACTTTTTCTTAAAAAGTTTGAGGAGCTGTTAACCTTCCTGATCCCACTCTATGAGAAGGAGGGTAAATCAAACCTTACTATCGCTATTGGTTGCACCGGCGGGCGTCACCGTTCCGTCAGTATTGTTAACCTATTAAAAACCTTTTTTGATGAGAATGTTTACTCAATCCATATCCGTCATCGAGATGTGGATAAAGTTTAAAAGAAAGGGGTGCCAAAAATGATTGGAATAGTTATTGTTGCCCATTTTGGTTTAGCGGAAAAATTTCTTGAAGCAGCGGAAAAAATTGTCAGGAAAAAACCAAAAAATACGGTAACCGTTTCGATTGACCTTGAAAAAAATGTAAATGAATTCAAACAGGAAATCATTAAGGCAATCAAGAAAGTTGATGAAAAAGAAGGTGTTGTGATTTTTACCGACATGTTTGGTGGAACACCGTGTAATATGAGTCTGGCGTTTCTCAAGGAAGGAAAAGTAGAAGTCCTAACCGGCCTTAACCTTCCCATGCTTATCGAAGTTTTGGATATTCAGACCAACGGAAGGTCTTTGAACGATTTAGCCCAATACATCCAAACAGTGGGACAAAAAAATATTTGTCTTGCCAGTGAAATACTTAATAAAAAATCAAGTAATACAAAAAATTGATTCAAACCAGTTCCTCATCAAATCTATGAAGGATATAACAACTAAAATCGTTTTCAATCAAGAGGTAGGTCCGGCTTGTTATCGCATGGTTTTGTCTGCTCCTTCAGATAATTTTATTATTAAGCCAGGACAGTTTATTATGCTCAGGCTGGGGATTAGTTATGATCCCCTTCTGCGCCGACCTTTTGCTGCTTATCAGTTTAAAACTTCCGAAGGAACTTTTTTAGAAATCATTTATCAAGCGGTGGGGTACGGTACCCACATTATGTCCCACATGCTCCCTGGTACTGAATTGACGTTATTGGGGCCATTAGGAAAAGGATTTGAGTTTTCGGACACGCTGAGCACTACCTTGATTGTGGCTGGAGGGATGGGTATTGTCCCTCTTCGGGGACTGATTTACTGTTTGGGAGAATCGGGTATAAAAAATATCCAGATTTTCGTGGGAGCAAAGTCTACGTCGCAACTCCTTTTTCTAACGGAATTCCAGAGAATGGATATCCCCGTGCATTGTGCAACTGAAGACGGAAGTAGTGGATATCATGGTTTGGTAACTGAGCTTTTCCACCGATTTTTAGATAACCATGCTTTTAAGGCTGATAATGATACGATGTGTTTTGCTTGTGGTCCTCGTCTCATGTTAGCTAAGACGGCACGCCTAAGCTTTAACTACCACTTACCCTGTCAGGTCTCTTTAGAGTCTCGGATGGCCTGCGGCCTTGGAGTCTGTCTTGGCTGTGCGGTTGAACTGAAGCAACAAACTCACCACGATCGGGATCAAAAAAAATACGGACGGGTGTGCCTGGAGGGTCCGGTTTTTGATGCCAGGGAAATAGAATGGTAAACACAGAAGTCACCATTGGCGGCATATCTCTCAAAAATCCGGTTATTGCCGCTTCCGGAACGTTTGGATACGGCCTGGAGCTTTCCCCGTTGTTAGATTTAAATGAGCTGGGGGGTATAGTGGTTAAAGGATTATCCTTAAAACCTTATTCGGGGAATCCTCCCCCCCGCATCATGGAAACTACCGGAGGCATGCTTAATTCCATCGGATTGCAAAATATCGGAGTAAATTCTTTTATCAAAGAAAAGCTCCCGCTTTTGCGTAACTATGATGTGGCTGTCTTCGTTAATATCGTCGGGCACACTATCGAAGAGTATGTAAGGATAGCTCGACGTTTGTCTGAGACCGAGGGGATAGCGGGACTCGAAGTTAACATCTCTTGCCCCAACATTAAAAAAGGCGGAATGTCCTTCGGAAAAGAACCAAAACAGGCCGGCCTTCTAACAAAGCGGATTCGCAAGGCAACCTCCTTACCTCTTATGATAAAGCTTACTCCTCAGGCATCTGATATTGCCGACGTTGCCAAAAACGTTGAAGGAGAAGGAGCAGACAGCATATCCCTGGTGAATACTTTCCTGGGCATGGCAATTGATGTTGACACTGCCACTCCGTTACTTTCAACAGTAACCGGAGGACTTTCCGGTCCTGCAATTAAGCCTATTGCTCTGCGGATGGTGTGGGAGGTAGCTCAAAAAGTCTCAATACCGGTTGTGGGATTAGGTGGAATTGCTTCTTATCGTGATGCTCTCGAATTCATGATTGCCGGAGCACAGGCAGTTCAAGTGGGAACAGCTAATTTTATTAATCCCATTATCTGTAAAGAAATCATTCACGGGATTAAGAAGTATCTTGAGGCTAAACATATTGACGATATAAAACAACTTGTGGGAAGTTTAAACCTTGCTGGTCATGAAACGACATCCAACGAAAAGCATTAAGATAGGAAACATAAAGGTTGGCGGACGAGCGCCTATATCGGTCCAATCCATGACCAAAACCGACACCCGGGACGCAGCGGCGACGATCAGCCAGATCCAGGAACTGGAGGAAGCCGGCTGTGAGATAATACGGGTTGCGGTGCCGGATAAAAACGCTGCTCAACAATTAGAAAAAATAAAAAACCGTATTGCCATCCCCCTCATTGCCGATATTCACTTTAACTATAAGCTCGCGCTCATGGCCATCGATGCCGGGGTTGATGGTCTCCGGATAAACCCCGGTAATATCGGAGAAAAAAGAAAAGTTGCTGAAGTGGTAAAAAAGGCTTCTACCCGGTCAATCCCTATCCGCATCGGAGTGAATGCCGGGTCTTTGGAAAAAGACCTGTTAAAAAAATACGGTCACCCTACTCCCTCAGCGATAGTCGCAAGCGCCCTGCGCAATATTAAACTTCTGGAAAGTTTTGACTTTGATCGTATCAAAGTCTCCCTTAAGGCTTCTGACGTGCTTTCGACCGTAAAAGCATATCGCCTGATTGCCTCCAAAACTCATTACCCCTTGCATATTGGTATTACCGAAGCCGGTCCCTTGCTCAAGGGAGCGATTAAATCTTCATTGGGAATGGGTATTCTTTTGGCTGAAGGGATTGGCGATACCATCCGGGTCTCTCTAACCGCGCCTCCGATTGAGGAAGTGAAAGTCGGTTATGCTATTTTGCGGGCATTAAAACTACGACGTTTTGGTCCGGAGATCATCTCCTGCCCTACCTGTGGCCGCTGTGAGGTAAATATTGAAGGGATCGTTAAAGAGTTAGAAAACCGGATTTCACATCTGAAAAAATCCATCACCATCGCAGTCATGGGCTGCGTGGTCAATGGCCCGGGAGAAGCCCGGGAGGCGGATATTGGGATTGCAGCGGGAAAGAAATCGGGCGTGTTGTTTAAAAGAGGTAAGCCGGTTGGGAAAGTGGCAGCAGAAAGCCTGGTGGACCGCCTCATCAAGGAAATAAACAGCTATTGAGATAACACGATCACTGAATATGCATCGATTCCCTTTCCTTATGTTTGAGATTAAGTTGCCCGTAACGGCAGATAACATGTTAAAATGTAAAAGGATAAGGAGGACGAACTGATTGAGCAAGACAGGACAAATTCAGGCTCTTGTTCGGAATGGATTGTTTTATCTAACAGAACACGCTGATGATGAGGCGGGTATTGATGGTTTTGATATCTATGATGTTGAACATGGCATTTTGAAAGGCAAAATTCGTAAAACGTGGCCGAGAGAAGGTAAATATGAGATAATTAGTCCCAAATCAAGCGAATAAAAAATAGCATGAAAAAAATTTCAGTTAGAATCCCTACCACGTCATGATGGATATTAATTTTTTGTTTAGGTTGTCATTTTTTGAGCAAGTAATGAT
>Ga0068714_10000416_pt1 | contig 83964 bp, 74 predicted proteins | sample MTBNYHSulfiMetaG_FD_62988 | JGI IMG/M metagenome (GOLD analysis project Ga0068714, IMG submission 62988) | Enrichment culture microbial communities from rom New York Harbor, USA that are MTBE-degrading - MTBE-NYH (New York Harbor Sulfidogenic)... | ecosystem: Environmental > Aquatic > Marine >...
GCCTCGGGGCGAGAAGTTCAGCTGGAGCCAGAAATTCCGGTCGCTCACAAACATGGGCGACACGCTCCTCATTTTTGTCATCGTGATGGGCGGGCTTTTCCTGGGGATCTTCACTCCGACGGAGGCCGCGGCGGTCGGGGCTTTTGCGGTGCTCGCGGTTTCGGTCATCCGCCGTCATTTGAGCTGGGCGGGCTTCGTCAAATCGCTTTACGAGACCCTGCGGACGAGCTGCATGGTCATGTTCCTGGTGACGGGGGCGGTGGTCTTCGGGAAGTTCCTCGCGGTCACCCGGATCCCTTACAACATCGCGAGCTGGGTGGGCGGCTTCGATCTGCCGCCGTTTCTCATCCTGGCGGCCATCGTGGCGGTCTACTTCGTCGGAGGATGCATCATGGACGCACTGGCGCTCGTGATGCTGACCATCCCGATCTTCTATCCTGTGCTGATCGATCTCGGCTACGATCCGATCTGGTTCGGGATCATCATCGTGCTCGTGACACAGATCGGCGTGATCACGCCGCCTGTCGGCATCAATGTCTACGTTGTTTACGGGGTGGCGCAGAGCGTCGTCGGGAAGATCAAACTCGAGTCGATCTTCAAGGGGACGATCCCGTTTCTCTTCGCGATTATTGCGGCCATCATCATCATGACCATTTTTCCGCAGATCATCATGATCCTGCCACAGCTGATGTATTGAGAGGCGGTTCGGCTTGCGCCGCCTTCACGGGGGATGCAGCTCAAGCGGCTCTTTGTCCAGTGGGTGCGAAGCTGCATGGGGTGCAAGCAAAGATGCTCCAGTGGACCAAGGTCGAGCAGACTTTTTGCGCGCAGCCTGATCGAGCGTTTTGAATCTTTGCCGCCCATTCACCGAGCGGCGGGCATCCGGCTTGAGATTGGGGCGCGGGATGCGGACTTGGTTGGAATGGTTTCCAAACACGCTTGTTTTGAAGAGAGATGCCGTCCGTCACGGCAACGGGGAAGGGGTTGGTCATGAACGGAAAATCTAGACTGGAGGGGAAAAGGATCCTCCTCGTGGATGATGAACCGGATGTGCTGGAGAGCCTGGCCGACCTCCTGCCGATGTGCGAGTTGAGCAAGGCGACCAGTTTCGAGGAGGCGCGGGATCTGCTCGAGTCGCAGCCGTTCGACATCGCCGTCTTGGACATCATGGGGGTCGCCGGATACGATCTTCTCGAACTCGCCAACCAGCGGGGCGTCACGGCGGTCATGCTGACGGCCCGGGCGATCAGCCCAGGCGACATCAAGAAGTCCTTCAAGGGCGGGGCGGCCTCTTACGTACCCAAGGACAAGATGCTCCATATCACGGAGTTTCTGGAAGACATCCTCGAGGCTAGGGAAAAGGGCCGGCATCCCTGGTCGCGCTGGTTCGAGAAGATGGGGGATTTCTGCGAAAAACGGTTCGGCAAGGACTGGCAGAAAGGCGACAAGGAATTCTGGGACAAGATGCCGTTTTATTGATGTTCAAGGGCCCGGTTTTTTTAGGGGTGTGCTCGGCCTCTCGGCGGACTTATCGAACTTGCCTCAGGCGCCCGGCGCGCGGAACCGGCCTTTTTCGATCCCGTGCTTCCGCATGCGATTCCAGACCGTCACCCGGCTGATGTTCAAGAGGCGGGCCGCGGCCGATTGATTGCCCCGGGAGGCCCGCAGGGCCTCGACGAGGGCTTCTTTCTCCGCCTGATCGAGTGAAAAGACAGGCGGCGCGGTGCCGCAGGCGCTTGATGAAAGTGTTCACGAGCAGCGGAATGTCCTCCTTTCGCTCGCGCAGGGGCGGGATGTGGATCGGGATGACATTGATCCGGAAGAAAAAGTCCTCGCGGAAAAGCTTCTCTGCCACGAGCTGACGCAAGTCTTTGTTGGTTGCGGTGATGATGCGGTCAACGGTCAAACACGGCGACATGAACGGCATCCTCTACTATCCATCGCGCAGTTGCGACGTCCACATGGGCGGGATGGATTTCCAGTTCCACGAATGCCACAAGACCCGGAACCACAAGATCGCGGGGCGATCCCTCTCTCTTCCCGTCTCGGAGGGAAGCCGGTTTTGCGAGGACTGCCACACCTCTCAGCCCCACCGGAGGCCGTTCAAGGAAGGCTCGGAACGGACTTCGCCTGGATGAAATCGCGCGGACGGGATGTATCGGATCTGGAAGGGAAGACGGATTTCATCGGCTTCAAGGCGCTGGGTTACCCTGGAGATCCTATCCTGCAAGGCGGGCGCTTTAAGAAACTGCCGCTCGGCACTGGTGAGGCATCTGAGCGATAGGTGAGAAAAAGAGGGTTAGATTGCCATGAACGGGCGCTGCCCACCGCTGCACAGCGGGAAGCAGCGCCCGGCAAAAGTCGAACCGGCAGCGGCACGCCGCCCTGAGAACACGAGAGATCCGCAATCCTCTGGCGGGCAGCCGCGGCGGTTTCCATCAAGCCGCCCGCGATCTCACGCCGGCGCAGGGCAGGCCCGCATCGTCTCTTTGATTTTGCGGTAGACGTCGGAGAAACGGATCAAGCCCACGATCTCATTGTCCTCTTTGACGAAGAGCGAGTCGTGCCGGCCGACGACGAACAGGTGAAATGCCGTGTCCATCGGGTCATCGGCCTTCACCATGTGGTCGGGGGTCGGAAGTTTGATGAAGTTTTCGATCTTGACCTCGTAGGCCTTCTTGCACAACTCCGACAGGGGTTTCACCCACAGGCGGAGTTCCTGCTTCATGCCTTCGAGCATCGTTTCGGTCAAACCGAAGCGGGGCATGTCCTTCAATCGATCGATCCTCTCGTAATTCGGCTCCAATCCCTGCACCACGTCCATGGGGGACATCTTCCCGATGATCTTTTCGGTCTTGTCATAGACCAGCAGGATCCTCTGAGGAGCCTTTCCGGCCTGAAACTCCTCATCGGCCTTCTCGAGTGCGTCGACCGCTTCCATGAGCGTGGCCTGGCTCGAGATGCGCGGGAAATACTGGATGGGTTGCATGAGATCCTTTACTTTCGTGTTTTCCATGGGTGCGCCCCTTTCTTGCTTTTGCCTCTGGGTCCGTTATCAGACAATCCCTGTTTTTTGACTTTACCCGCGGTTCTTCTCCCGGTCAACACGTCTTTGCCCGCGGACCGTAAAAGCCTGCTTCGCATCGGCTGCAGAACAGACTGCAACAACGATCGGCATTTTCGGAGAATAGGCCACGCCTTTGGGGATCTGCGCTACAATAGGAAGAAAAATCAGCGGACTCGGGGGGTGGAGGAGTTTTGGCGGGAAAATGCTCCGCCTGAGCGCCTTGGCGAAAGACCGGCATACTCGCGGAAGCGCACCCTTTCAGGCATCGTCGCATTGGAAGCATATTTCTGCGCCCGATCGCCATCGAAGCGCGGAGGATCGAAAGGGTTTCAGGAGCCGAATCCCCGTTCGCTCGGCGGTTGACTCTTCTGTCCGGTTATGCGAAGGTCTTGCGGAACAGGCTTCTGCCCGGGCGGATCAATGAGATGATTCCGGGGCCTTTGGGGCCGATGGCAGACTGCCCAGCCCCGCACCGCCTTCCTGGCGCTCGCTGGAAGCGACGAACCGAAAAGGCGCCGCCGATCGGCGGCGGCCCTGCCGGATGAACGAACCCTCATCCCATAAGGTGACGTATGAAGAATTTTTTTGGACCGGAGAACCCCGGGGGTGAAATGCCCCAGATTCGGATCGAGGACCTGGATTTCGCAAAATTCAGGCGCACACTCCGCTGGATCCTGCTGCTGCTCGGGGCAGTTTTCTTGCTGCGGGCGCTTGCTTGGGGGCTTTCTTTCTACACCGATCTTCTCTGGTTCGAGGATCTCGGTTATCGCGCGGTGCTGATGAAAGTCCTCTCTTCGCGGGTCCTTCTTTTTGCCGCGGGCTCGACGATCTTCGCCGTCTTCGCCGCCGTGAATCTTTTCCTGGCCTATCGCTTCATGGGGGGCCTGTCGGCCGTCCCCGGAGCCAAACTCCCGCCGGGGGTCCAGGGCTCCGCACGCCAACTCTTGATCCTGAGCACGATCGTGATCGTCATCCTGGGTGCCCTGCTTCTCGGGGCCCGGCCTGCCTCGAGATGGGAGACGATGCTGCTTTTCATGAACGGGCAGCCGTTCAATGAAATCGACCCCATTTTTCAGAAGGATCTGTCGTTCTTTATTTTCACGCTCCCGGCGCTCGCCTTCGTCCGCTCATGGTGCGTGACCCTTGTCGCCGGGACGCTCCTGGTGTGCGTGGCTTTTTACTACGTGGCGGCCCCGCTGCGGGGTGAGCGCTTCGCGCTCCAAGGGCGGGTCAAGCGGCATCTGGCCGTTTTGGGAGCGCTGCTTTTCCTGCTCATCGCTGCGGGGCACTGGCTGGGGCGCTACGAACTGCTTTATTCGCAAACGGGCGCCGTTTACGGCGTCGGCTACACCGACAGCCATGTGACCCTCCCGGCGCTAGGCTTTCTCACGGTGGTCGCCGTCCTCTGTGCGGCCGCCCTGCTTGCCGCCTCCTTTTTATACAGACGCAACATGGTCTTCCTGTATATCCTCGGTGCATGGGTGGCGCTGAACCTCGTGGCAGGGAGCCTGGTCCCCATGCTCGTTCAGCGGCTGCAGGTCGAGCCGAGCGAACTGGCCCGCGAAAGGCCTTTCCTCTCGCACAACATCGCCCTCACGCGGAAGGCCTACGGGCTCTCCGAGATCGAGACACGGAGCCACCCGGCCCGGGGGGAAATCGATGCAGCCACCGTCGCTGCGAACCAGGGTACGATCAGCAATGTCCGCTTGTGGGACGAGGGGCCTCTGCTCCAGAGCTACAACCAGATCCAGTTCTTCCGGCTCTATTACGATTTCCTGGCGGTGCACACGGACCGCTACATCGTGGAGGACACCCTGCGCCAGGTTATGTTGGCCACCCGGGAGCTTTCGGCGGAAAAGCTTCCGGAGGAGGCGCAGCGGTGGGTGAACCGGCATCTCCAGTTCACCCACGGCTACGGCGTGGCCGTAAGCCCGGTGACCGAGGTGGCATCCGGCGGCCGGCCGAGTTTTCTGATCAAGGACGTACCGCCCGCCGGTGAGATTCGGCTCGATCGGCCCGAGATCTACTTCGGCTTGAAAAGCCTGGATTTTCTGGTCGTGCGCAGCAAAATGCAGGAGTTCAACTATCCCGGCCCGAACGGTCCGGTCTACACTAGTTATGGCGGCGAGGGCGGCGTTGTGCTCAACTCCTTTTTTCGACGTCTGGTTTACGCCCTGAAGTTCGCCGATCTGAACATCCTGATATCGGGTGAGATCCAGCCCGAGAGCTTGATACAATACCGGCGGACCGTCCAGGAGCGGTTCACGAGCGTGACGCCGTTTCTCCTGCGCGACCGGGAGGCATACAGCGTCGTGGCCGACGGCCGCCTCTTCTGGATCCAGGATGCCTACACCTACACGCAGCGCTATCCTTACGCGACGCCGTGGGAAAGGCGGTTCAACTACCTGCGGAACAGCGTCAAGGCCGTCGTGGACGCCTACCACGGCTCGATCGATTATTACGTCTGCGATCCGGCCGACCCCCTGATTCGGGCGTATCAAGCGATTTTTCCGAATCTCTTCAAGCCGATGACCGAGATGCCGGACTTCCTGCGGGCGCACACACGCTACCCGCTCGACCTGTTTACCGTCCAGACGGAGATGCTCCTCCAGTATCACATGGAGGACCCCGTCGTCTTCTACAACAAGGAGGATCAATGGTCCATCCCCGTCCAATCCTCCTTCGGCGAGGCGCAGGCCCTCAAGCCGTACTACATCGTCGGCCGCCTGCCGGGGGAAGCGAAGGAGGAGTTTTTGCTGATCCAGCCCTTTACACCGTCCAACCGGCACAACCTGGTCGGCTGGATCGCGGCCCGGAGCGACGGGGATCGATACGGAGAGAGGCTCTTGTTCCGTTTTCCTACAGGCAGGCACGTGGACGGCCCGAATCAGGTCGAGGCGCGCATCGACAACGACGCCGTGATCTCGGAGCAATTCACGTTATGGGGCCAGGTGGGCTCCGAGGTCTTCCGCGGCATCCTGCTGGTGATCCCGGTCGGAGACGCCGTCCTCTACGCCGAGCCGGTCTTCCTGAAACCGGAAACACTGGATTTTCCGGAACTGCGCCGGATCATCCTCGCGGATAGCCGCCAGGTGGTGATGCACAAGACGATGGACGCTTCCATCCAGGCCCTGGTGGGCGAGGGGCCGGCCATAGCCCCCATGGTCGAGGAGGACCAGGCGCTGATCGATGCGGGTGCGCCATCGGGGCCGGGCTTCGAAGGGCTCGAACGAATCCAGGAAGGGCTGCAGGAGGTCGTCGGCAAGCTGCAGGAGCTTCTCCAGGAACTGAAGCGCGTGAGCCCCGGAAGCAACGAGCGGCAGGGCGCGGCAGAGTGACCTCGGCAGGCTATTGAAAAACAGCCGGATGCAGGGCCTGCAAAATCCCGTGGAATGCGGTGCCCCTAGAAGTGCGTCGCAGAAACACCGGATGGATGCAGCGCAGCAGAGGGGCCTTTTTTAACAGCCTGTGTAGAGAGGACTTTTCAAAACCTTAGGGGGTAAAAAGGGCTGTTCAGGAAGATCCAGAGTAAATTGATGATCCTCTTTTCGCTGTTCGCGCTCGTACCGCTTTGCGCGGTGGGGCTTTTTTCGATGCGGACGGCGGAGGAGGTCATCCTCAAGATGGCCGGCAACCAGGTCGAACAGCTCGCGCGGGACAAGGAGGCGCTCCTCGAGCGCTGGATCTCGGAGAGAAAAGCGGATATCGCCGTCGTGGCGGGCTCCTCGATCCTTTCTTCTGCAGATCTGGAAGCGATGGGGGCCTATCTCCGGCTGGTGAAGGAGAACTACCGGGTCTACAGCGGGATTGCGGTCGTCGGGGGAGACGGCGGGCTGATCTATGCCACGCCGGGGGGGCCGCCCCTCCCGGCGCTGGGCGCCTGGTTTGAAGAAGCGCGACGGGGCCGCCTGTACATGTCCGATATCCGGTTCGACCCGGAGGTGCCCCAATCCTTCTTCCACATTGCCGCGCCGCTGGGGAACGACCCTGACAAGGTGGAGCGCATCGTCTGCGCCACGGTCGGAACCGGCGCCATCCTTTCCGCGGTCCTGTCCATCTCCCTTGGCGAGACGGGGGAGTGCTACCTGGTCAACCGCGAGGGGATGTTTCTCGCCCACAAAGAGCCGCAAAGGATCCTCACGGAAAACATCGCCCAGTCCGAGAGCTTCAGAAACATCTTCAGCGAGCGAAGAAAACGGATCACCTACGTGGACTACCGCGGGATCGAGGTCATCGGGGCCTCGGCCAGGGTCCAAGGCACCGACTGGGCGCTGGTCGTCGAGCAGGATCGGGATGAGGCCTTTCGCAGCGCTGATGTCATGGGGCGCTATATTCTGCTGGTGACCGCTTTTTCAACCCTGGCGGCGCTCCTTTCCGCCTGGCTACTGTCCCGCACCGTCGCGACGCCGATCCGCAAACTGAGCGGCGCCGCCCGGAGCCTCGCCGCCGGCAACTATCAGCGCAGCGACATCCGAAGCGAGCGGAAGGACGAGATCGGCCTGTTGTACGCTGCTTTTGCCGAGATGGCCGAACAGTTGAGGGATCGCCAGCAGAACCTCGAGGCACAGGTCGTGCTGCGTGAGGCCGAGTTGAAGGAAACCGGCGTCGAACTGAAGCGGACGCAGGAGGCGGCCGCCCGCTCGCAGCAATTGGCGGCGCTCGGACGGCTGGCTGCAGGCGTCGCCCACGAGATCCGCACGCCGCTGACGTCCCTCAAGTTGTACCTGGAATCCATCGAAGACGACATCGAGATCTCCCCGGAGGTCGAGGAAGACTACCAGGTGGCCATGACGCAGATCCGCCGGATGGAGGCCACGATCAACCGCTTCCTCGATTTCGCGCGGCCGCAGACCCCGATCCTGGCCGACATCGACCCGGCTGAACTGATCGAAGAGGCGCTGCTGGTGGCGGGCCCCCGCGCAAGACAGCAGGAGACGTTGATCGCGGCGGAGATTCCGGACGATCTTCCGCGCGTGCGGGGGGACCGGAAGCAGCTCGAGGAGGTGTTCGTCAACCTGATGATCAACGCCCTCGAGGCGGTGACCGCCGGGGGGGAACTCCGGATCCGGGCCGGAACCGAAAACGGAAAGGACGGTCCGGCTGGAGCCGGCCCGGGTTTTGTCCGCATCGATGTCGAAGACACCGGGCCCGGCATCGATGCCGAGAATCTCCCGCGGCTCTTCGATCCCTTTTTCACCACCAAGGCCACAGGAACCGGTTTGGGCCTCTCCATCGCATTCACGACGCTTCAGCGGCACGGCGGCATGATCAAGGTGCAATCACGGGAGGGGATCGGGACCGTTTTTTCCGTCTTCATCCCCATTCCAGACTGGCAAGAAGGAGAGCGATGGAAAAGGTGCTGATCGTCGATGACGATGAAGGCCTGGTGCATTTCCTGCGCCGGTTCCTTTCGAGGGAGGGTTATACGGTCGAATCCTGCAGCCGCGGGGAGCAGGCCCTCGAGGTCGCGGGGAGGGAAAGCTTCGATCTGATCCTGCTCGACTACAAGATGTCCGGAATGAACGGCCTCGACACCCTGCGCGAGCTGCGCCGGCTGCAGGTCAAAACCCCCGTGATCATCATGACGGCCTACGGCACCACGGACACGGCCATCGAGGCCATGAAGCGCGGCGCCTACGATTACCTCCCGAAGCCTTTCGAGCGGGATGAGCTCAAGCGGCTGGTGGCGGACGCCCTGACGGTGAATCACCTCATGAAGGAGGTGGTCAGCTACCCGGATGCGGGACCGAAGCCGGCGGAGCAGGGGCGGGCGGCCCGGATCATCGGCAGCCACAAGCGAATGCAAGCCGTCTACAAACTGATCGGGCAGGTTGCCGGCAAGGACGTCATCGTTCTCATCACCGGCGAATCGGGCACCGGCAAGGAACTGGTAGCGCGCGCGATCTATCACCACAGCCACCGCAAGGACAAGCCTTTTCTGGCGGTCAACTGCGCCGCCATCCCTGAGACCCTCTTCGAAAGCGAGCTCTTCGGGCATGAACGGGGCGCGTTTACCGGGGCCGAGCGGGTCCACCTGGGGAAGTTCGAGCGCTGCGACGGCGGGACCCTCTTCTTCGACGAGATCGGCGATATGCCGCTGGGTACGCAGGCGAAGGTCCTGCGTGTCCTCCAATACGGCGAATTCGAACGCCTTGGCGGCACCGAAACCCTCAAGGCGAACGTGAGGATCATCGCCGCCACCAACAAGAACCTGGAGCGCGAAGTGGAGGAGGGGCGTTTCAGGGAAGACCTTTACTGGCGGCTGAAGATCATTTCCATCGAGCTTCCCCCGCTCAGGGAGCGCCATGAGGACATCCCCGCCCTCGTAAGGCACTTCATCGCCCGCTTCAGCGAGGAATACGACGCCCCCATCCGCTACGTCGACGAAGCCGTGCTTGAAAGGCTTCAAGCCTATCCGTGGCCAGGCAACGTACGGGAACTCGAGAACTGCATCCGCAGGGCGGTCTTGCTCTCGCAGGGGGATATGATCCTTCCTGAGCACATACAGCTTGTCCGTGACGGCACCGCTGCATCCCCCGGCGAAGAGCGCGGCTCCGTGTTCGAGCGCATCGAACGGAAGATGGATGAACTCTTCCCCGATCTTCTTCGGGCGGTGGAAGAAACCGGGAGCGGCGACATGCTCGAGATCCTGGAGCGCGGCTGCATCATCCGGGTGCTCGGTCACTGCGGCCAGAACCAGGTCAAGGCGGCACGGATGCTTGGCATCAGTCGGAACACCCTCCGGCTTCGGATGAAAAAATTCGGCATCACAGGCTCCCCCTCCGAATGACCGGCCTTCCAGCCGAATCATCTTCCGTCTGCAGTTCCCAACCATCCCCGCTGCCCTCTCGCTCCCCGCGATCTCCAAAATCCCCACGCTCCTCGCTGCATCTCAGAACAAGCAAGAACTGTGTAGAGCCGAGGCACGTTATTGAACAGGGCTGTGCAGAGACTGCGCAGGGAATGGGTCCTGCATCGTTATATTGCTGCATTAGATATATACTATAAGGGATCTATTTAAAATATCAAATAGAGGCTTGCATTTCCCTCTTATCCCTTGGCACACCTATTGCTTTAACAGTCACCAACCAAATCAACACCCGTTGGGAAACGACTCAGGGAAGCGTGGCGCACCGGTGATGAGCCGGAAACAGCGCGTCACGCCATGGAACTGGAACATGCTTGAGAGGGTGGTCACGATGAACGAAACCGCCAAGGCCCGGGCGCGCGAAGGGGAAACGCAAGATGACGCCGCCAAGAGGCGGGAGATCGAGCGCACCAATGCAAGGCTCCGGCACTTCAGGGGCGTGGCTGCGAGCGTGCTTGCCGAGGCGATCGGCCTCTGGAAGGAGATCTGGCTCGCTCTGGAAGATCCGCGCAGCTGCATGGAGATTTTGGACGATGCCGAAGGCTCCGAGTCTCTTCGGCTCGTCGGCGAAAGGGTCGAACTCCTCGAAAAGCTGCATGTCCTGGGTGTGAAGATCGACTATGCGAAACGTCTCTGCGAGGGAGATATCGGCAGGGAGAAAGACGGAAGGGAGGCGGAGCGATGGAAAAACAGCTGAGGCTGGTCGGAAGCGCGCGTACAGAACAGGGAGCGGCGCACCGGGAGCTTTCGCCGGAGGAAAGGCAGCGCCATTTCAGAAACGTCATGGGGTCTCTGATCCAGGGCGCCCAGGACAGCTGGGGCGACATCTGGCAGGAGTTCCAGGGAAATGTGGTCGAGAACGTGGTCGTGCATCCGAGTGCTCGGGAGGGATTCACTCCCGCCTGCGGATGGCCCGAGTTCCTCGAGAAGATGTGGATTTTGAAACACCATCTCGACCACGCCAAACGTCTTACGGAAAAAGGTTCACTCTAAATCTTTCAGGAGGTATTGAAACCATGTCCACCGGCAACCAAGACAATCCTTTCGAGATCGCACAGCGGCAGATCAACGCTTGCGCCGACATCCTCAAACTGGACGAGAGCACTCGGCAGGGGCTTCTGCATCCGATGCGGGAGTTTCATGTAACCTTTCCGGTTCACATGGATGACGGCACCACCCGGCTCTTCAAGGGCTACCGCGTCCAGTACAACGATGCGAAGGGGCCGACAAAAGGCGGCATCCGCTTCCATCCCGATGAGACCATCGACACGGTGAGGGCCCTCGCCGCCTGGATGACATGGAAGTGCGCTCTGCTCGACCTTCCGCTCGGAGGCGGGAAGGGCGGCGTGATCTGCAACCCCAAGGAGCTCTCGCAGCAGGAGTTGGAAAGGGTGAGCCGCGGCTACATCAAGGCCATCGCGTCCTTCATCGGCCCTGACAAGGATGTGCCTGCGCCGGACGTTTACACCAATCCGCAGGTGATGGCCTGGATGGTGGACGAGTATTCCTCCATCGTAGGAAAGAATCAGTTCGGGGTCATGACCGGCAAGCCCCTGGTGATCGGTGGCTCCCCGGGGCGCGGCGACGCGACGGCGCGGGGCGGTCTGTACACCTTGCGCGAGGCGGCGAAGAAAATCGGCCTCGATTTGGGAAAGGCGACCATCGCGGTGCAGGGGTTCGGAAACGCGGGCAGCTTCGCGGCTTCGCTCGCCGAATCCCTGTTCGGTTCGAAGATCGTGGCGGTCTGCGATTCGCGCGGGGCGGTCTGCTGCCTGGGCGGTTTTTCGGCCATGGCGGTGAACCAGCACAAACAGGCCACCTCCACCGTGTTGGAGTGCGCGGGCGGCGAGTGCATCACGAGTGACGAACTGCTGGAAATGGACGTGGACGTGCTCGTACTCGCGGCCCTCGAGGGCACGCTGACCCAGCGGAACGCCGGCCGTGTCAAGGCGAAGATCGTGATGGAACTCGCCAACGGTCCGACAACGCCCGAGGCCGACGAGATCCTCTACGAAAAGGGCGTGCACGTCATCCCGGACTTCCTCTGCAATGCCGGCGGCGTCACCGTTTCCTATTTCGAGATGGTGCAGAACGCCTCCATGTATTACTGGGACGAAAAAGAGGTCCACGAGAAGCTCGACAAACGGATGACGCGCGCCTACCACGAGGTGGCGGAGATGAGCGAGAAGCACGCCATCAACATGCGCAAGGCGGCCTACGCCGTGGCGGTTGCCCGGGTGGTGGAAGCCATGAAAGTGCGCGGGTGGGTCTAACAGGCGCACCGGTTCGGTAAGGCCCGACCGCCGTTCAGCGACCCGCCGCCTTCGTGGCGGGTCCTGTGGCGGCGGCCGGGGTCTCGGAGCGGCACAGCATTTGCGGACGAGGCCTCCATGTTGCAGACCAAGACGGTTGACAGCGGCATCCCGGCGTTGAATCAGGTGCTCGGCGGGTTGCGCCTGGGGGACAACGTCGTCTTCCAGGTGGATCGGCTCGAGAACTATCTCAAGGTGGCCTGCCCCTTCGTGCAACAGGCTCTGCACGATGGACGCAAAGTGGTGTATCTGCGCTTCGCCCCGCACCAGAGGATCATCCCGGAGAAGCCGGGGCTCCAGACGATCGAGGTCGATCCGCGCCCCGGGTTCGATCTGTTCAGCGCCCAGGTGAACAAGGTCATCGAGGAGCAGGGGGCCGGCGTCTTTTACGTCTTCGACAACCTCTCCCTGCTCGTGGGCGAGTGGGCGACGGACGAGCTCCTGGCGAACTTCTTCCAAGTCACCTGCCCCTATCTCCACGAACTTGACACGGTGGCCTATTTTGCCCTAAAGCGCGGGCAGCATTCGCACAGCGCCGTCGCGCGGATTCGTGATACCTCCCAGGTCGTCATCGACCTCTACCACGTTCAGAACGACCTCTACATCCACCCCATCAAGGTGTTCGACCGCTACTCCTCCGAGATGTTCCTGCCGCATATCTTCACGGGGGAAACGCTCACCCCGGTCTTTCGGAGCGGAGATGCTTCAAGCATCCTGATTTCGGCCAGCAAATCGCCCCTCAAGATCAAGGCGGACTCCATCGCCCCTTGGCACAGCGTCTATCGGAAGCTCTCCCAGTACGATCCCGAAGAGCTCGAGCGCCTCGAAGGCACGGTGGAGGTCCAGGCGCTCAAGATGGAACTGGCTCAGATGCTGATCGGACCCTATCCCGAGTTCCGGCGGCTGGCGGAGCGCTATCTGACGATCCATGATCTGCTGGCGATCCGCAACCGCCTGATCGGTTCGGGGCGGATCGGCGGAAAGGCAGCCGGGATGCTCCTGGCGCGCCGCATTCTGCTTTCGGACCCCGGGCCGGTCGATTTTTCGGAGGTCCTGGAGGAACACGACTCCTTCTTTGTGGGATCCGATGTCTTTTTCACCTTTCTCGTCAACAATGGACTCTTCAGACTGCGTCTGCGCCTCACCCGCAACTCCCGGATCCTGCCCGAGGAGTTCGAGGCGGTGGAGGACCGTTTCAGGGCGGGAGGGTTCTCGGCCGAGATCATGGAGCAATTCAAGGACCTACTGGACTACTTCGGACAGGCCCCGATCATTGTGCGCTCCAGCAGCCTCCTGGAGGACGGCTTCGGGAACGCCTTCGCGGGAAAATACCGGAGTGAATTCTGCGTCAACCAGGGCAGCCCCGAGGACCGCATGGAGGCCTTCCTCGAGGCGATCAAGCTCGTTTATGCGAGTGCGGTGAATCCCGACGCCCTCGCCTACAGACGTCAGAGGGGGCTCGGGGAGTCCGACGAGCAGATGGCGATTTTGATCCAGCGCGTATCCGGGATGCGTCATCGGCACTATTTTTTTCCTCCGCTTGCCGGGGTCGCCTTTTCCCACAACCTCTACCGGTGGACGGACCGCATCGACCCTGAGCAGGGGATGATCCGCCTGGTTTTGGGCCTCGGGACCCGCGCGGTCAATCGGCTCGGGGGGGATTACACGCGTCTGATCGCCGTGAGCCACCCGAAGCTGCGCCCGGAGGCGCCTCACAAGCTGGCGGTTTATTCACAGCATCGGATGGACGTCCTGGACATCGCTGAAAACCGCCTGCGAAGCCTTCCCATGCCTGAGGCCGTGGGCGCGGACGGCTTCCCGTCCTTTTGCTTTTTCGCATCCGACATGAAGGAAGGCTTCCTGAAAGAGGTCGAGGGCGACAGCCTTTCCGATCTCGAGCAACCGGTGCTCACCTTCGACCGTCTGATCGCCCGCACGCGCTTCGTCCCCATCATGCGGGATCTCCTCGCCAAATTGGAGGCGGCCTACGGCTATACCGTCGATACTGAATTTACGGCCTTCGTGGCGCCCGACGGCGAGATCAAGGTCAACCTGCTGCAGTGCAGGCCCATGCGCCTGCCCGGCGCGGCGGCCTCGGCCAGGATCCCGGTCGACATCGCGCCCGAACGGATTCTCTTCAGGGCCAACCGTACGATCTCGGGCGGCGTGGTCCGCGATATCCGCTACATCGTCTACATCGATCCCCAGGTCTATGCCAGCCAAACCCCGCTCGAGGCCAAACGCGTGGTCGGACGGATGGTCGGGCGGCTGAACCGCCACCCGGAGTTTACCGCCCACCGGATCATGATGATGGGCCCCGGCCGCTGGGGGAGTTCGAACATCAACCTCGGAGTGAACGCCACTTATTCCGACATCAACAATGCGGCGATCCTCGTCGAGATGGCCCGGGAGGAGCACGGGCATGTACCGGATGTCTCCTACGGAACCCACTTTTTTCTCGATCTGGTGGAATCGCGCATCATCTATCTGCCGCTCTATCCAGATGAATCGGAAACGGCCTTCAACCGGAGCTTCTTCGACGGCGCTCGAAACGACCTTCTGCGCCTGCTCCCCGAGGCCGAAGGGTTCGAGGGGGTCATCAAGCTGATCCACGTCCCTTCAGCGGCAGCCGGGCTGAGCGCGCGGCTCATCGCTGATGCCAGGACCGGGAGCGCACTCTGCTACCTGACCCCCGCCGATGACCCGGATGAACCGGCCGACGAAAAACCCCCGGAGGCCGGGAAGGATTCCACCAAAGGCGCGAAGTTCAACTACCTGCCCTAAACGAAACTGCAACGGCTGAGGGGGATCGACTGCCGCCTTCAAAGACAGAGGGGATTTTTTGAAAGATTCAGGGTCTGGTGAGACGAGGCGTTTGCTGTTTAAGGAAGAAGAGTGACCATCCTTAAAACGGTGATTCGGCTGAGATGAGGCGGACGTTGCGCCGAACGAGCCCGCCGCAGAGCGGCGGGCTCCCGGGAGGGGTCTGGAAAGGATCCTCTAGAGAGGCCCCGGGCAGAATGGATCACGCTCCCGAAAGATGTCGATCCCAGAGCTGTAAGCGATCGCCAGGCACCCCCCGCACACAGGACGTATCGCGCAGGACGCGCAGGCCTCGGAGCCTGCGCGGTAAAGACCGGCCGCCTCACCCTCATAGATTTCGAGGATGCTTGACGTCAGGACATTTCCTATCGGGGAGGGAAATTTGCGGCAGGCGTGGGCCTCTCCATCCGGAAGCACCGTCATGAAGTTGAATGCCGCTCCACAACCATAGCCGGCACACCCACCGAAAACCCCGTTTCCTCTTTCGTACAGCAGACGGTTCAAAAGGTTGTCCTTCACGCCGATGACAGGGTTTCTCGTCGCCGCCTCGAGATAGGCCTCGCAAAACCTTCGGTAGGCCTCCTGCGAAGGCAGCCGCAAGTGCACTCCTTCCCCCACGAGTGAAAGCCGGTTGAAGGTGAACAGGTCGGTCCGCCCCTGCAGGAGATCAGCCAACGGCAGCACTTGATCGATGTTCGCGTCGGTAAGGGTGAGCATCACCATCGAGTAGATGCGGAACTCCCGCAGGAGTTCCAGGAAGGAGAGGGTGCGGTCGAAATGGCCCGCCTGCCGGACCGCGTCATTGTGCTCCCTCAACCCCTCGAGGCTCACCTGGTAGTAAACGGGCGTTTCGATTTCGACAATCGCTTCGATGTCTTCGCGCGAAGCCGGGTTTCCGAGGACGGCCAGGGCGAAGCCCAGATCGGACGCCCTCCGGTAGAGTTCGAGGAAGCGAGGGTGGAGGAGGGGGTTCCCGCCCGTAAAAGAGATCTGACCGCGGACGTGCTTTGCTTCGCAGAAGCCGTAGAACCCCTCCAGGACGCCGAGCGCCGTTTCATAAGGGAGGGAGGTTCTTGCCGAGCGGTCGTAACAGTGCCTGCAATGGAGGTCGCAGGCCTGGGTGATGTGCCACTGAAGCGTGAACACGTCGGCCGTCAGGAAACGCTCTTCAAACCCCTCGGGGATCGAAAACAGCGTTTCGCTCCGCCTGATCGCGGAAGGCGGGGCGATCAGCAGACCGGTCCGAACCGCTCGGTCGACCGCCTGATCCAGGGCCGCCGGCGGGATGCCGGCCTCTTCCGCCGCCTGTTTCCGGGGGATTTCATCGGCGAGCAATTTCAAGGCGAGAAGATCGTCATTCCCGGCTGCGCGGAAAATGACGTCGCCGCTTTCGGGGTGGCGATACGCAAGCACGAACTCGCGCCCCTTTTGCGGTTCGGGGGCCCCATCAGGATCGTTCATGAGGGATGGGAGATGCTTCCAGCCGAGATCGAGAAGACTCAGCGTGGGATTGACGGCGATCCGCTCGAATGAGCGGCGCGCCGGCAGCTGAATCGAAGCCGCCTCCCCGATCGCTCCTTCGAGCCGCGCAAGGTCCCCGATAAAGGGCCTTTCTTCGAACATATCCTGCAGGGTTTGGTAGAAGCTTTCCGAGCCGGGCGGGCTCGGGCAGGATCCCTCGAATTGACGCCAGCGGGACTCGCCGACCAATCGCCGGCAATGAGGAAACTGTGTCCGAAAGGGTCGTTCCGCTTCGCTGTCCATTCTGCTCTCACCGCGTTCATCCGATATCATCGAAAAGCGGTCGCCAGGCCGCCAGGCCGCTTCGCGGCCCGGCTTCGTCAGCCTGCCGCCGGCTGGGGCGTTGCAATGACGGCGGAATTTCCCGGCAGCCTCCCTGACGGAAAGGGGTCGAAAACTCGATGGCCATCGAGTCAGGCCTTGGCGCAGGCCGCCGTTTCAACCGTATAGGTTGAACAAAGAACACCGCATGCCTGTCTCGCGCAGGAACACTCTGGAAACATTCCTGGTGTTTCACCGAATCTCCACATTGCGCGTTTCATGTGCGTGGGACGGGGGGAGGATCACAAAAAACCTTACAAAAAAAAGCTTCGCAGTGCGGACCGCACTACTTCTTGCTGCCGCCTCAGCCGCTTTGGCCGGGCTGTTTTTGTGGCTGCGTCGTTTCTCCGGCAGGTTGGGTTGCATTTTGATCGGCTTCACCGGGTTGGGCTTGCGGGGCGCTTCCAGCGCCGCTTTGCTGCCCGCCTCACCCCGAGGAACCGGCCGCTTTTCCAGGTGGTTGGGTGCTGCCTGCACCGCCTTTGGCGCCCCCTCAGCCACTCGAGGATCCGGCAAAGACCAGCCCCGCGCCGGATATGAGGGTCGCCACGCAGACGCCGGAAAGCACCTTCTTGATTTCTTTCAATTCCATGGGTTACCTCTCGAAAGAACAGGGTGTTCAGTTGTTGGCCATGATTCGTTCAATCCGATACCTCCCCCCGTTGCCTCCATGATACACCGATAACGCTGCGCATGCAATCCATGCCTGTTGCTTCTTGACATTCGCCGGAATGCCCGCTAAGAGTCCGTTTCGTGAACGCTTCGCTTCCCCTCGGGGCGCAGCCGGGTCCTGAGCCGGCCCAAATAGAAGCTGGAGGTGATGCTCGATGCTCTTTTTCTGGAAAAAAGCGGTGTCGCCGCTATTCCTGCCGCTATCTGTTTCGACCGTTTTTCTGGTTTTGGGGTTGGTGCTCCTGTGGACGGCGAGGCGGCGCAAGGCAGGGCGCCTGCTGGTGTCGATCGGCACCTTTTGGCTTCTGATCTTTGCCTATTCACCCGTGCCGGACTTTCTCGCCCGATGCCTGGAACAGCGCCACATGCCGGTCATGGAGCTTGATCCGGCACAGAAAGTCGGTTATGTTGCGGTACTCGGCGGGGGGAGCATCGAGGCGGACAACCTCCCCGCAACGGCGCGTCTGAGGCCTGTCAGCGCGACCAGGCTGCTCGAAGGAATCAGGCTTTATCACGGTCTCGAGGATGGCCGGCTCATCGTCTCTGGAGGGACATGGCTGGGTGAAGCCGGAAGCGGTCCAACGATGGCCGAGGCGGCCGAGACACTTGGAATCCCGGCTGCCGACCTGACGGTATGCGGCACGCCGCGCGATACCGAAGAGGAGGCGGAGGCTATCCTGCGGATCGTCGGTGAGGAGCCCTTCCTGATGGTGACTTCCGCGGCGCACATGCCGCGGGCGATGCTTCTCTTCGAACGTCTTGGGATGCATCCGATCCCTGCGCCTGTCGATTACAGCGCCGCCGGAAGGTCTCGTTGGTCGCCGGAGGACCTTTATCCTTCAAGCGAAAACCTGGCCAAGGCCGACAACGTGATCCATGAGTATCTGGGTATTCTGTGGGCGTATCTGCGGCATTGAAAGCGTGCCGTGCTCTGTGCATTGCATGAAACGGCAACGGCGTTGAGCGGGCGCGCGGGCATTTTCCCATGCGGCGGATCGTATGCCGCTGCCGCCGCAAGTCGAGTGGAGGCCCTCCGTTCCCCATTCCGATGGAAATGCGTATGCTGAATCTCCTCAAGAGGCGAAACTTCTATATCATGCTGGCGATCGACAGCCTGCTGGTCCTCGCTGCGCTTTTCCTCGCATTCTATTTTCGTTTCGAATTCACCATACCGAAGCGCCAATGGCCTCTCCTGAGCCAGCTCCTTCCGCTCGTCATCCCGATCAAGATATCGTGCTTCCTCTTCTGCGGAATGTATCGCGGAATGTGGCGTTACACGAGCCTGCGCGATCTGTATCGTCTGCTGTACGGCGTTGCGCTTTCCTCCCTTCTTCTGACGGCCGTGGTGGGGCTCTCCTACCGGCTCGAAGGATATCCGCGCTCGGTGTTCATCATCGACGGCCTCCTGACGCTGGTTTTCCTGGTGGGCATAAGGGTCTTGGTGCGGATCTATTTTGTCAAGAAGGCGGTCCATTCGAACTTCTTTCAACATGCCCAAGGGGAAACACCCCTTAAAAAGAGGCTGATGATCGCGGGAGCCGGAAATTTCGGCGAGAAGGTCCTCCGGGAGATCAAGGAAAACCCGAGGATGTTCTACCAGGCCGTCGGCTTTGTCGATGATGATCCCTATAAAAAAGGATTGACGATTCACGGCGTTCCGGTTCTGGGGCCTGTTTCCGATTTGAAGCGTCTGCTCGGTGAAACAAGGGCGGAAGAACTGCTGATCGCCATGTCTTCCGTGAAGGGGGAAGTGATCCGCAGGATTGTGGAATCCTGCAAGGAGGCAGGCGTTCCTTCCAAGACCCTCCCCGGGATCGGAGAGTTGATTGACGGGAGCGTGAGTATCAAAACCTTGCGTGATGTGCGCTACGAAGATCTTCTGGGTCGGGAGCCGGTGGAACTGGACGTCACCGCCATCCAGAATTACCTCAAGAATCGGACGATCCTGATCAGCGGCGCAGGAGGATCGATCGGCTCAGAGATCTGCCGGCAGCTGATCCGCTTCCACCCCGAAAGGCTGGTGCTGGTGGACGCTGCGGAGTCCAACCTGTACAGCATCCAAATGGAGCTGAAACACAAGGTCGGCTATCTCGACTATGCGACGGTCCTCGGGCGGGTCCAGGATCGGACGCTCATGGAAAAGATCTTCGGAAAATACCGCCCGGACGTTGTCATTCATGCGGCGGCTTACAAACACGTGCCAATGCTCGAGCGAAACCCCTGGGAGGCCGTCAACAACAACATCGTAGGCTCGAAGATCCTGATGGAAACCGCGGTTGCAGCCCAGGTGAAAAAGTTCGTCATGATCTCGACGGACAAGGCCGTCCGGCCGACCAATGTCATGGGGGCCAGCAAACGGGTCTGCGAGATGCTGCTGCACCTCTATCGGGAGAGCGGGACGCGCTTCATGGCGGTGCGGTTCGGAAATGTCGTAGGTTCATCCGGTTCGGTGGTGCCTCTTTTCCGTGAGCAGATCGCGCGCGGGGGACCGGTTACGGTTACCCATCCGGAAGTCACCCGCTTTTTCATGACCATTCCGGAGGCCTGCCAATTGGTTCTGCAGGCCGGTGCCTTGGGAAGAGGCGGCGAGATATTCATCCTGGACATGGGGGTCCCGGTGCGGATTCTGGACATCGCCCGGGATCTCATCCGGCTCTCAGGAAAGGAGCCGGAAAGAGACATCCCGATCTCCTTTATAGGCTTGCGCCAGGGCGAGAAGCTCTACGAAGAGCTGATCACCCAGGGCGAAGGGATCGTCAAGACCACCCATGACAAGATCATGGTGCTGTATTCCGATTACAGGGCCAGATTCGAAGAGACGTTCAATTTCGGGAACTACATCGCCAGGCAAATCGATGAAATGGCGCGGCTCGCGGAAGCGAAAGACGGACGCGGGATCCGGCTTCAATTCAAGGAATGCGTGCCCGAATACGCGGCGGATGATGGGGAGTGCATCATATAACGGCGTCCATCAGGAAAATGACGCTTCAGCGCAACCCGTTTCCGTTTCTGGAAGAGGGATTTTTTCTTCTCATCAGGGCGCTTGCTCGAAAAGCGCAAACAGGATCGATGGGCAGGGGATCAGCGGCTTTTGGCTGTCGATTCCTTGAAGGCCTGTCGTGCGGTCGTCAGAAGGAGCTTCTTGTTGAAGGGTTTGGTAAAGTACCCGTCAAAACCCGCTCGGACGCATTCGGAAAATTCATATTTGCTGGGATAAGCGGTGATCGCGAAGATCCTGGGCCCAGGCATGGTCGAGCGGATCCGCCTGCAAAGCTCTTGTCCGCCAGTCTCCGGCATGTCGAGGTCGATGAACATGACGGGATAGGCCTCTTTGCTGAGAAGTTCCAGCGCGCCGGCAGCGCCCGGGGCGGTGGCGACTGTGTAGCCCTCCTTCCTGAACATATCCGCAAGCGTTTCCAGAATCGATGGGCTGTCGTCGACGATCAGGATTTTTCGCTGGGTGGTCTTCGGCATAGCTTTGAACCCGCTCAATCGCGTAGAGTGAATTAAAGATTTATATTAATAAAGCATTTTTATAAAAAAGCAAGAGGGAAATGCCCTCTATGCTGTCAGCGTCTTCTGCAGGGCGAAAAAACCCCTGGATCCCTGCCGTCCCCGGCTGCGGGCATCAGAGAAAACCGTCTTCAACGCATGAGCCGTCAGGGGTTTCCCAGCATGCCCCGCTTCAGATCCTGGCTCGGCGGGGAATCGCCCAACCAGATTCCAAAGAGCGCCTTCTTGAAATCAGCGCCGGCGATGGTCGTTTTCAGCTGCTGGTTGAGGACGACCCGGACACCTTCCTTTTGAAGATAGATGAGGTCCCACACGTCGCCCTCACGGGTTTTTTCCGTAAAACAGCCATTGAAGGCGTCGATCCTTTCCTGGAGAGAGGGCGTTATCCCCCCGCTGGTCTTCGAGAAGCCTTCGTTCCAGGTTTCGATCAGGGTCGCAGGATCGATGTCCGCCCGGATGAACTGCATGCGGATAGCCATAGGCTCGTCGGCCTCGAGGATCGCGTTTTCCGAGCTATTGGGTGCAGTGAGGTAAAGGGCGCAGGCATAGACCTTGACCACGAATTTCTTCCGCAGGCCCGCGCCGTTCAACACCAGGGTTCGATCCCCCGCCTCGATTTCGAGGGGGAATTGGACTCCGCCCGTTTCAAATGCGGGAGAAAGCGACGGCAAAAGCAACAGACCCAGCATCGCACAGAGCATCCTTTTCATCATCACTCACCCTCCTCTTCACTTTTAACCACCTTTGTTGGCAAGCCTTTTTCCCGATTTTCGATATAGTCTATGCTTCTTCGATCTGCAATCCTTTTGGTTCCTGTTATCAAACCTTCACGCCCCGGACGCGCTCAAAGGAAGTTCCTGTCGCTGCACCCGCGCGCGCCTCCATCCGATCAGTACTTTCTCAGCTCAAAGAGCTTCCTGTCCTGCGTCGCGACGATATGGTAGTACCGATCCTGCGGCATGTAAATATAGGGGACGTCCTCCTGGCGGCGGTAGAGAAAGTGGGAGAGGATCATCCGGTTGACGGCGCGATGGCCGATGATCATGATGTTTTCGGAGTTGCAGCTCAGGTAGAGGGCCTTCTTGATCCCGAGGTCGATCCGCTCCTTCATGGTGGCGTATCCTTCGCCTTGCGGGTAGACATAATGATACTTGTCCGCCTGCCGGGCGAGGTAGACCTCCGACATGTCCCGCCGAATCTCTTCATAGCTCATGCACTCGCAAATGCCGCTGTCGATTTCGTCGAACTCGGAGAGGGGGATGATCGTGCAGCAGGGCTGAAGGGCCTGGATCGGCTGTGCCGTTTGGATCGTGCGGATGCGCTTGCTGGTGAAGATGATGGGAATCTTCCTGCGCTTGAAGTGCGCGGCCAGGGCCTCCGCCTGCCAACGCCCCTTTTGTGTCAGCTCCGAATCCCCGCCGATCCTGTTTTCGAGATTGAAGGCGGTCTCACCATGACGGATCACGTAGAGGTGTTTGACGGTGTCGGTGACGAGGAAATCGCGGATGCGGTCGTAGTGGGGAATCGGATCCTGTATGCGCTCCGCATTGATGCGGTTGTTGAGGGAGTCGAGCTTGACGAAATTGCGCTCCTCCGATAGAGGGGCATAGATGCTCTGGTAATACCGGATGCGCTTCTTGAAGCTCGCTACGGCCTCCTCCGCAGACAGGTGCTGGAACTCATTCAGGTCGATCTTGCGCAGAATGCTGGCCTCGAGGATCTCCGGGTCGTTGTTGATGCATTCGATGAAGAGGAGCGGGTGCCCTTTCAGGCGCTCGACCAGCATCATCCGACGCTTCACGCTGGCATTGGTGGCATCGAGAATCGCCACCTGGCCCTTGCCGCTTTCGAGGTAGCGGCGCGCCATATCCATGTTCATAAAGGCGATCTTCTCTCGGAGTGCGACGCCGTCCTGATTCTTCGGATCGTAGAATTCCGCATAGGAGGTGTCTTTCCGGATATAGCGGCGCCGGAGATTGCCGTTGTTGAAGATGCGCGTCTTGATCCCGTCCCGGACGAGATTTTCACGAAGCTTGGTCGCGATGGTCGATTTTCCTCTTGCGGGGAGTCCGACCATCGCGATGTAGAGGCGGTTGTTATGGTCCATGACCCTATCCAATAAGCGCAAACCGCGAAAAATTCAACCGAAAAGTATTGAACGAACCTTTTCGAATCCCTATGATATATAGCATGGTTCGAGATCTCGAAAACGGGTTCGACGGCGGTGCGCGCGGCAGCGCCGATAAAACGGCATTCTTCAGGTCTAAAGGAGGTTTGAAAACATGGTAACGGCGGCATCGACACAGACCCGGACCGGGGTCCTGGTCAACAGCTTCGTGCGCAGCGTTTACAACTGGATGGCGGTGGGCCTGGGTCTGACCGGCTTTGTCGCCTATTACGTGGCCAACAGCCCGGGGCTCCTGGGTGCCCTTGTCCAGAACCCCCTGATGCTGATCGTCCTCATCGTTGCCCAGCTCGGCCTCGTGTTCGCCATCAGCGGCGCGATCAACCGCCTCAGCGCCGGGGCGGCGACCGGGCTCTTCGTGCTTTACGCCGGGTTGAACGGGGTGATTCTCTCCTTCGTCTTCCTTGCCTACACGCAGACATCCATCGTCAGCACCTTTTTCATCTGCGCGGGGACATTCGTGGGATGCAGCATCTACGGCTGGACGACGAAGCGCGACCTGACCTCTTTCGGCGGATTCCTGATGATGGGCCTGATCGGGATCATCATCGCATCCCTCGTGAACCTGTTCATCCGCAGCAGCGGAATGAGCCTCATCATCAGCTACATCGGAGTCTTCGTGTTTGTCGGGCTGACTGCCTGGGACACGCAGAAGCTCAAGAACATGGCGCTCGCTCAGCCGGCGGATCTGGAGGCGGGGGTCCTGCGGAAGGGGGCGATCCTGGGGGCGCTTTCCCTGTACCTGGACTTCATCAATCTCTTCCTGATGCTCCTGCGCATCTTCGGGCAAACCAGGGATTAGCCGGCCGCACCGCTCCTCCGATGTCCCGGAACGCTCCCCCCGGGGGTCCAGCCCTCAGGGGGATTGTTTTTTGCGGGCTGTGTGCCAGGCAGTCCGATCACAGAAGATGGCGTACATGGAGAGCTTTCCAAGTGCTAAACTCCATCAGACAGGGAGTGAAGGGGTAGAGCCAGGTTGCAGGCTGAATTGTTTTCGTGAGGCATCGACCTCGTGAAGGAGAGGGCACATGGCCGAGGGAGCATGGGTGCCGGGATATGTCGGTCTGTTCGAAACCGGAGAATTTGCACGCAGGATCGAAGCCGGCCTCGGGATGATGGAGTCCTGCACGCTTTGCCCCCGCCGCTGCGGCATCAACCGGCTGGCGGGTGAAACCGGGTACTGCCGGACCGGCCGCAGGGCCCGCATTGCAAGCTACAACGCGCATTTCGGGGAGGAGGCGCCCCTGGTCGGACGCCGCGGATCGGGGACCATCTTCGTGAGTTCGTGCAACCTGCTCTGCAGCTTTTGCCAGAATGCCGAGATCAGCCACGGGAACGAAGGGGTGGACGTCATGCCCGGGCAGATGGCCGCCATGATGCTGGATTTGGCGGCGATGGGCTGCCACAACATCAACATCGTCACGCCGACCCATATCGTGCCGATGCTGCTCGAGGCGCTGGCGGCAGCCGTCCCGCAAGGGCTCTCGCTCCCGCTCGTTTACAATTGCGGAGGGTACGAATCGGTGGAGGCCCTGAGGCTGCTCGAGGGTGTCGTGGACATCTACATGCCCGATTTCAAGTTCTGGGATCCGCAGTGGGCCGAGCGGTTTTGCCAGGCCGACGATTACCCCGAACGCGCGCGGGAAGCCCTGCATGAGATGCACCGGCAGGTTGGGGACCTGGTCCTTGACGAGATGGGGATCGCCCGCAAGGGGCTTCTGGTGCGCCACCTCGTCATGCCCAACAGCGTCGGGGGAACCGCCGAGATCATGCGCTTCCTGGCGCGCGAGATCTCGCCAGACACCTATGTGAATGTCATGGATCAGTACCGCCCCTGCTGGGAGGCCCGAAAGGATCGGCTGATCGACCGCCGATTGACCGCCGCAGAATTCAGCGCCGCCTTGGATGCAGCCCATGCGGCCGGGCTGCACCGTCTGGACCGCAGGGAGCGGCCCCGCATCTTTTTCGGCCTTTGACAAGCTTCTTTTCGAGGAAAAAGACGATGGACAAACGGGTCGGCATCACGGCCACCGTACCGGTGGAGATCATCCTCGCGGCAGGCCTGACGCCCGTGGATCTGAACAACATCTTCATCAACGCAGAGGACCCGAAACGGCTCGTCGCCAAGGCGGAGGAGGCGGGCTTCGCCCGCAACGTCTGCACCTGGATCAAAGGAATCTATGCGACAGTCCTGGAAAAGGGGTTCCGGCGTGTGGTGGCGGTGACGGGGGGCGATTGCAGCAACACCATCGCCCTTGGCGAGGTCCTGGGGCGACGGGGCGTGGAGATCATCCACTTCGAGTACCCTCTGGACCGGTCCGCCGGGGCGCTCCGAGGCCGCATGAAGGCCCTTGCCGGGGCCCTCGGCGCTACCTGCGAGTCCGTGGAAAAGGCCCGGGGGGACGTGGACCGGATCAGGCGGAAGCTCAAACAGTTGGATGAGATGACGTACCGGGAGGGGCGCGTCAGCGGCTTCGAGAATCACCTTTTCCTCGTCGGAAGTTCGGATTTCGATCAGGATCCGGTAGGATTCGAGGCACGGCTGGACACGTTTCTCGATAAGGCCCGGAGCCGCCCCTCACGCGATCCGCGGATCCGGCTGGGTTTTCTGGGGGTGCCGCCCATTTTCAGCGGGTTTTACGAAGCGGTGGAGGCCATGGACGCCCAGGTGGTTTTCAACGAGGTGCAGCGCCAGTTCTCGATGCCGGCGGGCGGAAAGGGGCTCGTGGAGACCTACCTGCGCTACACCTATCCCTACGATATGGCCGGACGGATCGCCGACATCCGCACGGCCGTCGCTGAGCGCAGGCTCGACGGCCTGATCCATTACACCCAGACCTTCTGCTACCGTCAGATATACGACATCCTCCTGCGCGAGGGCGTGGACACCCCGATCCTGACCCTGGAAGGCGACCAGCCCGGCCCGCTCGACAATCGGACCCTCCTTCGAATCGAAACCTTCTGCGAGATGCTCAAGAGCGGAAAGGACATGCCGCTCTAATGGCCTTTCACAGGACCCGCCTGCCGCTGATGACATCCTCCGCCAGTTGAACATCCTTGCGGCTGCCGATGAAGAGCGGGACCCGCTGGTGAAGGGTCGCGGGCTCGATCTGGAGGATCGGTCCATTCCCATCGCTGGCGTAGCCCCCGGCCTCCTCCACGACCATGGCGAGCGGGTTCGCTTCGACCATCAGGCGCAGCTTGCCGGTAGGCTTCTTGGGGTCTTTCAGGTCGGCAGGGTACATGAAGATGCCGCCTTTCAGAAGGTTCCGGTGAAAATCCGCCACCAGGCTCCCGACGTAGCGCGAGGTGTAGGGCCTGGATGTCTCCTTGTCCGGCGTCTTGAAATAGTCGATCAGGCCGCGGGTGCGCTCGTCCCAATAGGCGTAGTTTCCCTCGTTCACACTGTACGTCTTGCCCTGCTCGGGGATGCGGATGTTCTCATGGGAGAGCAGAAACTCCCCGACGCTCGGAAAGAGCGTAAAGCCGTGCACCCCGGTGCCGCTCCCGGTGGTGTAGACCATGATCGTGCTCGATCCGTAGATGAAATAGCCTGCAGCCACCTGCTCCACCCCCGGCTGCAGGACGTCATTCAGAAGCACCTCGTTGGTATGCGAATCCTCCGGCCTTCGATAGACGCCGAATATCGTTCCGATGCTGACATTGACGTCGATGTTGCTGGATCCGTCCAGGGGGTCGAAGACGAGGATGTAATTCCCCCGCGGGTATTCCGCCGGGATCTCGATGAGGTCAGGATCTTCTTCCGATGCCATGCACCAGAGCTGACCGACATGCCGCATACGCTGGATGATGACCTGATTGGCGAAAAGGTCCAGTTTCTGCACCCGCTCATTCTGGACGTTGATGCGCCCGGTGTCCCCCAGGATGTCGGTCAATCCGGCCTTGTTGACCTCGCGTGAAATCACCTTCGCCGCCACGATCAGTTCGTTCAGGAGCGTCGTGAAGGCGCCGGTGGCCTCCGGGTTCGTCCTCTGCTGCGTGAGGATGTGTTCGGTAATGGTGGTTCCGACAGATCGCTTCGCGTTCATCTTCCCTCCTCCAGTGGTGTACCGGCCTCTGTGCGCATCTCCGCCCCGGGGCCTTATAGACCATTCACCCTGCCTTCATCGGGAAAACTGGCCCCTTCGCAAAACACCGGCCCTCGCGCCTGTTTTGCCGGCTGTCCAGGGGTCCCGCCCGGCAAGGAGCAGGCCTATCATCCAGCATCGTCCGCCGCAAGCGCCCTGAAAATATCCTCCCGGGAAACCTTGCCCGGCACACCCGGGTTTTCGATCAAAAAAGGATGATCCTGCCCGAGCGCAAACCGATCGGTCTTTTTCGCCCGGGCGATCCGAAGACCGCGACGCAGGTGAATGTTCATGTTGCCGCTGCAACCCTCAAGAACGAACCTCCCGGAGTTGGAAACTCAGTATTTGAGCAGGTTGTCCCAGAATCCGGGGTCTTCGTCCTTCCAGTTCGGTCCGAAACGCCGGTCGCAGAAACCGCTCAGCCGCTCATACCACTTGGCCCAAACGTTCTTCTTCCGTTCGCGGGCATCGAGGACATCGGCCAGAAAGAGATCGATCTTGTTGATCTCTTCCTTCGGGACGTAGTATGACGCCCCTCCCTCGAAGGATCGTTTGAGGTTGTCCTTGGAAAGGGCATGGGCGGTCAGCATCAGCGCAGGAATATCCTTGTCCCGGCAGATCTCGAGCAGTTCGTAGCCCCGCACGCCCATGATATCCAGGATCGCCGCGTGATAGTGGTTCGCTTCGAGGAAGGCTTTCCCTTCTTCGAAGGTGGAAGCCGAATCGATCCTGCACATATCGAGCAATTCGATGAGAAATTCCAGGATGTCCTTCTCATCGTCCACAATGAGAATACGCTTACCTTTCAAAATCTTTTCAGGTTCCATTCCATCGATCCTCCTCGGGATAGATCATCGCACGTGCAACTTCAACATCTGAAAACTGCAGCATTCGACTCCGCCGCCACGGCATTCACCTTACACGGAACCTTCCTGATATTCAAGCCGGTAGATTTCGGCCAGGGTCAGGAAAACCGTTATGGCCAGCGGTCCATAAAGGATGCCCATGATCCCGTACAATTTGATGCCTCCGATGATGCCGATGAACACAAGCAGGGAGTTCATGTGCACCCCTTGCCCGATGAGACGCGGCTTGATCAGGTACTCGATGATGGAGCTGTAGAAGACGTTGTACGCGAGGAAGAGGATCCCGGGGGCGAGATGGCCCTGAAGGATCATGATGGCCGTGGCGGGGAGGAACACAATGGAGGCGCCGATAATCGGGAGAAAGGCCATGAACGCGATGACGGTTCCCCAGAGGAAGGGAGATTTCAGGCCGAAGAGGAAAAAGCCAAGCCCTCCGAGGAACCCCTGCGTGAGCCCGGAAAGGCCATTGACGACGATAATCACCCGGCCCATCTCGTAAAAGGTGTGGGCCACTTTTTCGAGCTGCTCCCGCGGCACCGGCAGGAGTTCGACCAGATAGCTTTTGAGCCGTGCGCCGTCCCGGAAAAGGAAGAAGATCGTCATGATCATCAGAAAAAAATGGACGAGAAAGCTGAGGAGATTGGACGCAACGTTGCTGACCTGCTTGTAGAGGAAAAGCCCCACATTTTTGCCGACGGCGCTCGAAAGCTTCGCCACGTTGGCCTGACCGACATCGATCCCTGCCATCGCGGCAAATCTGCGGAGCCTCTGCACCCAGATGTTGTCGCTTTCGAGGACATCCTGGAGGTGCCCGATGGAAACGGCATCCCGCGTATTGACATAGAAATCGAAGGCTTCGTTCGAGAGGATGGTGAAAAACCATCCGGCGGGGATGACCAGCACGAGGAGGACGAGCAGCGTGGTCGAAAGGGCGGCAAAGGATGAATTTTCCCGAAGAAAGGACAAGACGCGTTTGTGGATGGGATAGAAGATCCCGGCGATGAGGAGCGCAAGCATGATCGCTGGCAGATAGGACCAGAAGAGCCGGAGGAGAAGCAGGGACGATCCGACCAGAAGGATAAAAAAGAGGACGGTGCCTACGCGTTTTCCGCTCACCTCATGAGGCTCCTGATTCGAATGGTTCCACGAGCCGCCCGCAGACCCTTCGCCGGGTTCGGGCCGTATTGCCGGCCGCACAACGCCGGTCCTTCACCTGCGGCTGTTGATAAGCGTGATCTGATCGTTGAGCGTCCAGTAGTCATAGATGTATCCGATCAAGAAAAGCCCCCCGGTAAGGAGGTAGAGGACCCCGCTGATCCATTTGCGCATGTACATCCGATGCACCCCGAAGACCCCCAGGAACGTGAGCAAAAGCCAGGCGACATTGTAGTCGATCGGGCCCATTCGAAAGCGGAGATCCGCTTGGCGATGGAGCGATGGGATCAGGAAGAGATCGACGATCCATCCGATCAGAAACAGGCCGAAGGTGAAAAAATAGATCGTTCCCGAGATCGGCCGGCCGAAATAAAACCGGTGTGATCCGGTGAACCCGAAGATCCAGATGATATAACCGAGGACTACGCTGTGCGATGAGTTGGCCATTCTTTGCTCCTGAAGCTTCAACGGCACTGAATCAGAGTTGCCGGAATCCGCTTCGATCTCGTGAACCAGACTTCCACCCGGAAAAGGTCTTTCCGGCCCATCCAGGCGTCGGTGCACCCGTTCCATGCCGCGGCAGCCTGCAGGCGGCCGATGCGTAAACGATTGATTCCTTTATATATCAGTCAACTTGGGACCCGCCCCGAAGGCTTGGTGCCGAGAACGCGCAACGTGCGGAGGAAAGCGGAGCCCGCGCCGCAGGGGCGGGTTTGAGCGCAACAAGGATGTAAAAAAGCCCCTTGTTTCCCGGTTGAAAACACGGCCGTTCTCCATACTTCATTAAGGGATGGCTACGAAACTACCAGTTGAGAGGAGGGGTTTCAAGAAGAATCACCAGATCCACACGCCTTGTTACAGCAGAACCATGCTGTACCAAACCGGCACCAGGCCGCCCCGTTCGTCGTATCTGACCTTGAAGCCGTGCGGCTCGACAGTCTTGGCGATATCGATTCCGAAGGCATCCATGGCGGGGCGTGCGAGGTGGGGATATCTGCAGGGCTCCGGAAACGTGCAGTCTTCACACTTGACGCACAGTGTCATCCCGAAGGCGAAGGGCAAACCGCAGGTGGCCATGGCTTCCTTCTCGATGGCTAGGGTGATGTCCTGCCCGGTCAGCGGATCGGACGACTGGATGATCAGCGCCTTTTCGTAGTTGTCGAAGGCCGCCATGAATTGATCGGGGGACAGCCTCAGGTTAGGGGGGCATGTCCAATACCGGCCCCAGCGCGCGCACCCGAAACGGCATTTCAGATAGGCTCGATCGTCGAAAACGATCCGGGCCGTATCGATCATCTTTGCGTCGGTCGCCCCCAACTGAATGGCGCGGCTGACCAGGGTATCTCTGTTCGTCAGGACTCCGTTGTGATTCCTGTTCATAGTTCCCCCTGCAGACAATAGCGCCTTCCCGGTGCTGGAGACAGGGTCCGGAGTGGATTCGGGGTGAGGAGTCGGCGGACGCCGGGCCTGTTTGGGAAAATCCTGCTGAAGACTCCCCACCCGCAAAGATTGGTCAAGCGCGTGATTCGAGGCAGATCATCCATCGGCGTCTGGGCGATGAGAGTAAAAAATTTCCCGGTCGAGGTTGAACCGTCGCGTTTCGGGCAGAAGATCAGTGCTGCTGGTAGGTTATTAGTTGTCAGGGATTGAGGGCCACATTCTCTCCAACTGGCCGTTTTGCTGAATGCACCACCCATTTAGCCAAGCGAGGCTTTACTTTCTACCATATAAGGCGCATTTGCGCAATCCTCTTTTTCACCGGTTCACTCCAGGCAGAGCTGAAGCTCTTTACCTGTCGAGATCATCTGAGGCGGCTGTACAATCCTGAACATTTCCCGTCGGTCCGGACCATAAACAACTGGCATTCCCGTTTTCCTGCTTGAAACAGCCTCCAGGTCGCTTCCGCACAAACGATTGATTTCCTTGATATTGGCCAAAAATCCTCATCTCAGGATTGGAAACCAGGTTCTACGGGTAATCATTTCCGGATGAAAAGGGAATCCCAGGAATGTGAAGCCTTGGTCACCTCAAGACCGGGGGTTAAGATAACGGCCAGCGGCTTTATTTCACCGATTTTGGTCGTTTCAGGAAGGATTTATCGCGTTTTTTATAAGCAATCCCCAGTTTTTTCATTCTGCTTCTGAGGGTATTAGCATTGACACCGAGAACCTCGGCAGCCCCTCCAGGACCATGGATTTTACCACGGGTCATTTCAAGGATATTTTCAATGTGACTTTTTATATTATCGTCCAATGCAATGGGCACTGAAGTTTTTTTGGGCTTCTGAAATAAAATATTTTGTTTGTTGACATATAGATAAGCTGCATCATCTTTATCAATATCTACGTTTACATGATTATTCTGCGAAAGCGCTATTGTTTTTAATTCCGCAAATTTATTATTGCTTATTATAGAATTAAATTCTAAAGGTTCACCCCTGCTTAGAATAATGGAGCGTTCTATCAAATTTTCGAGTTCACGGACATTTCCAGGCCAATCATAGGCCAGAAGGGTTTCCATGGCGCCGGGCCTGACCAATGGGATATTTGCCATTTTCAAAGTATACGCCTTACGTATAACGAAATGCCGCACCAGTGCAGGGATATCTCCCTTTCGATCTCTCAAAGGCGGAATACTGACAGGGAAGACATTCAAACGATACCACAGATCAGCACGAAATTGATTCGCCCTGACGTTGTGTAAAAGGTCGTTCTGGCAGGCTGCAATAATTCTGGTATTTACCGGAATCACTGCACTCCCTCCGACACGTTCCAGTTCCTGGGTTTGAAGAACCCTCAGCAATCTGACTTGAACGTGCAAAGGCATATCACCGATCTCGTCAAGAAAGAGAGTGCCCTGGTCCGCGCGTTCAAAAAGCCCTTTCTTCGAGGAAACAGCTCCCGTAAAAGCCCCTTTCTCATGCCCGAAAAGCACGCTGTCAAGAACACCCTCTGGCAGAGCGCCGCAGTTCACCTTTATAAAAGGGCCATTTTTCCTCGGCGAATGCCTGTGAATGGCATTCGCGATGACTTCCTTACCTGTTCCTGTTTCACCCTGCAGCAATACCGGACTGTCCAAAGGTCCGACCAGATGCACCATCTCCATAACCGCCCTCCATGGGGCGGAATCCCCGACAATGCTGTTTTCAGCAAATTCATTCAGTTTTTCACGCAAGTAACGGTTTTCGCGAGCAAGCATGTTTTTCATCTCGACAATCTCTTCATGCCTGCGAATATTAGAAATGGCAATGGTAAAAGGGTCTTTGAGCTGCAAAAACAAATGAGCATGCTCTTCAGTGTATCTATTCTTTCCAAAAGCATGTAAGGCGACTGCTCCAATATCTTGTTTGTCCATGATCAATGGTAGAAGAAGCGTTGATGAAATGGGATCATTATAAAATGTATGCCACAAGTGAGATACAGGATTTTCACTTGTATCATTTATAAGCATAAATGGATCATCCCCCAAACGCATTAATACACTCCTGTGCTCAGAAGGTATAGAAATCACATCATTCAGTCTTCTACCTCCGAAAACATCTACACGCGCTAAAGCGCGTAAGGCTGTGCAATCCCATTCTCGGTGTACAATAGACATGACATCCACAGGTAGAATCCTGCCAATATAATCAAATGACCTCTCTAGAGCTGTTTTTGGATCGAGAGTTCCGCATATTCGCAATGTTGCTTCTTTGTAAAAACGATCTGCGTCTACGCGATTTAGCGGAGTGTCTGAAGAGTGTATTTTGTTCATCACATAAACCTATTTGAAGTAAAATAATTTGCATCGATTTAGCAGTCTTTGATGCGCCTGCGTAAGAAGATAGAGATCAGCTCAATTTCCTCTGGCAAGGCATGCGTTCTTTACATCCGATTTCTTAACCTTGCCATAATGCGGTTGTCATCCTTGGCTTCGGAATTCGATGAATACGGTGAAATATTACCATATTTCACAATTGGTTGCCAATCCAAAATGATCCTTTTCGCCCCTTTTCAAAGTCCGTCCACGCGTATCGTTTCTACTGGAGCGCGTAGAGATAAGTTATACAATTCCAATTATTTGATAGATCAATCCGTCCTTCGGTTCCGGAAATGGATGCGCGCTCAAAAGCAGCTTGCGCACGAGGGCCAATCCTGGACCATTTATGAAATAAGACAATTGAAATAGCGAAATATCACAATTCTAACTGGTTGAATATATAAGATATTGAAATTGTTATTGAAAGTATTTGGCACATTTACTGCTTACTTATCCGAATAAGAAGAGCCGTGAAACTCTTCGGAACGGACCGTTCTAAAGATGCTGTCCCCTATGGCATGCAGAACCTGGAGGATCCCATTCTGAGGGGAGGAGTCTCGCTGCATAGAGATGTTTTTTGATGCGCCAAGGGGGGGCTTCCAATCCCGTATGCCGAATTCCCAAGTGCGGAAGAGTGCGGAATTTTATCGTGGATTTATAAAAGCGATCAGTGAAGGAGGGGAAATGATGCTGAATGAGGGGTTGGTGAAGATTGCGGGCGGCCACAACGTGCTGGATAGTCCCGATATCCTGAACGACTATTCCGGAGACATGAGTTTTGCCGCCCGAACGCGGCCCAGATGCCTGGTCAGACCCGGGAGCGCAAAAGAAGTCCAGGAAATTGTCAAATGGGCGAACGAGGAGAATGTTCCGCTCTTACCCATCAGTTCAGGCCCTCCTCACTTCCGGGGCGACACGGTCCCGCGCGTCGGTGGAACCGTCCTGGTTGACCTGACCAGGATGAAGAAGATCATCAGGGTTGACCAGCGGAACCGGGTGGCGATGGTGGAGCCCGGGGTCAGTTTTGACGAACTTCAGACTGAACTGGCAAAAGAGGGGCTGTCCGCCTATATGCCTTTGTGCCCCAGGAAATCGAAATCGGTCCTGACGAGTATCCTCGAGAGAGAACCTATCACAATGCCGGCGCATCATTGGGACTGCACCGATCCGTTCCTATGCGGCGAGATCATCTTCGGAACCGGAGATGTATTGCGCAGCGGCGAGGCCGCAGGACCGGACAGCACAGAAGAAAAATGGAAGATCGGCAATTACCAGATCACCCCGTTCGGGCTCTCGCAGTTTGATGAGAACAAACTCGTCTCGGGCGCGCAGGGGACGATCGGCATCCTCACCTGGGCAACCATGAAATGCCGGATGGCATCCTCCTTCAGCAAGACATTCCTGGTGTCTTCTGAAAATGTTGCGCAGTTGTTCGATCTGATGTACCCGCTTTTAAGAAGTAGACAGTGTGATCATTGTTTCATCTTGAACGATCTCAACCTTGCCAGCTTGTTGGCGAAAGATGCAGATGAGATCCGATCCTTGAGAGAGAGCCTCCCCGCCTGGGTGCTGGTGGTCAGTTTCGAGGGGAATGGGGAACTGCCGGAAGAGAAGGTTGCGTGGCAGGAAGGCGATCTTAGAGAAATGGCTCTCAGGGCAGGGCAATTGAGACCGGTGACCACCCTCTCCGGGCTGAATACCGAAGAACTGTCTGCGGTGCTCTCCAAGCCTTCGGATGAACCCTACTGGAAGCTGAGATACAAGGGCGGGTGCGGAGAAATCTTCTTCCTTACGACCCTCGATAAGACACCTGATTTCATCCAGGCCGCCTCTGGTCTAGCCTCCTCGCGCAGGTACCCTTCAACGGATATGGGCGTTTATATCCAACCGGTTGTCCAGGGCACAAGCTGCCACTGCGAATTCGACCTGTTTTATGATCCGGCGAACAAATCCGAAACGGGAAAGGTGAAAGACCTCCTTTCTGAAGGGGTCGCCCATCTGGCGGACATGGGCGCCTTTTTCTCCAGGCCTTATGGGACTTGGGCAAAGACGGTCTATGGCAGAGCCGCAGTGAGTTCTACCATGCAAAAGCAAGTCAAGCAGATATTCGATCCGAACAATGTCCTGAATCCTGGGCAGCTTTGCTTCTAAGAAGAGAAGGGAGGAAGTTGAAAGATGGAACTGAAAGATTTTGAACATGACATGCAAAGATGCTCCAGATGTTCATACTGTAAATGGATACCCTACGAAAACCAGCAGAATATGGATTTCATAAAGGGCTGCCCCTCAGCCGCCCGATACAATTTCCACGCCTATGCGGCGAGTGGCAAGTGGAACATGAGCTATTCGTTCCTGCAAGGCCGGATCGATTACTCCGATGCCTTCCAGGATGCGGTGTATCGCTGCCAGATGTGCGGCAACTGCGATGTATCTTGCAAAGTGGTTCAAGACATCGAACCGCTCGAGCATATGCAGACGCTTCGCATGAAATTTGTCGAAGACGGCCAGATTCTGCCGGAGCACATGCTTTTCATCGATAATCTAAAAAAAGAAGACAACATGATGTTGGCCAAAAAGGCTGACAGGGGAAAGTGGGCTGAAGGTATCCGCGTCAAAAACCTCAATAAGGAGAAGGCGAAAGTGGCGTATCGCGCCGGATGCAGATATGCCTACGATGATGAATTGTGGCCTATAGTCCGCGGGGGGTTGCAGATTCTTCTCGATGCGGGCGTCGATGTGGGGATCTGGGGTGATGAAGAGGTATGCTGCGGCGGCCGATCCTATCAGTGGGGATATACCGGTGAGATCATGAAATATGCGGAGCATACCATGGAAGCCCTGAAAGCCGCCGGGGTGGAAATACTGGTCAATCCCTGTTCAGATTGTTACCAGGCCTACAAAGTGCTCTACGACAAAATAGGCAGGAAGCTGGATGTGGAGGTCCTTCACATCACGGAATACCTGCATCGTTTGATAAAGGATGGAACCATCGAATTTACCAAAGAAGTGCCCATGACCGTCACCTATCATGATCCTTGCCATTTGGGAAGACTCGCGGAGCCGTGGGTCCATTGGAAAGGAAAAGAGGTCAAGGTCATGGGGCAGATGATCTGCCATGAACCCCCCAAGAAATATCGACGGGGGGCCAACGGGGTCTATGACATTCCGAGGGAGATTCTGAAAAGCATCCCTGGTCTGAAACTGGTCGAGATGCACAGGATCAGGGAATCCGCCTGGTGCTGCGGCGCCGGTGGTGGGGTCAAGGAGGCCTATCCTGAATTTGCAACCTGGACCGCTGCCGAAAGGCTCAAGGAGGCCAGATCCGTGGGAGCAGGAGCGATGGCCACCGCCTGCGGCTGGTGCAAACGGAATTTCTTGGACGCGATGGAAGAGGGCGCGGACCGCATCGAAATCTATGACATCATAGAACTGATCCAAAAAGCTATGTGAAGGAGGGTAGATCGAGATGGCGTTAACGGATATCGAATACATGGCCTTGGAGGATTGTGTCGGCCCTGAGAACATCACGCGTGAACCGGCTATCCTTGATACCTACAACCAGTGCTGGGGGCATAAAGCCGTATTTGACCAGAAGTTTTCAACACGTCCGGCTGCGGTGGTCCTGCCGGGAAGCGCGAAGGAGTGTCAGGCCGTCATTAGAGTGTGCAATAGATACCATATTCGCTTCAAACCCTTTTCTTCCGGATTTGAAATCATTTCTCTCGCTCTCGAAAACGAAAAGAGCATCCTTTTGGATCTCAAAAGGATGGACCGGATCATCGAAATAGACGTCAAAAACATGCACGCGGTGGTGGAACCCTACGTCAATATATACAGGCTGCAAAGAGAAGCCATCAATTATGGTTTGACGGTTGGATCTATCGGGGCGGGACCCAGCGCCGGGGTGATAGCCGGCTCCTGCTGCCACTTCGGTGCGGGGACCACGATGGTCAGCACCGGGGGCCTTGGCCGTAATGTCCTTGGCGTGGAATGGATCCTGCCGACCGGAGAGATTTTTCTGACAGGTTCGGCGGAGACAGGCGCCGGCTGGTTTTCCGCCGATGGGCCTGGGCCGAGTATGAGAGGGATTTTGCGGGGTCGCTCAGGTGCGAATGGCGGACATGGAATCATTTCGAAGGTGAGCGTGAAGCTTTACCCGTGGCATGGAAGTCCAGATCTGAAATTTGAGGCGGAGCCGGGTCGGCCGCCTTCGGCAAAGTGTTTGACGCAGGTTCCGGAGATGTACAAAACGTTCGTCATCCTGTTTCAAAGCCAGGATCAAATGTTCGAAGCGTTGAGCAGAATCGGGAGGGCGGAGCTTGCCTCGGCTCTCATGGGTGCCCTCATGTTCCCGTATGGTGAAGGAAATGACGAACAGTGGCAGGCGATACAGGAGATGCGTGAAGCCGGCATGAACTTCACTGAAGTAGCCAGCAAAGGAGTGGCTCTGGTCATTGGCGCCGAGACAAAGCGGGGGCTCGAATATCGTGAGAAATGTCTTCTGAAGATCGCCGAAGAAATGGGTGGCCATCCATTGCCCTTGCCCCCGTCCGAGCAGGCCCGGTTCTTTTCTGCAGCCACCTGGCACTTCGGTTTTGTTACTGCCGCATTCAGGCGCACGGGAGATTTCTTCGTCTCTCCCACCGGTGACGGCAGCCCCGACATGATGCTGAACCTGAGAAAGGAAGCAGAACGGCTGCTTCAACCCTATATGGACAAAGGATTGCTTCAGCAGCTCGGCACCGCCGAGATGTTCCTTATCCCGAGCGAGCACAGCTCTGTCGGTTTTCATGAGGAAAATGTTTCATTCTATGATCCCTGGGATGCCGATTCGCTTCAGGCCCTCCGAGAGGTCGCCCAGGCCTCAGAGGATCCGAACGGTGATTTCAGACGCTTCGGGGTGCCCCATCTTGGGGGAGGTCTTCAGGTTGAATTCAAGAGTCATGTCCATCAGAACTGGGGGCCTATCTATGACCATTATGACGTTTGGCTCAGGAAGATCAGGGATATGCTCGACCCCAACGATGTCGGGGACTGGTCTGGCTATATCCCAGCGATTTTTCCATAGGCATTTCGCTGGCAACCGGGCATCGGAACGCGGGTAAACAGTAACTCCGATGCGCCAGTGAGCTTTTCATGAGGAAGAGGAGCGGCAGTTGGCTTTAGCGGTAATGTGCACGCACCGCTGGAGCCGCACTGCGAATGCACGCTGCAATCGAAAGATGGCGACCATCTGCACTTCCAGCCCCTGATAGAGAACATACGGATTTTTTGTGGACATTTTGATTCCGATCATTTCATCGGCTTGGAAGGAAATCCACGCGAATTCCGCGCTCCAAGATTCCGGAAATTTGAGAACCGGATGAGCTCTGTACTATGCGGGAGGACATGCAACAGAATCTGAAAGGACATTGGAGATGAGAAAATCAGTCAATATCAATAGGGCTTTCCATCGATTCGAATCAGGGGATAAGCCCGCCGCCTGCTCAATATTCAAAGGAGCCTAGCCATGGGACAGGATCGGATTCTTGTTTTAATGGAGCATGAAAACGGCGGCTTGGCCCCCATTTCATTGAAGCTGCTGACGGTTGGAAAGGCGCTTGCGGAAGGCTGCAGCGGAGTCCTCTGCGGGTGTGTCATGGGGCGCGCGCCTGGTGACGTTTCGGAGGAAACAGCCCTTTACGTGGACGAGGTGTACACGCTCGATGACGCGAACTTCTCATCCTACCAGGCCGATCTTTATGCCTCGGCCTTGGAAACCCTGGTAAAGGCCGTCAAACCATCCGTCCTGCTGATGAACCACAGTTACGAAAATGTGGAGCTTGGGCCGAAGGTTGCCCACAGGTTCAACAGTGAATTCGTCCCCGATTGTGCGGAAGTGGAGTGGGGGGAAGAGGGCAGGCTCCTTTGCACCAAGCCGGTTTACGGCGGCCGCGCCATCGCTGTCATCGGAGTTCACGGCGTGCCCGGCGTGGCCACCATGAGGTGTATGACACAAGAACCTCTTCCCCGCCAAGGCGCGGAGGGGAGAATCATCCTATTCGATGTTGCGCTGGATTCCTCCCTCGCCCGGTCAGAGACCCTCTCCGTGGTGGAGGGGGAGAGCGTCAACCTCGGGGGGGCCGAAGTCATCGTCTCGGGAGGCAGAGGCATTGGTAGCGTGGAAGGGATCGAGCAGTTGCAGAAACTGATCCATCTTCTGCACAAGCGCTTCGGGGCGGTGGAGCTTGGAGCGAGCCGTCCGCTCGTCGACAACGGCCTCCTCCCGCACGCTCGTCAGGTCGGCCAGACGGGGGAGCGGGTGAGTCCGCAGATCTACTTTGCGATCGGTATATCGGGTTCCACCCAGCATCTCTCGGGGATGATCGGGTCTCGAAAGATCGTGGCCATCAACCAGAGCGATGAGGCCCCCATCTTCGGGGTTTCGGATTATGGGGTTGTCGGCCGGTATGAAGAGGTGCTTCCCGGGTTTATGCGGAAGCTGGAGGAGATGGTATGAAAACGCTCACGATCATTGTCTGTCTCAAGACGGTCTCCGATCCGGAGGGCCCCATCTCGGCTTTCGAGGTTCAGCCGGAGGAAAAACGCGTCCTGGCGAAAGGGATCCCACCGGTCATCAACCCCTATGACGAGAATGCGCTGGAGCTCGCCCTTCGGCTTAAAGATCGTTGGCGAAGCAGAATCGTCGCGATCAATGTCTCCGCGAAAGCGGTTGCTGCGGTGCTGAAAAAGGCCCTGGCAGTGGGGGTGGATGATCTGATCCTGGTCGAGAACCCCGCCTTCGATGATTTGACGAGCGAAGCCGCTGCCAGGGTGCTTTCCGCGGCGGTTGAAAAGGTAGGGGAATACGACCTGATCCTCACCGGCAGGCAGAGCGCCGACTGGGACTCCGCGCAGACGGGCCTTCTGCTGGCGGAGATGCTTGCCATCCCGGCGATCAACCTTGTGAAGGGCGCCGAGATTCTGGAAGGCCGGGTCGAGGCGGAAAAGCTCAGACGCATAGGCTTCGAAACGGTGCGCGCCTCTCTGCCGGCCCTCCTCACGGTGAGCAGCGAAGCGGGTGAGCTCCGGATGCCTTCCATCAAGGCGGTGCTCGAGGCCCGCAAGAAGCCCCTGACAAAGTGGACCGTGCAGGATCTCGTTTTAGATGTCACCGCCCTCAGGACAAGAAACATCGTGTCGCTCTCAGCGCCTCCTTCGACTGCCAGACAGTGCGTTTTTATCGAAGGAGGCTCAGCGGAGGAGAAGGGGGAAGATCTTGCGCTGAGGCTGAGGCAGGACGGTCTGATATAACGGATTGAGGTTGAACCATTCTTATGAGTGGATTGCTTGTTCGAACTCTCGCTTGGAGTTTTTCACGACTTATGGAAAGGCGGTGCTCATGAAAAAGGTCTCATTGAAGGTAAACGGACGACGATACCAATTCATAGTCGATTCTGAACGCATGCTTTTAGACCTTCTACGGGAGGATTTGCACCTGATCGGAGCAAAACAGGGTTGCGATCGGAAGGGGCAGTGCGGGGCATGCACTGTTCTCGTCGACGGCAAGGCGGTGCGCTCCTGCATCAGCAAGGTGGCAGATCTGGATGGAGCGGAGGTCTGGACTGTGGAGGGTCTGGGTACGCCGGACAACCCCCATCTGATTCAGGAGGCCTTCGTCCTCGCGGGAGCGATCCAGTGCGGGTATTGCACCCCCGGGATGATCATGGCCACGAAAGCGCTGCTCGACGGCAATCCGGATCCGGATGAGGGGGAGATAAAGAAGGCCTTTGCACGGAATCTGTGCCGATGCACCGGCTATAAAAAGATCATCGAGGCCGTCAAGCTGGCGGGCAGGTTCATCCGCGGCGAGATCAGCCCGGATGAGGTCAGGCCCGATCCTCGAAGCGGGACGATCGGAGTCTCCCACCCCAGGCCCTCGGCGATGCTGAAGGCGTGCGGCCTGGCGCAATTCTCGGCGGACATCCAGATGCAGGGCGCCCTTGAAATCGCCGTTGTGCGGAGCAGCGAACATCATGCCCGGATCCAATCCATCGACACCTCGCAGGCCGAACAGATGCCCGGGGTGGTCGGTGTCATGACCGCCAAGCACATCAAGGGCAGCAACCGGATCAAGCTCATATTCGATGACCAGCCCGTCCTATGCTCGGACAGAGTCCGCTGTCTCGGGGATCCCATCGCAGTGGTGGTGGCAGAAACCAAGGCCCAGGCGGAGGCCGCCGCTCAAGCGGTCAAGGTCGGCTATGATCCGTTGCCGGTGATGATGACGCCAGCTGAAGCCCTTGCCGACGGCGCCCTGCAAATCCACGACGAATACCCGAACCTCTGCTGGGCCCAGCCCCAGATCAAGGGGGATGCCCAGAAGGCCCTGGCCGAAGCGGCTGCGGTAGTGGAAGCCGATTTCTCCACCCAGATGAACCACCAGGCCCCTCTCGAACCCGAGGCCTGTGTAGCCTACCTCGAAGGGGAGGGGGAAGACGCTCTGCTCGTGGTGATCGGCCGAAGCATCATGATTCACAGCCACATGGCCATGCTGCAGGGCGCTCTGGGATGGGAGAACATACGCTACGAAGAGGCCTATTGCGGAGGGCAATTCGGCATCAAGGTCGCCATCACGTCCGAGGCCGTCGCCGGAGCGGCCGCCCTTCATTTTAGAAGGCCTGTCCGCTACATACCGAGCCTTCACGAATCCATGCTCCTCACCTCCAAGCGCCACCCCTTCGACATGAAGGTGAAACTGGCCGCGGACAAGGATGGGAAACTCACCGCCTTCGTCAATGACTTCACGATCAACAACGGCGCCTATCAGATTTTGGGCATCGTGGTGGGACTGAGGGCCCTCCAGATGCTCTCCGGTTCCTACAACATCCCCAACGTCGAGGCGATGGCGAAGCTGGTCTACACCAATGACGCCGCAGGGGGCGCCGCCCGAGGGGCAGGGCCGCCGCAGGTCGCCTTCGCCCTGGAATCGGCCATGGATATGCTGGCCAAGAAGTTGGGGCTCGATCCGTTTGAATTCCGTCTCAAAAACATCCTTGTCCCGGGTCAGAGCGTTTCCACCGGAGCCATCGTGGAGGAGTGGCCTTTTCAGGGGCTATGGGAGGACCTCCGGCCCCATTACGAACGGGCCAGGAAGGAGGCTGCCGCCTTCAAGAACGGCCCCATCCGCCGCGGAGTGGGCCTGGCCTGCCACTCCTTCGGGATAGCGGAGCCGGGGGACGCCGCCATGGTGGCGGTGGAGCGGGACCCCGATGACGGCATCACCATCTACGCCGCAGCCGCCGACCCGGGTGAGGGGAACGATTCCATGCTCACTCAGATTGCAGCCCATCTGCTGAATCTGCCCTTCGAAAAGGTGCGCCTGTGCACCCGGAGCACCGAGCACACGACCGAAACCGGTCCTGCGGCAGGCAGCCGGATCACCTACATGGTGGGGGGAGCGCTGCTCAACGCCATCGAACAGATGAAGGCCACCATGGCAGAGGCGGGGGGTTCCGGGTACGAAGGGCTCCAAAAGGCGGGTAAACCGACCCGCTTTATCGGGAAGAAGAGTGTGGCCGAGGGGCCCCTGGACCCTCAAACCGGATTGGGCTCCACCTTCGAGTCCCAGGTCCACAATATCCAGATGGCGGAGTTGGAAGTGAATACCGATACCGGGGAGGTCAAGATCATCAAGATGACCACCGCCGTGGACCCCGGGGTGGTAATCCATCCCAAGAACCTGGAAGGGCAGCTGGAGGGGGGCATGGACCAGGGTGTGGGCTTCGCACTGAGAGAGATTTACGTCCACGGTGAGACCAAGGACTGGGTCACCTTCAAATTTCCCACCATGAAGACCGCCTTTGACATGGAGGTGATCACCCCCAGGGAAACCCCCCGGAAAAATGGGCCCTTGGGGGCGACCGGCATCGGTGAGATGACCATGGTTTCGACGGCTCCTGCCGTCACCAATGCCATCCAGGACGCCTGCGGCGTCCGAATCTACGATCTGCCGGCCACGCCGGAGAAGATCAAGGCCGCCTTGCTGAAAGGGAAATAAGGGCTATGGCGAAAGCCGAAGAACCTCGCCCGCTTTCGGGTCACCCCAACCGGAAAGTCCGCACGATTGCGGGGTCGCAGATCGTCTTCGACGGAGAAGGCTTTCTGCGCAACCCAGAGGACTGGTCCGAGGAGATGGCCCGATTGCTGGCGGCTGAAAGCGGCCTGAAGGAATGGGGGGAGATCCACTGGCAGGTGATTCGTTTTATGCGAGCCTACTACTTTCAACATGGCCGCGCACCCATGAACCGGGATTTGAAGGCAGGGGTCAAGATGACGCTCATGGACCTCGAGGCGCTTTTTCCGGGCGGGATCCGCGGGGGAGCAAGGCGGGTGGCCGGTCTACCGAATCCAAAAACCTGTGCGGGTTAGAGGTTATGAGGGAACCCATCATTTATCTGGACAACGCGGCCACGACTTTTCCCAAACCGCGCGCCGTCCTGGAACAGATGCTTGAAATCTATAGCCGGATGGGGGTCTCCCCCGGACGGGGAAGTTACGATCTGGCTGTTGAGGCGGAGGGTCTGGTCCAGGAGACGAGGCGAAAGGTGGCCGCATTGTTCAGGGCCCCGGATGCGGACCACGTCATTTTCGCCCAAAACGCTACGGATGCCTTGAACCTCGCCCTGCAAGGGATCGTGAGGCCGGGCGATCATGTGCTGTCCACCCGCTTGGAACATAACTCCGTCCTGAGGCCCCTCTACCACCTTCGTCAACGGGGATGGATCGAATACGATCTAGTCCCCTTCGATGGGGAAGGGTTCGTGGACCCGGACGCCATTGCGTTGGGCATCAAGTCCAACACCCGTTTGGTTGTCGTCTGCCATGCATCCAACGTGCTCGGCACGGTTCAAACCATTCCGGAAATCGGCCGCATTTGTGCGGAACGGGGCGTCCCTCTGATCATCGATGCAGCTCAAAGCGCAGGCGTCATTCCCATCGACATGGAAGGCTGGGAGGTAGCCGGCGTGGCGTTTACCGGGCACAAATCCTTGCTCGGCCCGACCGGCATCGGCGGGCTGGCCTTGGATCCGAAGCTGGAAATCGCGTCCACCCGTTTCGGCGGTACGGGCGTGGATTCCAAGAGCCTCGTTCACACCCAGACCTTCCCGCACCGACTGGAGGCGGGAACAGTCAATCTTCTGGGGATCATCGGCCTTTCAGCGGGCATCGATTTCCTCCTGGCAGAGGGGATCGAGGCGGTTCATACACATGAAATGCGGCTCCTCGATAGATTGTACGAGGGACTCTCACAAATCGATCGGGTCCAGGTCTTCGGGCAATTGGGCGACCCTTCTCGCCACGTGGGGCTTCTGACCTTAAATATCAAGGAAATTTCACCGGAAGACGCGGGCATGATCCTTGATGCCGATTTCAACATCGCGGCTCGCACCGGTCTGCATTGCGCGCCACTGGTCCACGAAAGGTTCGGGACCTACCCGCATGGCGCTGTCCGCTTCAGCCTGGGCCCTTTCAACACCCTGGGAGAGATCGACCGTACCCTGGAGGCGATGGCCATGATCGCCCGTTGAGCAGTTGTGCCGCGCGGCGCGGGGTCTTTAAGGGTTCAGACTCTCTATTGCTTCTGCGATTTGAGATATCATTCCGGGCCCATCCGAGGATCCTGGATGCACACCTGCCAGGCAGTTTCCATCTCAAAATGCTCCTTTTGTCTTCAGAACCTATCCGGAGCAGATCAGGATCAGCGGAGAAGCCCGATCTTGCCGGACATGCCTTCTTGACGTATGGGCCAACAGCGAAAAGCCCTCAAAATCAAGCGGATTTCGCAGCCCAAGGTTGCCCCCAAACGCTGTTGAAAAGAAAGCGAAACGGACTGCAACAAAAGTCCCATCCTGTGTGAAGCTTCGCCAATCCAGCGTTTCAAGCGGGGATAACTGGGGAGAGGTAGGAATTGAAGCTCTTCGATTGTCTGCGGGGGCCTTTTGGGGAGGTTGAGAATCTTGCTGAGGCCCGGGGCCAACAGGACATTAGGAGGCTTGTTTTTTTTTCTGCTTACATTCTGCTTACATTTTTTCGGGGCACAAAACGTGCGTCTAGCTATAGCAAAAAGGGGCTGGCTTTTTGGCCTAACCTCTTGATTTTACTGTGGCGGAAGTGCATGGGAATCGAACCCACCTACCAGGGTTTTAGCCCGGTACACCGGATTTGAAGTCCGGGAGCCCCACCAGTGAGCTTTCCACTTCCAGAACGACGCGCACCCTGACTCAATTGTAGCGATGCACGTGGATTTGTCAACAGGACACGCCGAAATTCAGGGCCTCTGCGGGGAAGCCGGCCGCATCGCGGTTCAATGCGTCACCGTAAAAGGATTTTCCGGCCCAAGCGTTCATCGACCACAACCGCATTTCCTGCGCTGAAGGCGTTCCCACGGCGGCCCTCCGCTGAAACGGGGCGCCTGCACCAGCGCCGCGACATGGAAGAGTTCTCTCGCTGAAAGCCGGAGGACCCCATGCGGTTCCGGGCGGCTTCAGCGCGCCGACCGGTCGATGATGATCTTGAGGATGCGCCGTATCGGCTCGGCCGCCCCCCAGAGGAGCTGATCGCCGACCGTGAAGGCCGCCAGGAAGCGGGGCCCCAAGAGCATCTTTCGAATCCTGCCCACCGGGACCTTCAACGTGCCGCTGACGGCGGCAGGGGTCAGCTTGGCAAGGCTCGCGGGTTTTTCGTTCGGCACGACTTCGACCCAGGCGTTGGCCGTCGCGATCATCCCGCTGATTTCATCGAGGGGAATCTCGCGCTTCAGTTTGATGGTCAATCCCTGGCTGTGGCAACGCATCGCGCCGACCCGCACGCAAAGCCCGTCGATCGGGATCGGGGGCGAGGCGCCGAGGATCTTGTTGGTTTCGACGTAGCCCTTCCACTCCTCGCGCGTCTGGCCCGATTCCATGGGGCTGTCGATCCAGGGGATGAGGCTCGCCGCCAGGGGCGCCCCGAAATTTTCTGTCGGGAAGGCCGTGTCGCGAAGCTTTTTCGTCACGGCGCGATCGAGATCGATGGCCGTGGCAGCCGTGTCCTTCAGGTAGGGGCGACCGGCGTCGACCAGGTCGACCATCTGGGCGATCAGTTCCTGCATGTGCTTGGCGCCCGCGCCGGATGCGGCCTGATAGGTCATGGAGGAGATCCACTCCACCTCGCCCTGCGCAAAGAGGCCGCCAAGCGCCATAAGCATGAGGCTGACCGTGCAGTTGCCCCCGACATAGGTCTTGATCCCCTGGTCGAGACCCTTGTCGATCACCGCCCGGTTGACCGGGTCGAGGACGATGATGCTGTCTTTCTCGAGGCGCAGGGCGGAGGCCGCGTCGATCCAGTACCCTTTGAAACCTGCCGCACGGACCTGCGGATAGACCTTTTTGGTGTAATCCCCGCCCTGGCAGGTGACGATGATGTCGAGGTTCTTCAAACGCTCGACGTCATAGGCGTCCTGAAGGGGCGGAATATCCAGCCCGACGTCCGGCCCCTGTCCTCCAACGTTGGAGGTCGTAAAAAAAACCGGCTCGAACCCCGAAAAATCTTTCTCTTCGATCATCCGGCCCATGAGGACCGACCCTACCATGCCGCGCCAACCTGCAAAACCAATCCGTAGCATCTGTGAAAACCCCCAGAATCTTGAGCGAAATATAAGGGGACAATATAAGAGGGTTGCCAGGCTGAAGCAAGCAAAAAGGCGACCTGAAAAAAGGGAGGGGAGGGGAATGCCCCAGGCACGAGACCGCTGCAACGCACGCGATCCCTTTGGCGGTTTTGGGCAAATGCCGGGCGCATCGGCAAGACACCGGGGCGGACCACCGGATCGAGTGAAGCGGCGCGGGCCGGGGTCCGTCGGGATGCATAGGCCAGAACGATCAGCAGGCTGACTTTCAAAGGAGAAAGAGGCTCAGCGCCGGCCAGTAGGTGATGACGAGCAGCACCAAGAGGAGAAGGATCAGCCACGGCAGGGCGGCGCGGTAAACCTCGATCACCGGCCGTTTGAAGCGGGCGCTCGCGATGAAGAGATTCAGCCCCACAGGGGGCGTGTTGTAGCCGATCGCGAGATTGGCCAGGAAGACGACCCCGAGGTGAAACGGGTCGATCCCGAAGCGTGCGGCAAGCGGTGCAACCAGAGGCACGATGACCAGGATCGCGCTGAAGATGTCCATCAGGCAGCCGACCGCGATCAGGAACAGATTCAAGACGATGAGAAACCCCAGCCGGGACTGGATCGTGCCTTGGAGGAATTCCAGGACCCTGGCCGGGATAAAGGCGTCGACCATGTAACTTGTAAAGGCAAGCGCTGCCGCGAGCACGATCATGATCGCGCCGACCATCTGCATGCTTTCGACCATGATGCGCGGCAGTTCTTTGCAGGGATCGAGCTCTCGGAAAACCAGGATTTTTACGGCAAGGACATAGACTACGGCCAGGGCTGCCGCCTCCGTTGCCGTGCTGAGGCCGCTGTAGATTCCGAAGAGGATCAGAAAGGGGAGGGGCAGTTCCCAGGCGGCGCCCCGAAGGGCCGCAAGGCACTCGCCCAAAGAAAAGGCGCGGGGTATGCCTCCGGAGCGCCTGCCGCTCCAGAGGGCGTAGGCGCATGGGACGGCAAGGAGGAGAAGCCCGGGCAAAAGGCCTGCCAGGAAGAGTTTTTCTATCTGCACGCCTGCCACGAACCCGTAGAGGATGACAGGGAGGCTCGGGGGAAAATGGATCCCCACGCTCCCTGAGATGGTGAGCAGTCCGAGGGAGAAGCGCTCGGGGTACCGCTCCCGCAAAAACATCGGCAGAAGAAGCCCTCCGAGGGCGACGATGGTGATCCCGGTCGCCCCTGTCAGCGCTGTAAAGAGTGCGCAGGTGACGAGCGCCACGATCCCCAGGCCGCCGGAAAGCCACCCGAGAAGACTCTGCGAAAGGCGGACAAAACGGGCGGATGTCCCTCCCTGTGCGAGCAGGTAACCCGTAAAGGTGAAAAGGGGGATGGCGAGTAGGACCGGAGCGTTTGCCAGGCGGTCGATCTCGACTGCGATCACGGTAAGAGGAACTTGTCCAGCATGAAACCCGAGCATCGCGGCGACGAGGATCCCGGCAAAAAGAGGCAGCCCCATCAAGAGAAGGCCGAGGAGGAGGAGGATCAAAACGGTCAAGGCGGCGGCCCCCCCGCTTTCCCAAGCATCCTTTCAACCGCTCGGAGCAGAAAGCGCAGACCGATCAGTGCGAACCCGGCCGGGAGGACAATCCGGGTCGTCCAGGAGGGGATTCCCCCCAGGAAAGGTTTTCCGATCTGCATGTCAAGACGGATGTAATCGAGGCTCACCATACTCATGATCCCGCACACGATGGCCGCCCCCATCCCGAGCAGCACTTCGCGGATACGCGCGAGTCTCTTGGGAACTAGGACTGAGGCGAGGTCGATGCGGATATGGGCGTCCATCCGGGTGGCGGCCGAGGCGCCGATAAAGGTCACCCACAACACCAGGAGGCGCACGGTGGGCTCGGACCACTCGAGGTGCCCCATCATGCGGCTGGCCCACTCGCTGCCGGCGTGGGTGTAGAACCCGCGCAGCAATACAGTGGAGAAGGTGCAGAGTACCATTGCGCCCAAAGAGATGACCAGGATGAGGTTTTCGACCACGGTCAGGGCTCCGCTGATCCGCCCGAGCTTCCCTGGGCGTCTGTCAGCGTGGACCGGCGGTCCCGTGTCCTTTGCTCTATTTTCCACCTCAGAGCCCCTGCAATGGTTGAAGATCGGTCATGAGACCCTCAAATTCAGAGTCCCTGCAATGGTTGGAGATCGGTCATGAGATCTTCGAAAACGCCTTTCTGCCGTGTTACTTCATCCAGTGGAATGCAAAGGGCGCCTGGCCGGGCCACATCCCACAAAATGTCACAAACCCTTTATCCGGCCATTTTTCAACGGCCCTCGCACAAGGAAGTTTCCACACGAAAGCCGCTCAGCCGCTCGCTGTCTTGGCCAAACGTCCAAGAACGGAAAACACCCTAAGCCTGAAATAAGCCGACTTGACATCTCTTGCGCCCTTTCACTCCTGGGGAGACGGCCTGCGCCCGAGGAGTCGATAGACCTCATCGAGCAGTCCAGCCGGGTAGAGTTTGCCTTCGAGCCTCTGAGCCACACGGCTGTGAATGGCTTCGAAGGGGAGGAGTTCCTCGCCGGTGGGAGCCGCGACCATTTCTACGCCGGCGTTCTGGAGCGTCCTGGTCGTTTGTTCGATCTGGCGGCGGATCTGGCCGGTGAGCTGTTCCATGGCGGGAGGAAAGGTTTCGCTGAGTACTTTTGCCAACTCGGGGGGCAACCGCTCGAAAAAAGAATTCGACAGCAGCACGGCGGCATTGGCATAGGCAAGGGGGAGGGCGGACATATAGCGGAGGCTCGTTTGCCACTGGAGCGCGAGCGCCCCCATGGGCGGTGCGTAAACCGTGTCGATCATGCCGGTGTTGAGCGCGGTGGAGACATCCGTGATCGAGAGCCGGATGGGGTGAAGCCCCATGGCGCTGAACGTTTCATTCGCGACGGGGTCTCCCGACCACGCCCAAATTCGGGCCCTTTTCAGATCGTCTATGGTGTGGATGGGCGCCTTTGAAAACAGGTGGACCGGACCGATCTCCGCCCAGGAGATGAACCGGAACCCCTCGCGCGAGAAATCCTCGGCGAAGCGAGAGGTGAGCCCCGCCCTGACCCGATCGACATCCTCCGCATCCCGAAAGAGCATGGGGAGATCCAGGACCCTCACCGAAGGCAGCACGGCCCCAAGCCCCACCCCGGAAAAGGCGGCGCAATGCAGTTGCCCGATGCGGATCTTTTTCAGGACATCCAGTTCATCCCCCGCGATCCCGCCCGCGTAAATCAGGAACCCGAGGCATCCATCGGTCCGCTCCCGCAACTCGGCGTCGAGCTCGTTCATGGCCTTGAGCCAGGCTGAACCCTCCGGTGCGACCGTGGCGAATTTGATGCGGTATTCCTGCCCGGCGCCTGTTGCAAGGGACAACGGCAGCAGACACAAAAGAAGGGTAAAGAGAACCAGCCGTTTCATCACAGAATCCTTTCAGCCGAACGACACAAGCCCTTGAACCGGTCTAGAAGAAGAGTTCCTGCCGGCGGGAGAGCAGCGCCCGGGCTTTTTCCTGCACGACAGCATTGATCAGGCACACATCCTCGAGAACCTTGGGCTCGTCATGGATGATCCCCTCCAGCAACTGGGTGAAGAGGTCCCGATTCTGCGTCTTCACAGCATATTCGCGCGCATACAGATAGGGGGCGAGAAAAAAGCGGCCGTTTCCGGCCGTCATCGCCTTTTCGAAGAGGGCCGCGGCATGATCGAGGTTACCCCCAAGCAGGGCGGGTTTGGCCGCCTCCTGCATTGCAGCGAGCAGGTAGGGCGTTCCGTGAAACAGCCTGGGGTTTCGATCGAGGAAATAAGCGAGATAATCCTGTGCAACAGGAAGCTGCACCAGCGCGTCCGGAAGGTCCCGGTTGAGGTTGAGCCAGCTGAACCATGCGAGAGTCGCCCAGAAAAGGGATTCATCCCCTCGTGCAGCGTTCCACGGGCCCCTTTGGAGCATCCTATCCAAGGGAGGAGGGGGCGTTTCCGGCAGGGACACCTCGAAGCCCAGCCCCTTGAAACCGTATCGGCTCGCCCGGGCGTAAAGCGGTGCGGCGCGTGCAGGCTCCTCGTCTTCGACAAAAAGCATGGCGTATCCGGCAAAGCCCATGCAGAGGGTATCCAGAAGCCGATCGTAGCCGGGCGCCTCTCCGAGCAACCCTTCCAGGAGCTTCAACTGTGCAGGGAGCGCCCCGCGCGCGAGCTCCGGATCGCATTCTTCGAAGATGGTGCGGTTCATGTGCCCCCAGAGGGAAGGCGTGCTTCGGAGCGCAATGGCCGCGCAGCCCGCTGCACTCAGCATGAACATGGGAAGCAGCAGAATCGCCTGAGGGGTGCTGAGCCATTTTTTCATGATTGACCTCATTGAAGACCTCAGCCGAGTGTCCGTCCGGAAATGATCTCCCGCTACAAGCCAGTTTCAAATACGGAAATGAAAATTTTTTGCCGATATCAAGGAAATCGAGCATTTGCGCGGAGGCGACCTAGTGGTGGCCGCACAACCAAACGTGCAGATTGACGCCGAGATGGGCAAAAAAGACCCTTTCCGGATGGAAACCAGCCTACCGGAAATCCCCGGGCAGGCGCAAGTCAGAAGAGAGCCGCCCCTGGACCCGGTAGGCGCTTCCATCGTGCAAATGGCAATGACTTCAGTATTTTGTAGATTTTTGTCCCGGAATCAAGTATTCTGTTAAACAGGACTTATTGTCGAACCTGCGAGGTTATCAAATGATGAAAATACTCCTTGTTGGAAGCACAGGAATGCTTGGCACCGCCTGCAGCCGCATTCTTGGGGAAGATCATGAGATCGTCGCTCCGCCGAGCAAGGAACTCGATATGACGAGATGGGACGTGGTAATCGAGACCTTGGACAGGGTCGGCCCTGACATCGTCATCAACTGCGCCGGCTATACCGATATGGAAGGATGCGAACAGGATGAAACGCTCGTCCGCAAGATCAACATCGAGGGCCCGAGGAATTTGGCACAAGGCTGCGCGCGCTTCGAGTGCAGGCTTCTTCACCTGTCGTCCGACTGCGTTTTTGACGGCCGTAAAGAAACCCCTCAGCCGTATTTTGAAGACGACCCGCCCAACCCTCTCTCGGCCTACGGCAAAAGTAAGCTGGACAGCGAAATAGCGGTAAAGGAAAACGTGCCCGCCTACATTATTGTACGTTCGGGCTGGGTGTATGATTTGACCAGCCGCGGCTTTATGCGCAACGTCATTCGGCAGGCCCTCGAGTCCCCCGGCTCCGTCATCCAGGTTCCTGCGCTCGAGATGGGCGCCCCGACCTGGAGTTATCGCCTGGCTGTGCAGATCCGTGAGCTTGTGCGCTCCGACTCCCATGGGACCTATCATGCAACGGCGGAGGGCTGCTGTACACGGTTGGAATACGCACAGGCCGTCCTGAACCTGCTCGGTCTTAAAGCCCTTGTGGAAGAACGGCCGCCGGGGAGTTTCACGCCCCTCATAGAACTGCCGGTCAACAGGATCCTCGAGAATCGGCGTCTCAAAAAGCAGGGGATCCATGTCATGGCGGACTGGAAGGAGGATCTGGAAATCTTCCTGAATGCCTACGGTGAGGCCCTCATGCAGGATATCAGAGCGGAAGGCCGCGGCGGAATCGCCGCCTGAGTGGTCCGGCTATGAGTAAATGGCTGTTATGGCTCCTGGGGGCGGCCTATGCCGTCTGCCCTTATGATCTGGTGCCCGATTTCCTGCTAGGCCCCGGCTGGATCGACGATATCCTCCTGTTGGGGGCCATCTGGTGGTATGTTTCTTCACTCCGGAAAAAACGGGTGTGGCAAAGCCGCGGCGCGGAGGAGGCGGGTTCGTACGGACCGGGCGGTGCGTCGGGAAGAGGCCCCGGCAGCGACAGGACGTCTGAAAACAGTCGACGGCAGGCAGGCGTACCCTCTCCGTATGAGGTCCTCGGGGTGGAGCGCAATGCTGGGCAGGATGAAATACGATCCGCCTATCGAAGGCTTGCCGCGCAGTATCACCCGGACAAGCTGAGCCACCTGGGGCAGGAGTTTCAGGCCCTTGCCGAAAAGCGCTTCAAAGAGATCCAGGAGGCTTATGAAACGCTCAAAGCCTCCGGCCCAGGACAGCCCCCTCATAAATAGCGTTCTTGGCGCTGCTCGGCTCTCTGCAGTCGCCGATCTGATGGACCTCGTATCCGGTTTCGGCTATCTCGTTGAAAAGACGGTCGTCCGGCTGATTGCCGATCGCGACGACCACGCGCTTGGCCGGGACGGTAAACGGCTCCCCTGTCTCACCCTGAATATCGGCCCCTTTGCCGCCGATGCGGACGAGGCTGTGTTTGGTGTACGCCTTTACGCCGCGGGCCTTCAGTTGGCGCAGAAGGATCTTCCGTGTCATGGTCTCGAGGCCTGCTCCCAACTCGGCCAGTTTTTCGACGATCGTCACGCGGCAGTCGTTTTCCGCCAAATGGAGCGCGATCTCACAGCCCGTCGGCCCTCCGCCCACGATAACGATCTCCTTTCCAAGGGGACGGGCGCCGTTGAGGGCTTCGGCCGGAAAAATCACCATCGGGTGGTCGATCCCTTCGACCTCCGGGCGGATGGGGCGCGAGCCGGCCGCCAGAACGACTGCATCAGGCTGTTCGCGCCGGATGGTCTCGAGGCTGGCCTCCTCGCCCAGATGGCAGATGACCCCGAAGCGCTTGATCTGGGATTCTTGAAAACGGATGAGGCTCAGGAGTTCGCGTTTGTATGCCGTCACGCTTCCCAGCAGGAGCTGCCCGCCGAGGACCGGGGCCTTTTCGTAGAGATGAACCTCGTGGCCCCGCTGCGCGGCGACCCAGGCCAGGTTCAAGCCGCCCGGCCCCCCTCCGATGACCAGGATCTTCCTTCGCACCTCGGCAGGGCGGATGACCATTTCCTTTTCCCTGCCGAGCGTCGGATTCACCAGACACTCCACGCGTCCGCGCCGGAAGATCGATTGCATGCAGGTGTTGCAGGCGATGCAGCGGCGGATCTCATCCAATCGCCCTTCCATGGCCTTGCGCGGCAGTTCGGGGTCGGCGATGAGCCCCCTTCCAATGCAGACGAGGTCGGCGACCCCTTTGTTGAGCAGGTCTTCGGCAAGCTGCGGATCGTTGATGCGCCCCACCGTCATGATGGGGACCTGGATAGCCTCCCGAATGCGGCTCGCCGCTTCCGACAGACATGCCTGCTCCATGAACATCGGCTGGCAGATCCACTCGGGCGTGGCGTCGTTTCCGGCTGACACCTGAATGACGTCCAGGCCGGCCGGGACGAGGATCTTCAAGATCTCGATGCTCTCGGGGACATCCAGCCCTCCCTGGACGAACTCCTGCGCACTGATTTTGAACGACAGAGGAAAATCCGGCCCGATGCGCCGGCGGAGTTCGAGAATGATCTCCTTGGCAAACCGCGCACGGCGTGCGATGTCCCCGCCGTAGGCGTCTTCCCTGATGTTGGAGAACGGGGAGAGGAACTGGTTGATGAGATAGCCATGGGCCCCATGGAGCTCGATCAGCTCGAAGCCGGCCTCGACCGCACGCTCGGCGGCGCGGCCGAATCGCTGGACCAGATCCTGAATGGCCGCGGTGGTCAGGGGTTCGACATCCCCCCGGATGGTGGGGCAGGGCAGGGGGGAAGGCGCGAGGGGCTTTCGGCCGATGACCCTGGCAGAGGTCTGGCGTCCGCCATGATGGATCTGTATAGCCGGCACGGCCCCTTCCTCTTTGATAGCGCGGGCGATCTTCGAAAGGCCCTCGATCAGCCCATCGTGGTCGATGCGGGCCTGGTGGGCCGAAACGACTCCCTCCGGCGCGACCGAGCAGGCCTCCATGATCACCATCGCAACACCCCCGGATGCCCTGCGGCGGTAGTGTTCGATGGCCCGTTCCGGGATGTGCCCGCCTTCCTCGATCAAAAAAGAAGCCAGGCTCGGCATGACGATCCGGTTCCTGAGCTCGAGCTCACGGATGCGGAATGGGGAAAAAAGCGTTTGCATGCGTCTTTTCTCCTTGAAGTCTGCAGGGTTGGTAGAACCGCATCATAAAAAGTGCAGCGATTTTTTGTCAAGCTCAAGCGTACCCGCCCGCCTCACATGCCGAGATAAGCCTCCCGCACATGGTCATTCGCCAGGAGCGCCTTGCCCGTCCCCTCCAGGACCACCCGCCCGTTTTCGAGTGCATAGGCCCTATGGCACATCTTGAGTGTTTGCGTGACGTTCTGCTCCACCAGCAGGACGGTGACACCCTCCCCGTTTATACGGCCGATCATCGAGAGGATTTCCTGCACCAGAAGGGGGGCAAGCCCCAGGGACGGTTCATCGAACATCATCAGCCGGGGGAGCCCCATGAGCCCCCGGCCGATGGCGAGCATCTGCTGCTCGCCCCCCGAAAGGGTTCCGGCCATCTGTTTGCGCCGCTCCAACAGGCGCGGAAAGAGCTGGTAGACATGTTCGACGGTTTCGTGCCGCTGTGCCTTGGCCCTCCTGCAGAGCGACCCCATAAAGAGGTTTTCCTCCACGCTCATCTCGGAGAAGAGGCGGCGGCCCTCCGGCACGTGGACGATGCCGTGCTCGATGATCTGATGCGGCGGCAGCCGATCGAGCCGCAATTCCCCGAAACGGATCCCGCCTTTCCTGGGTTTCAGGAGGCTCGAAATCGTCCGGATAACCGTGGATTTGCCTGCTCCGTTGGCGCCGATGAGGACCAGGATCTCCTTTTCGTTCACGTGGAAGGAGACGTCCCACAGAACCTGCAGATCACCGTAGAAAACGTCAATGTCCTGCACCGTGAGCATAGTCCTCCCCCAGATAGGCTTCGATGACGGCAGGGTGATGCGCCACCTCATGTGGTGTCCCTTCGGCGATGGTCTGTCCGAAGTTGATGGCGTGAATGCGGTCCGAAATGGTCATGATCAGTTTCATGATATGTTCGACGACAATGAGTGTAACCCCCCTGTCCCTGATTTTGCGGATGAGGTCGATCGCCGCTTCGAGCTCGGAGGGGTTCAGTCCGGCGGCGGCCTCGTCGAGGAGCAGGAGGCGGGGCTGCGTCGCAAGCGCCCGGGTGATCTCCAGACGCTTCCGTTCGCCGATCGGCAGGCCTTTCGCCAAGTCGTCCTTTCGGTGGATCAGGCCGCAAAAAGAGAGGGTCTCGAGCGCAATCTCCCGCGCCTCGTGTTTCGTCCGCGCATGAGAGAAGGCCGCGGCGATCACGTTGTCCAGGACGGTCATCCGCTTGAGGGGCTTGACGACCTGGAAGGTGCGTCCAATGCCGAGGCGGCAGATCTTATGGGTCTTCAGGCCGGTGATGTCCCTGCCCTGGAAGAGGACCCTTCCGTTCGTCGGGGTGTGGTAATGGCTGATCAGGTTGAAGAGGGTCGTCTTGCCGGACCCGTTTGGACCGATCAAACCGAAGATCTCTCCCTCGGCGACCTCGAAGCTGATGTTCTTCACGGCTGCCAGGCCCCCGAAGAGCTTGACCAGATTTTTGACCTCGAAGAAATTCATCCGGGCACCTTCCTTTGACGCGTCCCTGTGAAGATTCTTTTGATCCGGCTCCAATCCCCTACGATCCCGTTCGGGAGGATCAGGATCACGATCACGACCAGCACCCCGAAACCGAGCACGTGCGCCTCCATAATGAATTTTGCCGCGGTTTCGACGGCGGCGGAGCCGGTAAGGGCAGCGAGCCCTTTAAAAAGGCCGAAGAATCCGGTCCTGAAGAACTCATGCACGGCGACCATGACGAAGGCCCCCACAACCGGGCCGTACAGGGTTCCGACACCGCCGACGATTCCGACCAGGATCGCCATGATCGAGATGTCGTGCAATGAGAACACCACCTCCGGGTCGATGAACCCCATGTAGTTCATATACAGGGCTCCAGCCGTCCCGGTGAGAAACGCGGCGATGTTCAGGGAGCACATCTTGTAGTAGTGCGTGTCGATCCCCAGGCTTTCGGCGGCGTCCTGATCCTCACGGATGGAGATGAAATAATAACCCCATTTCGAGGCCATGATAAACTGGACACTCAGGACGGAGATTACGGCCATCCCGAGCGCTATGTAGTAGTAAGGGATCTTGGACACGAAGCTCTGCATGATGAGCAAACCCACCATGCCGCCCGTCAGCGGCTCCCAGATCGTCGCGATGTGGCGCATGACCTCGTTCAAGGCAAGGGAGGCCAGGGCGAAGTAGGCCCCTCGCAGCCGGAAGCAAATCCAGCCGAACGGAAAGGCCACTGCCATCGCTGCGATGCCTCCGAAGGCCATCGCCCACCAAGCCGAAAGCCCCAGCTTGTGCACGAAGAGCCCCGCCGTGTAAGCGCCCGCCCCGAAAAAGGCCGCATCACCGAATGAAACCTGGCCCGTGTATCCGGCGATGACGTTCCACCCTGTGCCGATGGCCACCCACATCAGCACGAGGATCATCAGGTGCTGGTAGTAGCTGTCCTGAACGAGAATGGGGAAGAGGATCAGAAGGACAAGCAACAGAGGTGGTGCAAATCGTTTCATGGGATTTTCGCTCCGGGTCCGGCTGTCATCAGATCTTGGTCAGGCGCTTGAAGCCGCTTGGCAGAAACAGCAACACCAGGATGAAGATCAGGAGGCCGATCATGTCATCGAACGCCATGCCGATGTAGGTGGCACCGAAGGCCTCCGCAAGCCCGAGAGTCAAACCACCGAAAATCGCCCCGACCGTCGAGCCCAGTCCGCCGAGGATGGTGATGACGAAGGCCTTCCGGGTGAAAGGGCTGCCGATGTCGGGAAACAGGTAGTAAATGGGCATGAGGAGGGTTCCGGCCGCAGCCACAAGCGCCGAGCCGATGCCGAAGGTGAGGATGGTGATGCGTTTGGCGTCGACCCCCATCAGGAGGGCGGCGTCCTTGTCTTGAGCGGTGGCGCGGATGGCGCGCCCGAGATCGGTTTTGAGGAGAAACCAGAACATGAAGCCTGTGAAGAGGAGGGCGATGAAAAAGGCGGCGGTAAGCGCCACGCTGAAGGAGATGCCCCGGAGGAAAAAACTCGAACTGCTGTAAGCGGTCTGGACCGATTTATAGTCCGAGGAAAAGATGAATCGAGCGATCTCGGTCAGGACCATGCCGATCCCGACCGTCATCAGGACTTGGTTTTCCGGGAGGAGCGATTCGACCTCCATAAGCGGGTTCAAGGCGTATCTTTGGATCAGGGCGCCAAGAAGGAAGAGGGCCGGCATGGTAATGAGAAGGGCTGCGTAGGGATCCAGGCCGAGATAGGTGAAACAGACGAAGGTGATATACATGGCCACCATCATGAGTTGGCCATGGGCGAGGTTGATGATCCCCATGACGCCCATGATGAGCGACATCCCCATCCCGATCAGACCGTAAAGCCCCCCTTTGAGTATGCCTGCCACCAGCGTTTGCAGGAAAACGTCCATCGAATATCCCCCGGATCGTGTCAGGTGCGGCCTGCACTCAACGGATTTTTCAACACGCTGTCATGACGTCGAATCAACGCTCATCCCATCTGGGGAACGGATAGACAGGCTCGGCGGTGGCCACCTCTTTGGGCCAGACGGTTTCGAGTCTACCCTGGATCCATTGGACCAGGAAGGTAGGAAGCTTGTTTTGCTGGGTCATCTTGGCGTAGGAGATGAACTTGACCGGTCCGAACACGGTCATCATGTCTGTTTCGGCCAGCGCCGCCCGAACGCCTTCAGGCGTGAGGGTCTCGGCCCGTTTGAGCGCATCGGCGATGACGTACATGGCGGCATACGCCTCGGCCCCATGATACTCGGTCGGCGTTCCATGCTTGTCGAGGAACTTCTCGTAATATTCGCGCGCGCCGGGGTAGGGTACCGAAGGGGTCCACAGGGTGGCTGAAAAGACGAATTCGGAGGCTTCACCGGCATTGGCCTGAAACTCCGGAAGGGTGAATCCCGCCCCCCCGCCGACGAAGAGCCGTGGATTCAGGTTCAGTTCCTTGGCCTGACGCATGAGGAGGGCGGCATCCATGACGTAGGATATCATGTAGACCAGGTCCGGATCCTGCGCCTTGACCTTGACGAGTAGGGGTTTGAAATCCACCGCGCCGGCCTCGTACCCCTCCTTCATCAAAACCTCCAGGCCGAAGTTCTTGCACTGCTCCATAAACTCCTTCGAGCCGGACTGGCCGAAAAGCGTGTTCTCGTGCAGGATCACCACCGTTTTGACCTGCGCCGTCTCCTTGAGGAAAGAGTGGAGGGCCTGCGGATATTCGCTTACTGGGGGATTGAGGCGGAAGATGTATTCCCAGCCCTGCTCCGTGATGTTGTCGGCCGAGCCGGTGTTCACGAGAAAGGGGACCTTCCGCTGCTGCGCGACGGCGACGGAGGCCCAGGTCACCGAACTCGAATAGCCGCCTCCGACCACGAGCACCTGGTCTTTGGCGATGAGCTTTTCGATGGCGGATCGGCCGACATCGGGCTTCCCCGTGGTGTCCTCGATAATCAACTGGACCGGCCTGCCGTTAATCCCGCCGCCGGCGTTGATCTCCTCGGCCGCCATCAGAAAGGACTTTTGTTCTATCTCGCCGAATTTGGCGAGTTTGCCGGTCAGGGGAAGAACGACCCCCACCTTGAGCGGATCCGCGGCGGCAGCCTGCCCAGGATACCCGGCAATCAAACAAGCGGCAAGAACCAGACAACCCATGAACCACACAGCAGAGCCTTTCATCCCCTTCATCGAAATTCCTCCTTCTCCCCGAAACGGGTTCCGTCAATGGACGATTGGAAATGTTTCCATGCTTGATAAACACGTTCGCAGATGAGTACAATTTTGCGCCTATCGCGGAATGATTACCCGATGCAACCCGCGTTGCAATCCGGGAATGAGGGCTTTTCTTCACACCCTTCGGGTGCTCGGTCCCACCGCTTCGCGGCGGGTTCCCGGTTTCTTCACACGCTGTGCGGGCTCAGTTCCGCCCCTGCGGGGGGGCCGGTTTTTTCACACCCTTCGGGTGCTCAGTTCCACCGCGCGGGGCGGGTCCCGGACCTGCTAATATCAAGAAAATCAGATACTTACGCGGATGCGAGCTGCAGGCCACGGTTGAGGCAAACGTGCGGATCGACGCCCCTATCGGCAGAAAGGAACCTTTCCGGATGAGAACTCTTGATGACAAAGGTCCGGCAACTGGTTATACATTTCCGACTGAACACAGGCTACCGGCGAAAAAGGCGTTCTCGGTGCGCAAGCACACGCACACTCTGTTCAAACAGAAGTGCGGTTCGGGTGGTCGGTACGGGGGGCGGATCGCCGCGAAGGCTTCTCTCCGAGCAATCTGCATACGCACCGGATCATACGCTGGCTTTAATAGAAACGCAAACCATTTGATCTTAAAAAAGAGGGAAGGGATGCAAGGAAGGCATCTGGAGAAAGCATCTGAACAGAAAAAGATGAACTATGACATCCGTGAGGAACCGCTCAGCCGCTTCGACCCTGACCCGGGCCCCTTCACCTTGAGCTACGGGTTTTCGACCGACACGCTCGTCCGCTCGATCGAAGCCGTTGGCATGATCCAGCCGCCGCTGGTCCTGGAATCGCCATCCCGGCCGTGGCCGATCGTCTGCGGATTCAGGCGGATCGCGGCCGCGCGCCGCCTGCGCCTTTCCTCGATCGTCTGCCGGGTTGCGCAGCCGGAGAAACGGAGCACGATCGATTGGCTGTTGACCAGCCTTTACGACAACCTTGGCACGCGGGGCTTCAACCCGGTCGAGGCGGGGATGGCCCTCGCGCGCCTCGCCTTGCATCGGCCGATCGAGGACCTGCGCCGGACCTATGCGCCTCTTTTGGGGCTTCCCCCACGCACGGACACCGTTGAATCCTATATCGCGATGGCCTCGGCGCTGGAGCCGCCCTTGAAGGATTCGCTCGCGAGCGGCGCCCTCTCCGTTCATGCTGCTCGAGCCCTGCTCGACCGCAGTGCTGAGGAGCGTTCGGCGATCCACGACCTCATCACGATGCTAAACCTTAGCTTTAATAATCAAATACAATTAATTGATATTATATATGATATAATGCGGATAGAATCTATCGAGATAGGGGATCTTCTTGGAATGAAGGCCCTTGGAGGGGTCCTCCAGGACACCTCCTTGAACGGCCCTCAGCGTGGAAAGGCTGCGCTTGCCTATCTCAAGGAGAGGCGCAGTCCGAGGTTTGCGGCTGCTGCCCATGCTTTCCATCGGAAGATCGCCAGGCTGCCCCTCCCGAAAGGGGCGCGTCTTCAAACCCCGCCGTTTTTCGAGGAAGAGGTCCTGCGCCTCGAACTCGTGTTCAAAAACGGGCGCGAACTGCTCAAAATGCTCCGGGATATCCAGGGAATCGAGCGGCTGGAGGAACTGCGGCTCCCCTCCTGGAAGGAGATGCTATGAGCCTGTACCCCATCCGCAAGACGATCGTCGAAGAGAAATCCGCCGCAGATCCCCTTGCGGCAGGGATCATGGAGCGGCTCGCCGCACTGACCGGCGGGCGTCCGGCAAAGGGTGCCATCGACGATCTGGGCAAGGACGTGCTCCATATCCTCAGGAACAAGGGGGTTTTCCTGAGACCCTGCCCCGGCACCAGCCATTACATCTGCTGCGGCTACCGAATCCTCCATGTCGGGACGAACTGCCCGCTCGACTGCAGCTACTGCATCCTTCAGGCCTACTTCAACGCGCCCAACCTGCGCGTCTTCAGCAACCTGGAGGAGAATCTCGCAGCGGTGCTGGCGGAAATCGACGCCCATCCCGACGAGATCTTCCGGGTGGGAACAGGCGAGTTCACCGACAGCCTGGCCCTCGACCCGCTGACCGGCTGGTCTCGGACCCTGCCGCCCCTTTTTACCTGCCGCCCGAACGCCATCCTCGAGCTGAAGACCAAGACAGACAAGATCGAGGGCCTTTTGGACTCCGATGTCCGGGAACGGATCATCGTCTCGTGGTCGCTCAATGCTCCGTATATCGCGGCGCGCGAAGAGAAGCGCGCCGCCACTCTGACACGCCGCCTCGAGGCGGCGCGCCGGTGTCAGCAGGCAGGGTTCACCCTCGGCTTCCACTTCGATCCGATGGTCGAACACCCCGGCTGGGAGGAGGGCTACGCACAGACCGTCGAGCTCATGGACCGGTACATCGACCCGAAGGGGATCATCTGGATCAGCCTCGGCAGTATGCGGTGCATGCCGCAGCTCAAGCCGATCATCCTCCGGCGGCACCCCGGGACCTGTGTCCTCGACGGTGAGTTCGTGTCCGGGCTCGACGGCAAGATGCGGCTTTTCAGGCCGATCCGGGTTGGGCTGTACGCCCGGATGGCAGAGCTTCTGGGCAGTTGGCATTCGGATCTCGGCCTGTACCTCTGCATGGAATCGGATACGGTCTGGCGCGAGTCTTTCGGTTGGTCCCCCGGTGATTCAGCGGGCCTGAAAGCCTTTCTGGACAGCCGGGTAAAGCGCTTTTTTGGTTGGTCTAGAAGCTGAATTTGTGTTATGAACCAGTTTTTAATGCCAAGGGGAGGGAGGCCTATTATGGAGACACTTAAGGAGAAGGTTCAAAAGGCCCTGGAGAAGGTTCGCCCGTCGCTTCAGGCCGACGGCGGGGATGTCCAACTGGTGGATGTGACTGAGGACGGAGTCGTGAAGGTGCAGTTGATGGGCGCCTGCGGCGGATGCCCCATGTCCCAGATGACTCTCAAGATGGGGATTGAAAAGATCCTCAGACACAACGTGCCCGAGGTGAAGCGGGTCGAGCAGGCCTGAGATCGAGGCTGATGCCTCCATACTGCGGCGGAACTGCCCGAGTGGAAGCCCGCCCGGCGGTTTTCAGAAGGGGATGACGGGTTTCCGCCCCCCTGCAAATGAAAAGGAACGGGCTGCGGTCATCAGGCGGGGATGGAGGCGGCCGGAAACAGCACGGCCGGGGATTTCCGGCCGGAAAACGTGAATGCAGAGGGCGGAGCGCCGCCTTCATGCGTGTAAAACCCATTCGAAGTCAAGAAGGAGGATGACAAGGACTATGGAGATTAAAAAAATCGGCGTGATTGGAGCCGGAACGATGGGCAACGGCATTGCACAGACCGCGGCATTGATCGGCTGCGATGTGGTCCTGCGCGATGTCCAGGATTCTTTTGTCGAGCGCGGCATGAAAAATATCGAGAAGTTCCTGAGCAAGAGCGTCGAAAAGGGCAAGATGCAGGCCGCGGAAAAGGACGCCGTGCTGGGCCGCATCAAGGGCACCACCGATATGAAGCAGCTCAAGGACGTGGACTTCGTCGTCGAGGCGGTGATCGAGGACCTGGACCTCAAGAAGAGCGTTTTCAAGGAACTGGACGAACTGTGCCGGCCGGAGACGATCCTGGCCTCGAATACCTCGTCGATGTCGCTCACCGAGATCGCCGCGGCGACCAAGCGGCCTGACAAGGTCTGCGGCATGCACTTTTTCAACCCCGTCCCGCTCATGAAACTCGTGGAAGTCATCCGCGGTTTTGCGACCAGCGACGAGACCGTGGCCGTTACGACCGCCCTCGCCAAGAAGATGGGCAAGATCACGGTCGAGGTCAAGAAGGATTCCCCCGGCTTCATCGTCAACCGGATCATGATCCCGCACATGCTGGAAGCGATCAAGATCGTCGAAGAGGGGATCGCCAGCATCCCCGACGTCGATATCGCCGTGAAAAACGGACTGAATTACCCCATGGGTCCGTTCGAACTGATGGACCTGACCGGGATCGACATCGCTTACTTCGTGACGGAGTATTTCTACAAAGAACTGAACAAGGAATCGAAGTGGGTTTCGCCGAATCTGCTCAAGACCATGATCAGGGCCGGCAAGCTTGGAAGAAAGACCGGCGCGGGCTGGTACGACTACAGCCAGAAGTAACCGCCGGGCATCGGCACACCGGATGGAGCGCCGGGTTGGACCCGGTGCTCCACACCATGCCGGCAGACGAACCAGGGTGGATCACGGCCTCGGTCAAACCTCGGCGGTGATACACCCTGAAAAAGCCCCAGAAAAAACAGGAAGGCAGGCGGGATTTTTTCCCGGCCTGCCTTTTTTCCTATGTGCGATCACCTTCCACGAAGGGAAGGGATTACTTGTTTTTATGCCGCATCTTTTTCTTGAGCTTACGGTATTTGTGTTTTCTGATCTTCTTCCGCCGTTTTTTGACCACACTGCCCATTCACGTAACCTCCCAGAAATAAGATCGTTATTTGTACAATCTGCCGGCCCGAATGTCAAGAGGATAAAAGTAGGAAACGGAGCCGGTCCGGATCGAGTCGAGCGATGGATACAAGTTTACATAATATACATTATCAGACGCATCATGTTTTACAGGCCGGAACTCACGAGGGATTCCGTCTCGTCTCAGGACGCAACGTAATCCCTTTCGCCTGGTAAAGACGGCTGTCCGCCAAAGCAATGAGGGTTTCCGCATTCATCCCCTCGGCCAGTTCGGCAAATCCCAAGGCTGCACTCACGCCGCAGCGCTCCTTTATGGTCTCGGCGATTCGGTGCCCGACCCGCAAGGCAACCTGGGCATCTGCATCAACCAGAATGACAGCGAATTCATCCCCGCCATAGCGGTAAGCCGAGTCGACGTCCTGGCGGATGCAGCCTTGCAGGATAGCCCCTACATTCTCGAGCAAACGATCTCCCGCCATGTGCCCGTGTCTGTCGTTGAACTGTTTGAATGTGTCGAGATCGAGAAGAATAAGGGAAAGCGGCCATTGCTGCCTGGAGGCGCGTGCGATCTCCTGATCGAGAACCGCAAAGAAGTGTCTCCGGTTGAAAAGCCCGGTCAGGACATCCGTGATCGAAAGCCTCAACAGTTCGAGGGCGCGATCCCGTTCGAGGATAGCCCTCATGATCTTTGCTTTGAGCTCCGCCAGTTCGAAGGGCTTGCGAAGGAAATCCGTAGCACCCGCATGTACCGCATCGATAAATGCATATTCCTCTATATAACCCGTAATGGCAAAGCACAAAATTTGGGGCTGAAGATTGCGCGCCTCGCGGATCAATTCCAGACCATCGACATGCGGCATGCGAAGATCGCAGATAAGAAAGGTGTGCAATCCCTCTTCGATCATTCTCAGCGCTTCAACCGGTTTCGAGGATGTATCCACCCTATAGCCCCAGCGGGAAATCGCTTCCTGCAGCACTTGCAGGAATTGCGGATTGTCATCGATAAGAAGAAAGCGCTCGTTTGCAAGATCAACTTGTTTTTCTATGTTATTCATTATGCTATCCGTTTGCCGTCAGCAAAGAACGATGCATGTGCCCCAGCGTAGCCCTTGGGCTTGCTGTTGGGAGCCTGTTTGCCTATTTCCGCCTTTGGCGCATGATTCAAATAGCGGATAGAAAAAGCGTCCTTTTCTCATTCAATGGGTTCACCGCGTAAGGAATGGATAAACGATTCTTTAACTATAACATTAATAATCTTACCTAAGCAGTTTTTATTATATTTGAAATTAACAACTCTATTGCAGCCTGAACGTCCGGAAAACTGCCGCCCCCGGCGGCTTTCACCCTCGACGAGGACTTCGACGGTGGAGCCTACCAAAGTCTGGTTCCGTCTCTGCGTAATCGTTTCCTGAATCCGCTGCAGGGTCTCGAGCCTCGCCGCCTTCTCTTCTTCGGGGATCTTCCGGTCCATGCCCGCCGCAGCTGTGCCCGGTCTGTCGCTGTATTTAAAGGAGTACAGATTGTCGAACTCGATCCGTTCGATCAGATCGAGCGTCTGGGCGAAATCCTCTTCCGTCTCGCCGGGGAAGCCGACCATGACATCGCTGGTCAGGGCGATGGCCGGCTGCGCCCGGCGCAGCTTTTCCACCAGACGCAGGTAATCTTCCCGTGAATAGCGGCGTCCCATGCGCTTGAGCACACGATCGCTTCCCGCCTGAAACGGCAGGTGAATATGCGGGCAGAGTGCCGGAAGCTCGGCGAAGCAGGCGATCAACTCGTCCGAGAGGTCCTTCGGGTGGGATGTGGTGAACCGCAGGCGCAGCAGCCCCTCCCGCTCCGCCACCGCGCGCAGGAGATCGGGGAATCGCCGGATGCTGCCGTCTTCCCAGCGGTAGGAATTCACATTCTGCCCCAAAAGGGTCAGCTCTTTGACGCCCTCGGCCAGCAGCGCGTCGGCCTCGGAGAGGATGTCGGCCGGGCCGCGCGAGCGCTCCCGGCCACGCACATACGGGACGATGCAATAACTGCAGAAGTTGTCGCATCCCTGCATGACGGCGATGAAGCCGGTGACCCGCCCCTTGAAAAAATCGTCCCCCCGCTCGCAATCGAACGGGAAATCGGCTGTGTCGAGCGCAAGCAGCGGCTCCGCCGCTCCTTTTTCGATCCGCGCCAGAAGCTCGGGGAAAGAGCCAAGGGCGCGGGGACCCATGACCAGATTCAAGCCCGGGAAGCGCTTCAGGAGCGCAGCCCCCTTTTGCTGAGCGAAGCATCCCATCATCCCGAGGATCATCTCGGGGCGCCGGCACTTCAGGGAGGCCATCCGGCCCAACATACTGACGGCCTTGTGCTCCGGCTTCTCACGCACGGAACAGGTATTGATCAGGACCAGTCGAGCGTCCCGCGGGTCGGCAACAGGCTCCCACCCCGCTCTGATCAGCATGCGGGCGGCCGTATCGGAATCGTAGACGTTCATCTGGCAGCCCATGGTAATGATGTGGAAGCCGCCCTTTCCGCTGGCGGCAGCACTGGATCGGGCGATGAGCTCCCCTGGCCGACCCTCCCCCATTGCAGTGGATGTTTTCAGTGCATCCAGTTCTTCGATCAAAAGCCCTTCTTTCATGGTGAGTGATGTGAGCAGGCCAGCGAACTCGCTCTCGCAGCCGGGGGCGACGCTGACCGAGATCAGCGCCTCCCGGGGGTCGAGGGTCGTCACAGCTGCCATTCCGTCGTAGGATTCGAGCGTGTAGCGGATATAGCTGATTTCACGGCGTTCGACCCGGAAAATGCGTCTAGTTGTCTCTTTTTCCATTGTAGGTGGCGCCGCCCCACATCAGCTTGCGGCGCAGGAGTTTGAAGTAGTTGTGATAGGGCGGCAACAGCAGCCGGATCCCCTGACCGGCTTCGGCAATGGAGACCCTGTCTCCGTACTGCAGTTCAAACCCGATCTGCCCGTCGAAGGTCAACAAGACCCGTTCCTCGCTTTCCTTCCCCATCGTGATGTGGATCGTCGTATCCCGGCTAGGTACGATGATCGGGCGGTTGGTCAGCGTGAAGGGACAAATGGGCGCCAGGATGAAGCAGGCGAGCGTGGGATAGACAATCGGCCCCCCCGCAGATAGATTGTAGGCGGTCGATCCGGTAGGCGTGGAGATGATGAGTCCGTCGGCGCGAAAGGTTGTCAGCGGAGCGTCGTTGATCCGGACATCGAGATCGATGATCCGCGCCAGCGCCCCCTTGTTGATGACGACATCGTTCAGGACCTGGAAACGGCAAACCTCCCCGCCCCCGCGATGCACGCGTGTTTCAAGCATGGAGCGCCTTTCCACCTCCAGGCGGCCGGCGACCATCAGGTCGATGACGGTGTAAAGGTCGCGGAGCGGGGTCGCGGTGAGGAAGCCCAGTCCACCGAGATTGATTCCAAGGAGGGGAACGCCGTAGCGTCCCACCCGCCTGGCTGCACCCAGCAGCGTCCCATCGCCGCCAAGGACCACCACCCAGTCGACCGTTTTGGGTATCGAGGTCGTTTCCTCCTCCGGGTGGTAGCGGGAGCCCACCGCAACCATCTCTTCGGTGTAGACCTGGATGCGGCGGTTCCGGAACCATTCTTCGAGCTCCCTCGCCGCCTGCCGCGCCGGTTCATGGTGGTGTTTAAAAATAATGCCAACCGAGGATCCCGGTTTCGTCAGGGTCTGCAGATTATCGTTCATCGGCTCCGCTCGCAGGGGTGTCGGCGGCCTTTTCCTGCTCCTGCGCCGGGAAAATCGGCACAATGGCGAAGCGGTTCACGTCGACGAGCCCCCGATCCGTCAGCTTGAGTTCCGGAATGACGGGCAGCGCAAGAAAAGACAGCGCCATGAAGGGTTCCGAGACCGCTGCGCCCAGCTCGGATGCAGCCTCTTTGACCGCCCTGATCTTTTGTACGAGTCCTTCAAATGGTGCACGGGTCATCAGCCCCGCTACCTCCAGCGGCAGCTCTGCGAGGACGCGGTCTCCGACGGCCGCCGCCAGGCCGCCGCCGATCTCCCGCAGGCGCGTGACCGCACAGTGGATCGAGGCATCGTCAACGCCGACAGCGATCACGTTGTGGGAATCGTGAGCCACGGAGGATGCCAACGCACCCTGCTTGAGGCCGAAGCCACGGACCAGTCCGAGCCCGATCCTTCCGCTCTCCCTGTGCCGCTCGAATACGCAGAGCTTCAGGGTATCATTGGCGACGTCGGTCTGCACCCTGCCTTGCGCGGCCGGAACAGGGCTGAGAAGGGCCCGGGTGATCAGTTCCCCTGGAACCAACTCGATCACGCGGGCGTCGCCGCCGGCATGTGCGATGGCCAGCCGATCGGGTGTGAAAGGCGCCATCCGGAGAGGACTCGGCCGCTCCGGCCTCCCGGGTGGACCGGACGCGGGCCAGTGCGCCGTCAGGCGCCCCCCCTCCGCCACGAGGCTTCCGTCCTTGAACACCGCCTTGATCTCGAACCGCTCGAGGTCGTCTGCGACGACGATATCCGCCCGATACCCCGGCGCGAGCGCCCCCCTGCTGCGCAAACCGAAATATTGGGCGGGGTTGATGGTCACGAGGCGGACGGCCGTGACTGGATCAAGGCCCAGACCCACAGCCTTCCTCAGCAGGTAATCGAGATGCCCGCGCTCCGCAAGTTCCTCGGCGTGCAGATCATCGTGCACGAGACAGAACCGGTTCCAGTTCGTCTGGTTGACGAGCGGCAGCAGCGCCCCCAGATTCCGGGCGCTCGTCCCTTCCCGGATCATCAGCATCATGCCTGCTTCCACTTTCTCGCGGCCCTCGGCGAGCGCGAAGCTCTCATGGTCCGAGCCGATCCCGGCCGTGAGGTAGGCCTGCAGATCCCTTCCGGTCAAGCCGGGGCTGTGCCCGTCAACGACGCGATTGCGGAAGAGATCGATCTTCTGGAGGACCTCTTCGTCTCCGGCGAGGACCCCGGGGAAGTTCATCATCTCCGCGAGGCCGAGGACCCTGGGTTCATACAGAAGGGGGGCGAGATCCCCTGGGTGGAGCGCCGCCCCGGATGTTTCCATGTGCGTCGCAGGCACGCATGAAGGCGCCATGAAGAAGAAATCGAAAGGAATGCCACAGCTGCTGTCTTCCAGCATCAGGCGGATGCCATCCATGCCGAGCACGTTCGCGATCTCGTGCGGATCGGAGACGAGAGCCGTAGTGCCGTTCGGGATGAGGGCCGCTGCGAGCGAGCGGGGCATCATCATGCTGCTCTCCACATGCAGGTGCCCTTCGATGAACCCCGGAAGGAGAAAATCCCCGGAGACATCGCGCTCCTCCACCCCCCGCAGACCTTCCCCCAGCCCGACGATTACACCGTCTTTGACCGCAAGATCACGGACATCGACCCCGCCCGAAAAGACGTTGACGACCGAGCCGCCTCGAAGGACGAGATCCGCAGGGATATCCCCCCGCGCCGCGGCGATCCGTCGTCTTTGCAGCTCGATCCGCTCGTTCATGGCCTCCTTTGACGGTCTATCACCAGCCATTCCTCGGTGAGATCGGATGTCGTGTCCACCAGCAGGTGCATGAACGGGGTCGATGGATGGATCCCCAGCAGGTCGTCGAGGTCGACCGGCTCGAATTTCTTCACATTGTTGTCGTAGGCCTGCTCGGTCAACGCGTTGGATTCGTAGTTTTCCTTGGTCCGTTTGGAGATCCGCCTCAACGACACCTCGCGCGGGCACTGGGTCTGTTGGATGACCAGCCCCATGCCGGCCGCGGCGGCCACTTCAGCAGCCCGCCTTCTGAGCGACTGGGTGACGAAGGTTGCGTCCAGAATGATCCCCTGTCCCTGCGAAGCCAGTTCGTGAGCGCGCCGGAACATCTCGTCATAGACAAGGGTCCGCTTCTGAAAGTTCGCTGCGACCTTCTCGTCAAAGATGTCTTCGTTCTTCAAGACCTCCAGGCGGATAAGATCGGAGCGCAAGATCGTATAGCCCAGCAGGTCTGCGATGACCTCGGTCGTCTCGGTCTTGTAGCTTGCAGGAAGCCCGCAGGCGATCAGGACGCTGCGCGCCTCCAGATTATTCTGCATGAAAGGGACAAAGGGTTCACGCATATTCGATTCACCTCAAAAATGAATGGACGCTTGCAACCACCGGCCTGGCACCCCGGGACCTGGTGAAGCAGGCAATCCCGGTTCTTCCAATACCGAGGAAATCAAGCGTTTGCGCGGAGGCGACCTGCGGGTCGCCGCACAAGCAAACGTGCAGATTGACGCCGAGATTGGCAAAAAAGACCACTTCCGGCCGAAAGCTTAAAAATGGCGTCTATCCGGAAATGAGGATTTTTTGCCAATATCAAGGAAATCAAGCGTTTGTGCGGAGGCGACCTGCGGGTCGCCGCACAAGCAAACGTGCAGATTGACGCCGAGATTGGCAAAAAAGACCATTTCCGGCTGGAAGCTAGAGGTAGCTGCCAGCCAGTTCGAAATAAGCGCGCGCGCTCCGGACGGCCTTCTCCTTTTCGAAGGCTTCGATTCCAGGATCGTCCAACTGGAAGCTGATGACCTTTCCTCTCACAAAGGCGCGGTAAACCTTGTAAAAGGTGAGCAGTTCCTCGCCTTTCCCTTCCTGCGCGAATCTCCGGTACGCATCCCAGAAGAGGACCGAGAAGGCCGCGCCTCCGTGATAGTCGAGATCCATCATCAGGAAGGCGACGTCGGCGAGTGTATCGCCGTAGCGAAAACGATCGTTGAACTCGATGCAGTCGAAGATGGGAATCCCGTCGCTCAGGCAGATGTGCTCCATGTGGAGATCCCCATGGCAGTCGCGGATCCTGCCGGCCGCAATCCGTTCTTCGAAGAGCGCCGCATGGTCGCGGTAAAAAGCGACGGTCCATTGCCGCAGCGCCTCGAAAAGGGGCTGGTCGATGCTGGTCCCGCAGTATTTTTCGACCTGGGCGAAATTCTCATCGGTGTTGACGCGGAAGGCCTCTGCCCGTCCGAAGGCGTCGATTTCGGGAGAGCGTTGGGCGGTCCGGTGGAAATCGGCCAGCACCCGTGCGACACGCTCGACATCCTCCCCTTTCAACTCCCCGCGCGCGAAGACCGCCTTCATCAGGCGCTCCTCCGGGATGCGGCGCATCCTCACCGCATAGTCCACCACCTCTCCGTGCCCGGCGCCTACGCAGTGTCTGAATCCGTCGAAGACGACCGGGAGCACCCCTTCATAGATCTCGGGGGCCAGGCGACGGTTGAGGAGGACTTCCTGACGGCATGCATGGGCCCGCTTTTCTAAGCTTGTAAAGTCTAGAAACCCGAAGTTGACGGGTTTCTTCACCTTGTAAACAAAGGCATCCGCGATAAAAACGAGCGAAATGTGAGTCTGGACGAGGCTTACACTGCGGGTCTCATCCGGAAAGGCAGCGGGCTCCAGAAGATCCTCCATCATGGCGCTCATGCCACCCCCCTTTCGAGGTGCACCCCAAACTGGTCGGCAACGTAGAGCGGCACCGGGATGTTCCCCATCACCACCGGGTCCTGGTGGCAATCCGAGCCGCCGGTCACCATCAATCCCTCACGCCTGGCAAATGCGAGATAGGCGGCGGTGGTCATGGGATCATGCCGGGAGTGCCAGCACTCCACCCCGTCCAGGAAGGGCAAAAGCCTGCGGCGGATGATTTCATGTTGCTCCCTCACGTCCTTCGTCAAGGCTGAGAGCGAGGTCCCGTTGGGGTCATTCGGGTGCGCCAGGACAAGCCGGCCGCCCGCTCCATGCACGAGTTCAGCCGCCTCTTCTAGTAAAAGCGGCAGTTTGGGCACATCGCACCGCACTAGATAGCGGTCGAAGGCCTCCTGCCGATTCCGTACAATCCCCTTCCTGACCATGTAATTGGCGATATGAGGTCTGCCGAAGCTGCCGTCGACGGTTTCCTCGATGGCTTCCATGTCCGCCGGGGTGAAGGGTGGCCTGCCCTCCCTGGTGAATTCCGTATTGATCCGTTCGAGGATCTTCTCTGCACGGCTGCGGCGAAAGGCCTTCAGTTGGAGCGTCTTGTCGAAAAGCCGCTGATCGGCGGCGTCATAACCGTATCCGAGAACATCCAGCGAAACCGTCTTCCCGCCGCGGTAGTCCGGGTCCGAGAAGCTGATGTTCAGTTCCACCCCTGTCAGGTAAACCATGCCCATCTGTCCTGCGGCCGCTTCGATGCTTTCCTGGCACTCGACCGAGTCGTGGTCCGTGATGGAGATCATCGTAATTTTACGGCGCCGGGCCTCGCGCAGGATCTCGCCCGCCTCCATTTTGCCGTCGGAACAGGTGCGCGAGTGGATGTGAAGATCAATTTTCATAGGAGAGGACCATCTCCCGGCCTGTCTGAAGCGCTTGGCGGTTGGGTTCGAGTTTGGATGCGGGGAAAAGCTCCCCGATGACCGCCTCGACGTCCCGCTGCACGATCGGCATGTCCTCCAGAGCGCAGAGGGCGCCCAACATCACCATATTGAGCATGATCGGACCGCCGAGTTCGATCGCCTGCTGTGTGCCTTCCAGCCAGTAAAGCCTTCGGGCGCACGCCTCGATCGTAGCATGCATCCAATCCGGATCCGGATAAGCGACATCCCCTGCGATGACGTTCAGCGGATAGATCGGGCGCGAGTTGACAATGAAGGTGCAGCCGTCGTTTCCGAATTCCGACAGGATCCGGACGGTCTCGAGCGGTTCGAGACCCACCACTACGTCCGCACGGTTGGGGGGAATGATCGGGCTCAAAAGCCGCTCGTCCGAGACCCGCACGTGGCTCATCACAGGCCCTCCACGCTGGGAAAGGCCGAAGGTCTCGCCAATAGTCACCTGCAGCCCCTTTTTGACCGCGGCCCGGCCGAGAATCTGCGAGGCCAGGACATTCCCCTGACCGCCCACCCCTGTAATAATCAAATTCAACAGCATGATTTCCTCGGTTTTCCTGAGCGCAGCGAAATGCGCCATTCCCCGGATCGTCTCATTTCCGCTCACGAATGATGGCGCCCTGCGGGCAGATGTCGGCGCAGATGCCGCAGCCCACGCAGATCACCTCATCGATGGTCGACTTCTGCTCCTTCTCATCCCAGACGAGACCCGGGCAGCGGAAGACTCGTGTGCAATAGCGGTTGCAGCCGCAGGCCTCCCCCAGGCACGTCTCTTGATCGACACGCATACGGAAGGGGAACCCCCCTTCCCTTCCCTGAACCAGGGCGCATTTCCGCCTCAGAATCAGGACGCGCGGTCCTTCTTGCTGCATCAACCCGTACAACGTCTGGGCTGTCTCTTCCATCCTGTAAGGGTCGGCGACGGCAACCGTGATCCCGAGCGAACGGCACAGGGCCTCGACGTCAACCGGCTCGGTGGGGTTCCCCATGGCCGTCCTTCCAGTGCCGGGGTGGGGTTGAAAACCCGTCATGGCGGTGGCGCTGTTGTCCAGGATGAGCAGCAGGATGTCCGCCTGGTTGAATTTTGCGTTGACAAGCCCGGGCAGCCCCGCGTGAAAAAAGGTGGAGTCACCGCAGACTGTCACCACAGGCTGATCGAATCCGAGGCTGGTGAGTTTCCCGTATCCGCAGGCCAGACCGATCCCGGAGCCCATGGCGTGAACGGATTTGACCTGATTGAAACCCGTAGGCCAGATCCCCATCGTGTAACAACCGATGTCCCCCGATACGAAACCGTTCCGGCCGTCCCAGACAAGGGCCTTTTTGACGGCGTAATAAGACCCTCGATGAGGACAGCCGGGGCAGAATCCGAATTCGCGCAGCGGAAGCGAATCGCCGATCAGCGCTGCCACCTTATGCCGGTAAGTCTCATCGAGCCAGTCGATCTCGAACAAGGAGCCCAGCACGTCCATGAGGTGCGCCGGGGTGAGTTCTCCGCATGCCGGAATGTGCCCCGAGGTCTTGCCGAAAAACTCCCGCACGCCGATCCGCGAGCCCAGATCCGCGGCAAGCGCCTTTACGGAGTCCTCCACGAACGGGTCGATGTCTTCGGCAAAAAGGATGCGCTTCGAGCGTTCGAGCTGACGCGCGATGAACTCGGCCGGGAGCGGCCATGTCGTGCCCAGCTTGAGGATTGCAACTCTTTCCCCGAGGCCGAGGAGGTCCCTTGCCTCCGAGGCGTAGCTCCAGGCGCAGCCTGAAGAGATGACTAGGAGTTCGGGGTTTTCGGGGCCTTCATAGGCGTTGAAAGGGGAACTTTCGAAGAGTCGCGCCGCCTCCTCCAGCTTCCGGTGGCGCCCCGCGTGCTTGGCAACCACCGGGAAGGTGTGGAATGCCTGGCCGGGGTCGAACCAAGGGCGCGTGTCGAGAGAAGGAAGCGCCCCCACCTGCACACACGAACGTGTGTGGGAGAGCCTCGAGACGCTCCTGAGCATGACCACATTCGAAATCTTCTCCGAGAGTTCGAAGGCCCAGCGAGTCATCTCCAAGGCCTCCTGCGGCGTTGCGGGCTCGAGGAGGGGAATGTCGGTCATGCGGGCGAACAGGCGCGCATCCTCTTCGTTTGTGCTGGAAATGCCGGAAGGGTCGTCGCAGGAAATCAAAACGATGCCCGCTTTGGTGCCGGACAGCGTCAGGTTGGTCAGGAAGTCGGAGGCGACGTTCACGCCGTTCTGCTTCATGCTGACCATGGCACGGCATCCCGCGAACGAGGCGGCCGTAGCCGCTTCGAGGGCGACCTTCTCGTTGGTCGACCACTCGACGTACATCGGCAGGTCCTTGCTGCACTCGGCCAAGGTTTCGAGTATCTCCGAAGAGGGGTTTCCGGGATAAGCCGCGCAGAAGACCGCGCCTCCCTCCAACACCCCGCGTGCAATGGCCTCGTTTCCCTGAAGGAGCGCCGTTTCGCCGGGTTGAAATGCTGTAATGCGGTTCATGATCGACCTCCCCGGATCTCGGAAAGGGCCTCTTCCCCTCTCCGGCGCTTGTTTCGGGCCGCTTCTGCAAGGTGCTCGAGGTTGGCCTCCGGTAAAGGGCGAACCTCAACGAGGTTGGCCGCACACGAATCCGCGAAAAGCCTTCGCCCGGTTTCCGTCCGGACCAGGACCGTATTCCAGCCCGGGTATCCCTCAGCCGCCCCTATTGAGATGTCCGCGTATTCTGCGGTCATATCCCGGCAGATCCGGCATCCCTTCTGGATGGCAGGCCGAATTTCATCCAAAGGAAAATGTCTCATCCCCTGCAAGGTGTCGACGTCGAAACGAGCCGCCGGCGGCGGCGGGATATCGTATTTGCGGGCGGGAGCATCGATCCCCTCGCTTTTCAGAAAATGGCGGAGGCTGCGATAATCGAGTGCCCACGTACAGAAAAGCCCCAGTTTGAGCTCGACGGCACGGCTCCTTTCGGCGCCGTCAGGCTGCATCTTCGCCAACCGCTCGAGGGCGATCATCTGGCAGGGAAGCCCGACCACGGCCATCCGGGTGACCCCATTCCCGTAAGCACGGTTCATTGCCGCGAGTGTTCCTGCTGAATTGTAGCGGGAGCCCGCACACGCAAGAATCTCTTCGCGGCTCCGGGCCAGGGTCCCGGCCGGCGCCTCGGATCCCCCCTTCGTGGTGAGTACGACATTGTCCACGACTCCGCTTTCCAGAGACCGGACGAGGAGCGAGGAGACCATGCCGCCATACTGGCCTCCGGCGGTGATCTCGTCGTCCGTACCCCTAGCCATGTGGATCTCCAGGCAGGGCCCGATTCCATCAGGAACGGAGATTTCCTCTTGAACGCCCCCGGGCTTTTCCGTCCCCCCGGCGCACTGCGGGCAGATCAGATAACACCGGCTGTTCTCGGCGTGGCAGCGGTCGATGACTACGATCCGCCCGTCCTTGTACTCCTGATATGGGCAAAGGCCGACGCAGGCTCCGCAGCCGACGCAAAGCCCCGGAGCGATCACCTGTTCGATCAGGCCGGCCTGCCCTCCATTAAGGCTGGGTTGCATGGAAGATCCCCTTGTCAATGAGTTTTGGTGCAGTTTTATATGAGCCAAGGCACGATGGTCAAGCCAGAAATACGGATCTGAGGCCAGAACCCCACCGCCATACAAAAAAAGGACCCCCCGCCCGGTCTGTTCTGAAAACACCGGCTTGGGGGGCGAATAAATCAGAGGGGAAAAGCCTTCTCGCCGGCCCAGCGGAAAACCCGGCTGGGAACGCCCTCCCCCGGGACAGGGCCGGCAGCCTCAGCCCTAAGTGGACTCAGGACCGGCTCGCTTCAAGCGTTCTCGGAATTCAGGCCAACCTCCACTTGTTCAAGATGGCGCTGGCGGTAATACTGATAATACCCGAATACCTTCTCCACATAAGCCTGGGTGGCCTTGAAGGGCGGGACCCCTCGATGTTCCAGCACGGCGCCCAGGCCGGCGTTATAAGCGGCCAGCGCAAGCGTTACATTGCCTTTGAACCGGTCGAGGAGTTTCTTCAGATACCGAACACCGCCATCGATGTTGTGGGCCGGATTGTAGATGTCCTTTACGCCCAGCGATTCAGCGGTCTCAGGCATCAACTGCATCAAACCCTTGGCGCCTCTCGGGGAGACTGCCTTTGGGTTGTAACCCGATTCGGCCATGATGACGGCCTTGATAAGCACGGGATCGACCTCGTAGCGCTCCGCTGCCGAGCGAATTAGCGGCTTGAGGTGTGCGCCGACCGGTTTGCCCTTCGCATAGGCGAGCTGTTCCGTCTTTGCTTTCACCGCCTCCTTCCGCGCCTCGGCCTCCTTCCGGACCTCGGCATCCTCTTGACCTGCCGCCTCTTCTCTGAAGAATGCCTCGGGTGTGAAGGCCAGACACCAATGGTCGATCTGTTTGGAAAAATGGGGCGTGCTTTGGGGAACAGGCTGAAAGAAGACCGGGATCAAAGCCAGAAGCAGAAAGCATATCCCGATCCCTCGACTAAAATCGTTCAGCCGGAAAGGCCTCAGGATTTCCGTAGCCATAGAAATAACCTCCAAAATTGGGGATAACTAGGAATTTTATTGGCGGGCTTCCAGGATGTCAACCCGTTTTGGCACTCCTCGCCCCTGCGCCTCCAATACGAAGGGAGAGAAATCGAAGGATTTTCGCGCAGACGCGGGTTCCACTGGAGCGATGTTTTTGAAAATGCTATAATTCGCAATTTGTCCATAGTCTGTAAATGAGGGCTTTCTCCGTACGCTCCGCGCGCTTTATCTCGCCGCTTCGCGGCGGATCCCGGTTTGGCGGCTAGCAAGAAAATCAAGCCTCATTAAAAAGGCGACCTGTACAGGCCGCAGCACGGGCATCCGTGCAGGTTGACGCCTAGATTGGGGAAAAAAAACCGGTTCCGAATGAAAACCCGGCTTGCCTCGGCATTTCACCTGAAAAGGAGCCCCTGGATGGAGAAGAAATTAGAATCGGCGCACCGTTTTCTGGCACAAGAGATCGGACGGACGCCGCGCGTTGCGATGATCACGGGAACGGGGCTCAATGCGGTAACGGAAGCCCTGGAGGTGGACGCCCGCATTCCTTATGCGGCGATCCCGCATTTTCCAGTCTCGACCACCGACGGCCACCGTGGAACGCTGGCCGTCGGAACATTCGCCGGCAAACGGCTGATCGCCCTCGAAGGCCGTTTCCATCTCTACGAAGGCTACTCGGCTGCAGAGATTGCCCTCCCGATCCGCGTCATGCGGTTGCTGGGCGTAACGCACCTTTTCATATCGAGCGCCGCGGGCGGCCTCAACCCCCGCTTCAACCCCGGGGATCTCATGCTGATCACCGACCATATCAATTTGACGGGAAAGTCCCCTCTCACGGGGCCCAACCTCGAGACGCTCGGTCCCAGGTTTCCGGATCTGACGAAAGCCTACGCCCCGGATCTCCAGCGGCTCGCTTCGGCGGCCGCCCTCGAGGAAAGGATGGAGCTTCAGAAAGGGGTGTATGCGGCCGTCCACGGGCCGCATCTCGAGACGCCCTCCGAAACCCGCTATTTGAGACTCATTGGAGGCGACGCCGTCGGGATGTCCACAGTAATGGAAACCATCGCAGCGGTGCATTGTGGACTGAAAGTCCTTGCGATCGCTGTCATAGCCAATGTCAACCGCCCTGACCTCATGGAGGAAATCAGCCTCGACGACGTCATCACCCGCGCGAATCAGGCCAGCCCCAGGCTGGCGCGTCTCTGGGGGCGGATCATGAACTTGACGGAGGAGGGTCCTTTCTAATGCCTTTTGATATTTTGATCGAAAACGCGGTCATTCTCACCTGCAATGCGCACAAGAACCTGATTCCCCATGGGTGGCTGGGAATCAGCGGGGACAGCATCGCCTACCTGGATGAATGCGCCCCCGAAGATGCAACCGCTGCCAAGACGATAGACGGCAGTGGCTTTCTGGTGCTTCCGGGCCTCGTGAACGGACATACCCACGCCGCGATGACACTCTTCCGGGGGTTGGCCGACGACCTCCCCTTGATGGAATGGCTCGAAAATTACATCTTTCCCGTCGAGCGCCGGATGGATGCCGAGTTTGTTCACACGGGCGCGCTTCTGGCCTGCGCAGAGATGATCAGATCCGGTACGACCACCTTTTCCGACATGTACCTCTTCGAGGACGCCGTCGCGGAGGCAGCCAAAATGGCGGGGATGCGCTGTCTCGTCGGAGAAGTGCTCTATGATTTTCATTCTCCCAGCTACGGTTCGGTGGAAAACGCCCTTGCCTACACCGAAGAATTCATTGAGCGCTGGCGCGGGGACCCGCTGATCCATGTTGCCGTCGAACCGCACTCCTTGTATACCTGCAGCGCTGATTTGCTGAAAAAGGCGAACGAACTGGCTCTCCGCCATGGGATTCCCCTGATCACCCACGTTGCGGAAACTCAGAGCGAGTGCGCGGAGATCGAACGCCGATTCGGATTGAGCCCCGTTGGCTATCTCGAGTCCCTCGGCCTGTTGGGCGGACATCTCATCGCCGCCCACGCGGTTCACGTCGGTGAGGCGGATCTGGGAGCGATGGCTGGAGCCGGAGTGAGGATCGTTCACAACCCCGAGAGCAACATGAAACTCGCTTCGGGAATCGCACCGGTGCCGCGCATGCTGGAGATGGGCCTGACCGTTGCACTCGGCACCGACGGGTGCGCCTCGAATAATGATCTCGATATGATCCAGGAAATGGATACAGCAGCCAAACTGCACAAGGTCATTCAACAGGATCCGACGGTCATGGATGCCGAGACCGTCCTGCGTATGGCCACGATCCAGGGAGCTGCTGCGCTCGGTCTGGACCGACAGACCGGCTCCCTCGAACCGGGGAAAAAAGCGGACGTGATCCTGATCGACACCCGTCAGCCCCATCTGACGCCCATGTACAACCCCTGTTCGCATCTTGTCTATGCGGCGCGCGGGCAGGATGTCCGCCATGTCATCATCGACGGACGAATGGTCATGGAAGATCGCCGCCTTCTGACGATGGACCTCCCCGATATACTGGCGCGCGCAGACCGAATGGGCCAGCGTGTTGCCGGTTGGGTGAAAGGCTCCCCCAGATGAGGAGTGGAGACCGGCCCCACATCGCGATCGGCAGCCGCCTCAAAGGGGTCGAAGGCGTACGCACCTTGGGTCTCAAGCCCAATTTTCACGATTACACCCACGAAGAGCGGCGGCTCATCCGCGAGGCATCCATCATTTTGTACCCCACGCAGAACTACGCCGAATTCTTTTCAACCATGGACAAACGCATCTTCCCGAGTCTGGAGACGCATCTCTATGCGGACGAGAAGATCAAACAGACCACCCTTTTCAATCTCTTCGACCTTCCGCACCCGAAGACACGTTTTTATTACCATCGCCATCACTCTCTGATCACGCATGATTTCGAGTATCCCTTCATCGGCAAGATCCCGCGCCGGTCCGCCCGTGGAAGAGGGGTCTTTTTCATCGGCGACTCCGCGGCGCTCGCTGCCTACCTCGCTCGGACACCAGTCGCCTACATCCAGGAGTACCTGCCCCACACCCGTGACCTGCGCGTGGTGTTGATCAACTACGAACCTGTGCTCGCCTACTGGCGCGTCAAAGGATCCGGCGATTTCCGCGCGAATCTGGCGCAGGGAGGGACCATCGTCTTTGATGACGTGCCGGAGGAGGCGGTGCGGATCGCACGCGATGCCGCCATCAAATGCCGGTTCGACGATGTCGGCCTTGACCTCATCCACTGCGGAGGAAGGTGGCATGTAATCGAGGCCAATATGAAATACGGCCGTAAGGCCCTTCAACTCAAGGAAATCGATCCGCTGAGGATCATCCGCCGCCTGCTCGATCAGGATCAGCTCGGGCGGCAGGCCGCTTTCTCTTGCATATTTTGAAATCAGGCGTATTGTTTCGGGGAGCGCAATCCGTCAGAAAAACAGGATAGGCCTGTAACCTTTTTCCAAGATCCGGCTCTAGTAAAGTTAAAGAAGGCAATCAGGAGGATTTGAAGATGCCCATTTATGAATTCAAGTGTAAAGCGTGCAACACCGTTTTTGAGCGGCTCTGTCTGAAAGGCGACGACACTCAAAAGACGACTTGTCCCAAATGCGGCCACCCGGACTCCGAGCGCCTGATGTCGTCTTTTTCCAGCTTTTCGACCGGCAATGGCTTCGCATCGGGTGATACTGGCTCCATTCAGGGCGGATGCAGCTCCCATGGTTTTTCTTGAGCGTCCTGATCGCCGATCGCCGTGTGCGATCCAGGCCTGACTCTTTTTCCAAGGAGAACGCTCCATGCGACAACCTTCCCGGTCACGGCTGAAACCGACCCCGGGCGAAGGGCATTTCCGGGCCATTCCCGCTATGGCGGGATGCCGTTGCGGCCTTTTTCAGAAAGCGCTTGCTGAAACGATGATGTCCTGAGGAAGCTGCCCTTGAACGAACCGTCTCAAAAAGGGGGAAAAACGATGAGTCTTTGGCTGCTGCTGGCTGTCGTCGCGGTCTGGGTCTTGCTTCAGGCCGTGATTTTACCCAAATTCGGCATATCGACCTGAATGCGGAACGCCTGTCAGGTGGACAGGCCGGATGCAAAAACCTCTCACCGCGCGGAACTCCCGGCCGGCGACCTGACCCGGCCCGAGAATCCCCCGAGGCAGTAAGTTACACGAAAACCTTACTCACCACTAAAAAAGGCGCCCCCGAGGGGTGCCTTTTTTAGTTCATAGGAAAACCCGGAAAGGTCACACCTTTCCGAAATCAAATGAGCGCTCGGACGTATTTCCTCTGACCTTTGAGCCCTTGCACAAAATCCTCAACCAACCGCTCCTGGTCCTCGCTTGAAAACGCCTTTATGATGCGCTCTTGAACCAGTTCGACCGCCATTTCCGCAAGCTCCGCATTCAACTGCTTCTTGCCAGCGGCAACGATGGCCTTCGACTCGAACTCGGCCTTATCCAGCATCCTTTTGGCCTGCTCCTTCGCCTGCTGGATCACCTCTTCCTTCTCGCGCTGCCCGATTTCGACCAACCGCTGCCGGATCTCTTCGATCCGGGAATCGATGTCGGCAAGTTTGGCGGCCTCCGCCTCCACGGCAGCACGTTTTTCGCTGAGCTTCCCTTCGAGTTCCTGCAGGTTCACCTCGATCTTGTCCTTCTGACCGCGCAGGAAATCCATCAGGGGCTTTTTGGCGAATTTGATGAACAGAAAGACCAGGATGCCGAAATTGACCCACAGCATGACATTGTCCCAGAGCTTCCGGCCGCTGCTGATCTCGGCGGCCTCCGCCAGGGAAACGGTCAACAAGACACCTGCGCCGAGGCAGATGAAAAAGATCGATCTCCTGCTGAACACGTTCAAGCTTCTATCCTCCTGCCGAGCACCTTCGGGATGATCTCATCGACGAGCGCAACGGCGTGATCCCTGAGCGACGGCCTGGCCTCAGCCAACTCCCGCTCCACCTCCCCGGTGACCTTCGCCCGGATGGACGACACCGTTGCCTGCGCCTGGTCATACTCGACCATAGCCTCGCTGATGGCCTCTTCCCTCAGTTTGTTTCGCTCTTTGCTGGCGGCGCGGATGGCTTTTTCCTCTTCCCGCATGTACCGCTCCGCCATTTCAACGGCCTTCTGCTCGGCTTCCAATATATCGTTTTGGGCCTTCTCCATGTGCTCCTGCCTCGCCTTAATCAGTTTCCAGATCGGCAGGATCATCAGGTGCTTCAGGATGTACATCAGCACCAGGAAATGAACCACTTGGGCGATCAGGGTCGCATTGATACTAATCATCGCACGTCTCCTCCGTAGGAGATCCTACACCACAAAGAGGAGCAGCAACGCCACAACCAGGGAGTAAATACCCGTCGATTCGGAAACCGCCTGACCGACCAGCATCGTCCTGGTCAACAAACCAGCCTCTTCAGGCTTCCGTCCGATCGCTTCGCACGCCTTGCCGGCGGCGAAACCCTCACCGACACCGGGGCCGATCGCGCCCAGTCCCATAGCTATACCAGCACCCAGAAACGCTGCCGCCTTGATGAGATCCGCACCTTCAATTGCCATTTCGTACATCCTCCAAAGAATATTAAGTAAGTGTATCTAAAACCCTTAAACGACGAATATCAGAACCAGACTGACAACCATCGCATAGATGGCCGTGGATTGCGAAACCGCCTGACCGACCAGCATCGTTCTGGTCAGATCGCCGGCCGACTCGATGTTCCTTGCGACCCAGGCCACGGCACCCTCCGCCGTCATCCCGTTGCCGATTCCAGGACCGATTCCGCCAAAACCCATGGAGATGCCCGCCCCCAAAAGCGCCATCGCCGGTGCCAGAGCGGCCGTCTCGGGCAGGGCCCGGAACATGAGAATGAAGCTGACCAGCAATCCGAAGATTGCGGGCGTTTGCGAAACCGCCTGCCCCACCAGCATGGTCGTGGTTACCTGGCCCAGGGTCTCCGGATTGCGCGCGATGCCCTGGCAGCTCGCACCGGCGGCCATTCCGCCGCCGATCCCCGACCCGATGGACGCCAGCCCGGTGCTGAGCCCCGCGCCAAGGTATGCGGCCCACATCGGCATGACGGGAAGGCTTCCCGGGTTCATGAACATCAACATCAGCGCGACCACCATCGAGAAGATCGCCGGTGTCTGGGATACCGCTGAGCCGATGAGCATATTGGTGGTCAGCCGGCTCGTGAAGGCGGGCTGGCGCGCCATGCCCTTGCAGGCCTCTCCTGCGGGGAAGCCCGCGCCGATCCCCGACCCGATGGCCCCGAACCCCATGCAGACGCCTGCACCGAGGAGCGCCGCCGCGCGCAGGAGGTTGTCGCCGCCGGAGGCTGTGAAAAGCAGCAGGATCGCAATGACCAGGGCGAAAATAGCCGCTGATTCGGCGATCGCCTGGCCGACCAGCATGTTCTTCAAGATGTCGCCCGACTTGTTGGGTCGATAGGAAAGTCCTTCGTTCGCAAGGCCGGCCGTGTACCCTTCACCGAGTGCGGCCCCGATGGCGCCGAGGCCGATGCACATTCCGGCGCCGACAAAGGATGCCAGCCTGATGAGCGTCGCTGTGTCCATGTCCATAAACATAGCTATTTTACCTGTACCGAGATGTAAACAAGGGTTAGCATGGTGAACACAAAGGCCTGAATGGTCCCCACGAAGAGGCTGAAGAAGCAGATCAGCAGCGGGGGCAGCAGAATGCTGTAGATGAGGTGGGAAACGACGAGGATGATGATCGCTCCTCCGAGGATATTCCCGTAAAGACGAAAGGAGATGGAGACGACCTTCGCGATTTCCCCGATGATGTTGAGCGGGGCCATAAAGAACATCGGCTCGCAGTATTCTTTCGCGTACTTTTTGAACCCTTTGGCCTTGATTCCAGAGTAATGGGCGATGACGAAGCCCAAAATCCCGAGGCTGAGAGGAGTGTTCAGATCCTTGGTAGGCTCGGAGAGCTTGGGAAAGACACCCAGCCAATTGCAGAGGATCAAAAACATAAAAAGGCTGCAGATCAGCGGGAAGTATTTCTTCGCCATTTTTTCGTCGAG
>Ga0068714_10000417_pt1 | contig 83960 bp, 78 predicted proteins | sample MTBNYHSulfiMetaG_FD_62988 | JGI IMG/M metagenome (GOLD analysis project Ga0068714, IMG submission 62988) | Enrichment culture microbial communities from rom New York Harbor, USA that are MTBE-degrading - MTBE-NYH (New York Harbor Sulfidogenic)... | ecosystem: Environmental > Aquatic > Marine >...
CATGGCACAGAACCTGCTCGCGATTAAGGGGCGAATTCGCAACATTGGGGACATCGCGCACGCGATGGACTTCCGTTGGGGATAGGACATGGCACAGAACCTGCTCGCGATTAAGGGGCGGATCCGGAATATCGAGAACATCGCGCAGATTACCCGCGCGATGAATGCGATCGCGATGACCAAGGTGACGCGGATGAAAAAGCGGCTCGCCGTGATCCGCCCGTACTTGGCCGAACTCGACCTCCACCTCGCGGAGCTTGTGGGCCGGATGCCGCCGGAGGTCGAGCCGCATCCTCTCCTTGTCCCGAATGGGGCGGAGCCGGTCGGCGTCGTGGTGCTCAACGCCGATCGCGGGCTGTGCGGGCGGTACAAGGGGGACCTGAACCGCAAGGCGGAGGAGCTGTTGCGGGAGGGCGGCGCGTCGGCGCGGGTCGTCGCCGGGGGGGAGAAGGCGCGCGTCCACTTCTCACGGCTGGGGATTGAGCCCTTGCGAAGCTACGCGTACGCCTACGACCCGCCGGCGGCGCACGTTGCAGCGCGGATGGCCGACGACGTGATGGACCTGTATCTCGACCGGCAGGTTGGGAAGTTCGTCCTCGTCTACATGCGGTTTGCCTCCGATCTGTCGCAGAAGCTCGTCGTCGAGGACTTCCTCCCGGTGCGGGTCGCGGCGACACCGAACGACGTCCTCGCGGAGCCGGACGTGCAGGAGATGCTCGATCCATCGCTTCGGTTCTTCCTGCACGGCAAGATGTACGGCGCGCTGCTCGAGACGAAGACGAGCGAGGACGGCATCCGCCGTCAGGCGATGAAGAGCGCGACGGACAACGCCGAGGATCTCCTCACGGCGCTGACGCGCGCCTACAACAAGGCAAGGCAGCAGGCGATCACCCGCGAGATCGCGGATATCATCGGCGGCGCGGAGGCGCTTCGCACAACGTAACCCGGGGATTGAGAGGTCGATCGATGGAAGGCGAGCTGGCAGTCGGCAGGATCACGGAGATCAAGGGGCCGGTCATCGACGCCCGGTTCGAGAAGGGGCGTCTCCCTCGGGTGAACGATGCGTTGCGCGTGAAGCGGGACGGAGGGCGCGATCTCGTCCTCGAGGTGGCCCAGCACCTCGGCGACGACGTCATCCGGGCGATCGCGATGGACTCGACCGACGGCCTGGCGCGGGGCATGGAGGTCCTGAGCACCGGTGAGCCGATCACTGTCCCCGTCGGCGAGGAGATGCTCGGCCGGCTGATCAACATCGTCGGCGACCCGATCGATGGCCTGCCGCCGCCGCAGACGAAGGAGCGGTACTCGATCCATCGGAAGGCGCCGACCCTGCTCGATCAGGAGACAGAGACAGAGATCTTCGAGACGGGGATCAAGGTGATCGACCTCGTTGCCCCGTTCCCGAAGGGCGGGAAGATCGGGACGTTCGGCGGCGCCGGCGTGGGGAAGACGGTCCTGATCATGGAGCTGATCCGCTCGATCGCCTACGTGCATCAGGGGTACTCGGTGTTCGCCGGCGTGGGGGAGCGAAGCCGCGAGGGGAACGACCTCTACCTCCAGATGAAGGAGGCCGGCGTCCTCCAGTCGACGGCGCTCGTCTACGGGCAGATGAACGAGCCGCCCGGCGCGCGGTTCCGCGTCGCCCTGACGGGGATCACCGTGGCGGAGTACTTCCGGGATGAGGGGCGGGATGTGCTCCTGTTCATCGACAACATCTTCCGCTTCGCGCAGGCGGGCAGCGAAGTGTCGGCGCTGCTCGGCCGGATGCCGTCCGAAGTCGGATACCAGCCGACCCTGGCGACGGAGATGGGGGAGCTTCAAGAGCGGATCACCTCGACGAAGAAGGGGTCGATCACCTCGATGCAGGCGATCTACGTCCCCGCCGACGACCTCACCGATCCGGCGCCGGCGACCGTGTTCTCGCACCTCGACGCGGCGATCACCCTCTCCCGCGCGATCGTCGAGAAGGGGATCTACCCGGCGGTCGACCCGCTGCAGTCGAACTCGACGATGCTCGACCCGCATGTGATCTCGCGCGAACACTACCGGGTCGCGCGCCGAACGCTCGAGGCCCTGCAGCGCTACGAGGACCTGCGCGACATCATCGCGATCATGGGGATGGACGAGCTGTCCGAGGAGGACCAGCTCGCCGTCCGCCGGGCACGCAAGGTCCAGCGGTTCATGAGCCAACCGATGCACGTCGCCGAGCACTTCACCGGCCGACCCGGGGCGTACGTCAAGCTCGAAGATACGATCCGCGGGTTCGCGAAGATCGTCGACGGCGAACTCGATGACGTCCCCGAGCAGGCGTTCTACATGGCCGGGGCGATCGAAGAGGTCCTCGAACGCGGCCGCCACGGCGGGGAGGCCAAAGAGGCGCCGGGGGCGCAGGACGGCCGGGGCGCGGAGGGAACCGAGAATTGATCCGGGTTCGGCAGCCCGTATAATGGGGCGTCCACCGGCGGCGTAGCCAAGTGGTAAGGCAAGGGACTGCAAATCCCTGATGCACCGGTTCGAATCCGGTCGCCGCCTCCGACCCGCCGACGGGTGGTTAGCTCAGCTGGGAGAGCGCATGCTTGACGTGCATGAGGCCACAGGTTCGAGTCCTGTACCACCCACCAGCCCGCGAGATCCTCGCGGGCCCTCTCTTCCCGTTTGAGGAGGCGCCGATGGAGCGCGCGCGCGAGCTGATCCGTCCGTACGTCGAGAAGGACGGTGTGGTCGGGATCTACCTCCTCGGATCGATCACCCGTCCTTACCGGGACGCGCTCTCCGACTACGACATCGAGGTCGTCGTCGAGGACGCGGTCTACGAGCGGACTCCGGATGACGAGCGGCAGGTGTTCTTCTACAAGGAAGGGACTCCGGAAGGTGAGCGGCCGGTTGTCGACTACGAGTTCTACCTCATCCCGTGGTCCGACTTTGAAGGGCTTCTCGACTCGACGCACGACCTGTTTCACCAGCCGTACCGGCATGCGGTCGTCCTTCACGATCCCCACGGTCGGATCGAGCCGATCATCCGTCGCCTGGCCGCGCTCCCCGATGCGGTGCGGCGGGAGCGCATGACGGTCCACTTCCTTGAGCTTCTCTACCGGCTCGGCCGGGCGCGCAAGACGGCGGCGCGGTCCGGGGATGGCGGCGCAGCGATCGACCTGCGGCTCCTCTACGGCGACGCGCTCTCTTCGCTGGTGAAACTGCTGTTTCTTGCGCGGGGCTCCTGGGCGGCGGCAAAACACTGGAGCGAAGAGGAGCTCAGGCTTCTCGGCGTCCCGGAGGATCTCCTCTTGCAGGCGCGCTGCCTGACGGGGACGCCGACGCCGGAGGAGGCCAAGCGGCTCGTGGAAGGGGTTCGGGCGTTCCTCGACGCGCGCGGCGAGACGTTCCACCACGACATGGACCGCATTCAGCGATGGCTGTTCTTCACCCCGGAGGGCAAGCGCGCGTTCGAGCGGTGGGGGCTCCGCTAGGTGCACAGCCTGCGGATCGGGAATGTGTTTCCAGACGGCGTTTTGTCCCCATCCGGGCGGTTCGGTATACTTCGCGTGTCGCGATGCGACGGTGTGGGGCGCGGCCAGAAAGGCGGGCGGATGGCCGATCGGATCGGGGTTCGACGCGAGGACATGTACGCGTGGGAGCGTCGGGTTCCGCTGATCCCGGCGGACCTCGCCGAACTGGAGCGGGCATCCGCCCTCTCGTTTCGCGTCCAGTCGTCCGCCAAGCGGGCCTTCTCCGACGAGGAGTATCGCGCATCCGGGGTCGAGGTCGCCGCGTCGCTGTCTGAGTGTCCGATCGTCATCGGGCTGAAGGAGATCCCGATCGACGTGCTGGAACAAGGCAAGACCTACGTCTTTTTCTCCCACACGATCAAGGGGCAGCCGGCGAACATGCCGATGTTGCGCCGCTGCCTCGATCTTCGTTGCACGGTCCTCGATTACGAGCGGATCGTCGACGATCAGGGACGCCGCCTTGTCTTCTTCGGGAACTACGCCGGGCTGGCGGGGGCGATCGATACGCTGTGGACCCTCGGACGGCGCCTCGCGTGGGAGGGAATTCGTAACCCGTTCGAGACGATCCGTCAGGCGTCGGCGTACGCGGGCCTCGCGGAGGCGAAGGAGGCGGTCCGGGAGGCCGGGAAGCGGATCGCGGACGGCGGCCTTCCGCCCGAGATCTCGCCGCTCGTCGTCGGCGTCGCCGGGTACGGCAACGTTTCGAAGGGAGCGCAGGAGGTCCTCGACCTGCTGCCGGTCGAGAAGATCCGCCCCGCCGATCTGCTTGAAGACGGGACGCCAGCGGGCGGCGCGCCGATCCTCACGGCGGTGTTTCGGGAGGAGGATACCGTCCTTCCGCTCGTCGAAGGGAAGCGGTTCGATCTCGCCGAGTACTATGCCCATCCGGAGCGGTACCGGGCCGCGTTCGAACGCTACCTTCCGCGGATCCACGTCCTCCTCAACTGCATCTACTGGGAGCCGAGGTATCCGCGCCTCGTGAGCGCCGGAGGTATCCGCGCCCTCTACGCCGGCGGGCAGCCGGCGCTGCGGGTGATCGGCGACATCTCCTGCGACGTCCGCGGCGCGATCGAGGTCACGGTCCGCGCGACGGAGCCGGACGACCCGGTCTACGTCTACGACCCCTCGACGCAGGCGGCTCAGGCGGGGGTCGAGGGGGCCGGTCCGGTGCTGATGGCGGTCGAGATCCTGCCGAGCGAGCTGCCGCGCGAAGCGTCGGCGTACTTCAGCGGCGTCCTCAAGCGGTTCGTCCCCGCGATCGCCTCGGCCGACTACGCTCTTGGCTTTGGAGACCTTCGGCTCCCCCCGGAGCTGAAGCGTGCCGTCATCTGCCATCGCGGCGAGCTGGCGCCGGAGTATCGGGAGCTCGCGAAACACCTTGCGGCGGTCGCATGAGCGACGCCGGGCGCGACAAAGGAGTGGTCCCATGAAGCGTGTACTCGTCCTCGGTGCCGGTCTTGTCGCCGGTCCCCTCGTTCGCTACCTGTTGGATGTGGCGTCGTTCCGGGTCACGGTTGCGAGCCGCACGGTGGACAAGGCGGTCCGTCTGATCGGCGGCGCTCCGAACGGGACGCCGCTGCGCTTGGACGCAAGCGACGAGGCGGAGCTCGCCCGCTTGATCGCGGCGCACGATCTCGCCATCAGCCTGCTGCCGTACACTCACCATCCACGGGTCGCCAAGCAGTGCGTGGAGCACCGCGTGCCGATGGTGACGACCTCTTACGTGAAGGATGAGATGCGCGCGCTCGACGGCGCGGCCCGGGCCGCGGGCGTGCTCCTGCTGAACGAGATCGGCGTCGATCCGGGAATCGATCACATGTCGGCGCTGCAGGTGATCCACCGCATCCAGAGGGAGGGCGGGAAGATCGTGTCCTTCGCGTCGAACACCGGCGGGCTCCCCGCCCCGGACGCGAACGACAACCCGTTCGGGTACAAGTTCTCCTGGGCGCCGCGCGGGGTCATCGTCGCCGGGAAGAGCCCGGCCCGCTACTTGAAGGACGGCGAGATCGTCGATGTCCCAGGCCCTGAGCTGTTCGCGCACCGCTGGACCTGCCCGGTGGTTGGGTTCGGCGATTTCGAGGTCTATCCGAACCGCGACTCGCTGCCGTACATCGAAGCGTACGGCATTCCGACGGTGCGGGGCATGTTCCGCGGCACCCTGCGCTACCCCGGCTGGTGCGAAACGCTCAAGGGGATCGTCGACCTTGGGCTGCTCGATGAGGCAACGCGCGACGATCTCGCCGGCCTGACCTTCGTGCAGTGGATGGCGGGCGTCGTCGGCTCAGAGTCCCGGGATGCGAAGCGGGCCGTCGCGGATCGCCTCGGGATCTCGATCGACTCGAAGCCGATCCGCGACCTCGAGTGGCTGGGCCTGTTCAGCGAGGACCCGATCCCGGCGCAGGACACGGCATACCTCGACGTCCTCGCCTCCCGGATGCTCGCGAAGATGCAGTACGCGCCCGGCGAGCGCGACATGCTCGTCATGCAGCACGAGTTCGTCTCCGAGTATCCCGACCGGACGGAGAGGGTCCTCGCGACGATGATCGACTACGGGATCCCGCACGGAGACTCGTCCATGTCCCGGTTGGTCGGGCTCCCCGCCGCGATCGCTGCGCGGCGGATCCTGGAAGGCGAGATCGGCTTGAGCGGTGTGCATACCCCGGTCCTGCCGGAGATTTACGAGCCGGTCCTCGCGGAGCTCGCCGAGATGGGGGTCTCCTTCCGCGAGATGGTCGAGCGACTGTAGGCGGCCATGCTCGTCGACGGGCCGCGTCTTCGCTTCGGAGCAAGCGTTTGGGGGTTCTACGGCCGCCGCCCGGCCGCGGAACACCCGCCCCTTGCGGACGCCGTACACGCCATCCTATCGCTCGATCCGTCCCTCGGCGTGGAGGTGTGGGGGTCGAGGGCGCTCGACCGGGAGACGGTCGGAGAGCCGGAACTCGCCGCGCTGGTCGAGGCGTGCCGTGCCGCGGCGTTCGTCACCGCGCATGTGCGTGGGGTCAACTGGCGCTGGGATCCGGCGGGCCTTCGCCGCGAGATCGGCTTCGCGCACCGGGTGGGCGCGGAGACGCTCGTCCTCCACCCGGTCTGCCTCGGCCTCGCAGACCCCGGCGATCGGATCGACGTGCCGGAGATCCGCCGCCTTGCGGCCGAGGCGGCGGCGCACGGGGTGCGGCTCGCGGTCGAGAACCTGCGCGACGCGATCGAGACGCTCGATCGACTTCTGGAGAGGATCGGCGACCGTCCCGAGAAGACGAACCTGTGGGTGTGCATCGACGTCGGGCACGCACACCTCTCGCAGGACGCCGGGCGCGAGCCGATCGTCAACTACCTCGAACGGTACGCGGCTCAGTTGACGCACGTTCACCTGCACGACAACGGGTGCCGCGCGGACGATCACCTGATCCCGGGTGCGGGGACGGTCGACTGGCCGCGCGCGCTCCGTGCCCTTGAGGGGATCGGCTTCGATGGGACGGCGGTGCTTGAGGTGCACCCGGCGGATCGGACCCCAAGCGAGGGGGTCCGGGACGGGCTGGCCTTCCTATCCGCGCTGGCGGGAGGACGATGAGCGATCCGATCGGCGGAGGTCGTCACCGCTCCCGTTGGCCCGCGCAGCCTGGACAGCCCGGATTCGGCTCGATCCCGATCTCTTCGAACCGCATCGCTGCGGCGTCGTAGACGAGCAGGCGACCGACGAGCGGGGTCTCGATTCCGACGATCCACTTGATCGCTTCGGTCGCTTGGATCGTCCCGATCGTTCCGGGGAGGCTGCTGAGGACACCGGCTTGCTCGTTGGGAGTCACCGCGCCTGCTTGCGGCGGCTCGGGGAAGACGCACCGATAACAGGGGCCGCCGCTGCAGAGGAGGCTCGCCTGTCCCTCCCATCGGGAGACGGCGCCGTAGACGTAGGGAATCCCGAGGTCGAGGCAGACGTCGTTGATCGCGTAGCGCGTCTCGAAGTTGTCGGTGCCGTCGACGATCAGATCGTAGTCGGAGGCGATCCGCGAGCCGGTCTCCGGCGTGAAGCGCTCGGCGAACGTCTCGACGACGACGTGGGAGTTGAGGTCGGCGAGGCGGTCGCGGGCGCTGTCGATCTTCAGTCGATCGAGCGTCCGTTCGCCGTGCAGGATCTGCCGCTGAAGGTTCGAGCGGGTCACGGCGTCGTCGTCGACGAGTCCGATCTGCCCGACGCCGGCCGCGGCGAGGTAGAGGGTCGCGGCGCTGCCGAGTCCCCCTGCTCCGACGACGAGGACGCGCGCCGACTTGAGCCTCCGCTGCCCCGCTTCGCCGAGCGAGGAGAGCACGAGGTGCCGCGCGTACCGCTCCCGTTCGTCCTGCGACAGGTCCGTCCGCCGCTGCGTCATCACCGCCTCGTCTTTCCCTTCATGTCGGTCGATGGTAGTCGATCGATCGCCCAGCGGGGAAGCCCTGGCTCAGCGGATCCCCACGTGCCGCGCCAGCCGGGCCCGGCGAGGGGAGAGCAAGAGAGCGAGGATGAAGAAGCCGATCGCGACGAGGACGATCGCCGCCCCCGAGGCGACGCTCCAGTAGAAGGAGAGGTACAGGCCGAGCGCGCCGGAGAGGACTCCGAGGAGCGCTCCGACGCCGATCATCGCCGGCAGGCGGCGGACGAGCAGAAACGCTGTCGATGCCGGAACGATCAGCATCGCGAGCATCAGCGCGACGCCCACCGTCTGGAGGGAGACGACGACCGTGACGGCGATCAGGACGAACAGGAGGTATTGGTACGCGGACGACCGCAGGCGCAGCGTCCGTGCGAGCGTCGGGTCGAAGGAGACGACGACGAGCTCCTTGTAAAGGAGGAGGACGGTGACCAGAACGGCGCCGCCGAACGCGCCGATCAGGTGAAGGTCACCGGTCGAAACCCCGAGCACGTTGCCGAAAAGGAAATGCATCAGATCCACCGCGATGCCTCGGATGGTGGAGATCAGCGCGATGCCGAGGGCGAACATCCCCGCGAACACAATCCCGATCGCCGTGTCCTCCCGCACCCGGCCGCGATGGCTGACCCACCCGATGCCGAGGGCGATGGCGACGGCGGTCCCCAGCGCCCACCAGAAGAGCGCCCGCCGGTCCTCGCGCCCTGCGGTGAGCACGCCGACGGCGAGGCCGGGGAGGACCGAGTGTGCGATCGCGTCCCCCATGAAGGCCATCCCCCGCAGGACGACGAACGCCCCCACCACGGCGGATAGGCCGCCGACCATCGACGCGGCGAGCAGCCCGCGGACCATGAACGGGTAGCGAAGCGGCGCCGAGATCCATTCAGCGATGCCCATCTTCGCCCCCCGAGCATGCGGTGTCCTGGATCGCGATCGCCCCGCCGCCTGCGTCGGCGAGGTGCAGACAGGTTCCGTACGCCTCGCGCAGGTTCGCTTCGGTGAAGACCTCGCTAGCGCGCCCGATCCCGATCTTCTGTCCCTTGAGGAGGAGGACCTCGTCGAACGACGACGCTGCGGTGCCGAGGTCGTGCAGCGCGACGAGCACCGTGACCGCTCGCTCGCGCAACCGCGCGATCAGGCTGAGCACCTCGCTGCGGGACGGGGCATCGAGGCCGGCCAACGGCTCGTCGAGGAGGATGACGTCCGCCTCCTGCGCGAGCGCCCTCGCGAGGAACATCCGCTGCTGCTGGCCTCCGGAAAGCTGCTCGATCTGTCGCAAGGCCAGATCGTCGAGGTCGACCGCGGCGAGCGCCTCGCGAACGATCCTGTGGTCGTTCGCGCCGGGCCGCCGCAGCGGGCCGATCCGCCGGATCCGTCCCATCATCACGACGTCCGACACGCTCACCGGGAAGCGCCAGTCGATCCCGCTGCGCTGGGGTACGTAGGAGATGCAGATGTGCCGGGAGGGGCCGTGTCCGTGGATGCGGACCGCGCCGCTCGTCGGGCGGAGCAGCCCCGCGAGAACCCGTAGGAGCGTCGTCTTCCCGGCACCGTTCGGTCCGACGACCGCGAGCTGCCGACCCGTTGCGACCTGGAACGTCACGTCGGTCAATGCAGGCCGCCCCTCGAGATCAACGCAGAGGCGCTCGACGGAGACCGCCGGAGCGTCTGCCGCATGCACGGTCCGGGGACGCCGCGCACCGCGGCGGGATCGGCCCTGTCTCGACGCGCATCGGCTCACAATGCCTCCGAAAGCCCCTCGATGATCGCTTCGACGTCGTAGCGCATCAGTCGCAGGTACGTGTCGGCCGGCCCACCCAAAGGGCTCAACGAACCGGTATAGAGCGAGACAATCTTCGTTCCGGTATCCGCGGCGATCTGCTCGGCCAGGGACCGATTCACCGTCGTCCCGACGAACAGGGCGGGCACGCCGACCGCGAGGATCGACTGTTCGAGGGCGGCGAGGTCCTTCGCGGACGGGGCGGCGAGGCTGCTCAGTCCGGGGAAGACCGTGCCGACCTGCTCGAAGCCGTATCTCGCCGCGAAGTACGCGAACGCGGCGTGGTCGGTGACCAGCTTGCGCCTCTCGGGGGGCAGCGTGTCCAGTCGCTCCTCGATCCACGCATCGAGTGCTTCAAGCTCCGAGAGGTAGGCATCGGCCCGGCCCCGGTATTCGGGCTCGCGGTGCGGCTCGAGGTCGATCAGCGTCGAAGCGATCGTTTCGACCCACGACGCGACGTGCGCGGGGTCGAACCACACATGGGGGTCGGCATCCCCGTGGTCCTCGTCGCCGTGCGCCGAGTCGAAGTGCAGCAGGTCGAGCCCGTCGGAGAGGCTGACGACCCGCCCGGAAGCGATCTCGAAGATCCTCTCGATCCCCGCCTCCAGGCCGGCCCCGTTCAGGAAGACGACGTCCGCGTCCGCGACGGCGACGAGGTCGCGCGGCGTCGGCTCGAAGGCGTGCGGATCCGCGTCCGCCGGCAGGAGGACGGCCACGTCGTCGCCCTCCCCGGCGATTTGCGAGACGACGTCCCCGACGATCGTCGTCGTGCAGACGATCCGCAGCGCTGCGGCTGTCGACGAGCAGGCGGCCGCGAGCGCGAGCGCTATGACGAATGACCTCATGTCGCCCTCCCTGTCCCTTTCGCGGGGGGATCCCGGCGGGAGTTTGACACAGCCGACACAACTTGATCAAGGGGGGGCTCGCTCTTCACAGCGCTGCCACAGGATCGCCCGGGGGCATTCATATCCGACCTGCACTCTTTCCAAGTGCAGGAAGAAGGAGGAGCCGATGAAGAGACGCAATTGGACACGCATCGCGGGCCTGGCGGTCCTGGCGGCGATGCTCGTCGCAATTCCGGCGAGCACGCAGGTCTTCCGACAGGCGAATGACGCAGAGGGGGCCGATCTGGCGATGCTCGTCCTCGTCAATCGGATGGAATTGACGCGTGAGCAGATGCAGCAGATTCACGACCTGTTGGCAGGCGTCCTCGCGGAGCGCGACGCGATCGAGTCCCTGCGCGCGGGGTTCGAGCAAGACATGATCGCGTTCTCCGGATCGGCGGAGGAGCTCGACGTGCTGCTCGAGTCCTTCCGCGCGCAGATCGAGGCGCAGCGCGCTGCCCTGCGGGAGGACGCAGCGGACGTGATCGATCGGATGAAGGGGATCCTCACCCTCAAGCAGGGGGAGATCCTGCTTCGGGCGGTGCCCGGACTGCTCGCGACGGCGTCCGCCTCCCGATCGAGCGAGGATGTGGATGCGGCCGGGTTCCGGCGGATGGGGCGAGCGGCGCTGGACGCGACCGCCGAGGTGCGTCAACGCCTGATGGAGCGGATCGAGGAACGGCTCCCCCAGTTCGAGATGTCCGAGCGGATGCGGGAGCGGATGATTGGGCTGGGCGCTTCCCCTGGGAGCGCGGGTCGCGCGCGGGCCGTCGCGCCATTCGCTCTGGAGCGGGGTTCCCGCGAAGCGGCGGCGCAAGCCCCGGCGCTCGGTGCCGGGCGGGCGGCCGATTGGATCGAGCAGCTCGTCGAGGTCCTCAAGCTGAAGCTGGAGGCGCTCGAGTAAAGAATCTCGATCCTTTGCCCTTGTTGCGCGCCGACGGCCCGATGGGCGTCGGCGCGCCCCTCTTTGCGCTCTGCGGGCGCGTTTCCCTGCCCTTCCTCCGGCGCGCGGCGCTGTCCGTCCGCGCTAGCCGCTGGGGAGGAGGACGTGGAAACACGCGCCGCCGGCCGGCCCGTTCTCCGCCCAGATGCGTCCTCCGTGCGCCTCGATGAGCGCCTTGGCGATCGACAACCCAAGACCCGCGCCTGCATCGCCCGTGCGCGCACCGTCGGCGCGGTAGAACCGGTCGAACGCGTGCGCGAGGTCCGCGTCGCTCAATCCGGGGCCGCTGTCGCACACGCTGACCCGCACCCCTTCCTGGTCTGCCGCGGCGTCGATCGAGATGGCGCCCCCCTCCGGCGTATGGCGGATCGCGTTGGCGAAGAGGTTCAGGAAGACCTGCTCAATGCGTTGGCGATCGACGCGGACCGGCGGCAGGCCGGTGGGGATCCGCCGGTCGAGACGAATGCCACCGTCTTCCATCTGCACGCCGATCGCCTCGAGGATCGAATCGAGGATCGTCTCAATCCGACACGCCTCAGCCTGGATCGACAGGTGGCCGGCGTCGGCGAGCGTCAGCTGATGGAGGTCGCGGACCAGCCGGGTTGTGAGCAGGATTCTGTCGTGCAGCGAGGCAAGCGTCTCGGGGGTCGGTTCGATCAACCCGTCGCGTAGCGCCTCAAGCGCGCTACGGACCGCGGCGAGCGGCGTGCGCAGCTCGTGCGAGATGTCGGCGATCATCTGCCTCTTCGTCCGCTCCGACCGGTCCAGGCTCTCGACCATCTCGTCGAAGGACCGAGCGAGGCTTCCGATCTCGTCCGCGGTCTCGATTCCGATCCGCTCGCTGAACTCCCCTCGGGCGATGCGCTGCGTTGCGGCGTCGAGCCGACGGAGGGGGCGGGTGATCTGGCGGACGAGGAGGATCGAGAGGAGCACGGCGACGGCGACCGCGGCGAGGCCGGCGAGCCACAGCGAGCGGCGCGTCGTGCGGAGGAATCCCTCTTCGAGGATCTCCCGGCCCAGGACGACCCTCGACGGAACGACGGTCCAGATCTCGCCGGTTTCGAGCACGATCGACTCGCCCAGCCGGAGCTGTTCGGCTGACAGACGCCGGCCGACGTGACGGGGCTCCGGGGCATAGACGATCGTCCCCTCGGCGTTCGCGAGGACGACGGGGACGTCTCGGCGCCCCCGTTCGAGGAAGGTGAGGATCGTGGTCAGGTTGCCGGTTTGTTCGTAGAACGCGCGGACGAGCTGCAAGACAGCGCGTTCTTGCGGCGTGTAGGTCGTCACCGTGAACTCGGAGAATGCTTGCTTCACGGACTGGTTGATGAAAAGATACGCCGCCACGGAGGTCAGGACGACGATGAGCACGAGCGCGAGCAGGAGCTTCGCCTGGAACGACATCCGCTCCCACACTCGCGGCATCAGCCCCCGTCCTTCGCGAGCTTGTAGCCGATGCCGAAAACGGTCAGCACCAACTGCGGGTTCTTCGGGTCGGGCTCGATCTTCTGGCGAAGCCGTTTGATGTGCGAGTCGATCGAGCGCTCGAAGCTCTCGTAGGTCTCGCCGCGGACGGCCTCGAGCAGTTCGAGGCGGGTGAACACCCGGCCGGGGTAGGTCATCAAGAACGCGAGCAGGTCGAACTCCATTGCCGTCAGCTCGACCGGCTTGCCGCGAACACGGACGCGGCGCTGCGCCTGATCCATCCACAGATCGCCGACCTCGAGGACGGGAGCCCTTTTCCCCGCCGAGCGCCGCAGGACGGCGTGGACGCGGGCCTCGAGCTCCCGGGCGCTGAACGGCTTCACGACGTAGTCGTCAGCGCCGGCCTCCAGGCCCTCGACGCGGTGCTCCTCGTCGACGCGCGCGGTCAGCATGATGATCGGCACACCGGATGTCTGTCGGATCCGCTGCGCGACGGTGAGGCCGTCGAGCTTCGGGAGCATCCAGTCGAGGATGATCAGATCAGGAGCATGGCGGCGAAACTGGGCCAGCGCTTCGTCGCCGTCGTACGCGCTGACCACCTCGAAGTGGGCCTCCTCGAGGTAGCTTCGGACCGCCTGAACGACCCACGGTTCGTCGTCGACAACCAGGATTCTCGTCGCCATCGCTACTGCAGCAAGTATAGAACGAAGGGGGACCCCGTTCCATCGTCGCCGGGCGTCAGGGAAAATGGGGGGAAATCGGTTGAAAAACGGGGGATCGCTCGATACCCTGTTCGACCGAACCGACTCGGCGAGAGCGAAAGGGGAGAAGGTGAAAGGCGAAGAGCGATTGAACCGAATCGCGGAGGCCGTCCTCGGCGCGGCGAAGTCGGATCAGACGGAGGTCGTGATCACGACGCAGGACACCTACTTGACGCGGTTTGCGGCGAACACCATCCACCAGAACGTCGCCGAGACCAATGCCGGCGTGCGCGTTCGCTCGGTCGTCGGCAGACGGATCGGCGTCGCGGCGGGGAATGACCTGCGCCAGGCCGCGCTCGTCGGCGTCGTTCGCAGTGCAGAGATGGCGGCGCGGCTCCAGAAGGAGAACCCTGGCTTCCGCTCTCTGCCCGAGCCGGAGCCGATCCGCGCTGTGGAGGCGCATTCCAAGTCGACGGCCGCATGTACGCCGAAGCGGCGGGCCGAGGGGGTCGAGGCGATCGTTCGGCAGGCGAAGGGGAGCGACCTGCTGGCCTCGGGGGCGTTCTCGACGGGCGAGACGGAGCTCTGCGTCGCCAATTCGCTCGGGATCCGCGCGTACCACGCCGGGACCGCGGCGAGCGCGATGAGCGTTGTGATGGGTGAAACGGGCTCCGGATACGCGGCGCAGACGTCCTGGGATGTCGAAGAGATCGATCCGCACGAGGTCGGACGCATCGCGGTCGACAAGGCGCTCCGAAGCGCGGGCCCCGCGAGGGTCGAGCCGGGATCGTACACGGTGATCCTTGAAGAGGCAGCGGTCGCGAACCTGCTCTTCTACCTCGCTTACATGGGGCTCGGGGCGCTGGCCATGCAGGAGGGGCGGAGCTTCGCCAGCGGGAGGATGGGGACCCGGGTCACTGGGGATGCGATCACGGTCTGGGATGACGGGCTCGACCCACGGGGGATCCCTGCCCCGTTCGACTTCGAGGGGGTCCCGAAGCGGAGGGTTTCGCTGTTCGAAGCCGGCGTGATCCGGAATGTCGCCTACGATTCGTTCACCGCAGGCAGGGAGGCCGGCAAGGCTTCGACCGGGCATGCACTCGCGGCGCCGAACACGTTCGGACCGATTCCGCTCCACCTGTTCATGGCTCCCGGATCGTCGACGCTCGAGGAGATGATCGCCTCGACGGAGCGCGGCATCTGGGTGACACGGTTTCACTACACGAACCCGGTGGATGCGGTGAAGACGGTGCTGACGGGGATGACGCGCGATGGGACGTTCCTGATCGAGGACGGCAGGATCACGAGGCCGCTTCATAACCTGCGATTCACCCAGAGCATCCTCGAGGCGTTCGGCCGCGTCGAGAAACTCAGCAGCGATTCGAAGTGCGTTCCGGTGGGCTTCGGAAACCTTCTCGCCTGGGTGCCGGCGGCGAAGATCTCAGGCTTCCGCTTCACCGGGTCGACCGAGTACTAGTTGGGGAGGAGGGGCGAGGATGCGCGAGATCACCGATCGAGCACTCGACACGGCGCAGCGGAGGGGCGCGGCGTACGCGGATGTTCGCGTGGTGCAGCGGGAGCAGCAGGACATCAGTGTGAAGAACGGCGTCGTGGAGGCTCTCGTGGTGGGAGGAACGCTCGGTTTCGGCGTCCGCGTGGTCGTGGGCGGCGCGTGGGGATTCGCGTCGAGCAACCGCATGACGCGGGACGAGGCCGACCGCGTCGCCGCTTCGGCGGTGGCGATTGCCAAGGCGAGCGCTCGCGTGAAGGAGGAGGACGTCGATCTCGGCCCGCCCGAAGTCCACGTCGACGCCTATTGCACGCCGTACGAAATCGATCCGTTCGAGGTCTCGCTCGAGGAGAAGGTCGACGTCCTGCTCGCTGCTGACAAGGAGGCACGGGCTGTCCGCGGCGTGGCGATCGCTCAGGGAACGATGGGCTTCCAGCGCGAACGCAAGACGTTCGCCAGCAGCGAAGGGAGCTATCTGGAGCAGACACTCGTCGAGTCGGGGCTCGGGATCGTCGTTCGCGCCGTGGGCGAAGGGGAGGTGCAACAGCGCAGCTACCCCAACTCCTTTGGGCGCCATCAGGGGACGGCCGGATACGAGTTCATCCGCGCGTGGGACCTCCCCGGACATGCGGGGCGGACCGCCGAGGAGGCGGTCGCCCTCCTGTCGGCGCCGCAGTGCCCGAGCGCCGTGACGACGGTGATCCTCGACGGCCCCCAGCTCGCGCTCCAGGTCCACGAGTCGTGCGGCCATCCGATCGAGCTTGACCGGGTCTTCGGCACGGAGGCGGCGTTTGCGGGGACGAGCTTCCTGACCCCCGAGAAGTACGGGACGTTCCGGTATGGTTCGCGGGCCGTGAACCTCGTGTCGGACGCGGTCACGCCGGCGGGGCTCGGCACGTACGGCTACGACGACGAGGGCGTCCCCGGCCAGCGAACTGACATCGTCAAGGACGGGATCTTCGTGGGCTACCTCACGTCGCGCGAGTCGGCGAGCCGCCTGCGGAGGATCCATCCCGGCGCGCCGGCGCGTTCGAACGGCGCGATGCGGGCCGACGGGTGGAACCGAATCCCGATCGTCCGGATGAACAACGTGAGCCTGATGGCGGGCGCGTGGACGCTCGAGGATCTGATCGCCGACACGAAGGACGGGATTTACCTCTTGACGAACAAGAGCTGGTCGATCGACGACCGACGGCTCAATTTCCAGTTCGGCACGGAGCTCGCCTACGAGATCAGGGGGGGACGGCTCGGCCGGATGTTCAAGAACGCGACCTACACGGGGATCACCCCCCAGTTCTGGGGAGCGTGCGATGCGGTCTGCGACGCGGACCACTGGAGCGTCTGGGGAACGGCGAATTGCGGCAAGGGGCAGCCGGGTCAGACCGCCCACACCGGACACGGCACGGCCCCGGCGCGGTTCCGAAACGTTCAAGTGGGCATGATGCTTGCGTGACGGCGCTCACGCCGAGATCCGCTCGAGGAGCAACTCGTCGTCGACGACGTGATGATGCGAGAAGAGCTGGACGAGCTGCGGGATCGTCGCGTGGGACTTCGTGACCCCACGCAGCTCCTCGATCACCGTGCCCTTGTGCATCATGATGAGCCGGTTGCCGACCTCGAGGGCCTGTTCCATGTTGTGCGTCACCATCAGCGTCGTGAGGTCGAGCCGCTCGACGAATGACCGGGTCAGCCGGACGATCCTCGACGCGTTGCGCGGATCGAGCGCGGCGGTATGCTCGTCGAGGAGCAGGATCTCGGGAGGGACGAGCGTCGCCATCAGGACGGCCAGTGCCTGGCGCTCTCCGCCGGAGAGAAGCGCGACGCGGCATCGCAACCGGTCTTCCAATCCTACGTTCAACGTGGCAAGCTGCTCGCGAAACTGGCGGCGGATGTGCCGCGGCAGCGCCGGACGGAGCCCCCTTCGCCCGCGCTTCATCGCCAGGGCGAGGTTCTCCGCGACCGTCATCGACGGGGCGGTCCCGGCCAGCGGATCCTGGACGATCCGGCCGATCCGTTTCGCAAGGCGGTGTGCTGGCACCCCGGTGATATCCGCTCCTCGAAGCAAGATCCGGCCCGCCGTCGGCGGGTAGGTTCCGGCGATCAGGTTGAGGAGGGTGCTCTTCCCGGCCCCGTTCGATCCGATGACCGTCAGGACGTCGCCGCGGTCGAGGGAGAGGTCGATCCCGTGAATCGCGACGACCCGATCGGCGCCGGCGTGAAACGTCTTGGTCAACCGTTCGAGCCTCAGCATGCGCTCACCTTCCGCATCCGACGTTCGCGGGCGTACGGTACAACCAGAGCAAGGATGACGAGGAGCGACGTGATCAGCTTCAGATCGCTTGCCTGGAAGCCGACGACGTACCCATAGCGCAGTGCCAGGATGACCGCGACCCGGTAGACGAGCGATCCGAGCAGGACGGACGAGGTCATCCAGCCGACCCGGCTCGATCGGACCAGCGTGCCGCCGATGATCACGGCGGCCAGTCCCGTGACGATCGTTCCGAGCCCCATGCCGACGTCGGCGAAGCCGCTGTACTGGGCCACAAGCGCGCCGGAGAGCGCGACCAAACCGTTGGACAGCGCCAACCCGAGGATCTTCATCCTCTTCGTGTTGACGCCTTGCGCGGTGATCATCGATTCGCTGTCTCCGGTCGCCCGGAGGGCAAAGCCGATCTCGGTTCGCAGGAATCCGTCGAGGAGGAGCTTGATCCCCAGCGTGAGGAGCGTGACGAACGCGAGGATCGCGAGCGGGCCGAGCGGCAACCACGCGGCGTCGATGACCCGCGTCGCCGTCGGGACGCGCAGGAGGGAGAGATTCGGGCGCCCCATGATCCGGAGGTTGATTGAATACAGCATGATCATTGTCAGCACGCCAGCGAGCAGATTCGTGATCCCGAGCCGCGTGTTGAGCAGGCCGGTGATCGACCCAGCGATTCCTCCTGCGACGAACGCGATCGGCATGACGGCGAACGGGTCGAAACCGTGGCGGACCAGGAGAACGGAAGCGATGGCCGCCCCGGTCACGAAGCTCCCGTCGACCGTGAGGTCGGGGAACTTCAAGACGCGGTACGTGAGGAATACCCCAAGCGCCGCGATCCCGTAGGCGAATCCCTGCTCGACCGCGTGGATCCAGAGCAACGCCATCGCTTCCCCTCCTTCCCCTTGCTAGGGGGTCCCACGCTTCCAGACGGTGCCGCCGTACAGGATGCCCGCTGCCTGGTCGATCACCGCGGCCGGGAAGACAAGCCCGATTCGCGCCGCGGCGTCGAGGTTCAGGTGTACCTCGGCGCTCTGCTGGTAGGTCACTGGGATCTCGTCCGTTCCGACCCCGGAGAGGACTTCCAGGACGACCTTTCCGACGGTCAGGCCGTGCTCGTAGTAGTCAAACCCGGCGGCAAGCGTCGCCTGTGCGAGGCTCGTTGGGTCGGCCATGAGGAATGGCACGCCGGCCTCCTCGGACGCGGCGAGGACGGAATCGATCGCTGATACGACGGTGTTGTCCGTGGTTACGTAGAACGCGTCGACCCGTCCGACCAGCGACTGCGCCGCCAATGGGACGTCCGCCGTTGAATCCGCTGTTGCCGTGACGATTTTCACTCCGACTGACGGCGCCGCTGCGAGGGCCATCTCCGTCAGTAGAGCTGAGTTCGCCTCGCCGGGGTTGTAGACGATTCCGATCGTTGCGATGTCGGGTGAGAGGTCCATGAGAAGCCGCAGATGGGCCGACACCGGGATCATGTCCGACACGCCGGTGACATTCCCGTTGCCGCTCGGGTCGGTCGCGCTCGCCACGAGCTGGGCGCCGACTGGGTCGGTGATCGCGGCGTAGATGATCGGCGTGTCCGCCCCGCGGAACACCTCGACCGCTGCTTGCGCGGTCGGCGTCGCGATCGCGACGACCAGATCAACGTCCTGAGCCCGGTAGTTCTGGGCAATCGAGATCGCTGTCGCGAAGTCGCCCTGCGCACTGGCGATCAGATACTCGACATCGACGCCGTTCACGTATCCGGCGGCGGTTAGGGTGTCGATGACCCCCTGTTCGACCGCATCGAGCGCCGGATGCTCGATGATCTTGCAGATGCCGATTCGCAGCGGCTCCGAGGTCGCTACGAGTCCGATGGCGGCGATGAGAGCCGCCAGAATCACAGCCGTTGTGATCTGTTTCACTTCTTCTCCTTCCGCAGTATCCTTGCGGAGGTCCGTGAGGACCGAACCGGGACGATCGAACCGGATCGTCCCACCGTGTCCGCTCGCGGGGACCTCGCACCTCACATGCGCCCCGCGAGCGGGCCGTCCTTCGTCTGCCCTGGATCGTGCGCTCACCTCCTCAAAAGAAAAAGACCGCGGTCTCCCGCAGTCCTCTGTCAGCTTCTCGCTCTGCGCTCTTTGAGCTCGGTGCTAGCGCATGGCGGCGAAGCCCGACACGTACCAGAACCAATAGAAGCAGAAGTTGCTCGGATTCGACAAGCTCAACCGGCGACTCGCTGCTTCGACCATGACAGGTCCACTATAGGATGGGGTGCGCGCCCTGTCAAGGGCGCGCACCCCGAAAGGGACGAGGAAACTGAGCTTCTCACGCTTCTTGCAGGTGCGCCGCTCCCCTCGTGCCGCGGGATCGAAGCGCCGTTCGATCCCGGCTCGTAGGCTGCCTTTCCAGGGTCCATCTTGGTCAGCGCGTCTCGTCGATGCCGCGTTACGCCGGCGCCTTGCGGGGGCCGGGGAGCCGCGCTATCCTCACCGGTGTTACCAATTCGCAAGGAGTGTTACTCGATGTCGAAAACGGTTCGCTTCAGCGTCTCGATCGAAGAAGAACTGATTCGCGCGTTCGATGCACTCTGTCGTCACCGCGGTTGGACCAACCGCTCCGAGGCGATTCGTGATGCGATCCGCCGCGAGCTGGTGGAACAGGAGTGGGCCGCCGGCGAGGAGGTCGCCGGCGTGATCACGATCCTCTACGATCACCATGCCTCCGGCTTGGCGGAGAAGCTGATCGAGATCCAGCACCACGCACTGGATGCGATCATCTCGACCACCCACGTGCACCTCGATGAGGCGAACTGCCTCGAATGCCTCGCGGTGCGAGGGGAGGCCCGCAGGATCGAGCGCCTCGCGGACCGGCTGATCGGCCTCAAAGGGGTCAAGCACGGTGAGCTCAGCGGGACGTCCACGGGCAAGACCATTCGGTAGTGAAGAGAGAAGGAGGACGAGGCATGAGGAGACGGGCAGCTGGCGCGGCCTTGTTGATCGGCTTGGGGCTTTGGGCGTTCGCTCCGGGGGTGATGGCCCAGACCGTGGTCACGACGCACGCGGTGTTCGGGGAGTTCGTGCGGATGATCGCGGGGGATGCCATCGAGGTGGTGACGATGATCCCGTCCGGCTTCTGCCCGGCGCACTACGACCTCGGTCCGCGAGACCTCGCCGCGGTGCTCGACGCGTCGTTGATCCTCTATTCGGGATTCGAGCCGTGGATCGAGACGCTGGCCGACGCGGCGGGAAGCGGCGCGAGCGTCGTCCAGCTCCCCGGGTCCTGGAGCACGCCCGACGCGGCGATCGGGAAGGTCGAAGCGATCTGCGACCTGCTGATGGACGACTTCCCTGAACTGTCCGATGCGTTCTCCGCCAACGCCGATGCGTATATCGCGCAGCTCACGGCGTTCGCGGATGACCTTCTGGACCGCGCAGCTTCGCTTGAGGTCTCGCAGATCCCGGTCGTGTGCATGGCGTGGCAGGTGGACTTCGTCGGTTGGCTCGGCTTTCCCATCGCGGCGACGTACGGGCTGCCGGAGGACCTCTCGCTGAGGGACCTCGTCGCGTTGGCCGCCGTGGGGCGGGATGTCGGTGCGGCGCTCGTCGTCGACAACCTTCAGAGCGGGATCGATTTCGGCGCGAAGCTGGCGCGAGAGATCGGCGCGGTGCACGTCGTGCTGTCGAACTTCCCCGGCGCGATGCCGCGTACCGCCACCGTGCTCGACCTGTTTGCGAGCAACGCCGCGGCGCTGTTCTCGGCGATCGAGCCGATGGAGTAGGGATGGAGAAGCTGTCGATCGATCCGACGTGCGTCGACCTCCGGGAGATGATCGAGCGGGGGACGCTCTTGCACGGACATCTCGGTCCGTATCTCGTTGCGGGGATCCGGATGGGTCTCCTTGCGCTTCGCGAGCTGCACAGCCCCGGGTACTTCGGCGTGCGGGTCGAGGCGGAAGCCGGGCAGACGACCCCCCTGTCTTGTTTGCTCGACGGGATCCAGATCGGCTCGGGCTGCACTGTGGGGAAGGGGAACCTGCGCATCGTCGGGGATGGCAGGGCGTGCGCGCGGTTCGTCGGTGACGCGGGCCGCGAGGTCACGATCATGCTCAAGCCGGAGGTCGAGCGGTCCTTCCGCGGTTCGGATCCGCAAGAGAAGGCGCGCGAGCTGGAGGCGCTGGCGGAGGAGGAGCTCTTCGCATGGACGACGTCGTCTCCCTGATCGACGTCCGGGCAAGCTACGAGGGCGAGCGGCATGCAACACTGCGCGGGGTGACGTTGTCGGTCGGCTTCGCGGAGCAGCTCGCGATCACGGGGCCGAACGGAGCGGGGAAGACGACGATCCTCGAGGTCATGAACGGGTTGTTGTCGATCGTCTCGGGGACGGTACGTGCCTTGGGGCAGACGGTGACCCCTCGCAGCCACCGCCTGCGGTCGCGAATCGCCTATGTCCCCCAGAACCTGTTCTTCCCGCCCGACACGCCGTTCCTCGTTCGCGATGTTGTCCGCGCCGTCCGTTTCGCGAAATCGCGAAACCGGAGGTCCTCCGCGTCGGCGGATCGGCTGAGCGTCGATCGGGCGCTGGCGGAGGTCGGCCTCTCCCGTCTCGCGTGGCGGCCGGTCGGAAGGCTGTCCGGGGGCCAGCAGCGCAAGGTCCTCCTCGCCCGCGCCCTGGCCCAGGAGGCCGAACTGCTCCTGTTGGACGAGCCGACCGCCAACCTCGATCCCGAGGCGAAGAACGAGGTGGCGTCCCTCGTTTCGCTCGTCCGACGGGAGCTCGGCGCGGCGGCCGTCGTGGTCACGCACGAGGCAGGTCCCCTTCTGGACGCCTCAGATCGCTCGATCGCCGTCGAATCCGGGCGGGTTGTCGACGCCCCCCACGGCGGCCGGAGTTAGGAGGAACGCGGGTTGTTCGGGCTGCCTTGGCATATCATCCTGCCGACGCTTCTCGGCAGCGTGCTTGTGGGCGCGATGTGCAGCTCCATCGGCACGTTCGTCGTGCGGATGAACCTCTCGTCGCTCGGGTTTGCGATGTCGCACGCGGCCTTTGCCGGGGCCGCCCTGGGGTTGATGGTCGCCGTCGTGGATCCGATCTGGATGGCCGTCCTGTTCGCGGTCCTGATGGCGGCAGCCCTCGGCCCGATGGCGGATCTGTCGCGGCTTCGGGTCGATACCGTGGTCGGTGCCACCTTCCCGCTGACGATGGCGCTCGGGCTGATCTTTATCCATCGTACGCCGAGCTCGGGGATCGGGAGCGGTGCGCTGTCGCTTCTTTGGGGAAGCGTCCTTGGGATCACAATGGATCAGGTCTACGTGCTCCTCGCGGCCTTCGGGGCGACGGTCGGCGTCCTCTTCGTCTGCGGTCGGCCGTTCTTCGCGCTCTTGCTCGACCGGAAGTTGGCGAAGGCGTCGGGGCTCAACACGACGCGTGCGTTCTACACCTTGCTCTTCCTGATCGCCGTCGTGGTGGCGGTGTCGCTTCGGATCACCGGCGGGCTCTTGATCTACGCGCTGATGATCCTCCCGGCTTCGGCCGCGTTTCAGTGGGCCTACGACATCAAGAAGGTCTTCCTGATTGCTCCCGCGTTGGGGATCTTCTCGTCCCTCCTTGGCTTCCTCCTCTCGCTCGGAGCGGACCTGCCGATCGGTGCGTCGATTGCGCTGTGCTGCGCCGGCGTCTTCTTCGGCTCGGTCTTCCTCTCGCCCAAGCGCTGGCGCCGCGACCGACTCGCGGAGTGATCCGACGGCGTTCGAGGCCGCTGCGCTTGGCGGATCGAATCGGTGTCGGTCATGATGTCCGCGTCAGCTGACGGCGAACGTCTGGAGAAGGGCAGGGGAGGATGTCGCAAAACGTCGAGGTCAAGGCCCGTGTGAGGGACTTCGCGGCGCTTCGCCGGCTTGTCGAGTCGATGAGCGAGACGCCGGCGGAGGCGATCGATCAAGTGGATACGTTCTTCGTCGTGCCGCGCGGTCGGCTCAAGCTTCGCGTCCTGCGCCCGGATGCCTGCGAGCTGATCGCCTACGACCGGCCGGACGACGCGGGGGCGAGGGCGTCGGAGTACTTTATCCTCCGGTCTTCCGATCCCGAGGCGCTGCAGCGGGTTCTCGGAGCGGCCCTGCCGCTACGCGGCACGGTCGCCAAACGCAGGCTCCTCTATCGGATCGGGCGAATACGGATCCACCTCGACCAGGTCGAGAGACTCGGGGCGTTCGTCGAGCTGGAGGTCGTCCTCGGGGATCGCTGCTCGGTCGAGGCCGGCCGGGCGATCGCCGAGACGCTGGCCGCCGAGTTGGGCATCCTGGACGAAGACCGCGTCGGCGGCGCGTACATCGACCTCTTGGGAGGGGCGTCTCGATGAAGCTGACGATGCATCCCGATGCCAGCGCGTTCCTGCGCGCCGTGGAGGGGGCGCTCAAACGGGACGAGGCGAAGAACAACCTGATCCTCGGGATTGCCGGCCGCCTGAGGGCGGGAGGCCACTACGGCCTGGAGCCGCCGTACTTCTTGAGCATCAAGGAAGGCCGCGAGCTCGTCGTCGCCGCGATCCGCACCCCGCCATACCCGTTGATTCTCCACGCGGAGCGGGTCTGTCACGATGCGCTGGGGCTCCTCGCGGACCATCTCGTGCTTGTCGATCGAGGCTTGCCGGGGGTGCACGGCGAGCGCGGTGCGGCCGCGGCGTTCGCCGCCTGCTGGTCGTCGCGGGCCCATGCGCGGGCCAAAGTCGAGAAACGGCTTCGGATCTACGTGTTGCGTGAGGTCCTACCGCCGACCGACGTCCCCGGGACGGTGCGCGTCGCAGAAGCTCACGACATCGAGCTTCTGGCCGGGTGGTTCAGTGCGTTTCGCTCTGAGGTGTTCCCGGGGGATCCGCCGGTCGACGCGCGCGAGGCGCTCGGCCGATTCATGACGAACGGAACGCTCGCGGTCTGGGAGGACGGCGGACCGGTCTCGATGGCGGGAAGCTCGCGCGCCTCCGAGCGCGGCGCCGCGGTGAGCGCCGTCTACACGCCGCCCGGGCTGCGCGGCCGGGGATACGCCTCGGCGTGCGTCGCGTCGCTCAGCCGGATGCTGCTCGACGGCGGCTACGCCTTCTGCACGCTGTACGCAGACCTCACGAATCCGACGTCGAACAAGATCTACCAGCGGATCGGCTACCGGCCGGCGGGCGACGCGGTTGCGTATCGGTTCAAGCCGGATGACGAGAGGGCGGCGCGGTAGGAATGTCCCACACTGTGGTCGAGACCCGCACGAAGATCGTATGCACCCTCGGACCTGCGTCGACGAGCCGGGAGACGCTCCGCGCGATGATCCGCGCGGGGATGGACGTCGCGCGGCTGAACTTCTCCCACGGGACGCGGGAGGAGCACGCCCGGGCGATCCGGCTGGTGCGCGACGTGGCGTCGGACGAGGGCGCGATCGTCGCGGTGATGGCCGACCTGCAGGGGCCGAAGCTACGGATCGGCCGTCTCGCTTCCCCGCTTGCCCTCGCTCGCGGTGATTGGGTCTCGTTCACGTCCCTCCCCAGCGACGGGACCGACCGAGTCGTTCCGCTTCCGCATGCGATGCTGATCCACGCGGCGAAGGTCGGCGATCGCCTTCTCTTGAGCGACGGATTGATCGAGGTCGAGCTGCAGGAGACGCGTCCCGAGGCGATGATCGGGAAGGTCGTCGTCGGAGGCGAACTCTCCTCGCACGCCGGGGTTGCGGCGCCCGGCGGGGCGGCGACGACCGCCCCGCTCACGGACAAGGACCGGGAGGATGCCCGCTTTGCCGCTGAGCAGGGGGTCGACTTCCTCGCCCTCTCGTTCGTTCGCTCGGCCGACGATCTGAAGGAGCTGCGAGTGCTTCTCGACGAGTCCCCGATCGGCGCCGAGGTTGGCATCGTCGCGAAGATCGAGCGGCGGGAGGCGGTCGACCGCCTTGCGGAGATCCTCCCCGCCTCCGACGCGGTGATGGTCGCGCGCGGCGATCTCGGGGTGGAGACCTCGCCCCAGTGGGTGCCGCTATTGCAGAAGGAGATCATCCGTCGCTGCAATCGGTCCGGGATCCCCGTGATCACGGCGACGCAGATGCTCCAGTCGATGGTCGAGCGTCCGCGGCCGACGCGCGCTGAGGCAAGCGACGTCGCGAACGCGATCCTCGATGGTTCGGACGCGGTGATGCTCTCGGCCGAGACGGCAGTCGGCCGATACCCCGTGGAGGCGGTGGCGATGCTGCGCGAGATCTCGGCGATTGCCGAACGGGAGCGAATCCCTCGCAGCGGGCGAGACCGAGGGGAACGCACCCATCTGATCACCGACGCCATCGGGCGGGCGACGGTCCAGATCGCCGAGGAGGTCGAAGCGGCGTGGATCGTCACCTCGACGTGGAGTGGCTATACGGCGCGGCAGATCGCGCGCGAACGGCCGCAGCATCCGATCGTCGCGCTGACGCCGCGCGAGGCGACGCGCCACCGGCTTGCCCTCGTCTGGGGGGTGACCCCGATCCTCGTTCCTGCCTACGCCTCGACCGACGAGATGCTCGATGCCGTGGGGCGGCTCCTCTTGGAGCGCGGCGGCGCGCGCCCGGGAGACCTGATCGTCGTGACCGGCGGGATCCCCGTCGGCAGCGAGGGGACGACGAACTTCATCCAGGTGCGGCGGATCTAGGCGTCGATCCTGCTTCGAGGGTGGGCACATGTCGGTCCGGTCCGAGAAGTAGACGTGTCGGAACGGGAGACGACGCGGAGACGTTCGACGGCGAGGTTGGCCGAAGACGGTGCAGACGGCCGCGGGGCGGCCTGAGCGGAAGGAGGAACATGACCATCGTCCTGCAGATCACGATCCGCGCCACGGGCTGGAACGTGCGGCTCGATCTTGGGCCGGTGCGGCTTCTGCTGCGCTAGGCGCTGCCGCGGTTCGACACGTCGGAGAAGAAGATCCCGCCCGGCCGCCGGCAGGCGGGGAAACTGGCTACTTGGTCTGCGCCAGCAAGAGCAGGGCCGCGAGGGCGGCGAGGTTTCCTCGGGCAGACCGCGTTATGATCTCGTCGCCTCGGGGTGAGGGAGGAACGCATGGCGTGGATCCGGGTCATCGGCGAGGAGGAGGCGGGCGACGAGCTGCGGGTCGCTTACAAAGCGGTCAAGGGAACGCGCGGGAAGCTCTCCAACATCCTGGCGGTGCACAGCCTACACCCCAGGGCGCTCATGGCTCACATGAACCTGTACACGGCGATTCTGTTCGGTCCGTCGGGCCTGTCGCGCGAAGCGCGGGAGATGGTTGCGATCGTCGTGTCCGCAGCGAACCGCTGCGCGTACTGCGTCCGCCACCATGCTGCGGCCCTTGACCACTACTGGCAGGACGACAAGCGCGTCGCGCGGTTCATAAAGGATCTCCGCACCGTGGACTTGCCCCCGAAAACGCGGGCGATCCTCGACTACGCGCAGCGGCTGACGGAGCGGCCGCACGAGACGGAGGAAGCCGATGTCGTTCGTCTGCGGGAGGCAGGCCTCTGCGATGAGGAGATCCTCTCCGTCAATCTGATCGTGAGCTACTTCAACTTCGTCAACCGGATCGCCCTCGGGCTTGGCGTCGGATGCGCCGAAGACGAGGTCGGCGGGTACAAGTACTGAGCCGATGACGGAAGCGACGCGGCTGACGATCGAGACGATCGACACCGTCCTCGAACAGGTCATCGAGCGCGAAGCGGACACGGTGGACCTGCGGGGGGCGCGGTTCGTCGATCCTCATGCGCTCCTTCTTCTCGCGTTGCTCGTCCTGGAATGCGACGAGGCTGGGAGGCCTCTGCGGGTTGATTGGCCCACGGCGCCGGCCGTCCGGCGGTGGATGACTGCGATGGGGCTCTTCGCCGAGATCGGTGCCGCAGCCTCGTCGCCTCCCCCGCGGGACGCGTCCAGCGCGTTGCAGCCGATCACGGCGATCGGCTGCGAGGCGGGCATCGGGCGCATTGTCGAGGGGTTCCACCACCGCCTCGCCGATCGGTATCCGCTGACCGAGTCGTCGCGGCGGACGCTGACGGCGATGATGATCGAGCTGTTCCAGAACATCCCGCACCACAGCAACGCGACCGGCCGGATCGCCGATCCTCATGGGATCTCGGCGATGCAGGACTACGAGGATTCGATCTTCCTCGCGATCGCTGACAAGGGGGTTGGGCTTCGCGGAAGCCTGCGCCTCCGGCCGGGCTACGAGGGGATCTCCGACGCGCAGGCGCTCGACCGGATCCTCCGTGAGGGGTTGAGCCGGTTTTCCGACGCGGGGCGCGGGGGCGAGTTGAAACGGATCGTCGGCGTCGTTCGATCCTGGGACGGTGCCTTCGCGCTGCGCAGCGGCTCGGCGCTCCTCTACTTCGACGAGCATGGGGGCGACATCTACGACGTGCCCGCGTTTCCCGGCGTCCAGTTGGCGGTTCGCCTTCCCCTTCGCCGATTCGGCGCGGACGGTTGATCCCTCGCATCGTTTCCGGTTCAATGGCGCCCATGCACGTCGAGGAGTTTCGCATCGCGCAGTTCGGATCCCGCCTCGGCACACGTTGGGAAGGGGAGCGGGCCCGCGAACGGCTCGAGTCCCTGGTGCGCTCCCTGCCGGAGGAAGGGCAGGTGCGGCTCTCACTTCACGGCCTCGAGGTCCTCAGCACGTCCTTCGCCGACGAGCTGGTCGGCAAGGCGTATCAGCGGGTCGTCGACGGGGAGTTCGGCGATCGGACGATGGTCCTCGAGACGCCGTCACGCGAGCTGGCCGAGGGGGTCGACGTCAAGCTGGCCCAGCGACGCCTCGCGATGCTCTGTCTGCGCGACGAGCGGTGGGAGCTGATCGGCCTGGACACCCCGGCGCTCTCCGAGACGCTCGCGCGGATCCTCGACAAGGGGCAGACGACGACGCGGGAGCTGGCGGAGGAGCTCGGCCTGCAGATGAACGCGTGTGTGAACCGGGTGGCGCGACTCGCGGAGCTCCGGCTGGTGCGCCGGCGAAAAATCGGGATGAAAGGGCCTCAGGACATCTTCGAGATCCACTCCATCCTGGAGGCTTGACAAACCCGCTTACACGTCGTACACTGTGCGATGTGTACGAACATGTCAAAGTCATCCAAGAACCGATCGATACCGTCGTCATCTATCGCCGCGGGGCCCCGCACCCCCTTCTTCGTGCTTTTCGATGGAGGGACCGACGGTATGACGTGATCGCAACGCACCTCGTGCATCGGGAACGAGAGGGCAGGACCGATCATCTCGTGTACTCGGTCGGCTGCGGCGACGGTACGTACGTTGTCCGTCACGACACCGGGCGCGGGAGATGGATGCTCGAATCGATCGGCTGATCGGAGCGTGCTCGGATGCAACGCGTGATCATGCACATCGACATGGATTCGTACTTCGCCTCGGTGGAGCAGCAAGCGCACCCTTCCCTGCGGGGAAAGCCGATCGGCGTCACCGGCCGCCCGACGGAGCGGTCGATCGTCGTCGCCGCATCCCGGGAGGCAAAGCGCCGTGGGGTGAAGACCGGGATGCCGGTCTGGGAAGCGCACAGAGCGTGCCCGGAGCTTACCCTCGTCTCCGGGAATCCGGAGCGCTACCTCGCGGTGACCCAGCGTTTCGTCGAGATCCTCAAGGGATACGCTGCGCGGCTCGAGATTTACAGCATCGACGAAGCATTCCTCGACGTGACGCAGGAAGCGCCGAGGCGGGGGGGGGCAGCGCGGATGGCCGAGGAGATCCGGCGGCGGTTTCGTGAGGACCTCGGCGAGTGCGTCACCGCGACGGTCGGCATCGCATCGGGCAAGACGTTCGCCAAGCTGATCGGGGCGCGCAACAAGCCGGACGGGATCGGGATCCTCAACGAGGAAGAAATGCCGGCGCTTTTGGAAACGACGCCCGTCGGCGACGTCTGGGGGATCGGTCCCCGGATCGCAGAGCGGTTGCGGAGGGCCGGCATCCGCACGTTGAAGCAGCTCGGGGACACGCCGGAGCGGTTTCTGCGCCGCGAGTTCGGGATCTACGGTGTCCATCTCCGCGACATCGGCCAAGGGCGCGACCGGACGCCGCTCGTTCCGTACACGGACGTGCCGCCGCCGAAGTCGGTCGGCCACTCCAAGTCGCTGCCGCCGGATCTGCGGGACTTCCCCACCGCGCTCTTGATCCTGCGCGACCTGTGCGACCGGGTTGCGTGGCGGATGCGGCGGCTCGGCTACATGGGGAGGACCATCCACAGCGGCTTCCGGGTCGGCTCGATCGGGCCGTACTGGGGAAAGCAGACGACGCTCGCCTTCCCGTCCGACGACGGCGAGACGTTCTACGAGGCGTGCCGCGTCGTGCTTGGGAAGATCCCGAAGAAGCCCGAACAGGTCTCGAACATCGGCGTTTGCGTCGGGAATCTCGTCGAAGCCGGCCGCGTGTCCTGCGCGCTCTTGGAGACGGACCGGCGGCGCGAGGATCTGAACCGAGCGGTCGACCGGATCCGGGACCGGTTCGGCGATCAATCGATCCGGCTTGGCACCTCGCTGCTCGTGCGGCCGATCCCGCAACACGTCGGCGGATTCTTCATGGCGAGCGACGAACTCGAGATCGGGTGACAGGCGCAAACACTTCCATACAACAGCACATCTCTGATCATCCCCAATAACTGTTGCATTCTGCTAGCTAGTTCACATCAGGGCACGAAATGAGGTACACTCGCCAGCAGTTCGCGACGACCTCGCACATCCATCAAGGAGGCAGTATGAATCGGCTCACTCTGCTGCTAGCAGAATACCAGGAGCTTTGTCATGACTGGCGGATGCGAGATGGCTACATGGAGGCGAAGTTCACCAACGCCGCGTTCGTATTCTCCGCGATCACGTTACTCTTCTTCATCTTTACTGGCAGAACCAGCGATGGGGGGGCTTCCGGTCTAATCCCTTGGATCATTATCTTCTCTTTGGCTTCCCTCTATACCTTTATCATGCTGATCTCCATCAGCAAGGACGTTTACTACCGGGACGGGAGCATGAAGGCAGCGACTAAGCTCCAGACGCAGATCGAGGAGCACGTCCCCGCCACCGCCGAGGAAAGGGAAGAGACGGAGATCATCACCAAAGCCATCGAATTGTTGTCCATAGAGGAGCGTCTGAAGGCGAAACTGCGGGAGTGTGTCGCCGCCGTGACGACAACTCCTCTGCCAAGCTGCATCTTCGAAGGTGAGGAGTTCTCGGACAAGCACGGCGCCCATTCCTTCAGGAAGCTCTCACCTCGCGGCGGAAGCGATGTCGGAGCGCGCTTCTATCGGAGAGTGATTCTCAACCGGCATACTGGCAGATGGATCCAAGCATTCTTCCTCGCCGCGCTGGTTGTCTTCCTCGCCGCGCTGGTTGTGTTTCTCAGCATGTTCTTCATGCTGCTCGCGCGGGCATGACAGGAGGAGGTCTGGGCTTCTCCCACGCAGGGGAAAGGGGTCCGGTTCTCACGGCTGTGCAGCGCCCAAAGGGACCGACGGGAGACGGCGGACCTCGGGTCTCGGCGGGCGGGAAGGAGTGAAGAAAACGAGCGCGCGGATTCGGTCACGGCCATAGGACGACTCGATGATCCAGCGCTCTCCGTAGCGGCACATGACGTCGCCGCCGTTGTCGACGAGGATGCCATCGCGCATATGTCTCGCCGCCAGGGCAGCGGCATCGACCATCGTGAGGCCGGCCCGGTTTCCGAGGCCGCGGATTCCGAGCCACACGATGGCTCCGTCCCGTCGCACGCCGAGAAGGGAATGGTTGTAGATGCCGGGATAGAAACAGATGTGGAGCTCCTGCTCGCCGATGCAGACGTCGCCGGCATCCCTTGGCCGCCGGACCCCTCGGTAGCCCTGCGTGGCGAGTGCCGCGCGGAGCGCTGGAAGTCCCACAGCCCGACCGAATCGTGGCGCGATCGCTGTGTACGGGGATAGGTCAACGTCGATCGGCTCGCCGCGCAGCGCAGACTCGATCACGTCCTTGCGCAACTCCCCGTTCTCCCAGAACCGCTCGAGCCCGACATCGATCTGCAAGCGCAGAGATCCTTCCTCCGGCCAGAAGATCATGGGAAACTGGATGATGTGGCGAAGATCGTAGAACTCGCCCTTCCCGGCCATCTTGAGGAGGTCATCCTGGTGGATGCCCTCGCCGTCACGGACGAGTGCCGGTCCGGCGATGCCGGATCCGGCGGGGACAGCATGCGGATCCAAACGCAATCTGCGCAGCGTGGCACCGGTCCCTCCCAGCATGAGACAGGAGAACTCACGATCGAAGCGCTGCCCACGGACGCAGTAGAGCTCGCCGTCGGAGAACGCGACATACTGCGGGTTCATCGTCAGGTTCCCGGCTCCCACGAACCCGAGCGACTGCTCCTCGATTCCTGGTCGGGCGCCGCGCGCTTGCGCGAGGTGGCGCGCGATCGTCCAGGTCTCTTCACGGATTCGGTTCCCCGTGCGCATGGCTCCCGAAATGTCAATGAGGTACTCGCCGCAGAAGGCGGTGCCGGGAATCGGCGAAGCGCGCACGATGCTGTGGTCGATGTTGGCGTCTGCCTGGACAGATAGCCAGAGCGTGCTTGCGGGATCAAGAGACAAGATCGCATATCCCATGTCATCCCAATCGACATCTGGACGTCGGTAGCCGCGGGTTGTCACGTCAGTTCCTCCAAACGGTTGACTGATTCAAGGTACCGGAACATCGCCGCTTGCTCAACCGGCGACGCCTGCGCGAGCGGGTTCCAGGCATCCGAACCCACACGACAGCGCGGCGGCGTTCGGGCGGACGCTTGTCCCGGTTCCCCATTTGGGTTCACCTCTCGGCGGACCCGCGCTTCGGGGAACGTCTCGTCATCCCCGTTGGACGCGGCGGTCCTTCGGCTTCTCGCCGGCAGCGCGGTGGGCCGCGCGGGTCGTCTCCGGCAAGCGGTATCGGGTGCAGCAGGCCAAGGTCAGGGATGTCGCGTGTTCGACGTCGATCCGATGCCCGGGGGAAACGAATACCGGATTCGCGCCGGACCGCGTCCGCAGGACGGACCCGATGATCCGCTCGGGATCCTTCTCATCGAGCAAGGGGGCGGCGTCGCCTCGATCCGGGCCCGGGGCCTCGTGAATGCCGTAAAGCTTCGTCTTGGCGACGCCGATGCTCGGACAGTCGAGCCAGAGTCCCATGTGCGTTGCCAGACCCATCCCGCGTGGATGGGCGATCCCTTGGCCGTCGAACAGGAGGACGTCCGGCTGGGTCGTCAGCCGGCGCCACGCGGTGAGGATCACCGGGCCTTCGCGGAAGGTCAGCAGTCCGGGAACGTACGGGAAGGTCACCTCCGCCTCGGCGGTCGCTTGCTCGATCGGGTCGAGGTCCGGGAAGCGCAGGACGACGATCGCGCCGCGCGCGCGCCGCGCCTTCACGCTGACGTCGACCCCGGCGACGGTCTCGACGCGGCGACCATCCCATGCCAGCACCCTTCGTCGCACGAGTTCCTGCTGCGCGTGGATCGCCTCGCTGGGCGTCAGGTTCCAGGAATGCAGCCGGTGAGGGGGCATGGTCGATCTAGCTCTCACTCGATTCGATAGCGCAGGATCGGGCGGGTCGGTGCCCGGCGGGCGACCTCGACGAAGCCGGCCCCAAAGAACGCCGACGCAAGCCCGGTGTGGACGAACGCGTCGACTTGTGGTGCCCCGCCGGCGTCCTTCGGGTACCCCTCGACAATCCGGCCGCCGCGTTCGCGCACGAACTCGATGGCGGCCCCGAGAAGCCGGCGGCTCACGCCGGCGCGGCGGTGGGCCTTCGCGACGAAGAAACAGGTCACCGACCAGACGGGGAGGTCGTCGACCGGCTTGAGAATCCGTGAGCGCGCCAGTCGAGGGTAGACCTCCCGCGGGGCGACGGCGCACCACCCGATCGGCCGCCCAGCCGCGTACGCGAGCAGGCCCGGCTCGGCTCCGGACTCGACGATCTCGCGGAACGCGATGCGGTTCTGTTCGCCTTTGAATGCCTCGAACTCCCGCGCCGTCCGCCGCCACCACATGCACCAGCATCCTCCCACGGCGCCGCGGGGGCCGAAAAGGGCTTCGAGGTCGTCCCATCGATCCGAGCTTAGTGGGCGACAGGCGATCTGCATTCGACGCGCACCGGGAGAGGTCATGCGCTCACTGTACGCGTAGCCGAGGCCGGGGACAATCGCCTCTTCCCCTTCCTGCAGGGCTGGTTACTCGTGAAGGCTGCGAACGGCGAACGTTCTGCTTACGGATTTCAACCTTGATTGAAATGATTGAAGATCGTATGCTCCCGCTTCTCGAGGAGGTTCCGTGGAGAAGGAAAGGGCCGCAGCGTTCATCGAGCAGGCCGCCGACGTGCTGGAAGAGCAAGGGCTTCCACACATGGCCGGGCGCGTGATCGGAGCGCTTCTGGTTTGCGTCCCGCCGTACCTGTCGCTTGAGGAACTGGGTCAGATGCTGCAAGCGAGTCGGGGCGCGATCAGCATGGCGACGCAGCTCCTCTTGCGGCTCGGCTTCGCCGAGCGGCGCAGCCTGCCCGGCGAGCGGAAGCACTTCATTGAGCTGCGCCCCGGATTCATGGAGCGTAGCTTGGCGGATCTGGCTCAGATCGAGAAGCACCAGGAGCTCATCCGGAATGGAATCGCCCTCATGCGGGACGAGCCGACCCAAGCCAAGGCGCGACTGATCGAATTGAAGGCGTACGTGGACTTCCTCGCTGAGGAGCTCCCAGGGATGGCGGCACGCTGGGAGCGACGTCGTAGCGAACGGATCCGAGATAGCATCGGGAGGATGGGATAGAGGAGGGGGAGGATGCGCAGCCGGTCGCGCTGGCTGGTATTGACGGGTCTTCTGGCAGTCACGGTTCCCTTGGTGGCGTCCGCGCAGCCTGAGTCGGGAGCAGTCCGGGTACTGGTTGTCGACGAAACGAAGACGCTCGCCTCGACGATGCGGGTTGCCGGACTGGTCGGCGCGCTGCGCTCCATCGGGGCGTTTGAAGTGGGGGTTGCACTCGCCGATGTGGCGACGAGCTACGACGATCCCCTTGCAGGGCGATTTCCCGCGGAAGGCGAGGCGCCCTACGACCTGATTCTCATCCTTCCTCGAGGGCTCGACGAGGGATCGATCAACCGGATCTGGATCGTGAGTGCCGGGCTGAGCTCCTTGACGCCGGCGGTGGCGGCCTCGCTTGGCGTCCTGGCCGGAACCGTCGACCTTGTCTTCGCCGGGGTGGGTCGGACGATCGATGTGTCCGAGGACCTCTGGCCATGCCTGCTGTGGTCCGCGTATTCGATGAACGGATCGATCCGATGAACCGTCTGTTCCGATTCGCGGTCGATCATCCGATCTGGACCATTGCGGCCTCGCTTGTGCTGGCCGCCGGGCTCGCGTTACCGATCCAGTATCTGACGCAGGAGACCGACTTCCGGGAGTTCCTTAGCGACGACGATCCCATCATCGTCCTGATGGACGAGGCCGAGGCACGCTACGGCCGGTCGTGGGGCATCATGGTGATGCTTCGCAACGAGAACGGCATCTTCAACGACGCTACCTTGCGGAAGATCGAATCGATGACCGACGTCATCGAAGCGATTCCGGGGATCAAGTCCGTCAGGACTCCGCTCAACTCCCAGACGATCGTTGGAACCGAAACGGCGATCTCCGTCCGAAAGGCGGCACCTGGCGGCGTGACGCCGCAGACGCCCGAGGAGATGGAGACTTTCCGTTCGCGGCTGGCGGCCGATGAGAATCTCGTTGGTGGGGTGGTCAGCGAGGATGGGACCGCCGCGCTGATCAACATCGAGCTCAAGGTCGGCGCCGACGAGTACGCCGTCACGCCGGATATCATGGCTCTTGTCGACGAGGCTCGTGGTGGCGGAGACGAGCTATACATCTACGGCGACGCGTACTTCGATTCGGTGATGACCGAGGAGATGGAGAAGGATCTGGCGCTCCTCTTCCCGGTGGCCGTCTTGCTGATGGTCGCCCTGCTGTTCGCGAGCTTCGTCACGATCAGAGGCGTGCTCCTGCCGATCGCGATCGTGTTGCTGTCGGTGATCGTAGCGATGGGCTCGATGGTGCTTCTCGGGTTCCCAATGACGATGGTGTCGTTCATCACGCCGGTTCTGCTCCTGGCGATCGGCATCGCCGATGCGATTCACGTGCTCAACCGCTACAACGAGGAGATCGCAAAAGCTCTACCGAAGCGCGATGCGATCCTGAACACGATGCAGGAGATGAAGGGGCCGGTTGTGATGACGTCGCTCACCACGGCGGTCGGGTTCCTGTCTCTTCTGACGGCGTTCTTCCTCCCACAGCGGCAGTTCGGCGTGACGACCGCCATCGGCGTCCTGGCCGCGATGCTGTTCTCGCTGGTCCTGATCCCCGCGATCTTCTCGGTCCTGAAAGAGCCGAGGGTTCGCGATCTCAGCAAGGGGCGAAGACCGTTGGTTCGGGTTCTGCTTGCGTTTGAGAAGGCGATCGTCGGGCATCGGAAGACGGTCCTCGTTGTTGCGCTGGCGGTGTTCGTGTTCATGGGCGCGGGGATCCCGCGGCTGCGTGTTGAGACGTCGAACGAGGAGTTCCTCGGCAAGGATCACGAGGCGGTTCAGGTGCTCGACTTTACGTCGGAGTACTTCTCCGGCGACATGAGCGTCATGGTCGAGTTCGATACCGGCCGACGGGACGGACTGAAGGATCCTGCCGTGTTGAACGCGATGCTCGACCTGGAGGAGTTCCTGCTTGCCCACGGGGTCAACAAGACGTTCTCGATGACGACGCTCGTCCGCCAGATGAACGAGCGGTTCAATGCGGACGACCCGGCGTTCTACAGGATTCCCGACAGCCGGGAGATGATCTCGCAGCTGTTGCTTCTGTACACGTTCCAGGGAGGGACCCTCGGCAACATGGCCGTCGGCGACTTCTCCGCCGGGACGGTAACCGGGATGTACAGGATGGGCTCGTCGGCCACCGTGTCCCGCCTCGCGAGGGCCGTTCAGGAGTACCTCGACGAGCAGTTCCCCGAGGGCAGCGGCCTGCAGGTCCGGATGATCGGCGCGACGACGTTGATGGACCGAATGTTCACGCAGATGACGCGGAGCCAGCTCGTCGGTCTGGGGACGACGATCGTCGCCGTCGCCATCCTGGTGATGCTGCTGATGGGGTCCGTGATCGCCGGGCTGATCGCGGCGATCCCGCTGGTCCTGACGGTGACGTTCTCGATGGGCATCATGGCCTACACCGGTCAGCCGCTCGACATCATGACGTTGATGGTGTCCGTGGTCGCGGTTGGCATCGGCGTCGACTACTCGATCCATTTCATCTCCCGTTTCCGGAGGGAGTACCGGGTGGACGGGGACGCCGAGCGAGCGCTGCAGAAGACGATCCAGACAACCGGGCGAGGGATCGCTTACAATGCCCTGACCGTGGCGCTCGGGTTCTTTATCCTGATCTTCGCCTCGTTCAAGGGAATCCGAACGTTCGGATGGCAGATCGCTCTGACGATGGCCGTCAGCGCCCTTTCAGCAATCTCCCTCATCCCGGCGATCCTGGTGCAGTGCAAGCCGAAGTTCCTGTCGCGTGTTCCGTGGAAGCGTTTGCGGATCGAGCGAACAAGGGACCAAGATCCGGGTACATCACCCAGGGGAGGAACGGCATGTTGAAGAAGATGATGGGATGGACGATGGCGGCAGCCATGGTGCTCCTCTTCGGTCTCACGGCCGCGGCGCTCACCGCCGAGGAGATCCTCGACCACATGGAGGCGGAAGCGGACAAGTTGGCCAGAGGGAGCATGGTCGGCACGATGCGATTCGACAACACCTATCGCGATGGGACGACCGCGGGCAATCTGTTCGGGATGCTGTCGAAGCCGGCCTTCGCGCTGATCTACTTCATCGAACCGGCCGGCGTCGCGGGGACGCTCTTCCTGACACACGAGATCGACGACGGCAAGGACTCCCGGTTGTGGATCTACCTACCGCTCCTGGGGATTCCGAAGGAACTCGTCTCTGACGAGGAACGCGGCGGAAACTTCGCCGACAGCGCGATGTCGTACGACGAACTCGCCGGAGGCAGCGAGCGGGACGACTTCCACGCCGCACTGCTGCGCGAAGAGGATGTCGTGATCGGAGAGGAGGCGCGGACTGCGTACGTTATCGAATCGATCGCCAAGGAAGGTGTTGACACCGACACGCCTCGCTCGCTCCTGTGGGTCGACAAGGAGGCCTACGTCATGCTGAGGGCCGAATCGTACAACGACCTCGGGAACCTCTCCTCGACGATCGAGACGGTCTCGCTGACCGAGTTCGAGGGCACGGTGACCTTCTCGGCGATGCTCTCGACCGACGTGCTCGAAGGGAGCGCAACGCTGATTACCGTCCTGGAGCGACATCGGCCGGATGCCGAAATCTCCGATGAGGTGTTCTCGCCGGACGCCCTGACGACCTTCGACCCGAATGCATGGGGGTTCTAGGCGATCCTTCGTCTTCGTCGAGCGGGGCGCATCGCACGGGCGATGTGCCCTGTTCCTCCCGTCTTGGGGGGTCAGGCGGCGGCCAGCCGCTGCTTGAGCTGTTCAAACTCCCGCGTCAGTTCCCGCGGCGCCGGCCCGGACCGATCGAATCGGGCGAGGATGGATTGGATCGTATCGATCGAGCGCAAGAGCGCGAAAGCAGGGATCGCGCGCTCGACAGGCGTCGGCAGATCTCGGACGGAGTGGTAGCCGGACAGGAACGCGGCCGCCAGCGCATCTCCATCCTTGCGGGCTTCGATCCAGAGGCCGACCGCGGCGAGGTCGTACGCGTAGCAGTCCCAGCGGCAGGTCTCGAATCCGAACGCTCCCACGTCGGTCCCATCGAATCGGAGATGGCGCCGGCGCAGGTCCCCGTGGATCGGACCCACCGCGTCCGGCCCATCCGGAAGGGTCGACAGGGTGTCCGCGATGACGTCGACGGCCTGACGAACGATGTGCAGCGCCTCGGCGCCGCAGGCTTCACGCAGACGCCGCTCCGCGAGCCCCTCTGGGATCATTGTCGTGGTCCGTGGCGGCGGGCGGATCTCGTCCGGCCAGCGGTACGTTTGTGCGTGGGTGTGGAGCCCTGCTACGAATCGCCCCAGCGCGTGCAGATGGTCCGGTCCAAGTTTGGCATCGAGGGACGCCCCGCCGATCCAGCTGACGAGAACGCACGGCCGCCGTCCTGAGACGCCCGGCGTGGTGACCTTGCGGAAGAGCTGGCCGTCCTTCGAGAGGATCGGTTCGGGAACCGCAAGGTCGGTCTGCCGGCGGAGCGCGGCCAGCCAGAGCATCTCCCGTTCGAGGGCGTTAAGCGGCCAGTCTGGGCGGCAGATCCTCAGGGCGTAGTGGCGCTTCGGATCGCCGGTCTGGACTTCGAACGTCACGTGCGATCCCTCCCCCAAGTGCGTCAGGCGCGCCTCCTCGAGGCCGTACGCCGCGAGCGCCCTGCGGGCCAGCCGCGCGAATTGCTCGGACTTCCTATCGTCGGGAAGCTGACCGAACCGCCCCATCGTATCCCTCATTCGCTCTCGAGATGGCGCGAGTGTACCGCCGCGCGGGAGGCGGTACGAACCGCGATCTGGCCGTCCCACGGGGGATCGGCTACGATCCCGTTTCATGTATGCGAGGTCGGCGCGCTACTACGATCGGCTGTACGCGTTCAAGGACTACCTCGGCGAGGCCGCGAGGATCCTCGCCGTCGTGGGACGGGAGCTTCCTCCCGGCCGGAAGCGCCTGCTCGACGTGGCCTGCGGCACGGGACGGCATCTCGAGCACCTCAAGGAGCGGTTCGTTGCGGAAGGGCTCGATGTCTCGCCGGAGCTGCTCGCGATCGCCCGAGCGAGGAACCCGAAGCTCGTCTTTCACTGCGCCGACATGCGGTCGTTCGCGCTCGCGGCGCGGTATGACGTCATCACGTGTCTCTTCAGCTCGATCGGGTACATGACGGCGCAGGCCGATCTCCACCGCGCGGTCGCCCGGATGGGCGACCATCTGGTGCCCGGCGGCCTCCTGCTCGTCGAGCCGTGGTTCACGCCGGAGGCATGGCGGCCGAACACCGTGCACGCGCTGTTCATCGACGATCCGGAGCTGAAGATCGCCCGCGTCAACACGAGCCAAGTCCGCGGACGCGTCTCGGTCCTCGACCTGCACCACCTGTTCGGCACGCCGGAGGGCACGGAGCATTGCCTCGAGCATCACGAGCTTGGGCTGTACACGGTTGAGGAGATGAGCGACGCGTTCCGCGCGGCCGGGCTCTCTGTCCGCTACGATGCCGAGGGCCTGACCGGCCGCGGCCTCTACCTCGCCAAGAGGGCGCGCGGCGGATGAGCCAAGCGCTCTGCGAGCGGGAAGGCGGCACGGCGAGGCGCTTCGTGCTCAGGGTAGGTCCCGAGCCTCCGGGGATGCGGCTTCTCCTCGGCGGGGGGCGTCAGTCGCTGATCAGTCTCCGAGCGCGATCGATCGCGAGCAGGTTGTAGAGCGGGTGGGCGGCGACGATCGCCGGGTCCTCGGCGGCCTCCAGCGCCTCCGCGATCAGCCGATGAAAGAGGTCCTCGTCAGTCCCCCGCGCGTACAGCTCGGCGTAGTTCACCTGGTTCTCGAGGTAGGTCGGGTCGATCTCGATCGACCGCTCGAAGTGGACGACTGCGTCGCTCCGGCTCCGCCCGACAAGGAAGTGCGCCTGGGCGAGGAATGCCGCCATCGACCGATGCGGGCCGCCGCCGTCGTAGGCTCCATCGAGCTCGATCGCGCGCTCGAACGCCGCGAGCACATCGCGGACGCCGCCGAAGAACGCCGTGATCCGATGGAAGTCGAGCCACTGTCCGAGGTTGTTCCCGTACCAGAAGATCGACGCGACGTCGGTCGCCGCGCGGAGGGCGGCGCGGAAGCCGTCCCGCTGCCTGGCCGCGACGAACGCCGGATCGAGCTCCAGCGCGCCGAGGGCGGTGTCCCTGCCGGCCTCGAACGCCGCTTCCTTCGACGCGGAGTCATCGAGGTAGCCCGTGGCGAGCTCGAAATGCACCTGCGAGAGGCGGTTGAGGACGTGAACCCGGGTCGCCGCGTCCGCCTCGGGCACGCTCGGAAGCGCCTCTTCCCAGAGCAAGATGGCGTCTTGGAGCGACGCCTCGTACGCGACGACGTCGAACGGCCCCGACCAGCGATCGAAGCAGGTCTCGGCCTCGGCGAGCAAGGCGGTGAGATCCTGATGCTCGGCCCAGGCCGCAACATGGCTCACGAGGAGCACGAGCAGCACAACAAGGCTCCACGATCGGATCGGCATCCCCCTCGAAGCGGACACGAGGCGAGGATACCCGACGGGCGTCGTCGGGGCGAAGCCGCCGGTGGTATGATCGATCCGGAGGTGGCGGATGGAGATCACGAAGCGGATCGAGGAGCGACTCGAGGAGCGGACGGAGCTTCACCGGAAGTACGTCAACCCAGCGTTGGCTAAGGTCCTCCAGATCATCGACTACGATGTCGACTACGCGCGCGGCCAAGGGGCGTACCTCTACGATCGTGGTGGGAACAGATACCTCGACTTCCTCGGCGGCTACGGCGTGTATCAGCTCGGGCGGAGCCATCCGGTTCTGAAGAAGGCGCTGCACGAGTTGATCGACCTCGACCGGCCGAACCTGATCCAGATGGACTGCCCGATCCTCGCCGGCCTGCTTGCCGAACGTTTGACAAAGATGGCCGGACGCAGCTATCCGGGCCTCGACGCCGTCTTCTTCACCAACTCGGGCGCTGAGTCGGTCGAGGGGGCGCTGAAGTTCGCCCGTGCGGCGACGAAACGCGACCGGTTCGTCTACCTCGACCACGCGTTCCACGGCCTCACCCTCGGGGCACTGTCGGTGAATGGGAGCGAGCACTTCCGCGACGGCTTCGGGACGCTGCTCCCAGCGACGCCGGTGCCGATGAACGATCTCGACGCGCTCGAGGGGGAGCTGGCGAAGAAGGACGTTGCCGCGTTCATTGCCGAGCCGATTCAGGGAAAAGGTGTGTACGTGCCCGACGACCACTTCCTCCCCGAAGCGCAGAAGCTGTGCCGGAAGCACGGGGCCGTGTTTATCGTCGACGAGGTCCAGGCGGGGCTCGGCCGGACCGGGCGGTTCTTCGGCGGCGAGCACTGGGGACTCGATCCGGACATCGTCACCGTTTCGAAAGCGCTCTCCGGCGGGTATGTGCCGGTTGGCGCGGTCCTTCTTCGGCGCGAGATCCACAGGAAGACCTTCTCCGGACTCGAGCGATGCGTCGTCCACTCGAACACGTTCGGCCAGAACGAACTCGCGATGGGGGCCGGCCTCGCGACGCTCGAAGTGCTGGAGAGCGAAGGGCTGATCGACAACGCGGCCGCCCGCGGGGAGCGGTTCCTCTCCGGGCTTCGCGCGATGAAGGACCGATACGAGATGCTCCACGACGTCCGCGGCGCCGGCTTGATGGTCGGGATCGAGTTCGGCCCGCCGAAGTCGCTTACGCTGAAGGCGGCGTGGAAGGCGCTCGAGACAATGCAGGCGGGGCTCTTCGCCCAGCTCGTCGTGATGGGGTTGATGCACGACCACCGGTTCCTGACCCAGGTGAGCGGGCACCGCGTCAATATCGTCAAGTTCCTCCCGCCGCTGATCGTGACCGACGGCCAGGTCGACGACGCGCTCAACGCGATCGACCAGACCCTCGAGAAGGCGCACCGCCTTCGCGGCGGCTTGTGGGACATGGGCAAGGAGCTTGTGAAGGCGGCGCTCAGGAAGTAGGTGGCGCGTGCCCGTAAACAAGAGTATGGCGAAGCCCAACTTGCCAGCCGCTGCTCAGCTTTTCTTGCTGAGCAGCAGCCGGAAGGCTGGCGTTGAAACGGTAGCCATGGGTCCGATCCCTCAGCGCAAGGCTGTGCGGGCTCAGATGACGATCTCGGCTGATTCGGGCACACGGAAACGCGACGGTGTCGACCGTAGAAGGGGAGAGGCGGTTGTCTCGATGGCTGCCAGACAGTATGGTGGTTACCTGGAGCGATGAATGAAGTTCAGTAAACTCATCCGGCTTCTGGAGAGAGACGGCTTCTGTCTTGTGAAAGAGAAAGGCTCGGTTCGGTACTATGGAAAACCTGGGTGGCAGAGGCTGATTCGTGTTGACTACCACGGCTCGAAGGACGTACCGGCGGGAACCTGCCACAGCATCCTGCGTGCGGCAGGGCTGAAGTGACATACAGGAGGTCTCCTCATGCTCGAGGTCCCGTATTCCCTGGTCATTGAAGCGACCAACGAGGCGGATTACTTCGGGTTCTACTCCCCCGATCTTGAAGGGTTTACTGGGATCGGGCACTCCGTGGAGGATTGTCTCTACCAAGCGAAGTGGGGGATGAAGGAACACGTGACGCTGCTTCGCGAGCGGGGCCTACCTGTCCCCGATCCCAATCCCAATCCGAAGATCGTCATCCAGAATGCCAAAGAAGCCGCGGTCGCCTAGCCGCTCTTGCCCTACGAGAAGGATCTTCCAGTGCGCTTGCTCCCGGGCAAGATGCGGCAATTGAGTCTGAGGGGAGTCCTCTCACTCGGGGGGCACGCATTGAACAGAGAGTCCGCGTCGCGACGGGACTGATGCGCGACCACCGGCTTCTGACGCAGGTGAGTGGGCATCGGGTCAATACCGTCAAGTTCCTCCCTCCGCTGATCCTGACCGATGAGCAAGTCGACGACGCGCTCAACGCGATCGACCAGACCCTCGACAAGGCCCACAAGGTCCGCGGCGGCCTGTGGGAGATCGGGAAGAGCATCGCGAAGGCTGCGCTGACGCTCTGGGGCGGTCAGTTTTTCGCGAAGGACGCCCCAGGTTGAACAGCAAGCAGATCGCGAGATACGCGTTCTTCGAGGCGCACATCATCCATCGCGCCGCAAGGGAAGGGCTGCTTGCTTCCCTTGTCCGAACCATTGAGGATGACGCTGGGCTCCCTGAAGGGTACTACGGGACTGGAGTCTTCTACGAGGTGCGCGTAGCGGGGCTTCTCTACTGCCTCATCGTCGTGCCGAAGGAGAGCTGGTGTCTCGAAGAGGCCAATCCGATCTACAAGGAAATTGCTAAGAAATGGCCGCTTGAGAGGGTGGAGACCCTCATCGGCAAGCAACGCGAGTTTGGTGATGCTTACCAGTTCATTCGGCACCTCAGGAACGCCATCGCACACGCGAACTTCGAGTTTGGCGACCAAGGTGCATTTGAGTTCTGGGACTGCGATCCGCGCAGCGGTGCGGAGACGTACAGGGCCCGGCTCTCCAAGGAAACACTCGAAGGATTCCTTAAGGTCGTCGGAGGACTGATGGCGCGCTACCAGTGAACAGCAGCCGATAGCTTTGCCAAGGCTAGCGGTGTCTGACGTACCCGTTCTCCCGAAACCACGCGACCGCCTTCGCGAGCGCATCGCGCGCTGGGGTCTGCGGGAAGCCGAGCTCACCGACGGCCTTCGACGGGTCAAAGTACATGTGGTGGCTCGACATGCGGATGGTCTCGGGCGTCATCCGCGGGGTGATCTTCGGGAAGATCCTGCAGAATCCCGCGTTCAGGTACGAAAGCGCGAGAATCGGCCGGTACGGGATGCGGAACCGCGGCGCGGGCAGGCCGCTGACGTCCGAGAGCAGGTCGAGCATCCCCTTCATCGTGACGTTCTCGCCGCCGAGGATGTAGCGCTCGCCGATCCGCCCCTTCTCGGCGGCGAGCCAGTGGCCGAGCGCGACGTCTTCGACGTCGACGACGTTCATGCCGGTCTCGACGTACGCCGGCATCCGCCGGTTGAGGAAGTCGAGGATCGTCCGGCCGGTCGGAGTCGGCTTGAGGTCCCGTGGCCCGACGGGAAAGCTCGGGTTGACGATCACGATCGGTAGCTCCTTTGCGCGCTCGAGGGCGACCTGCTCGGCGAGGTACTTCGACTTCTTGTAGTCGCCGACGACCTGGTCGAGGCTTGTCTCCGTCGTCTCGTCGGCCGGCGTGCCGTCATCTCGCCGACCGAGCGCTGCGACCGAACTCGTGTAGACCACGCGCTCGACGCCGGCCTTCTTCGCGGCGTCGAACACCGCGCGTGTGCCCTCGACGTTCACGTCGTAGATCCGCCGTCGCGGCCGGACCCAGAACGAGTAGAGCGCGCCGACGTGGAAGACGAGCTCGCAGCCGGCCATCCCCCGACGAAGGGAGTCCACGTCGACGAGATCCCCTTCGATGAGTTCGATGTCGAGCCCTTCGAGATTCGAGCGATCCGATCCGACGCGGCAAAGGGCGCGAACGCCGACGTTTCGTTCGAGCAGCGTCCGCACGACGCTTGACCCGATGAACCCGGTTCCTCCGGTGACGAATGCCTTGCTCATGGTCCGTACTCCAGAACGTAGCTCGCCTGCTCCCCGGTCCCGACGATCTCAATCGTCTGTGCCGCCGGATCGAGGGTGACGCACGCCCACGTCGGCGGCTTGCCGCCGATCCGGCCGATCAGCGCGGCGAACGTAACGTAGTGGATCCCGTCCAGGTAGGAGTACCCGCCTTCGTGGTCATGCCCTTGGAAGACCGCGATGACGCGGCCGCTCTCCGAGAGGACGCGCCGCACCTCCTCGTGGTTGAGGACCTCTGGGCCGCCGTGTCGGATCTCGTCCGCGAGGTCCAGTCGTTGATGCAGGCAGACGATGGTCGGTAGGGTGGTTGCTGCCAGGTCGTCCCGTAGCCAGTCGATCGTCAGCGGAGGCACGTATCCGGGCATGTACCAGAACTCACGCCCCCGATCCGTTCCGTCCGGTCGGAACTGCGCATCGAGGAGGACGAAGTGGAATCCGCCGGCGTCGAAGCTTAGGGTTGCGCCGTCGGTGTCGACTCGATCGAGGAACTCGGCCTTCGTCAGATCGCCGAGGTCGTGGTTCCCAAGGACGTAGTACCGCGGCCCGTTGAACCGGGCATAGACGGCGTCGGCCTCGGCGAGGATCGCGGGGATCCTTTCCGTGTCCACGAGCGCGGCGCCGAGGACGAACCGGCCGTTGATGAAATCCCCGAGTTCGATCGTCAGGTCGGCAGGCCAGGCGTTCATCGCGTCGATGCAGGCTGCGAGGCGATCGGCCCACTTGACCATCTCGAACCGATCGAGCGGGGAATCGGTGTCGTGCGCGTGGAGATCGGTGAAAACGCCGACCCGAAGCGGAGCGGCCTCGCTTCGCATCCCGGCGGCCGACGAGACAGCCCCTGCGAAGAGCACAAGGCACAAGAGTGCAGCCCTCCGGTGCGTCATCTCCCCTCCCTCCAATCCGGGCTGCGCAAGGCTACCGAGATCGGATCAGCTCGGCAAGCGCTGTGCAGGACGCGCGCTTCTTCGAGCACAAGAGCGGTCAGGGTCCGACCGCGTCGTCGGCGACCTCCAAGCCGTTCGGGAAGAAGTCCGAACGGTAGACCCAAAGCGACTCGTCCTCCGTTCCGGCTCGCAGCGCGAGGAACTCGTCGCCGCGGGCGTAGAGCTCGCTTCGTCCAAGATCGCTCAGCACCACGTAGCCATCAACGTCGAGCAGAACGCTCCCGGCGCGCAATCGGGCCGTCCCGGTTCGCTCGAGGGTCATCGTCGGCAGGCGCTCGCCGGCCGGGCGCGACGCCTGGCTCGGGGGGCCGCCGAAGACAAGGACGTCGAGCGAGACCAACCCGTCCTCGTGGCGGAGCGCGAACAGCCGGGGCAGGAGGACGTACGTGCTGAACGTGCCGAGGGGGAAGGCCCGTGCCGGGTCGATCTGGAACTCCTCCGTCCCCCCGGAGCGCTCGACGGTCATTCGGTCGTCCAACACGGACGCCCGGATCGAGCGATCAAGACCGAACGGCGCGTGGAACTGCGCGACGTACATCACCGGGCGAAGGTCGCTTTCCGCCTCGAGCGTCTGCTCGAAGGTGACATGGACGGTCGCGAGGATGACCTTGAACCAGAACCGGCCCGAGGAGACGAGCGTCGCCCCTGACTCGTCGATTCGAAGCTCGTAGACCTCCTCTCCGAACGGCTTGCCGTTTCCGAGCAGCGCAAGCCTCCCGCTCGAGGCATACGGGATCGCCGGGCCGGGGGCGACCGCGGTCGGATCCGCCGTGACCTCCTCGGCGGCGGGCTCCTCCGTCGAGACCCAACCCGCGGGGATCTCCTTCGGTGCAACCTCAAGCAGGAGGTCGACCTCCGGCGACGAGAGGAGGAACACGAGAACCGCCGCTGTCAGCAGCGCGGCGAGCCCCCCCGCGGTCCACCACAGGAGCCTCCTGCGATGTGGCCCCTTCCTTCTCGTCGTCATGGAAGCGAGCATACACCGCATCTGAGGACGCGGTGTGAACCGCACGTGCGCCGTGGGTGGAGAAACGTGGTCCGACGTGCGCCGGTCAGCTATGCTAGCCCCGGACGGGGGCAGGAGGGCCGGTGGACGACAGTGTGCGGCGGATCGATCGTGAAGCCTGGCCGCGGCGGGGGCACTACGAGCTCTTCCGGGCCATGGCTTACCCGTATTTCAACCTCTGCGCCGATGTGGAGATCGGGCCGCTCCTGCGGGCGGCCCGGGAGCACTCTGCTTCGTTCACAGTCTGCCTGACCTACGTCCTCTCACGCGCGGCGAACGGCATCCCCGAGCTGCGGCAGCGGATCCGCGGCGACGAGATCGTCGAGCACCCCGTCGTCCACCCATCGATCACCCTGCTTGGCGGGGACGACCTGTTCACGTTCTGTACGTTGGAGTACGTCGAGCTGGTGGGGGCGTTCGTCCGACGCGCCGCGGAGGCGATCGACCGCGCCCGCGCCAACCCGTCGATCGAGGATGAGCCAGGGCGCGACGACTACCTGTTCATGACGGCGATCCCGTGGGTTTCGTTCACCTCGCTGATGCATCCGGTCCCACTGTCGCCGCCCGATTCGGTCCCCCGCATCGCGTGGGGAAGATACCGGCTCGAGGGCGTGCGGCGACCGATGCCGCTGTCCCTGCATGCCCATCACGGGCTCGTGGACGGGATCCACGCCGGGCGGTTCTTCAAGCGGGTCCAGGCTGGGATCGACGCGATCGAGCGATGGGACGATGGCATCGAGTGAAGCGACCTTCCGTTTCTACGCCGAGCTGAACGACTTCCTCCCGCCGGGGCGCCGCCAGACCGACATCCCTTACCGGTTCGGCGTCGCGCCGACCGTCAAGGACGCGATCGAGGCGCTCGGCGTGCCGCATGTTGAGGTAGATCTCCTCCTCGTTGACGGCGTCTCGGTCGGGTTCGGGCATCGCCTTGCCCACGGGAACCGCGCCTCTGTCTACCCGGTCTTCGAGAGTCTCGACGTCGGCCCGGTCACCCGCCTGCGCGCGGCGCCGCTGCGGCACACCGCGTTCGTCGCTGATGTCCATCTCCGCCGGCTGGCGCGGCTGTTGCGGCTGCTCGGGTTCGACGTCCTCCACGCGGGCGACCTCGAAGACGCCGAGCTGGTTCGGATCTCCGTCACCGAAGGGAGGATCCTTCTGACGCGTGATCGCCAGCTTCTCAAGCACGGTCGGCTGACGCACGGCCATTGGGTCCGGTCGATCGACCCGATCGAGCAGGCGGGTGAGGTCGTCCGGAGGTTCGACCTCGCGGTGGCGGCGCGGCCGTTCTCCCGCTGTCTGGCGTGCAACGGCCGGCTTGAGCCGGTCGACAAGGCCGCTGTCGCGGATGAGATTCCCCCCAAGACGGCCCGGTGGTTGGACGCGTACGTTCGCTGCGACGGGTGCGGCAAGCTCTACTGGCGCGGGACGCACTTCGGCCGGCTGCAGCGCCTCATCGATCGGATCGTCGGCGGCCTGCATCAGGCCTGAGCGATCAGGTCGTACCCAGCGACGTCGACGATTCGGGCTTCGACGAAGTCGCCGGGAGCGGCCGCTTCAGCGTGTACAAACGTGACGCTGTCCACGTCCGGGGACTGCCCTGCCGTTCGCCCGACCCACAGGGCCTCCCTGTCCGTCGGGCGATCGATCAGCACCTCGACGGTTCTCCCGAGCATCCCCCGGTTCTTGGCGAACGCGATCCGCTGCTGCACTTGCATCAGCGCCTCTCGGCGCTTCCGCTTCGTCCGCTCCGAAACCTGATCGGGCATCGTTGCAGCCGGCGTCCCGGCTTCGTTCGAGTAGCAGAAGACGCCGACGTGGTCGAAGCGAGTCTGCTCGACGAGGTCGACAAGCTCCTCGAAGCGAGCCCGCGTCTCGCCGGGGAAACCAACGATGAAGGTTGTGCGCAGCGTCACCGCGGGGACGCGCTGCCGGATCCGGCCGATCAGCCGGAGACAGTCGGCCTGTGTGACCCGCCGGCCCATCCGGCCGAGGATGTCGTCACTCAAGTGCTGTAGCGGGAGGTCGACGTAAGGGCAAAGCCGGTCGATCGCCGCGAGCGCCTCGATCAGCCGATCGGGGAAGTGCGCCGGATGTGCGTAGAGGAGACGGAGCCAGTGGAGATCCGGAATCTCCGCCAATCGCGCGAGGAGCGCGTCGATCGGGATCGACGCCGCGAGATCCCTCCCGTAAGACGTCGTATCTTGGCCGATGACGACGAGCTCGCGGACGCCAAGGGCGATCAGTTGGCGGGCCTCGGCGAGGATCTCATCGGCCGGGCGGCTTCGCAGCGGCCCACGGATCGAGGGGATCGTGCAGTACGTGCAGCGGTTGTCGCAGCCGTCGCTGATGCGTAGGTACGCGGTGTGGGGCGGGGTGAGCAGGAGGCGCGCCCCGTCGTCCGGCTCCCCCTGAAGACCGCACGCGGCGACGATCGCGTCGTGCTCATGAAGGCCGAAGAAGCCGTCGACCTCCGGAAGCGCCGCCGCCAGTGCGTCCCGTTCCCGCTCCACAAGACAGCCGAGAACGAGGAGGCGGCGGCACGTCCCGCCGCCCTTGCGGACCACGCACTCGCGGATCGTCGCCAGCGACTCCTCCCGTGCCGCGGCGATGAACCCACACGTGTTGACGAGAATTACGTCCGCTTCGTCGGCCGTGGCGCCGACCCACGCCCCGGCCGTCGCGAGCCGCGCCAACAAGCGCTCGGAGTCGACGAGGTTCTTGGCGCACCCGAGGCTGGCGAGGTGGATGCGCGGCGCTGGTCTTTGTTCGCTCATGGTCTTCCGATCCGTCCTGTCGATGGACCGGATCATACGGGACCTGCCGATGGCGTTCGAGTGCCCCCTGGCGGCAGATGCGGGTATCATGAAAGACGGCCGGCGGCGGACACGCGGGAGGGGAAGTGGAACTGGCACGGATCAGCTCGAAGGACGCGCGGGAGGCGATGCGCGTGGCGCGCGTGGCGCTCCTTCCGGTCGGGGCGGTGGAGCAGCATGGGCCGCATTTGCCGCTCGGCACGGACTGGTATATCGCATCTCACATCGCCCATGAGGCGGCGCAGGCAGCGGACCGGCTCCTCCTCCCCGGCATCCCGGTCGGCGTGTCGCGGGAGCATCGCCAGTTCTGGGGGACGCTCGACGTTTCATCCCCCATGCTCCGGGATCAGGCGATCGCGATCGCGCGCAGCGCGGCCGTCCATCTTCTCCGACGGATCGTGTTCGTCAACGGGCATGGATCGAACTGCGCCGCGCTCGAGGAGGCGTCCCGGGATCTCCGCGAGGAAGGCGTCTTCGCGTTCGTCTTCAACTGGTGGCAGTCGATCGGGCCGTGGCTCGCAGAGCTGTTTCCCGACCCGACGGCGCACGCCGGCTCGATTGAGACGAGCTTGATGCTCGCGATCGATCCCGGCCTCGTCCGTCGGGATCGGTTTGATGAAGCCGGTCGGTCGGATCGTTGGGGTACGTATGTGGAGGGGGTTCTGGTCGGATGGGACGCGATCGACTTCACCGCCGAGGGAAACGTTGGCGATCCGCGGCTGGCCGACGTCGGCAAGGGGAGCGCCGCCCTGTCGGCCGCGTGCGAGAGCTTGGGGCGCTTCTGCGATTGGTTGGCGCGGCAGGCGGACGAAGAGCTCGTGCCGCGGCCGCACCTCCCATGAGCCGCTCTGCAGCCGGGTGAGGCGCGCTCGTCGAGGGGGGGGGCACGCGGCTGAGGACGACGCCTACGGTGTCGCGCGAGCTAGATGCTGCGCAGCCGGGCGGTGGCGGGCTCGTCGAGCGAGAGCGGGTCGCCGCTGAGGACGACGCCGTAGATGTCTCGCGCTGCCTGCACCGAGATGAGCCCATCGAGGACGTCGTCGAGCACCGCGGTCGCCGGCCGGGCACGCGGGTCTCCGTATCCGCCGCCGGATCCGGTCACGAAGCGGACCACATCCCCCTCGCGAAGCGGCTGATTCGACAGGCGGCTTCGTCGCTCGACGCGGCCGTCGGCTCGATGGATCTCTACGTAATTCGGCGCGCCTTCAGCGCCGCCGGCCAACGCCCAGGGAGGGAACCTGCTGCGTCCGAAGCTTGCGGTGATGCTCGCCCGCTGGTTCGTGATGCGGTAATCCTTGATCAGCCCTCGCCCGCCGACCCAGCGGCCGTGGCCGCCGTCCGCGGTGCTGAGGCCGAACCGGTCGACCCGGAGCGGATAACGCGTCTCGGCGACCTCGACCGATAGGATGTACGTCTCTCCGTCGCTGGTGCAGACCAATCCGTGTTCGCCGTCCTTCCCCCGGGCGGCTCCCCAACCGCCCGCGTTCGGCTCGACGGAGAAGAACCATTCGCCGGTTCGGTCGTCGATGCCGCAGACGGTTGTCCCGCAGACGCTGAGGAAGTGGCCGGCGGGGACCCGGTCCGGGATTGCGGCCGCGAGCGCCTTCCACACGACGTCGCCCGCGTAGCTCGCCGATTCCCAGTAGGTGCTGACCGGAGCGGGTCGAACCGGGTGGAAGACGCAGTCGTCCGGGACGACGACGCGCAGCGGCGCGAAGAACCCCTCGTTCGGATCGGCGTGAGGCGAGACGACGGCTTGGTACGCGAACTTCGCCGTGCTGAGCAGGACCGAGAGCGGGCTGTTGATCGGTCCGGGACAGGTGCGTCCCGTTCCGGTGTAGTCGATCTCGAACAGGTCGTCGCGGATCGTCACCTTGACCTTCACCGACACCGGCTCGCCTCCAAGCCCGTCGTCGTCGATGAACTCCTCGGCGGTGAACTCGCCCTTCGGAAGGCGGCGCAGCTCCGAGAGCGCCTCTTGCCTCCCCTGTTCGAGATACGCCTCGATCGCCTCGAGCACGGCGCGAAGCGAGTACTTGTCGCAGATCTCCCCGACCCTTCTCGCCGCAACGCGCAGGGAAGCGGCCTGGGCGCGCATGTCGCCCAGGGTCATCTCCGGGATGCGGCTGTTGCGCGCGAGGATCGCGACGACGTCGCTGCACTCCTGCCCGCGGGAGAAGAGCTTGACGACCGGGAATTGGATTCCTTCCTGATAAATGTCGGTTGCATCGGGGGACCAGCTTCCGGGATCCTTGCCCCCGACGTCGTTCCAGTGCGCCTTGCCGGCGGCGAACATCACCGGACGGCCTGCGTGGAAGATCGGGAGCACGAGGACGGCGTCGTTCTGATGGGTGGCGCCGCCGAGGTACGGATCGTTGGTCAGGAAGATGTCGCCTTCCTTCAGGCCCCCGAGGCCGAACCGCGCAAGGACATCCCGCACGGCGTCTCCCAGCACCCCGATGAACGCCGGGATCCCGTTGGCCTGGGCGATCATCCGCGCTCTCGCGTCGAGAAGCGCGCACCCGTAGTCGAGGACCTCGTAGATGACGGAGCTGCGGGCGGTCCGCCCGAGCGCGACGAACATCTGTTCAGCGGCCGAAATCAGCGCCCGTTTGATGATCTCGACCGAGAAGGGATCCACCATCCGCTGTGAGGGCATCATGCGTCCTCCGTGATCAGAAGGTTTCCGAACTCGTCGACGGACACCCTCTGCATCGGGCAGACGATCGTCGTCGAAGCGGGCTCTTCGATCACCGCCGGGCCGGCGATTGGCTCGCCGATCGGAAGCAGGCCGCGCTCGAAGACCGGCGTCTCGATCCTCCCCACGGCTTCGAAGGCGACCGGGCGCTCGCCCTTTCGGGCCGCCGCCAGCGTTCGGCCTTCCTTCCGAAGCGGCGCGATCTGCGGGTGGTCGACCGCCCCCCAGCCGGTGACGTGGACGTTGACGATCTCGACGGGGTCGTCTTGGCGGAAGGAGTAGGCTTGCTCATGGAGGCGGTGGAACGCGCCGAGCACGGTCTCCAGGGACCGCTCGTCGAGCGTCTCCGCGACGACCGGGGTGCGGACGGTGTGTTCCTGCCCCCTGTAGCGCAGGTCGAGGAACCGCTCCGCCGAGACCCGTTCTTTCGGGAAAGACTCCCGCTCAAAGCGGGCCGCCACCTCCCGTTCGAGTTCGGCGAACGTGGCGGCGATCTCGGCGAGATCCTCGACGGCGCACGGCATGACCCGGGTGCGGATCGCGTCGTGACGGAGATCGGTCATCAACATGCCCCAGGCCGAGAACTGACCGGGGGCGCGGGGGACGATCACCTTCTCCATCCGCAGCTCCCGCGCCAGCAGCGCGCCGTGGAGCCCGCCCGCTCCCCCGGACGCGACGAGGGCGAAGTCGCGCGGGTCGTATCCTCGCTCGACGCTCACCCGCTCCAGGGCGGCCTGCATGTTCGCGTTCGCCAGCCGGAGGATCCCCAACGCCGTGTCCTCAACCGGCACCCCGATGGCCGTGGCGATCGTCCCGATCGCGCGTTCCGCCCGCTCGACGTCGAGACGCATCCGGCCGCCGAGGAAGTACTCGGGGCTCAATCGACCGGCGACGAGGTTCGCGTCCGTCACCGTCGGCTCCGTGCCGCCGAGCCCGTAGCAGGCGGGCCCCGGATCGGCCCCCGCGCTTCGCGGCCCGACGTGGAGCGCGCCGCCTGCGTCGATCCAAGCGATCGATCCGCCCCCCGCGCCGACCTCGACGATGTCGACGACGGGGATCCGAAGCGGGTACCCGGCCGACGTCGCCGAACGCTCGAGGTGATACTCGGTGTGGATCTTGATCTCTGCGTTCTCGATCAGGCTGACCTTGGCGGTTGTGCCCCCCATGTCGAACGAGATGACGTTTGCCGTGCCCACCTTCTTCGCCAGGATGCGGGCGCCGATGACGCCGCCGACCGGGCCGGACTCGACGAGGTGGATCGGAACGCGCTGTGCCTGCGGGAACGTCGTCGTGCCGCCGTTCGACTGCATCGCGAGGCGCGGTCCCGCGAGCCCCATCTCCGACAGCCTGCGGTCGAGCGTCGCGAGGTAGCGCGTCGTCGCCGGCTTGACGAAGGCGTTGAGCACGGTGGTGTTCGTTCGCTCGTACTCGCGCCATTGCTGGGTGATCTCGTGCGACACGCTGATCTCCAGATTCGGGCAGATCGCCGCGATGATCTCCCGGGTCCGGATCTCATGCGCCGGGTTTGCGTACGCGTTCAGATAGCAGATGGCAACAGCCTCGATGCCCAGCGCCTGACAGCGCTCGGCGATCTGTCGTACCGCGTCCTCGTCGAGCGCCAGGACGATCCCGCCCCAAGCGTCGAGTCGCTCGGGCACTTCGAAGCGGAACCGCCTCGGCACGAACGGGACCGGTTTGCGGTAGAGGAGGTTGTACATGTCGGTCCGGTTGGCGCGCTGGATCTCAAGGACGTCGCGGAATCCCTCGGTCGTGATCAGGGCGACCCGGGCTCCGCGCCGCTCCGTGAGCGCGTTGATGACGACCGTCGTCCCGTGGACGAACTGCGCGACATCTCGGGCGGCGAGGCCGGCCTTGTGCATCGTGTCGGTAACGCCGTCAGCGAAGTTGGCGGGGGTCGTGAGCGCCTTCTCGAGCAGGATCTCCCCGGTCTCCTCGTCCAGCGCGACGAGGTCGGTGAACGTCCCGCCGATGTCGATTGCCAGCCGCAGGCTCATGTCGCCCGTCCGGGGATCGTTGAGGCAGGATCGGCGGGGACGCCGCTCGACAGGTGACAGCGGACGATCCGCCCGCCGCCGAAGGTCGTGATCGCGGGATCGACCTCCGCGCAGATCGGCAGGCGCTCGGGGCATCGCAGATGGAAGCTGCATCCGCTGGGGATGTTCACCGGGCTAGGGATCTCTCCTTGAGAGAGGATCTTCTTCGGCTTGAGCGCCTCTTCCTCGTCGGTGACGACGGGGATCGACGACAGGAGCATCTTGGTGTAAGGGTGTCTCGGCGATCGGAAGAACTCCTCCGTCGGGGCGATCTCACACAGCTTCCCGAGGTACATGATCGCCACCCGCGTTGCGACGTTGCGCATCAGGCTGAGGTCGTGGGTGATGAACAAGTACGTGAGGTCGAGCTCTTCCCCCAGGCGCATGAGGAGGTTGATGATCTTCCCCTGGACGGAGACGTCGAGCGCCGACGTCGGCTCGTCCAACACGACGAGGCGGGGGTTCGTTGCGAGGGCCCTCGCGATCGCCACCATCTGCTTCTCGCCGCCTCCGATCGCCTGGGGGTGCTTGTAGAGGTAGTCCGCCGGTGACAGTTCGACCATCTCGAGCAGGTGGCTGACCATGTTCAGGCGGTCCCGCCTCGTCCCGATCCCGTGCACCTGGTGCGGCACCCACAGGATCTGCTTGATCGTCCGCTTCGGATTGAGGGACGATCCGGGGTCCTGGAAGACGATCCGAATCTTCCGCTTCAGCTCCGTGCTGCGCTGGCGGAAGCCCATGCCGATAGGGGTTCCCTCGAAGAGGATCCGCCCCGACGTCGGGGGATAGATGCCGACGACGCATTGGGCGGTGGTCGTCTTGCCGGACCCGGACTCGCCGACGAGCCCCAACGTGTCGCCCTCCGCGATGTCGAACGAGATGCCGTCCACCGCGCGGACCACGCCCCTCTTGGTGGGGAAGTGCTTGATGAGGTCTTCGATCGAGAGAATCTGCATCGGATTCACGATTCCTTCCCGTAGAGATAGCAGGCCGCTCGGTGTCCTTCGCGGACCAGGAACAACGGTGGCGGTTGCGTCTCACAGATGGGCATCCTCCGGGGACAGCGCGGGTGGAAGCGGCATCCGCTCGGCGGATCGAGGTAGTTCGGGATCCTCCCGGGGATTCCCTCGCTGACGCCCTCTCCGGTCAACTTGGGGACGCTGCTCATCAGCCCGTCGGTATAGGGGTGCTTCGGGGTCGATAGGACGGAGCGGGTCGGCCCCGTCTCGACGATCGTCCCGGCGTACATGATGTTGAGGCGCTGTGTCAGGTCGCGCACGACCCCCATCGAGTGCGTGATCATCACCACCGACGCGCCGCGCTCCTCCACCAGCTGGTCGAGCTTCCTCAGGATCTGGTCCTGGATCGTCACGTCGAGGTTCGTCGTCGGCTCGTCGGCGAGCATCAGGTTCGCGTTCGTCGACAGCGCCTCGGCGATGCAGATGCGCTGGCGCATGCCTCCCGAGAGCTGCACGGGGTAGTTCGTCATGATCCGCTCGGGATCCGGCATCCCCGTCTCCCGCAGAGCCTGCAGGCAGCGTCTCTCCACCTCGCGGCGGGTTAGGCGCTTCCCGCGCCCGACGGCCGAATCCCTGACGACATCGCGCAGCTGAGTGCCGATGGTGAACACCGGGTTGAGCGACTGCAGCGGGTCCTGAAAAATCGCCGTCAGCTCGTGACGCCGCAGGGCCGTCGTCTCCCGCCGTGACATCCGCAGGACGTCGCGGTCCTTGTAGAGGATCTCCCCGCCGGTGACCTCCGCGGGCGGGACGGGCAGGACGCGCAGGATCGACTTCATCGTCGTGGTCTTCCCGCACCCGGTCTCCCCGACCAGCCCGACCCGTTCGCCTTGCTTCACGCCGAGGTGCACGCCGTCGAGCACGCGCAGGCGACCCTCGAAGATCCTGAACCCGACGTGCAGATCCCTTACCTCGAGAAGCATCTTCATCGGCTCAGACCTCCTCGACGGCGAAAACATCCCGCAGCCCGTCCCCGACCAGGTTGAACGCGAGGATGACCACCACGATCGCGAGCGCCGGGAAGATCGTCCCCCACCACTCGCCGGGCAGCCGTTTCGCGCCCTCGGCGACCATCGTGCCCAATCCGGGTTTCGGCGGTTGAACGCCGAGCCCGATGAAGCTCAACGTCGCGCCCAGGAGGATGACGATCCCCATGTCGAGGGTCATCTTGGTCAGCACGGGCGCGAGGCAGTTGGGCAGGATCTCCTTAAACAGGATGTGTAGCTTGCTCGCCCCGGTCAGCTCCGCCTCGCGGACGAAGTACTCGCTTCGCAGCGAGGAGGCGAGCGCGAACACGAGCCGCGAGTACCAGGGCCACCAAACCAAGGCGATTGCCATCATCTGGTTTAGCAGGTTCGGGCTGAGCATCGCGGTGATCGCGAGCGCGAGGATCAGCGGCGGCACGGCGAGGAAGATGTCCGTGATGCGCATGATCACCGTCTCGATCCAGGTTCCCTGGTGGTATCCGGCGATCAACCCGAGGATGACCCCGGGAGCCACGCCGATGGATAGGACCACGATGCCGATCGTGAGGGAGAACCGATACCCGAAAATCACGCGGCTGAAGATGTCCCGTCCGACCCGATCGGTCCCGAAGAAGTGGGTCATGCTCGGCGGTTTGCCCGCATCGGCGAAATTCGTGAACGGCTTCGCGTGTTCGGGGTAAGGCGTGATGTACGGGGCGAAGATCGCGGCGAGCACGATCAAGACAAGGACGGCGAGGCCAACGATGGAAAGGCGGTTGCGCGAGAACTTGTACCATCCGCGCGCGAGGCTCCGCCGCCGGTGGATCAGCGTTTCCCTCAGATCCGAGCGTTGCTCCCTTCCGATCATCTAGCCACCTCCCCGGCGAAGCCGCACGGTCGGATCGAGACCCATGATGACGATGTCGACGAGCAGGTTCACGAGAGCGAACGTCAATCCGATGACCAGCACGACGGCGACGATCGCGTTGAGATCCTTGTTCAGCATTGCGGTGACGGCATATCTCGAAAACCCAGGCCACATGTAGACCATCTCGACGAGGAAGGCGTTCGACATCAGGAACGCGAAGTCGAGTCCCATGACGGTCACCGTCGGGATGATCGACGGTTTGAGCAGGTACTTGAACAGCAGCCGATGGGTGCGGATCCCGTGGACTCGATGCAGGGTGATGTAGTCCTTCTGCATGTTCTCCACGATCGACGTCCGCGTGATCCTCCCCTCCTGCGCGATGTGGATCACCGCGAGGCTGACCGCCGGCAAAGCCATGTGTTTCAGGGCCGTCAACGCGACGTCCGGCCGCCCGGCCAGCAGCCCGTCGATCGTCATGAAGCCGGTGATCCGCGCCGGGGGGATCATCATCAACGGCAGCCGGCCGACGCCGGGCGCCAGCCTGAGGACCTGACTGAAGATGAACAGGAGGAGGATGGCGATGACGAACGACGGTGTCGCGATGCCCAGGTACGAGATCAGGCGCGACAGGCCGTCGAACCACGAGTTACGGAAGAAGCCCGCGAGCACCCCCGTCAGTTGCCCGACGACGGCAGAGATCAACGTGGCGAACAGGATCAGCTCGAACGTCGCCGGGAGGTGCTGGACCAGATCCGCCGTCACCGGGCGGCGGGTGTAGGAGGACCTTCCGAGGTCCCCACGGATCAACCCGCGCAACCAGTAGTAGTACTGGACCGGGAATGAGTCATTGAGGTGCATCTCCTCCCGGAGCCTCTCGACTTGCTCCGACGTCGCCAGATGCCCGAGCGCCGCCCGGGCCGGGTCGCCCGGCATGACCCGCGCGATGAAGAAGATCAGGATCGACAGCCCGAACAGGACGAACAGCGCCTGGAACAGGCGTTTGGCGATGAACGTGAGCATCGTCTCCCCCGTGGGTCGCGAGACCATGGGGAGCGGGCCTGAGGCCCGCTCCCCGCCGAGATGCTTTCGACTTCAGCGCAACTGGTCCTTCAACACGAGGTTGATCCGCCAGTTGTGCATGTTCTCGCTCGGCCCGACGAACGCGATCGACTCCCTGGGGCCGGCGATGTACGCCTGATGCGCGAACAGCGTCGGCTTCTGATACGGATAGAACGCCAGCGCATGCTCCGCGATCAGCGGTTGCACCTGTTCGTAGAGGGCCAGCCGCACCACCGGGTCCGGCTCGGCCCGGGTCGCTTCGAGCAGGCGGATGATCTCGTCGTCCTCGAAGTACCAGTGGGCCTCGAAAATCCATCCCAGGCCGCCCGGGGCGAACATCGAATACGTGTAGTAGTCGTGTGCCGGCGCCGCCTGCGGCGCGAACAAGAAGATGGTCATGTTCGGCGTCGTCTCCGGGGCGGAGCAGGACGCGGAGTACTCCGGCCAAGGAGGGCCGGCGACTTCCACGTTCACTCCGAGCTTCGCCATGTCCGCCTGAAGCTGCAGCCCGATGTCCTCCTCGAAGTCGAGGCCGCCACAGAAGTGGTAGACGGCAGTGATCTCGCTCAGGCGGTCCGCGTACTTGGACAGCGCGAGTTCCTGCCGCGCTCTCTCGAGATTCTGGGCCCGCGGCTGCGGCTCGATTGCGACGTAGCCGGGCATGTTGGGGACCAGAATCCCCGTCTCCCCGTTCCCGAACGCCTCCCAAGGCCCGACGATGCTTTCGTAGTCGAACGCGTAGAGGAGCGCCTTCCGGAAGTGCTCATCGTCCGTCGGAGCGGCCTGGCTGTTCATCCAGACGGTGACGTTCTGGGACCAGACTGCGACGAGGTCGAGCGTCGGGTCGGCCTGGATCTGCTGCAGCTGCGGCAGCGTCCACCCCCCGTTGATCTCGAGATCGAGATCGCCGCTCTTGAGCAGCGTGAGCAGCGTCGTGTAGTCCGTCTCCATGATGAAGACGAGCCGCTCGATCGGGACCTCATCCGGTCCCCACCCCTCGTCGCTCCAACCCTCGAAGTAGTCGACGAACCGAACCGCGTCCAGCCGCTGGCCGGGGAGATGGCTCGTCATCATGTACGGTCCGGTCCCCGCGTCATGCGTGGCGAGCCAATCCTCGCCGTAGTCTCCGAACTCCCCATAGTTGCCGGGTGTCTTGATGTTGGCGAGCACGAGGTTCTTCTCGACGACGAAGAACAGCGCCAACGTGTCGGGGAAGATCGCGCTCGGTTTGTCGAGCAGGAAGTCGACCGTGGACTGGTTGACGATCTGCGCGGTGACTTTGCCGAGCGGGCCGGAATTGCCCCTTCCCATGGTGATGAAACGGGTCATGGAGAACGCGACGTCCTCCGAGGTCATCTCGTAGCCGGAATGGAACTTCACTCCTTCACGGAGCACGAATCTCCAGTGGGCCAGGTTCCCGTCGACGGGTTCCCAGCTTGTCGCCAAGTGCGCGCGGACTCCTCCCTCCGGCGCCGGGTACACGAGCGGGCTGTACAGGTTGTACATCGCCTCCGTGTCATACCAGTCGGACGCCGTCGCTGGATCCGCCGTGATGACCGGGTATCCGTTGATCACCACGACGTTGTCCGCGGCTCCCCACGCCATCAGTCCCGCTGCGAACAGGAACAGCAGCGTTAGAACGGGCAGTTTGGTCTTCACTTCGCATCACCTCGTAGCGCTCCTTGGTTGATGAATCGCCTCCTACCGTGCTTCGAATCGCGCAACACCTCCTTCCCCCCTCCCCTCCAGATCCGTGGATCGGCGGCGCCCCACTCGGTTCTCTACGAGACCCGGACGAGTTCCTGCGGGGCGTGCGTCATGGCCTCTGCCCCCTTGCGCGTGACGACGACGACGTCCTCGATCCGGACGCCGAACCTCCCTCGGAAGTAGACACCCGGTTCGATCGAGAACGTCATCCCCTCCTCCAACCGATGGTCGTTGCCGTTCACGATGTACGGGGGCTCGTGGACGTCGAGCCCGATTCCGTGCCCCGTCCGGTGGACGAACTGCGCTGCGTACCCCGCGGAGGTCAGCACGCCGCGCGCGGCCGCATCGACTGCTTGCGCCTCGATGCCGGCAGTGACCCGCTCGCGGGCGGCCCAGTGTGCCTGCAGGACTGCCTCATGCGCCTCGCGGCCTTCCCGCGACGGGTCGCCGCACACCACCGTGCGCGAGATGTCGGAACGGTACCCGTCGACCCGGCAGCCGTAGTCGAGGATCACGAAGTCCCCGGCCCGGATCGTCCTCGTCCCGGCCCGGTGGTGAGGCAGTGCGCTGTTCGGGCCCGAGGCGATCAGCGTCTCGAACGCGATCCCGTCCGCCCCCGCGGCGAGCATCGCCGCCTCCAACCGCCCTGCGACCTCGATCTCGGCTCGCCCGGAGATTGGCGCCGCCGTCACGGCGGTGAACGCGGCGTCGGCGATCTCCCCTGCGCGGCGCATTGCGGCGAGTTCCGCCGCATCCTTGCGCTCTCGCAGCGGCGTCATGACACACGAGGCCAATCCGAACGGACGTCCGACGAACGCCGCCTGCGCCTGCAGCGTGAAGGCGGCCCACAGGGAGTCATCGACGAGGATGGGGCCGGAGACGTCTTGGATTCGGCCCGCGATCTCCGCGAGGCGCTCCTGGGGATCTTCGCCGTCCGCCCAGACCTCGAGCTCTGCCGCCGGCGAATGCGCCGCGACCTGGTCCGCGTAGAGGGCCGGAACGAGGCACGTCGCGGCTGCCTCACGCGGGACAACGAGCAGGAGCAGCCTCTCCCCCGGTTCGTCGCTGAACCCGGTCAGGTAGCGAAGGTTGGAGGAGAGCCCGAACAGCGCCGCGGCCGCCCCGACCCTCTCCAGGCCGAGGCGCACGGCCGCGATCCGCCCCGATCCGCCGTCGGCGTGCGTCATGCAGCCTCCTCCGACACAGTCACCCGCTCGCTGCCGTTCCTCCAAATCCGCAGGCCGACCTCCTCGATCATGGGCCACTGCGCCTCCGCGACCCTCGCGAACACGTTGACCGGAAGAAGCCCGCGGTGGTCGCGGGTCACCTCCGCGCCGTAGTAGAGGGCCAGCGCCTCCTGCGGGCCGTCCTCGATCTCCCACTCCTTCCAGTAGATGACGTCGCCGGTGTTGACGGTGGATGTCTGCCGCTCACGGGGAACGGCGCGCGGGCTCTTCACGGCGAAGTTGACCTCCCGCCCCGACCATCGCGAGTGGTAGACCTGCGAATGGATTGGGAGCATTGCGCGGACCGCGTCCACTGTCCTTGGCGCGAGGTCGGGACGGAGCAACGCAAGCACCGCGCCTCCTCGCTCGAACTCGAATCGCAGTCGTACGGTCATTCCTTGCTGCGCCCCTTCCGAGCCGCCATGCGCGCGCGCCGCTCTCTTGTCGCCCCGCGGTCGATCGACATCGAATCGGGATCGATCACGACCCCATACTCGGACTGGGCCCGCTCGAGGGAGACGTATTCGTTGAGCACATCCGCGAGGACCGCCTCGGGCTCCCGCTCGAGCGGCGATCCGTATCCGCCTCCCCCCCCGCCGCGGAAGCTCACGATCTCCCCCTTCTTCAGCGGGAGGTTCGAGATTTTCCTCCAGCTCTCCTCGCGTCCGTCGCCCCGCGTGACGACGGTGAGGTTCGTCTCTCCCGGCTTGCCGCCGAAGACGCCCCACGGCGGGGTGTACTTCACACGATCGGTCGTGACCGTGAGGCCGGCATCGAACCCGAGCCGGTAGTCCCGGACGACGCCGAGGCCGCCGCGGTACTTGCCCGCCCCGCCGGAGTCCTGCCGAAGCTCGAACCGCTCGACCCTCCAGGGGTACCTCACCTCAACGACCTCCGCCGGCACGTTGTACGTGTCGCCGAGCGTCATCGAGAACAGGGCGCATTCCCCGTCCTCGGTCGGCTTCCCGCCGTAGCCCCCCGCGTCCGCCTCGGCGCAGACGTAGTACTTACCGGACTTGGGGTCGATCCCGTAGATGAAGTTCGCCATCGCATCGCCGAAGTGGCCGCCGCGGACCCGATCCGGGATCGCCGGCGCCAAGGCCTTGAGGAACAGGTCCGGGATCGTCGAGGAGGGGGTCGGCCACATCGCGCATGCCGCGGGGAAGTGGGGTTTGAGGAAGCTCCCATCGGGGATCACGATGTTCAGCGCGCGGAAGAACCCCTCATTGCTCGGCAGGTGCGGCGTGGTGACGATCTTGAACGCGTAGCGAGTCGCGGAGATGGTGGATGGCTCCGGGGTGTTCATCGGACCGCGGTTCTGGGGGCCGGTCCCGCTGAAGTCTGCGGTCATCTCGTCATCCTCGACGGTGATCGTGAGCTTCAGAAGGAGCTTGTCATCCAGCGGCGCGTCGTCGTTGCCGTCCCCGTCGAGGATTGCCTCCGCCTCGTAGACACCGTTAGGGATCCGCCGCACGGCGGCGCGCGCCAGCTTCTCCCCTTGGACGAGGATCTCGTTCAACGCGGCCAGCGTGACCTGAAGCCCGAAGCGGTCGATCACTTCGAGAAACCGCTGGCTTCCCTTCCGGACGGCGGCGACCATCGCGCGGATGTCCCCGAGGACGGCGTCGGGGACTCGTGTGTTGGCGCGGATCAACCGGAAGACGTCCTCGTTCGGGGTTCCCTCGATGACCAGTTTCACCGGGGGGAGGCGGAACCCTTCTTGATACACCTCGGTCGTGTCGCTGTACCACCCTCCCGGATAGATGCCTCCCATGTCGACCGTGTGTCCGCGAAACGCCGCCCACCCCCGGATCTCGCCATCGTAAAACGCCGGACAGAGGGCCACCAGGTCGGGGCAGTGCGTCCCGCCGCCGTTGTAGGGGTCGTTGCAGAGAATGACGTCGCCCGGCCTTACGTTCTCGCGGCCGATCGTCTCGTACGTCGACAGCACCGCGTAGCCCAGGTTCGCGAGGAAGATCGGGAGGCCTGGGGTCTCGGCGATCAGGTTCGCTTCGCTGTCGAGGATGCCGCAGCTGAAGTCGACGACTTCGTACAGAATGGGGCTGTATGCCGCCCGTTCGATCGTCCGCCGAATGTCGCGGCTCGCCGCGATCAGCCGGTTGCGGACGACTTCGAGGGTGATCGGATCCGTTCTCATCGGCCCTCCTCATGGATGGAGATGATCAAATTGCCGTACGGGTCGATGAGGCAGGATTGTCCTGGCTCGACCACAGTTGTCGCGGTCATCTCCTCGATCACCGCCGGCCCCGGGACGACGTTCCCGGCCTGCAGACGATCGCGGCGGTAGATGGCGAAGGGTCTGTACTGGCTGCTCCCGACGTATACATCCCGCGTGCCGAGCCTCGCTTGGGCAACGGGCGTCTCCCCGCCCGCGGGGATCCGCTCGAGCCTTGGCTTTGCCACGTTCCCAAGTCCGATGACTTTCAAGGAGACGATCTCCTTGCGTTCGTCCGGCGCATTGTGCCCGTACACACGCAGGTGCTGTTCGTCGAACGCCCGTGCCACCTCCGGCTTCGCCGCTTCGGTGAGCGGCCCCGGCGTGGTGACGGCCAGCGTGTGTTCCTGTCCTACGTATCGCAGATCGAGTTGATAGGTGATCGCGACCTTCGCCTCGTCGACGTTCTCCCGGCGGAAGACGTCGGTGATCCGTCCCTCCAATTGCTCGAACAGCTCCGCGACGGCCTTCGCGTCCGCCCCGTCGAGCGGTGCGATGAACGTCTGGCTGAGGTCGTGCCGGAGATCGGCCATCAGCATCCCCCAGGCGGAGAAGACGCCGGAATGCGGGGGGACGATGACGGTGGGGACTCCGAGCTCTCTTGCGATTGCCGTCGCGTGGATCGGGCCGGCGCCTCCAAAGGCGACCATCGCGAACTCCCGCGGATCGTAGCCGCGCTTCACCGTCATCGATTGCAGGAGTCCGGACATGTTTGTGTTCACGATCCTCACGATGCCGAGCGCCGCTTCGTCGACGCTGAGGTCGAAGTGGTCCGCGACCTTCTTGATCGCCTGGTGCCCGAGATCGGAGGAGATCTCCATCTCCCCCCCGAGGAAGTAGTCGGGGTCGAGGATCCCAAGCTCGAGGTTCGCGTCGGTGACGGTCGGCTCCGTCCCGCCTCGGCGATAGCACGCCGGCCCGGGATCGGCTCCGGCGCTTTGCGGCCCGACGTGCATCGCGCCGGCCTCGTCGATCCAAGCGATGCTTCCCCCTCCCGCGCCGATCTCCCTTAGATCGACGACCGGCAGGAGGATCGGACGCCCCTCGACCAGGTACTGCTCGGTGGTCTCCGGCAGGCCGCCGGTGATGATCGACGTCTTCGCCGTCGTCCCGCCCATGTCGTAAGAGATGACGTTTTCGTAGCCGATCAGACTGGCCAGCTGGGCCGCCCCGATCGCGCCCCCCGCCGGTCCGGATTCGACCATCGCGATCGGCATGTCCCGCGCCACGGAGGCCGCCATCACGCCCCCGTTCGACTGCATGATCTGCAGGACCTGTCCGAAGTGGCGATCCCTGAGCTCGCGTTCCAGGTGGTCGAGGTAGGTTCGGACGACCGGCATGACATAGGCGTTCTGCGTCGCGGTGCTCGCGCGCTCGTACTCGTAGTAGCGACGGGTGATGAGATGGGAAAGCGACGTCGTGACCTCTGGAAGGCGCTCGCGGAGGAAGTCCCCGATCCGGATCTCATGTTCCGGGTTTGCGTACGCGTTGAGAAGGCAGACGGCGACCGATCGAACGCCATGGCGCACCAGGACGTCATAGATCTCCTCGAGCTCGTGCTCGGAGAACGGCGAGAGCACCTGGCCCTTGGCGTCGATCCGTTCGTCCACCTCCAGCCGAAGGAAGCGCGGGACGATCGGGCGCGGCTTTCGGTAGAGCGCGTCGTACATCTCCGTGCGATTGCTCCGGCCGATCTCGAGGACGTCTCGGAAGCCGCGGGTTGTGATCAGCGCCGTCTTTGCCCCCTTACCCTCGATCAGTGCGTTGATTACGACGGTCGTGCCGTGCGAGAGGAACGAGACGTCCTCGAGCGGGATCGCGAACTTCTCGACCGACTCGATCGTGCCGATTGCCGGGTTGTGCGGCGTGGACGAGACCTTGCTCACCGCGACGCGCCCCGTCTTCTCGTCGAGCACCACGCCATCGGTGAAGGTCCCCCCCACGTCCGTACTCAGTCTGTACATCGCTTCCCCCTAGTCTGTCGCTCTGCCGTGGCTTTCGATCCGTTCACGCCCCCCTGCCGTCCTGGCGGTCGCCTCGCTCCAGGGGGTGTCCATCTCCAGCGAGCTTGCACCCATCTGAACCCACAGAAGCCTCGCGCTCGATGAGCCATCGACCCGGTACTCGCGCGCCGAAGCGGCGGGGACGTGATAGCAATCCCCGGATCCCAGCGGGTAGGAGTCCTCTCCTACGCTCAATTGGATGCGTCCCTCCAGCACATATCCGAACTCCTCCCCTTCGAAGACCGTCGGTTCTTCGACCCGCTCCGCCGGAACCTCGGCGACGAAGGCACGAAGCTGCGCCGAGGGCAGATCCCCGGTCAGAAACCTGTATCGAACCGCAAGCTGAGACCAGTTGACCAGCGCCCGTCGGGTCCTGCTCTCGATGGGAGAGGGAGGGAGCACGCCGGAGGGGACCGTGCCGTTGCCGAGAAGGCTCAGGGCTCGCACATACCGAGCCGTCTGGACCCAAAGCACCCTGGCGCCCTCGCCACCTGCACTGCAGGCGTGCGGCGCAGAGGCGACGAGGTGGTAGCTGTCGCCCGGCCCAAGCTTGTGCTCCTCCTTGTCGTGGAGCAGGACGATGCTTCCCTCGAGGACGTATCCGAACTCCTCCCCTTCGTGGACGTGCGGCTCCCGGTGGCTGCCCGGCGCCATCTCACCCAGGACCGCCTCGAACCGCCTCCCCGGCAGCCCGGTGCTAAGGAAGCGGTACTTGATCGACGCGTCGGAGAGGCTGACGTAGGGGCGGTTGTCGCCCTTGGTGATCGACGAGTGGCGCGGGTCGACGAGGATTGCGTTTCCGGGCCCGTTCGACATCACGAGCATGTCGGCGGGAGACACGTCGAGCGCCTCGCAGATCGCCCGCAAGGAGGAGATGGAGAAGGAAGACAACCCTCGCTCGATCTGCGAGAGGAACCCCACCGAGAGGCCGCACGCGGCGGAGAGGTCCCGAAGCGTCGTGTTCTTGCGGGTTCGTATGCTGCGGATGCGTCGCCCAACCTCCGAAAGACGCTCGCTCTCCATGGGGCCACTATAGAGCGGAACTAAACGACTGTCAAACACAAGTGAACCGTGTTCACATTGCTGAACTCGTCTTGCTCCACCTCGCGTTGTTGCAGGAGAAGCCTTTTGCGTCCGTCTTTTCGAGGATCGGATCGCACCCATCGCATCGCGCGGATCCCCGGGCTCCGGGACGCGGGGGCGGAGACGCCACAATGCCGGTGATCAGTCATACTGAATGCGGGCGGAGTCCGCGGCACGGCTCAGCCCTTGCGGATTGCTCTGAATCCATGTATGATCCGGCGTTGTGTGAGGTTCAGGAGATGATGGCTGAGTACAGTGTTATCGAACAGCGCGCGGCGACGGTCCCCGCGCCGGCCGGCGTTGTTTTCGACGTCAAGCGCTTCGCCCTCCACGACGGACCGGGGATCCGCACGACCGTCTTCTTCAAGGGCTGCCCGCTCTCCTGTTTCTGGTGCCATAACCCCGAGAGCCAACGGGGCGGAGCGGAGCTCCTGGTGGATGAGACGCGGTGCTTGGAATGCGGTGCCTGCGCGTCGGTCTGTTCTGTCAGCGCGGCACGGTGGCTCGGCGATCGGATCGCGACCGAGCGGGATCGCTGCATCGCCTGCGGCGCCTGCGTGCCCTTCTGTCCGGTGGGAGCGCGTGCGATCGCCGGTGAGACCTGGACGCTCCCCAAGCTGCTAGAGGTGGTGGAGTCAGACCTCCTCTTCTACGACGAATCGGGGGGAGGCGTGACGTTGTCCGGTGGCGAGCCGCTCGACCAGCCGGGGCTCTGCCTCGCGCTGCTGCGCGCGTGCCGCGACCGCGGCATTCCCACGGCGATCGACACCTGCGGGTACGCAGACGCCGACGTCGTGCGCGAGACGGCTCGTTTCGCGGAGCTGTTCCTCTATGACCTCAAGGTCATGGACGATGCTCGCCATCAGGAGGCGACCGGCGTCTCGAACGGACCGATCCTCGAGAATGCCTTGCTTCTTGACGAACTGGGGTGTCGGCTTTGGATTCGCGTCCCGCTCATCCCCGCGATGAACGACGACGAGCAGAACCTGATCCAGACGGCGCGGTTCGTCGCGCGGCTGCGGCACGTCGAGCGGGTCCAGGTATTGCCGTACCACCCGGGAGGGGAAGCGAAGCGCGCGCGGCTCGGGCGGGGCGCCGCGGGCGCGATCCGGTGCCCCGACGATGCGGCGGTGGAGCAGGCGATGGCCGTCATACAATCCAGAGTCCGGGTCCCCGTGACCCAGGGAGGGTGAAGGATGAACGAGCGCGTGGCACGCCTGCGGACGCGGTGCATCGAGGCGTCGCCGTGGGTGAGCGGGGAGAGGGCGAAGCTCTTAACGGAGTTCTACGCGAGCCGGGAAGCGGCGGCGGCGTCTTCCCCGCCGGTGCAGCGCGCCCTGTCGCTTGCCTACCTGCTCGAGCGTCAGACGATCTGGATCGGTGACGACGAGCTGATCGTCGGGGAGCGAGGCCCTGCGCCGAAGGCGACCCCGACCTATCCCGAGCTGTGTTGCCACTCCCTCGAGGACCTTCGCATCCTCAACGATCGAGAGCGCACGCCGTTTCGCGTAGACGACGGTCTTCGATCGCTCTATGGGGAGACGATCCTGCCTTATTGGACCGGCCGCAGCATGCGGGATCGGATCTTCACGATGCTCCCGAAGGCGTGGCATGACGCGTTCGATGCCGGTGTGTTCACCGAGTTCATGGAACAGCGGGCTCCCGGGCACGCCGTGTTGGACGACAAGGTCTACCGCGCCGGCCTGCTCGACTTCCTGCGGAGGATCGACGATTCTCGCTGTCGCATCGAGGCTTCAAGCGATCCGAAGCGCGCCGCGAAGCTCGAAGAACTGAACGGGATGGCGATCGCCTGCGGCGCAGTGCTCCGTTTCGCGGAGCGCCACGCGCAGCGGGCGGAGGAGCTTGCGGGCGAGGCGACGGATGCGCGACGCCGCGCCGAACTGCTGCGCATCGCAGAGATCTGCCGGCGCGTCCCAGCCCACGCTCCGACGACATTCTGGGAGGCCCTGCAGGCCTATTGGTTCGTCCACCTCGGCGTGATCATCGAGCTCAACGAATGGGATTCCTTCAATCCCGGGCGGCTCGACCAGAACCTCTATCCCTTCTACGCGCGCGACCTCGCGGAAGGCCGGCTGACCGTCGACGGCGCGCGCGAGCTTCTGTCCTGCTTCTGGATCAAGTTCAGCCAGCAGCCGGCGCCGCCGAAGGTCGGGGTGACGAACGAGCAGAGCGCGACGTACAACGACTTCACCCTCATCAACGTGGGAGGCGTCACGCCGAACGGAGAGGACGGGGTGAACGACCTGTCGTATCTTGTTCTCGATGTCATCGAGGAGATGCGCCTTCCGTACACTGGCTCCTGCATTCAGCTCTCCAAGGTAAACCCCGATCGCTTCCTCATCCGGGCGCTGCAAGTGGTCCGCCAGGGGTTCGGACAGCCGTCCATCTTCAACACCGACGCGATCCTGCAGGAATTCCTGCGCGTCGGGAAATCGATCGACGATGCGCGGCGCGGCGGGCCGAGCGGCTGTGTCACGATCAGCGCGTTCGGCAAGGAGAGCTGCGTGCTCACCGGGTACATGAACTGGCCGAAGATCCTCGAGCTCGCGCTGCACGACGGGGTTGATCCGCGCAGCGGCCAGCGGCTCGGTCCGGCGACCGGCGATCCGACGGCGTTCGGCACGTTTGACGACCTGTTCGCCGCCTACCGCGCCCAGCTCCGCCACTTCGTCGATCTCAAGGTCGAAGCGAACCAACGGATCGAGCGGCTGTTCGCCGAGCGGATGCCGGTTCCGTTCCTTTCGGTGCTCGTGGACGATTGCATCGAGAAGGGGGAGGACTACAACGGGTCCGGGCCGCGCTACCCGACGACGTATGTCCAGGGGGTCGGCCTCGGCACCACGGCGGACGGGCTCGCAGCGATCCGCGAGCGCGTCTTCGAAGAACGGTCCCTCTCCATGGCTGAGCTGATCGAGGCCCTCGACTCTGACTTCGCCGATCGGGAGGCGGTTCGCCGCTCCTTGCTCGCTGCGCCGAAGTACGGGAACGACGACGAGCGGGCGGACGCGATGGCGCGGCGCGTGTTCGACGCGTACTTCGACGCGCTCGACGGCCGTCCGAACACGAAGGGCGGCGTGTACCGCGTCAACCTGCTTCCGACGACGGTCCATATCTACTTCGGGCAGGTCGTCGGCGCGACGCCGGACGGGCGGAGATCGGGGGGCCCGCTTTCGGACGGCATCTCCCCCAGCCAGGGGGCCGACACGCACGGTCCCACGGCGGTGCTCAAGTCCGCGGGGAAGATCGACCATGTGCGGACGGGCGGCACGCTTCTCAACCAGCGGTTCCTGCCCGATGTCCTGCGGGGAGAGGCGAACCTGCGCAAGGTGGCGCAACTCGTGCGCGCGTACTTCCGATACGACGGGCATCACGTGCAGTTCAACGTCGTCGACTCGGAGACCCTGCGCGAGGCGCAACGCCACCCCGAACAGCACCGGGATCTGATCGTCCGCGTTGCCGGCTACAGCGACTACTTCCACAGCCTCGGCCGCTCGCTGCAGGACGAGATCATCGCGCGCACGGCGCATCGCGAGGTCTAGCGACGCCATGCGGCGGCTTCGGCCGGCCGGCTCTTAGGAAGCTTCCTTCGGGGTCCCGGTGCGGATCTTGAGGTCCTTGAGGGTCTGAACCCAGAGAAGGCGGACCGGCTCCTCGCCGATTGCCTCGTAGCCGTGCTGGGTGCGCGGACCGAAATGGTAGCTGTCCCCGGGCCGAAGCACGTGCTCCTCGTCCGCCAGCGTGAGCCGCAGCTCGCCGCTCAGGACGTAGCCGAACTCCTCGCCATCGTGGGCGGCCGGCGGATAGACATAGCCCGTGGGGATCTCGCCGATGACGACCTCGAACAACCTGCCGGGAAACTCATGGCTCAGGAAGCGGTACTTGATCGCTGCGGCAGACAGGTTGATCCCTTGCTGCTGCTCGGATCGAAGCACCGCCGGGAGGATCGTCGGGTCGGCGGCGCCGACCCCTGGATCGGCGAAAAACGTCGCCAGCGTTGCCCCAAGCGCCTTGCACGCCCGTTCGAGTGTCGGGATCGAGATCGAGCACAGGCCGCGCTCCGCCTGGGAGAGGAAGCTCGCCGACACGCCGCAGGCGGCGCTGAGTTCCCGAAGCGAGAGCCCTCGCTTCAGTCGCAGCTCGCGGAGGCGTGGGCCGACCTGTTTCATGGGCCCACTATAGCCCCGCGGGAATGCAGATCAAGACGCTGCCGATTCCGGGACCGCTCCCCTAGCGGTACCCTCCTCGTCGCAGCCCGCCCCTCCCGCGGAACGAGCGGACGAACCTCGGCGAGGACGCGCTGCGCTTGGGAAACTGCCTCTCGGGGTCGAACCCGGTGCCGTAATCGAAGTCGGGTAGCCGCAGCCGCTCAAGATCCTCTCCAAGGGCGTTCTCGATCTGCCGGACCATCGTGCCGTCGGTGCGGGTCGCCAGCGTGACCGCTTCGCCCGAGCGCTCGGCGCGGCCCGTGCGCCCGATCCGGTGGGTGTATGCGTCGACCGTGTCGGGCATGTCGAAGTTGATGACGTGGGAGATTCGTTGGACGTCGATGCCGCGCGCCGCGATGTCGGTGGCAATCAGCACGTCCACCCTGCCCGTCCGGAAGCCATCGATCGCCTGCTGTCGCTGGACCTGGGTCATGTTCCCTTGGAGTGCGGCCGCTCGGTGCCCGTGTTTCTTGACGTAGACAGCGAGGTTCTGCGCCCGGTGTTTGGTCCGCGCGAAGACCAGGACGCGTTCGGACGACGCGCGGCCAAGCAGCGCGAGGAGGAGTTCGCGGCGGCGCTCGTCGGGCACGGGGTAGAGCGCGTGTGAGACGGTATGGGCGGGGGCGTTGGCGCCGATCTGGACCGTCTCCGGGTTGTCGAGCATCCGGCCGGCAAGGGCGCGGATCTCCGCGGGCATCGTCGCTGAGAAGAAGAGCGTTTGTCGCGTCCGCGGCACGGCGTGGAGGATCCGCCGGATGTCGGGGAGGAACCCCATGTCGCACATGCGGTCCGCTTCATCGAGGACGAGGACCTCGACGCGTGAGAGGTCGATTCCCCCAGCGTCGACGTGGTCGAGCAAGCGCCCCGGACAAGCGACCACGATCTCCACTCCGCGGCGCAACGCTGCGAGCTGGGGGCCCTTGCTGACCCCGCCGTAGATCGCCACGCTGCGGATCTCCGTGCCGCGGCCGAGCCGGACGATCTCCTGATGAATCTGCTCCGCCAGCTCGCGGGTCGGCGCGACGACGAGCGCGCGGATCCGGCCTCGAGGCCCTTGACTCAAGCGTTGGAGAATCGGCAGGACAAAGGCGGCTGTCTTTCCGGTTCCCGTCTGCGCAAGCCCCAATAGGTCACGTCCTGCCAGGATGACGGGGATTGCACCTTCCTGAATCGGGGTCGGCTGGACATACCCGACGGACCTCACCCCGGCGGCAAGCCGCCGGTCCAATGCAAAACGGTCGAAACTCATGGTCATGCTCCTTGGCTTCGTTGAGCCAAGTCGCACGCTCAGCTCGGGTGGACTGCAATTCTTGCTAGGTTGGTATGCGAACGAATTGCCGACGAAACTGAACCGAGTATACCGCCTCCGCCTGCCGCGCGCCAGCTGATCCGGTTTGGCTCCGCGGCTAGGCGCACGCCGCGGCTCGCGTCAGCAGCTGCCTAGCGAAGAACACGGGCATCCCCTCCATCTCCCAGCGGTGCGAGGGCCGAGGGAGGATGCGGTCACGATACCCACGCATCGCGCGGAGCGGGGCGAGGAGGATCGCGAGATCGAGGGCCTCCTCGACAGGGACGCTCGGGCCCTCTGCGCCTAGGAGTCCGGGCAAGCGGTGCGGCGCGGGATCGCGCTACGGTTGCTCAGGTTCCCCGTCCTCCGTTCGGTCCGGCCCGACGACCTCCGACGAGGGCGGGACATCGTCGGAATGCTCCTTGAACATTGGGCCGAAACGGAGCGTCAGCGAGGCGACGAGGCCGGTCATCGTCCGCGGCGGGCCTGAGAACTCGGCGTCCTCGAACGTCCAGCGGTCGGTGAGAGTCCACAGCAGCCCGAACTGCAAGCGGGTCGCGAGCCAGGAGAAGGGCTGCGTCTCGAACGCGACGTAGGGCTCTACGGCGTATAGGCGCTTGGACATCGACGCAAGGTACGGCGTTCCGACGGCGTCCTCGAACGTGTCCGGCACCCGATGGATCAGGCGAAGGTCGAGATTGCCTCCCCCGAGCATCGCGCCGAGGACGACCGTCAGATCGTCCTCGACACCGGCGACCTTCTCGATGAAGAGCCCATAGAGGTCCAAGGAAAGCCGGACGCTTCTCTCGCCGTCCCTCGCGGTCGTCGCACCCGACGCACCCGTGCCCCCGACCCGAACGCCGCCATGGCTGCCTCCGAGCCCCGAGCCTCCAAGGGTGAGAAAGACTTCCGTGATCCGCGGGTATCCCGCCGCGGCAAGGGCGGAGTTGAGGGGCTCCAGCCGCAGGAAGAGGATCGAAGGGGTCGGACCGCCCCCGCCGAGCGCCGCCGGATCGTCCTCTGCACAGAGCGGTCCCGCAAGCAGCAAGAGGAGAACGGGCAAGGTCGTCAACATGCGCCATCCCATCGAAACCTCCTTCACGTGTCCCCGAAGCGTACCCAGACAGCTCCGCCGAGGTCAACCAGTTGGCCGCTCGCTTGTTTTCTGTGCGTCGGGCGTCAGCGATGGAATCGCGAGAGGGCCGGTGCGCATCCTGGACGTGAAGCGACGATCCCTCCGTGGTAGTCGGAGCAGATCCACGAGCGAAACGCTCCTGGGCTCCGCTCACGGCGCGAAGGTTCCCCGCGGCCGTCCCGAGAGACGATGGACAACGCACAGGAGGGAGCGCGCCCCCGATGGCTTGACCGCTGATGGGACCATGTTCAAGCGAATCACGAGGTGACGCCATCATTGAGGAAGTGGCGGGTGTGCGTCAGTTACGCCGCGCTGCTAGGAATGGTCCGTTCTCACCCTACCTGTAGTGAGGAAACAGCAGGCAGACTGCACGGAGGCAGAGGGACATGCTGATGCGGACGACGATGACATCGACGGTGGCGGGCCGGCCGATCCCGGCGCTCGAGTACGCGGTCGCGAGCCCCCCCGTCCGCTGGATGCTGGCCGGCGAGATCGGCGGTCGCTCAGGCGGGACTGGCGGCTGTGACTAGGTCAGCGCCGACCGGGTTCGTCCGGAACGCGCTACAGGCTTCTTCTGAGGGTGCCTCGGCTGGCTGACTTCGATCCCAGAGCGAACTACGACTCGAACGGAATCGCGGAGGGCTCCGAGACGACCGCCAAGGCGGATTCGAGGCCACATCGAAGAAGAGGAGACGGTCGAGTTCACGATGGAGGTGATGGGTTCTCATCCCCGCAAGGTCCAATCCTGCCTAGGAGGCGGCCTCTACACACGGGAGTCCCATTGCTCTGCCTACCAAGTGGCTGCTGCGTTTCGAAGGTCAGGCGGGCTCTGGGTTTCTGAAGAGGTTCCTCTCGATGCGTAGTTGATGGGATTCGTTGGGGGGCTCGGCGGCGGCGTCAGCTTCGTCGGGACATCGGCTTCCGGTGGGCTCTTGCGAGCAACGAGCTTCACCCCGGCGTTCGTGCCTTGGCGGGTCGTCAGCGTCCTTGCCCTCTTGTTCGTGCTCGGGGCCCTTGCTGGTGTGTGGCCGGCCTGGCACGCTTCGCGACTGGATCCCGTCCGCGCGTTGCGATCGTCATCCTAGCACCGTTGGCCGGATGCTCGGGATCGCACTGCGAAGGCGGCACATCTGTCACGAGGCCGATCCGAAGCCAGTGCTCATTCGCAGCCTGTCCTTGCCCGATTCTGCAGACGATGCTACATTCCGAGCAACGATGGGTGCGAGAACGCCGCCGATGACAGCGATACCGCCTCTGCTTCGCAGGATCGTGAAGCATGGATGGACTGAGGAGTTGGGGCGTCGCTTCGAGGCAGAGTACGGGAAGCAGCTCCGCTGGCAGATCATCGTCGGCATGGAGCGGCTGGGGATGCTTCAGTTCCGGATCTCCCCTCAGCAGGCGGACGTCTTATCGGATCGACGATCCGAGTTGTACCAAGACACGCTCTCCGATCTATGGATTCAGCTTCTGGAAGGCGTCGTGGAGCGCTATGTCTGCGGCATCGAGCAGGGTCGGATCCACCAGGGGATGGTCGCGTACCTCCGGGGGGTCATCCGACACATTCTCATCTCCAATGCCCGCAGCCTCGGACTGATCGGCTCTGAGACGCCGCAGGAGATGATTGCGGCTTTCTGCCAGTCGAAGCGGGATGCCACGCGACGCGGTCGACTGGCGTGGCTCAAGTTCGCGCTTGGGGCGCACGTCCGGCGCGACCTTCTGTCCCGAAGCGGCGCGGCTACGTTTCAGCAGCTCCACCGCGCGATTCACCGCGTGGCGGACTACTTCTTCGAGGAGTACCTGCCGACACGATGTGCCGAGATCGGCCAGCTCAGATCGAGGCTCTTGGATACGATGCTGCAAGACTTTCTCGGTTCGGACTCCCTCGACGAGGCCGTGGAGTATGTCGGATCCGTGACGCCGTATGCCGCAGGAGAAGCGTTGTTCTCTCGCATCCCCGGTGACATGGATGAGGATGAGTATCTCAGCAACCTCGATCGTGCTGCGGGCGGCCGATGGCAGTGAACGCGAGCCTCCTGCGGGAAGAGCGCCTAGTGATTTGGGATCGGCTGCTTCGCGGCGAGCGTGTCTCTCCGTGTGAATGCCGGACGTTGTTCAGCCGGCTGGCGCATGACCTGCCAGCTGATGAGAGAAGCGCTTGCGTGCTGCTGCTCGCATCGGCCCGAATTTCCTCTGAGGAAGGGACGGCGATGCGGAGAAACCTACAAGCAGCTCTCCGATACTGGTTCAGCCATTCGGGGACGAAAGATCGTCCGGAGCCCTTCAGCGCGCACAGCCTTCGCGACACGGGGGTCGGAAGTGCGGTAGGTCTCCATCTTAGCTGGCCTGAGGCGATGCAATCGGTCGGCGCGAACCCGAACGACTACAGCGCACTGAGCCGCGTCCAGAGCCTGTTGCGGGCGAGGTATGTCGATGAGTGGGAAGCATCTTTCGAGTCGCCCGTTCCGGATGATCTTGATGGCAGGAGGTGAGGGAGATGAAAGCCAAGCGTTCCATGGAGGAGTTCTTCTCGGCGACCATCACGGGCGAGACCACGCCGATTGAGCATCTCGACCATCCGCACGTCGACTTGATGCTCGCCGTGCTTGAGGGAGAGACGTCAATTGACGTCCAATCCAGGCTTAATGCCCACATCGCGACGTGCGATTCGTGCCGTGCCCGCTGGAACAGGCTGACGTGGCACCTGAAGGAAGCGTGCGAGGTTCAGGAAGCCAAGTCGCACGTGCCTTCCTTGGATGCACACATCAAGAGGTGGCTTGTCGTGCCGCCGACGCTGGCCGATCGCCTTCGGTTGCTGTTCGAGACACGGGTCGTAGTGGTCGCGGCAGTCTCCGCGGCCGCGCTTGCGTTGGCATTTGCTCTGGCGATTCCCTTCGTACGTGGACCGGCTCTCCGCACGTCGCAGCAGATCGAGGCGCTTGACGACCGGCTGGCGGTCCTTCAGCAGCAGCTCGACGGGTTTGGGGTCTTCCGTCCGTTCGGTGACGACATCTCCGTAGGTGAGATCGATTCCCCCGGCATTGCAGCGGCGGACCTCGAGGCCCTCGATTGGAGCACGCTGGCTCCCTACGTGGTGAGGCCGGCGGATACCTGGGAGAGGATTGCAGAAGAGGAACTCGGCAATCCCAGCCTATGGCCGCTTGTATGGCTCTTGAACCGGGAGACCGCTCCCCCAGACACGCCTCCTCCGGCCGGGGCGACCGTCGTGCTGCCGGCCCCGAAATCGTCCCCGTAATTGAGCCGCGATCCTCCGCCCTCAAGAGCGCGGGACTTGCCGATGAGACAGACTCGACGATCTGCGTTGAACGCAACGCACGTGACTTCACTTGCGAGGTGATGTAGATGACGACCCAACGAATCGGAATCGGCCTTCTCTTGGTGACGGTGTTCAGCCTGGCGGTCGCATGGGCTGTCGGGGCGTCGGACTACAGCATCGATCTACGATGTGCCGGGTACTGCTGTTTGGGTCCCGGCTTCGAATACGAGCGCGGCCTGTACTACGAATACGCCATCCGCTTTCCCGCAAGCGACCGATCGCGTGCCTTCTGGCTCTTGATCGATCTGGACGGAAACCGCGAATGGCGCAAAGAGGACATACGGCCCGGCGCCACCGGATGGACCGTCGAAGCCCGGACCAGATCAAGCGAGGGGATGGACGAAGGGACGCATGTTCTCACCATCAGCGTGTATGAGGATCCAAATGCGTCGGTATTCATGCCGAGCCTCAGCAGCCCTCCGGGGTATCCCGCCGGGGAGGTCAGGGTCCCCGACGATTGGACGCTCCGCGCGACGGACCGCTATGAGTTCCGTGTCTTATCAGCCGGCTTTCCGTCGCATGGTATGCAAGGGATGTGGGTTTCGTCGACACCTCTCGGTGCGGAGATCTATGTCGCGCCAGCCTCTGCCGCGAGAGGACCGGACGGGCGGTACGCCGCGGGGCAAGTTGTGGACGACCGGTACTACCGCGGCGGCGCGCCGGCATGGATCGACCTCACACCCGGCGACTACGTCGTCGTCGCCCTTCTGGCGGCTGAGGAGGAACTCGATCTTCAGTTTGACGACGCACGGTCGCGGTTCGTCGTTACGTCACGCGGTGATGTCGCCGCGATCGGCCTCCTCTACGAGGCCACATGCAAATCCGGCGAAGCCTCTACGCTCATTGCTTCGTTCCAGTTGGAGGACGTCCCGCTCGACGCGGCGTTCCTCTGGCTTCCGGACGCCCCGCTGTACTCGTTCAATGGGGACGTGCTGTTGGGGCACCTTCTCCAGGAAGGAATCGCACCATCGACTGCTCAGTCGATGGTCTCTGTGCTCAAGATGACAGGGAAGGCGACAGTGGAGACGGGCTCCCGCCGGGTCGTCGTCGAGCTGACCCCTGGTGGGTGGAGGATCAGGGTGTTCCAGTAGCTTGGTGGGGCGCCGCGTGACCTGCGTCCAAGCGACCGTCGCTGCGGAAGCCTCAATCCATTTCGGGCGCGTCGGCATTCCACATCCTTAAGGATAGGGAACCTCTTGTGGAGGCCGCGAGCTTGCCTGCTAGGATCCGGCCCTTCACCGCCCACCCGTATCTGTGAACAGACAAACCCATTGCACGGAGGTGCAAGGACATGTTCATGCGTAAGCTGGCGGTGTTGGTGGTGGGGATCCTCGCGATCGCGGCCCTCGGGTTCACCTTCCCAGGTTTCGCTGCCTATCAAACCATGGCCGAAGCGAGCGACAGGCTGATCAGTACCAGCGATTGGCATTGGTACGGCATCAACCTGGTCGCCGGCCGAGCCTGCAGGGTGACGCTCATGGTTCCGAACAACGCCGACTTCGATGTTGCGGTCTACTACGATTGGAATGGCGACGGGTATGCGGACGCATGGGAACGGTTGGCCCTTGGCAACCGAGTCGCCGGACTTCATGAGAGCGTGTACTTCACAGCGCCGGTCGCCGGTCGGTACCACATCAAGGTCTGGTCCCACTCGGGTCGCGGAGCGTTCACGGTGAAGGTCGCCCGGTGGGTCTGACCGAAGGGCGAGCAGGACATCCCGCTCGGCCAGGGTTCCCTCCTTTCCCCAGTCGTGCAGAGATGAAGCGCACACGGCGGGGCTATCCCGCGAGACACCTCCGTACGGGCGGAGGGGGCGGTGCCCCCTCCGCCCGTACCTGTCAGTGGGCGGCATGGAAATCAACGGCGACGGGAGAAGCGGCTCGGTTGACCTGTCTGGATCGTGCTGTCAGTTGGGCACATGGCCCGCGACACCATAGAATGGCTTCGATACAAATGGATTGGGAAGTCTCGCGGCTCGCCGGAGCCGCAAGCGCCGAATGTCCATATGGTCTTGGCAACGCGATCGGGATCTCGTCAGTCTGGCGTCGCGTCGAAGCCGTATCGGCGGGCGTTGCTGCGGGCAAGGTGTCGGAGGGTTTCGCTGGTTCTCCGCCGACATCTGCTGATGGAAGCACGCGGGCCCGGCCAGCATGCAAGGAAGGAGCAATCCAGTGAGAATCCCGACTGATCGGCATGTGGGATCGTCCATGACCCAAAGGATCTGGGCTATAGCCTTCGGCTGTCTTGTCCTCGCCGGTTTTCTTGGGCTTGCCTTGGGAGAGCATGCACATGCTGGCGATCGCTCTGTCGATCCGATCCGAATCGAGGGCAACGCGCAACTGAGGGCATGGGCCGATCAGGGCGAAGGGACCCCATTGAGTCCCTACATGATCCAGGGGTTGGACATCGATGTGCAGAGCGCCTCGCACTGCCTGGTCCTCCGGAACATCGATGCCCACTTCATTGTCCGGGATTGCGCCTTCACCGGGGCATTCGATGCAGCCATCCTGTTGGAGAACTCAAGAGGTGGATGGATTCTAGAGTGCTCGATCGAAGGGAACGGATGCGGACTGGAGTGCCGTGAGGGCACGCGCAACGTCGTGCTTTCGGGCAACACATTCCGCAACAATGGGTTCGACGTCGTCGGTTCCGTAAGTTCCGTTGACTGGGACGACGGGTACCTCGGCAATTTCTGGGATCGCTACGACGGATGTGATGAGAATCAGGATGGGATCGGCGATACACCTTACAGCCTCTCCTCGCCATCGTCCCTTGGCACGACGGCCGTCGATCGGTATCCGCTTCTTGAACCGCTCGGCGGCGACGCAAGTGCTGGCGTGCTGCTGCATGTGAGCTACCACATCGGCGACTCGTTCGACGTTCTTCAGACTGCGAAATCCGCTTTCGCTCTGCAGTTCCTGTTTCCGCTCTCCTCGGAGACCGAGACGAAGATACGTGCACGACAGCGCGTCCTTGCTGCTCCCGGAACCGGGCTGTTCACGATCGAGGAGACCATCGTTCAAGACGACGGCCGGACCACGATCAACGGCTTTCCGGAAGCATACGAGAGCTCCGCAGGGGTTGTCGCGATTCGAAGAGTCCATCGGCTCGGAGCCATGCCGGATCCGGGCTACGGGGCAGTCAGCGCGGAGGTTGCAGGAATCACCATGCCGGCCCAACTGCCTGCTCGGCGGGTTCAGCCAGGAGACACGTGGGGTGCGTCATGGGGTGTGGATGCGGGAGCCCTGGACATCGATGAAGGTGAGCAGCGCTTCGAGGCGACCTTCGCGTTTACCAGGTTTGAGCAACTTGACGGCGATCTGTGCGCCGTGATCGATGGGCGAGCCGACATGACTCTCGAGGGAAGGAGCTTCGATCCTGACCTCGGGCTCTGGATTCATCTCGCCGGCGAAGGGGCCATCGAGACGACGCTGTTCTTCAGCCTCGGAAAGCAGCGCGTCGTCAAGCAATCGGAGACGGTCGACCTGTCAATCATGGCATCTGCATTCGGCATGCGGTTGTTTACGCAATCGATCCAGAGCGAGATCACCGCATTGGAGGTTCCAATCGACGGCGAGCCCCCCGTGGGGGCGACCTCCTGCGGAGATCTGGATTCCGCCAACGAGGCGCTCGCGCGAGGGATCGCGTTGCTCTCCGCAGGAGACGCTGTCGGGGCGGAACGCGTCCTGCTGTACGCGGCAGACCTCTTCGCGACCCTCGGCGAATCCGAGCGGGAGGGCAACGCGCTGTTCGGTGTCGCGATGGCCATGATGAGTCAGGAGAAGGTCGAGAAGGCCATTCCAGTCCTCGAACGGGCCGCAGCGTGTGCGCACGCTGTTTTCGCAGTCCATGACGAAGCGGCATGCTACAACAGCCTCGGGCTCTGCTACCGTCGCTTGGGTGAGCACCAGGCGGCGCTCGAGTGCTACGACCGAGTTCTTGACCTCTGCGAAGACGACCTCGATACGCAGTCCACGGCGCTGCTGAACACCGGCGTGTGTCTCGCCTCGTTGGGCGACTACATGCAGGCGATTGAGAAGCTCGAGGCCGCGGGTCAATTGAAGGATCGGATCCTGGATCTTGACGGCAAGATCCGTGTGCTGATCAACCTTGGTCCCTGCTACCGGAAACTCGGCCTGTTCGTGGAGGCGCTTGCCACCTACGATGAAGCTGTTTCTTCCTGCACGAGTCCCGCCCAAGATGTGTTCAAGGCGACAGCTCTCCAGAACCGAGGAGCCTGTCATATGGAGATGGGCAGCTTCAGCGAAGCGATGCAGGATCTCGAAGCCTCGCGGAGCCTGTGGCAGGCGGTCGGCGACCCTTGCGGCGCGGCCGCAGCGTGGATCACAACGGCAAGCTGCCAGCGCGCGATGGGCGATCCTGTGGCCGCGTGGTCTTCGCTCGACCACGCGGCGGCGCTGTGTACGAGAAGTGATATCCGAGGATCGATCGACTCCGTGCGTGCCTGGTGCAGGATGGATTTCGGGGATCAGGCCACGGCGATCGACCTGTTTCATCAGGCGCTCAGTTGGGCGAACGCGGGAGCAGATCTGGAATCCACGTGGCGCTGCAAGCATGGCCTGGGAAGCGCTCACTGGGCTTGCAGCCAGCTCTTCGATGCGGAATCGTGGTATGGACAGGCCATTTCGGATGTCGAAGAGGCGAGAAGTCTGGTGGCATCGGAAGCGACGCGTACTGCGTTCTTCGAGACCGTGCGGGAGCTGTACGAGGAGTACCTCGAACTCCTGCTACAGATGGAACGCCCTGAGGAGACGCTGCCCGTGGCCGAGCGAATGCGTGCCCGCACATTCCTCGACCTCGTGGCCATCGGTCCCATACGTACGTTGGAGAACGTTGTCGAAGAGGGCATCCGCACTGGGGTGGTGGAAGCTTCGGCGATCGAAGCCGATCTGGCCGAGGTGATCGCGGCCCTGCCCGGCGATACGGCGGCGCTCGAGTACTTCGTGACGGAGGATGCGACGTACGCCTGGCTGGTGCGCGATGGCTCTGTGAGCGACCCGGTGCGGATCGAGGTGGGACGGGACGGGCTGCGCGAGGAGGTGCTGGCCTACCGCAGGGCGCTCGAGACGCCGGCGACGGGGTTGATGGACCTGCCGGACGAGGCGACGCTCACGAGGGCACGGGACCTGTACGACCTGCTCATCGCCCCGGTCGAAAGCCAGTTAGACGGCATCGAACACCTCGTCATCGTGCCCTCCGGGCCGCTGTACTACCTTCCCTTTGCGGCGCTGCTGGACTGTCAGGACTGCACGGGGCCGGAGCTGTGGGGCGGCACGTACCTGGTGGAGCGGTACAGCGTGAGTTACGTGCCGAGCTTGACGACGCTGAAGTACGCATGGGCGTCGGCGAACAGGGCGCATGGCGATCCGTTGTTCCTTGCGCTGGCCGATCCGGATTCGGGAGACGCGGGGATCCCCCGGTTGCCGGAGGCGCAGCGGGAGGCGGAGCGTGCGGCGGAGCTGTTCGATCCAAGCGAGGTGTACGCAGACACGGAGGCGACGGAGGTGCTGCTGCGGGCGCGTGCGGGGTCAGCCGACCAGGTGCTGCTGTCGACGCACGGGGTGTTCAACCCGCGGAATGCGATGTTCTCGTACCTGCTCTTCTCGCCTAGCGAGGGAAGCGATGGGCGGCTGTACACGCACGAGATCTTCGGTCTGGATCTTCAGAGCGACCTGGTGGTGTTGAGCGCGTGCGAGACGCTGCTGCCGGCGTTGGAGGAGGCGAGGGAGCAAGTGCGTGCGGTGCGCGCCATGGGCGAAGAGGAAGAGGTTGAGCTGACGGAGGAGATGCTGGAGGCGCTGACGGCGGGGGATGAGATCGTGGGGCTGACACGGGCGTTTCTTGCCGCGGGGGCGCCGTCGGTGCTGTCGAGCCTGTGGCGGGTGGTGTCGGAGACGACGGAGCCCTTGATGGTCGCATTCTACGGGTATCTGAACGGCGGCATGAACAAGGCGGAGGCGCTGCGCCAAGCCCAGCTCGATGTCATGGCCTCGTATCCTCACCCCCGCCACTGGGCCGCGTTTGAATTGGTCGGGGATTGGCGATGACCAGCATCACCAGGATCAGGGCTCGCATAGCGGCTACCGGATTCCTCGGCATCGTATTGGTGGCGGTGGCTCTGTCCTCGCAGGCTGACGACGCCTTCCACACGATGATCTGGTCACTCGCGTTCTCTGCCGACGGGAACTATCTGGTTTGCGGCGGTCGCGACGGCACCGTCAGTTTGTGGGAGATCGACGATGATGGTGTGGCTACGGGGATCGGCACGTTGCAGGGGCACTACATCTGGGTTGCCGCTGTTGCGTTCGCGCCGGACCGCCCGTGGCTTGCGACAGGCGACCTTGAAGGACGGATCATTGTCTGGGATCTGGAGCAAGGCTCGATCATCAGGACGTTTGATGTTCCGCAGACTCGAACGCTGGCGTTCTCGCCGGATGGCGCGCTTCTGGTTGCAGGCACTGCGAGCGGTGTCCGCGCTTGGCGTCTCAGTGATGGCTCCCGACTTCGTGATGTCTGCCAGTACACGTACTGCGCTGGCGGTGGTACTGGCGGTGATGCTTGGAGCCTCGCTTTCCTGCCGGAGGATCGCGGGCTGCTGGCGGCAGCGTTCGACAGCTGCCTCGAGAAATGGACGTTCGACTCTCGTCAAGCCGTCGTTGACATCGCGTTGGAGGAACGGTGGATCTGCGGCGGCGATCTCATGTGCGTCGGCGTAGCGGTTTGTCCCACAGGGACTCATGTCGCCGTCGGGAGCATGCGTTCTCGATGGAGCGAGAGCGACGTAGCTGCGGGAGTCTCTCTGTACGAGCTGTCCGAGACTGGCTTGGGAAACCCGGTGTGGCTAATCGGGCATCAGAGGCCGGATTCTCTTGCGTTCTCCCCTTCGGGGAGGTTCCTGCTCATCGGCGGATGGACGGAGGCGGTGGTTCACGTTTGGGACGTTGAAGAGGGGCAGCTTCTCGCTACGTACAGAGACGAAGGGATACAGGGCGGCGTCTACTGCACCGGCGCGATCTCGCCATGTGAGCGATACGTAGCGGTGACGAGCACCGAGGGACCCGGACGCGTCAATATCATCCGGCTATCAGACGGCCAGATCGTCTCGTTCACGGATCACGGGTCCAAGTTGCCCCCTGCGCTGCCGTTCATTCATGTGGATCGTGAGACCGCGGAACGACTGGAGGCCTCCGCCTACGAAGACTGGCGCTGGGGCAGAAACGAGTCCGCCATTGAAGCCTTCGGCGAGGCAGCAGCGATCTATCGGCGTGCCGGCGACACGGCCGGGGAGGCAGACTGCCTGAGGAACATCGGCACCTGCTGGTACCAGGTTGAGGAGTACCAGAGCGCGTCGAGCGCGTATGGAGATGCGCTGGCTCTGTTCGTCGCTCTCGAAGACAAGGGGAACGTAGAGTTCTGCGCGTACTGGTTGTTGGATTCTTGCCTGGACATCCCGAATGACCACCTGTTCGCGACCTATGCCGACGCGATCTCTGACAGGGTAGAGGCATTGGAGCGAGCGGTGGGGCGGCTTCGTCTTGCGGGC